>Ga0065711_1026876_pt1 | contig 57863 bp, 25 predicted proteins | sample Hoacrofraction12_FD_59098 | JGI IMG/M metagenome (GOLD analysis project Ga0065711, IMG submission 59098) | Hoatzin crop microbial communities from Cojedes, Venezuela - Epithelial fraction 12 v2 (version 2) | ecosystem: Host-associated > Birds > Digestive system > Esophagus > Crop | place...
GCTTTTTTTTTTTTTTTTTTTGAGATCATAAAATCTATTACTTCACTTTCTCATTTTCATAAGTTACACTTCTTCCTAGTTTAAAAGAGCCCTCCTGGCTCTCAGCAAATAGCCATTCAGGCAAGAAATAAAGTGGAGAAACTGCCTGGTATTTGATATGTTAAATTCAAGAAATTGTCCACTGTAATTAATAATCTCTAACCACATCTGCCATTAGTGGTGCAAACAGTAATTAGTTTAATACTATTTACGAAGTCTAGTGTGCTAATTATACTTGAATGTACAACATACATTACTTTAGCGGAAACTGGTACTTCATCTTCTATGATGCATACAGAATATTTTTAGAATTGCTGTTACTCAAGGGATATCTTCCAATTGCTGCTCACAGAGTGTGACTGGAATCTATGAATATAAATGCCAGCACCCAGTGGAACTTGGTGCTTTTTTAAAAAGTTGAAGCCAGACATGTTCAAGCTTCCAGATCAATATTTAAGTATAGCAGTGGTTAATAGGAAACTCTTTTACTGGAGAGAAATGTGTATCCTAGGCTGATCTCTGAAGCCTGGGTTGCTCATTTAGACAAAGTTGGTGACAAACAACTTTTTATGGAAGGGGAGGGGAAGGCCAAAACCTTCCTGAGAAGGTGCATTTTTTTTCACTACAACTGTGATATTGTTTTCAAGTTTCTAATCAGAAATTAAATGCATTTTTATAAAGTTTAATGAATTTTAATAAAAAGGGAGGTTGTATTAAGCAAGTAGAACCACTAAGTTTTTCAGTTCAGTTCTGGTTTTAGTTTAGCTGCAATGGAAATTGTGTAATAGGAATTTAAAAGCAACACTCCAGGTTATTTTCCAAGAATTGCTTGTTCTGAGTTCTGATTTGTCTTTGTATTGTGCCTTGAACAAAGAAAATTGAATAAATTGATTTTTTTGTGATCAAAATTCTGATTACCATCAACCTGAAGTCAGTTATTGAGGAGACTCATTTCTGTGGGGACTGACTGTATTATATATTGCTAAGTGTGATAAATTCAAGGGAAATGAATTTAAAGTATTCAAATGAAAGCCAGTAGTAAGCAGTAATTTCATTTTGCATGCAGTTGTGTGCATTTTTACAAGATAAAAACTAAAGACTATAACAGTAAGTGTGACTTGACAAAACTGTAGATTTTCAGGTACATATATTTTCAGATGATGAAGGCCATCAAGAAGAGTCTCTATGAACTGGAGTGGAATATAAAGCCTGTTTTCTTAAAGTAACAGAAGCCCAACTGCCTGTTTCTGCCACATACCTAAAATGGGAAAATATTTATTGAATTCAGATATTAAGTGTTATAACAATACTTGTTTTGAACTGGAAGAATTCAGTGCTGACTGCATCATTTGCATTTTTCTTTTCTCTATTAAGTATATTTATTTGCCTGAGAAAAGGATGTAAGCTAATTCAGAGCACTATGAGTGGTGGTGAGGTTCATGATGGCAGGCCGTTTCTGTGGGAGTCCTTTCTGTACTCTTAACTAGCTCTGGAAAATTTTCTGTGTACTGCACAGGTGATCTTTTACCAGGAACATTAAAGTTCTCTGGTGGAGGCACAAGTTGTCAGCAGTGATTCTCCTCCTCGAGGTTTTAAAAGCTATTTTTAAAAGTCAGGCTTAAATTAAAGCACCCCGAACATGATGAGTTGCTTGATTAGAAGTCAAGGGAAAAGTAGTATGACATGGAAATCTACTAGTTGAGAATAGAAGAGTTATTTTTTTCACCAGAGATGACAACTCAATGGTTAAAGACTTATGGAAGTGCTTTTTTCTGCTCATCTTAGTCTTTTCTTGGTTGAATGTCAGTGGCGTTCTTCATCCACAGGCTGTTCTGATCTAACCGCTGACATCTTAATTTTGTCAGTGTAGGGTATGACTATATGAACATATTGTACAGCATTTCTTCAATCACTTTCCCTTTTCAAGTAGATTAAAATTCTACATACCATGTCGCTTTCTGTCCATTAAGCTAATCCACATGACATGAGACTTTTTTGTGAAACCAGTTCTGTACTGACATACCGAGTCAATCAATCAGTGCTGTCTCTTCCCAGAAGTGAGAAAAAAGCCAGCTCAGTGAAGATGCTGAAGTTCTGAAGACTTAAAAAAAAAAATAAATAACAGAAATGTCATCCTTCTCCCCAATTAATTCTAACATGCATTAGACTATTTTTTCTATTAATTCTGGGAGATTACTGGCAATATTAAAACATTGAGGAGCGTGCTGGGCCTCCAGCACATGTTTAAGAAATCTAAAGGCAGCGTGATCTTAACTCCATGGTCACTTTCAGCAAAAACTTAGTATGTGAATTTTAATGAGAATGAATGTCAAGGTGATGTTGGATCTTGTGGATCTTACATGTGACTGGGAAAAAAGGGTTTGGAAGCTGATGGTCTTTGCTTTGGTACATTCTGCTTTGAATAGTGGATAAGGAGAAGATATTTGTCAGTAGTTGCAAGTTAAACATATGCACACTGAAAAGAGACAGATACCTGTAGAAAAATGTCTGGAAGTAAAGTAATGTGTTTAGTCACCTGCGAGTTTGGATACAATAGCTGCATGGAATGGATAGCGTAGTATCTTTATGGAAGTTTAATTCCTGGATCTGATTTTCACTTGAGAACAGCATGGTTCACAAATGCTACTGGGCCAGGCTTTAAGCCTGCTTACTTCTTCTGTCCACCCAGTGTAACAACAAATGTCAAGGCTTTGGCCTTAAGCACTGATTTAAAGAGCTCTGAAACTCAGTTTTAATCAAGGGAGAGATTTTTTTAGGACGGTAATGTTAACTGTATTAAGGTAAGTTCCGTGGTATTGAGAAGAGGGTTAGCTATCCATCTAAACACAGCCTAAGTTGTAGGGAGTAACAGCTAAGTTTGGTTATGTGCTAGTTCCTTAGTATATGATGGTTGTACGTCTATATTGAATAGCTGAATTCATCCTTCCTGACTAGCACAAGTGAATGAAAGTTTAGTTCTCCATCATCATTCTTAGGGCACCTCCTGCTAGATAGGGATATAGTGTATTGGATCCTTCCACTGTGAGCCCTCGCAGTGTTATAACTGCTTTTTAGTGGGTACTTGTGGAACTTGGGCTCTACTTGGTGAAATTAAGTAAAGCTGAGGCATCGTTTGTTTCTAGCAAAGCAGGCACACATTTTTAGGGTGCAGGCCTTGTGGCTGAAATCTCCTGAGCAGTGGAGACAAGCAGGGAAGGACTGAAATTACAGTTGTCTCTTCCAAGCCTCTCCCAGTAGCTGATGAATACTTAATTACTCTGAAACTGGCTTGTCTCTTTCTCTTTTGAGCTTTCAAGTAATATACAGACTTTGCAGAAGAATTTCTTTAAAAATTGTGCCCTGTTTTCTAAAGATCTGTTTTTTGTAGGTAATAAAATACTGCAGAAAAGAGAGTACACATTTTGCTGGGTGCTCATACCTCACTAGTAGAGTTTTCCTTGCAGAAATCAGTGAAAGTAATGGAGACAGGTGTTCTGGTTTTAGATAGTATACTTGGATTTCCAAAAAGTTTTTCACAAAGTCATACACCAAAGATTCTTCAAATCCATCAGTTGTCCTTCCTTCCTACCTTCTGACAGATCAACTTCTTCTAACTAGTTAAAATTTACTAAGTAGAGAGTATACATCAGTTTTAAAAAATTTAGGTATATTAAGAATGGTGTGTTACAAAGATCTGTGTTGCAACATGTGCTATTTATAACTAATCCAGAAAAGAGAATGAATAGGGAGATGACAGAACAAACTGATGACACTGAATTATTCACAGTAGTGAAAATTAAAACTGGCAGAAGAGTTGCAGAAGGTTTGAAGATATTGAATGAAAGGACAATAAAATGACATGCAATTCAATACTGATAAATGTCAAGCCATGCACATAGGGAAAATCATTCCAACTATTCATATGCAGTATCAGACTCTAAACTATTTGTAGCTGTTCTGGAGATCTTTTAGCATAGTTTTTCTATGAAAATGATAGCTTTATACTCAGCAGAAGTCAGAAAGACAACTAGATTATTAGAAATGATTGGTAAAAGATCAGACAAGAAAGCAAAAAACATCACTATGTCATGCTAAGTCCATGGTGCCCTCAAGCCTTGAATACTGAATGCAGTTCTGGTCATTCACTCTCCAACGAAATGAAGCTTAACAAGAAAAAGTACAGCTCAATGATGTGAGCAGGGACTGAGTAGATAAGAACTTCAGCTTGGAAACAGAGGAGTTGAGAGTGTAAAGTTAGGAATGGCATGGGAAAGGTGAATTGGAAATAATTATTCATAGTTTTCATAAGATAAGAATTAGTGGATGTCAAGTTAGGTGCTTTAAAATAAAACAAGGGACTGCCTTTTGATAAGGCATTATTGGAGTGTGGAGTTCAGTGCCATAGGTATTGCACATGCTAAAAGTATAAATACATTTAAGATAGGATTGGACAAATGTATGGGAGAAAAGGATAGTAAGCATTACTAAATGCAAAAATACAGATACAGCGTCAGCTTAGGAAGTTTCTTAACTGAAGAGTTACTTTACTAGAAACCAGAAGTGTGCTTTATGCTTGGTTTGTTTCTCCTACTGTTTTTCTACTTCTTTCCAATTGTCAGAAACAGGATTATCATGTTTGTTACATTTTTGTTTGGTCCTGTGCATGTGTATTATAGCTGGCCGATGTGAATGCAGTGTGTATGGAAGTTTCTAGTATTTCATTGCTATTTTGTGTACTGATAACAGCATAGTTGCGGCAGCATAGCCGTTGAATGCCATCATTACAGAATTATACAGTGGTGGCTTTCTGCAGTTAGGGATTTATCATGAACTGGATGTCAGGCTATTTAAAAGATAGTAGAAACCCAGATATAGCTAGGATCATGTTCAAACTATCCAGTCTGTTTCGGCTTAAAGAAGAGTATTTCCTTTTTTTTGTAAGCAATTGTAGTGATAAAGACTGAAACAAGAAAAGTAGCTGACTACCTTCATGCATATGTGGAGATATGATTCCACGTAGATGTCAGCAGTCACTTAAAAGAAAAGATGAGTCCTAGTTTGAGTATTCTGTTTGTTTTGATCCCTCTAGGAAATGCCAAGGTACTAATACCATGCTTTCGTATACATACTTACAGAAGTATACAACTTACAGAAACTTGTGCAATTCACTGGTGAATTTGTTGAACATATTTTATGCACTATTACACTTCTGTTTATTTCACCTCAATAATTATTTGCTTAGTTCATATCTTGTTTACAAATTTGTGTAGAGGTTAATAAAAAAATCAGTGACTCAAGTGGCAAGAAGAGAAGATGGGGGTTGCAGAGTTAGGAAGAATCTGATTTAAGGTTCATGTACAATTTAATACTTGCTTCTCCCTTCAGCATGTGCATTTTGATATGCTCTTGTGTCACAAAAAAATGTTAGTGCTTCATTTAGGTGATCTCCCCACCACACTGAACTGACATTAGGCAAACACCTGTTATGAAGAATTCCATTCTAAACAGTTTGCCAGAGAAACTTGTGCTAAGGGAGTTGTTGGAGTGCAATGGATTTTTATTATGTTTCTGACTGCGTATTAACGGAAAAGACGATGAAATATTTCAAAATTATGAATTGTTACAAAAGGAACTACATCTGTGATATACAGCATTATCTATATAGGCATAAAGGCTACTTGTACTTGCAAGAATAGTTTGACTTCCGTATCTCAAGCAGAGTCCTTTACTTCTTTTAACGAAAGTATGTAATGAAGGCATCTTTTTGGTAGTTTTTTCAGAAGTGAAAAAAAGCTAGACTAAATTAATCTTTAATGCCAGAGATTCATTTAACAGAGACCGTCAGCTAACAATAGAATAGTTGCTAATTGTGGTTTTTGCAGACTACAGGCTAACTTCGTTTGGTGACCCATTTTCATATATACTTTCAACTTCTATAGGTGTTTCTTAATAGTAGCTGCATAGATCGAGAGAAATTCTATCCTCTAGTATTAGTCACAAGAGGAAAACACAAGGGGAATTATAATGCAGTCTTTTTACACCAAATCCTGTCCACTGCATGGTGAGAACCAACACAGTGATTTTATTTATATAAATAACTCCAAGGACAGGCTGTGTATCCATGATGCATACTTAAAAAATGTAGGGCCGTCCATCCATCCTCTCCCCAAAACCGAAGCATGTCCTGTCTAAATAAATTGTATTTTAACAATGACTTAAGACTTAGCAGTTCATTCTGTTATAGAGAATACTAATAATACACTGTTTTTGTAATATTAGATATATAAAACTGAGCTATAGCCTAGTTTGCCATAAGCTGATTTTAGACAGAGCTAAGCTGACTAGTCCTGTGACAGCTGATTAATCTGTAACAATACACTCATGGACAATAAAGAGTTGACTTTGGGGGTTTTTTTTTCATATTTCAAATCTTAAGTCTGTAAATTTAATTTTTAGTGGAAAACTGTGTATTACCAGAATGGAAGAAGTTGAAATTTTATCAGGACTCTCTACTGAGCTTAAGGATATTTCACTAGAGGTAGTACATCTTTCCTGATGTATTTTAGTTCTATGCAGGTTTGACTATTTGGTGATTAGTTTACGGATTAGAGCATCAGGATTAATAGATATTATAGTGATCTTGTTTCTTGATATCTTACATCTGCACTGAATTCTGTATTTTAAATTTAAATTAATTGTCAAAGAACTATACCAAAGTTACTGTAGTTTTCTATATAAATGTACATTACTGTCTAACTTTTATGATGGCTTACCAGAGAGAAGTGGACTTGGTGATTTTATAAGTCTGATTATGGAGGAATTTCCATGTTTATTCATCTCTTTGATTAAGGGCTTTAGCAGTGGAATAAACATAGATGATAATGTATCTCTGTTGTATTTTTTTTCCCCTGTGAATAATCTAAGCCAGATCTTTCTAATTCTCTGTTTTAGGTTGAAGACTGTATCCTCCCACCACTAGTTTCTTTGGTCCACAGTCAGAATGGTAAGTATATGGCCACATCAACTACAGTTTCCATGAATTCCACATTTTGTTTTAATTAGACTTCAATGTAGTCACATTCTTGGCACCTTTATTTTCAAGTGGAATGGAGACTCTTCAGCTTGCGGTTGCTCTCAGAAACCACATCACTGCTTTTAAGCCACGAGGTCATGGCTGAGGAGAAAGGGGAGAGCCTTGACTCAAACAGCAAGCTTCTGTCTCTCATTAGAGATTCATTGCTGCCTCAGTAAGTATAATATTGCTTCTCTTGTAATGGGGAATAACTTCATACTCAATCCATTTTGACAGCGTATTTGTTTTAAATACCCTTTTTATGTTTAAATGGCAAGACAAAAAGAGGAATAGCAATTAACTGCTGCCAGAGTTCTCTGCCCAACATCTCTCTCCTAGGTTTATTTAGTATTTTGTCATACACAACGCAAACACCACTTCTGTGCAACACTCATTTCTGATACTGTGCCTCTGGCTGCTCTTGGAGTGAAACACGTTTCCCCTAGCAGAGCAGATGAAACTACAGCCTATGGGCCAGATGTGGTCTGGAACTTCATTTATATGGTTTACGGTCAAATGAGGCGTTTCAAAATGACTTGCAGGTGAGTAGAAAGACAGCTCTCTGTTATGCACATGCATACTGTGAGCTGATAACATCTCTGAGTAGAGGGAAGAAAAGCATGAGCTCAAGATGAGTACAGTAATGATGAGTCATCATTTATCTTTCACATTAATAATGTTACAGTGTATTTTAATATGTGGTCCTCCAAAGTTAATAATTGTAAACACTTAGCTGCCCTGAGAGAATTGTTCCCCACTCCTACATTAAATAAGTGGCAGAAGGGTGGAAGAATGGATGCTGCATTATGGTCAAAAACACAGTGCCTTCCCCAAAAATGAGACTGTCTCTTGCTAGTTGACTAATGTTCTTACAATCTGAGGACCAAAGTTCTGTCCATGCAAGATGTGTAATCTCTGTGAGAGAGAATGGGAAGGAAATCTTAAAGCTCTATAGAGAAGCTTTTTTTCACACCTTTCTTCACATTATTCTTTTTCTCTGGGAAATATGGAATTTATCAATATGAATTAAAATGGAAACTGGAAATACTATTTTAAAAATAGAGTACATGCATTATTAAAAGCTATCAGATACTCTTCTTCAGAGAGGGTAGGAGACCTGGAGTCAAGCAAGACCAAGTGCTGTCCTTGCTCTGAAACTTGCCTTTGGTAGACATTACCATCTTACAAAATGTTTCTCATTGAACTGGAGGGGATTTGGGCGTGTGAGTGTCATGCTAATTACAGACTAGAAGGAAAACAGCAAATACACTCCTATCTCCAAGCTAATTAGCTCAACTGAGTGGCAGGGCTTTTTGGTCTGAGGCTTGATATGATCCTACTTTGGGGACTTCAGCTGTGGTATCTTTGCATGCATTGTGTTGTACATGTATGAAAAAGAGTTTTGCAATAGCCCAGAATCTTGGTTCCAGGCTTTAAGTATTTCGCAGATCAGTTCCTTTATTTCACTAGTAGAGATGATCATACTTGTATTTAGAAAACCGTTTGAGCTTATCTCAAGATTATAATGATACTAATTTGTTTATATTTCTTCAATATTGAAGTTTATGATAGTTGGACTATATTGGAACTTCTTGTAAAAAATTTTACTCTAGCTTAGGAGCATAGTAAAACAGTATGTAGATCTTCTAATGATTCAGAAGGAGTTAACTAGGGCCTCTATATTTAATACATTACCTGAACCTCTGGGTTGACCCAATCTCTAGTAAATGTGTTCACCTGTGGGGAGCAAGAAGGCACAGATGGAACAAAAAGCAGAGGAGGGTTTGAGGATTTTCTGCAGAAAAGAAAACTCAAACTCAGTTTTGACTTCAAAGCCTCAAAACTCAGTTTGGAGAAGACTCAAAAAGAAACTAAGAAAAGCAGCTGATTTAAATGTTGGAAAAGACACAAAAGGTAAGTTTTGTTCAGCAATGTTCTAGGTGTGGATAAGAAAATATTGATGGGAGGTAGGAATGAATCCTTATACACTCTCTACAGTTCTTAAAAGAAGCTTTATCTGAATGCAACGGGGTCTGGCCTAAATCTAAAGAGAAGGGAGGTCTAAGATGCAGTGTGACCTGCTTGTAAAGATAATTTAAAGCTTTGTCCAAAGACATAAGAGTTACTTGAAAACTGAGATAGAAAGTGAAGAGGCAACTAGCTTGTATTTGGAGGCTGACAAGGCATTTGCTGATGTTGTTTAGTTTTCTTTTGTTGGACAAAGGATTGGACAAAGTGTGACTCAGCTGGAGAACAGTCAAAAGAGCAGGGGAGGGATGTAATTGCCCCTTGTTCGTGGGCAGTGTGTGTGGGGAAGTAGATATTTCAACCCCTTTTGTTTCTGCTCTTTTAGAACTGAGAGCTGTTGAGTATGGAAGGGAGGGACATCCGGGTTTAACACGTGATGTTCTTATTAACAAAGGTGATAATTATACTAATTTGTGTATATATTTCATTCCTATAAATATCTTCTGTGGGTTCATATGTTTAAATGTAAAACTGACCCAGGAAATAGACTTTTGGTCACTACCTATGAATTATAAATGTTCTTCATTTTGAGATAAATGCAGGAATGCAGTGGTTACCACTTTTTTCCTCATCTTCTGCATCATCAATAAAATGGTAATTCCGTTAAATATTTGTGCATTTGTAGATCAGAAAGTTAACTTCCTCATAAGATTTTGATCAAATTGAATTAAATAGTCTCATTCAATTTCAGTTTGCTGAAAGGTTATTTTCCTAGGTGTTTCATAACAAAAAAGAAAATTTCAGCTATGGAAAATTAATAAAAGGCAGATACTTTCTGTTATATATCCAGATTTTTTTTTAATTGGAAATTGAAACATTAGCTCTCATTTAATTCTTAATATTCCTAATTATATATCATCATTTGAAATTTGAGCCAGAACCAGCAAAAGGAGAGGAATGTGTAAATAAATTTGTATTTTATTTGAAAGATTATGTAGCTAGTTCTTAGTAGACTACCAAGCCAGTGCTGCAAGTACAAAGTCCAGGATACTGGAGATAATTGTAGATAAAATGTTCAGTCTTTTTTTAAGAGCTTAAGAGCGTCCATATCCCCAGATCTTTAGGTCCTTTTGTCACTGTTGCTTATAGAAAAGTCTGACAAAATAACTCCTTGAAGTGTAGTACCTAGAGTTTACAGAACCGTTACAAAATGCGCTCTAAAACTATTGTTACTAAATTGGTTTGTGTTTTGAAGTGGCAAGAAAATCACTGAACTCGTACTTTGTTCAATGAATCTCAAGCACAGAATATTTTCCCTTCAGGGAAGATTCATATATTCATAGCACCTAGTGGCCTTTATTCAGGAAATGCTATTTATGTTAATTGCTGAAACATTCATTTTAGTAATCTGCATTTTTTCATATGGTATTTGGTTTGATGGATCGCTGCACCTTTGCTTAGAAATACCCTTTACTAGTATTATCTTGGGGGAGATGAGGGGGGGAATAGAGTTTGAAGTAAAAGGAAATAAAGTGAGACTGTTTGTTTTTTAATTGAAATCTGATAAATTAAGCTGCTAAATTAGCAGAATAGCAAGTCTCCCTCAAATGTGGTACATGGAAGGCTTAAAATTGTTTAAAGTGGACCCCATTTAGGGAAGGTATTGATGTGTTAATAATAAAACAAGTATATTGCCAAGTGTCAGATTTTTAAGTTAGCATGGCTGATTCATTCATTTTTACTGTTGGGAGTTAACATTTTGGAGACCTAAATCCATGTCTTATGCAGTGAGCAAGTGACTTCTGTCACTGAAGTCTCCTGACAGCATCTTTGCTTGCCTCAAAAGATTTAGTCACGGATTCTGCAAAAAAAAAAAATGCAGATAATTCAATTATGTTTGGTGGGAATATGGATTGCCTGCATGTAGGACTTCCAGGATCAGTGTCTACTAACGTGTTACAGTATTTTCTTCTCTTGTGAACAAAGGGACTCTTTGGTCACCAGTGAGAGAGAGAGTTTTCTTTCAGGAACTGGCACCTATTATTTGTAAAGGAGGGATTGTAATCACTGAAGACATGGAGCCAACATTGGCTTCTAACTGGTTAAATGTGTAGATTCTCCAACGTGGTTTGCAGCTCTAGGGCAGCACTTTCAAGCTAATGTACAGTAGCCGTGACACATCACCCATAGTCGGTCTGCTTGTGTGGAAATGTTAGCCCCTGTGAAGATGCTCCCACAGGCTACATCAAGAAGGCACAGCTGGTGTGCTTCACCCTCCTCGTCTTAAGAGATGTCCAGATCGGTGACTTGGCCGGAAAGCCCCACAACTCCTTCTGGATTCCCTTTGTGTGTGAATTGGAGTGCTAAGGTGTGGTACCTGCGGGGAGGGCATCTTCATTCCAGTGAAGAGCTAGTACACAGTAGGGTACATGCCAACACAAAGGTGGTGAGAAGTGGTCCAGATTCCTCAGTTCAGGCAGCACTAGGCATCTCAAGATGTGGTGATTTGCTTGATTTCACCCCCCTCCCCCGCATCAGAACCCAAAAGGAAAAAAATATAGTGGAAGTGATTTGTTGCACAAAACATGATAACCTCACCACATTTTCCTACAAACCATCCTTTCATTTGTGCATGATTAATTCTTCGTGGTTTTTCTTTTACAAATGAAGAGGTTCATGCTTCCAATTCTATTACTTCCACATGTGTAGAGTAGCACTCTTTGTAATCAAAGATGCTGTTTTGACATGGCTGAGTCTGTGTTTTTTTTATGCTTACATCTTTCTCTCTTCGATCATTGTATCCAATTGCCCTCCAGATAGATTTTGATTTAAACAAAGTGAAAATAGCCCTGTTTGTTGGCTGGGCATTACTGGAATGTTAGCAGCAACAGCAAGGTCTGTTTTGGTTTTCAGCAGCCTGTTCTCCCTTACCAAGATTTTCATGAGGTGATATTTGGAAATGTTTTGTAGATGTTTTTGTTGTAGTTTTATCTTCGCTGCCATAGCTCTCAATAAACATTGTTTTGAAGTATTTTTGTATTGTTCTGTTTCATATGACTTGGAGAATGGAAGTATGCTGTAGTTAAAGCAATATTTTTTGAAATTTGAAATAAAACATAAAGCTCAATGCAAGTGTTTCAGAAGTAAAATATTTCCTTTTGAGAAAAATCACTATGTAAACTAAATATAGAGCTTAATTGTTTGTAAGTTGGTTGATGGTATTCCTGAGCACCCAATAAATCATCTGCCTAATATTTTGAGGCTTGGTTTCTGCTTGTCTTTTGAAGATTAGATTTTTTTAACATATAAAAATACATAATACAGATCAATAAATAAATCACATTCATATAGACAAAATGAATTTTTAAAAATATATATAATATTTTAATATTTATACTTATAAAACCACATATGTGTTTTATAGATATATATTTCATGTTTTATAATTGTCTGCATCGCTCTAAAAAATGTGTTCTTTTATTCACCCTGCTTTTAAAGTTAATCTTACGTGGGTTTTAAAATACTGTTTCTAGTTAAGTCTTGTTTATTGCTGTGTACATTTCCAAATAACATTGTATTTCCATGCAGTTGTTATAGTTTGGAAATGGGATATGATGTATTTTTAATATCAATTTTTTAACATGCATAACTTGTTTTTTTAACTGTTGCTACCCCTTTTTCTCCTTCCCTGTCAGGTATGAGCACATTCTAATGGCTCCAGACCCAGTACCAATGTATGCTCTGAAACTGTTGGTGGCCCTGACTGAGCACAGCCCTGCGTCTGTGAGGTGGTATAGCTATACATTCTCTGTTGTTCTGGGTTCTTTCTATTTCAATTATTTTTTTTTCCATTAGGAATTAAAAATAACGTAGATCTCACTGTCATACTACTTTGACTACCACTTGTGAGAGTTAGAAAATCCTTGGAGATTATATGTTATAGAATACAATCTTACATCTTTTGTGCCAATTTTGTATGATACTGGTAATTTTAATATGGATTTAGCCAATGAAACACTAGAGACAAAATCATAACAACTTTAACAGTAAAATTATCATTAAAAACATTAAAGTATTAATACCAAAACATTATTGAAAGTGTTGTCCAGCTGTGTGTATTTCTACTAGGACAAAGGTGGTGTGTTTGTAAAAGGATTAGACCAGCCAATTCGCTTCAAAGCTGTTCAGTTTTTCTGTAGATATAGCTACCCTTTGAAGTTCCCAAATAAGGATTTTAGTGTTTGGTATAAGTACACTCAGTATGTTTAAAGGTATCTTAATGTCTCTTTCTTCTTGTTCCAAAGGAAAAAAAAAAAAGTGGCATAGAACTTAAACCACATTTTATGATAGTAATAAGGAAGCATCTCTCTCACATGTGTGTGCACACACACAGCTGTTCCTCTTCCTGGATCTGCTCAGAAAATCAGGTTGCTTTTGCACTCACCGTTTTCTGTTTGTGGTGTCTGATAGTGTTATGGCTGAGAAGTCACTGCATTGCATACTGTCTTGCTTTGATTGAAATTAGCACAAGATAAAAAAACATAAGGAAGGAAATTTAATTTAGTTTCCCACTGTTTTTATTGCAAAAGATGAAAACGTCCTCATTTAATCTTTTATGATGCTACTGTGAACAATGTTTTAATATATGAAGAGTAAAAGTGAACTATGAAATAGTGGCTTGAGATTTTTAACTTGTTTGAATACAGTAAATGTACTTAATTGTATTTTTATTGTAGAGAGGCTGGTTTTGCTACTGCAGGATTTTATGTATTATGCAAATAAATAGTACAGCTTTCTATTCTTAGAATTAACCTACAGGTATTATAATACTTTTAGAGTTATAAAAAATATTTCTGTAACTAGAATGCTGGGTATTATATCAGCACTTTTCCTCTGCTTAATGAATTCTCTTCATTTGAGGAATCGTGTGTTTGCCCTTAAGCTCAATGTAGGTAAACTGTGGATGCACACTAAATTCATTTGGCTAGATTTGTGAAGGGGTGGAGTTTGTGCAATTCTCTTGGTCTTTCTTCTTCCTAATTGTTTGACTTCCCAATAACTTTAGCCGGAAATAGCCAATGTATCAAAAGCATGACAGAGATGAATATGTTCATAATTGCATGAACTGCTAGTGAACAAAACAGGGATCATGTATGTGCTATAGCAAACACTAGATCACAACTAATTCTGTTTTTGTTTGATGGCTAATTAGTCAGTACACATGGACTTCAGAATTACTCAAGGCATCTGTTCTCTTTTGGTCCTTTCATTAGGCACACAGGAAGTGTCTGCGATTATTGTGGAGTAAATAACATTGGACACAAATTCTTTGGGATTTTCTTTGTGGAAATACTCTACTATATTTTAGTACTGATGACAGTGATGTGAGTCACTTGTCATTGAGTCTCTGTGGCTTCTCCAAGCTTACATTCATCCATAAGGCTGGGCTTTCAAGGATGGGTGCTTTCTCTTGTGACTTACTTTAAACGAATAAAAATGGTGATAGCAAAAAGACTGTAAAATGACAAAATGTTAAATTAGTATTTACTATATTGTTTCTATGTCTTTCAAAAATAGTTGCTGTTATTAGCCTTATTTTGAAATTGAGAACTCTGACCTGGGAGGAGGATGGAGGCTACTTTATTTTACTTAGTTTGTTCCATATGATAGCTTGTTCTCACATGTGTTCATGCAACGCATGCCCTCTTTATTGCTTTCTTTTCTTTAATCCCACCATTTTTCTTGTATCTCACACTTATCTTTCTTCTTCTTCCCATCCCCTCGGTCTTTTCCTGTGTGCTTCCCGATAGAGGATCAGCATTTGAGCAGCTCTTGTTTTATCGCTTGAAAGGAGACCGAAGCACTCCAATCTTTTGTTTCATTTTTTTCACAGCTGATACTGTGAATCAGTGAACTTGTTGTGATACAGAAGAGAAGCATTTAATCATCTTTTTACCATTTTTTTGACACTTCTGTTTTCTAACGCAGATGGTTTGTTCCATATGGTAGAGGCACAGATATTCAGATATTATATTTTTAATGTCTTATGTGATAAAATACTGCTAATATACAATACATGTTTTGAATGCCTTAAATTAGTATTTTGTAACAATGCAGAAAAAATACCCTGTAATCTTTGCCAATGCTCTGCTGTTGGGGTTGTTTTTAAGATTCTGTGTTACGGGAGCTCTTCCACTCTATTGCTTTTCAATTTAGCAGTGGAGAATTCTACTGATATCCCATTAATGTGCTGCAGAATTAGATCTCTCACAAACAGATGTTCCAGCGTGTGTAAGACAGTAGCTGTAAATAAAACTTGAATGTGTTTCTATGAGCATGTTAAGTATTGAGACATCTGGACATATGAGCACCCATAAGAAGAAAATCCAATTTTAGAGAAGGATGAGTGTTTTATTGTTTTTTTTCACCTTAATGGGTTAGAGTATGAATGAGTTGGGTGTTTCCCTTATATACCTGTTTTTACATCGTGCAATAGTTGCTGTCTGATACAACCTCACTTAGAGTTCGTTTACTAAGAAAAATTGGAAGGATGACCTTTGAACAGGATTTGTCCATCAGTTGCCTGTTTTATACTTGGCTCAAAGCTAATAGTCTGGCTTTAAGAGTGTTAATAGTATTCTGTTGTGGCTCTCCTAAATACCTGTTGCCTTGTTTTCTTCAAGAATTTTTAAAGTTTTATGATAAGGAAGATTGTGGACATTAAAGCCAGTGTGAGAATTAATAGCAGAGTTCACATTTAGCTATTTTGAGAATGATGATTTTTTTTAAAAGAAATCACTGATATTAAGGAAACTTGTAGCTTCAGGTAATGATTAATCTCTGAACTACTGGAAATTTGCATTAGGGTTTTTTTCTCTTTGTTAATCACTCTCAATGGATTGTACTTGTGTAGGGAGCTGTTGGAGGAACTGAATGTCTGACAGTGAGAGCAAATGGCTGCAGCAGGGTGAGATGCAAAGTCTGTATTCAAAAAGAGCAGTATCATAAGATACCTTGTCCTTAGTGAGTTTGTCAACTTAATGTATAGGTTATATGTATGAATAGAAAGTCAGACATGATCTATCCATTAAGGGTTAGGGTTTTTTTGATTCCTGCTTTCAGTCTTGTACACTGTTTTGTTGTGGTCTGTAATGATCAGATTGCTGGGGTTTTTTCTAGTAATAAGGAGGACTTGATGTGAATGTCTTATTTTCTATTAATACGGTATATTGATTAGCTGCTCTTTAATGTTTTAACTGTTGTAAGGTGTTTTATACTGGGCTACCCCAGGAAACTTATACTGGATTGTGATTCTTAACTTAGCTCTTTGTCTTATAGGTAAAGAGATATAGCTCTATATTTTGCTATGTGCTCTTTTATGCAGCTATTTGACTTTTCTTTAGTCGGAAACATAGCATTTGATGAGGTTAATATATCTGAAAGCTAAACACTCAAAACTATAGAGTCTGATTTTTATGGATTGCTGAAATAGACATTTTTGGTTGCAAGGAAGGGAGACAGTAAAGGAAATAGTGTGGAGGTGAGGGGAGTGTCAGATGCTGTGTCAGATAATAATCATGAGTGGGACACATTCCAGTGTTCTGTTATTAAAGTCATTTCCTGAGGGAGAAAAAAACTGTCTGAGTACTAATGGTGTGACCCTTCTTAGATTTATGGTGGGTTGAAGGACAGGGGAACAAATTAAGGAACCTTCCCCACTTCCTGTCCTTACTATAAGTTTCGCAGACAGATGTTAGGCACTGCTCTAGAAAAGGGGGAAAGGCGGTAGAAAACAAACAGGAACGTGCGGAAGAGCAACAAAAATCTGTTGCTCTTAAATGCCACAGATCTAATACCTATGAAGATGATAGATGGATTGACCTTGTACACTGCAGCAGATTGTCTTGACTAATTGAAGTGACTACTTTATTACAATGTCTTTTGGACCATTCTTCTATGATTACATTTTCAAACTTCACTTATGCTACTGTTCGTACCCATGCGCTATCTATTAAAGACTATTAAAGGCACATTTTAGAGTTGGTGTTAGTAGTGGATGGATCCTCTTCTCCTACATCATGATGTTCTACATTAGCATTTGTTTATATTTCAGTGTATTCTGAAAGGGTCTGTCTAATATCCATGCCCTCGATTTAAAAAAAAACAAACAATAAAAAACCCACCCCAAACTCTTTGCAGTTCAGTGTGGTGCTTTTACTTCATTTGTGCTGGTAGAATTGTGATTTGGTTCACAAGCACTGGTTAGCATTGTGCATAGATTATCTTTGAACCTGCTGTAGTTTCTTTGCCGTTATACTAGAGGGCTACTGCTCCAGTGTTTTGCTTTCCTGGCGAACTGGTTAATGTGGGCTTACGTTATCTGCTTTAAAAGCACTTTGTTCTTCCCATTAATAATTTTAATTTTCTAGTTTAAGGTTGAAGTGCTCATTTTGAAAGGTAGATCTATTTGCTTCTAAATTACTTGTCTGTTTTTAGGTGTTTTCTTGTTTTCTGTAATGACTGTGAATAAAATATTATGTAGTTCTGATAACAGATAAGCCTATAGGGCCTAATCGAACTGAATGGTAGAATTACATTAGAGGTGTACAACATTAGTGAGAAAATCACAATGCAGATGGATTGAGAGAGATTGTCAGAGGATGATACAGTTCTGTTACAACTTTGGGGAATATTTATGTAGATTTTGAATGTGATTCTGATTACACTAGTTTCACATCTATGACAACTGAGTTGTAAAAACCGATTTTCTTGTGGGAGAAATAATGCCAATATAAACCAGCAAATAATTCATATGAATTTTGCTATTCCTATTATTTGGTATAATATTTGCATATATGCTGCTTTATTGAGTAACACCAGGCAGGAAGACTTATCCAGAAATAGACTCTTGAAATGTTAAGTTGTGTGTCAGCTAATAACAATGTTATCAAGTCGCACATCGTTGTGATTCATATCAAAGGCAGTGGCCAGAGTTCATTATTGCAAGTGAGTTCTCCTAGTCTAGTCATGTACTGACTGTAATACTAATCACCATTGTTAATGTGAAACACAACTCCTTAGCATTACATTTTATGAAAGTTCCCCTTTAGTAAAGAAATTAGCTATTGACCTTATACCAGTAATTTTATTTCCTCTTTCGTGTTGCAGATCAGTTGGTCAATGTCAGAGTTTTAAAAATGTGAGGCTACTATTTGATGTTACTGTTAAGTCAATTATTGAAAAATGTCGTATTGTAAAATTCACATATTTACTCTTTTAATGTAAAGCATTAGACAAAAGGATAAAACATGATTCATTCTTGGATTTTTTTTTTACTTTCAATAATGATTCTTTGCCACTGTGAATATAAATAACAAATAAAAAAGAAGCAGGTAATGAGGAAGGGTCAGCTGGTTAGGGTACTACAGTTGGAGCTGCAGACTTGAGTGAATTCAGTTCTGCCACAAATCCTCTGTTCAGCATGAAGCAAATCTAAACCACTATCCAATCCAATATGTTCAACAGTAGGTGTCCAGAGAAGACTACAGGAAAAAGACAAGAGAGCGGCAATACTTTCTGCATGCTTTCTCAGCCACCTGTGAGTTGTTTTTTCAGAAGCCATACAAGAAGACGTGGTGTTCTGTAGATAGTAGTTATTGATGAGTTATTTTCATGCATTTTACGTGGGTTCAAAAAGATGTTTGACAAAGAACTTGCAGCATCAATAGTTCTTCCATAGCATAATCATCTGCATATGCAGATTTATCATCTGTCGGGGCTTTCTTTGGATTACTTTGTTTCATCTAGCACTTGCCACTTATTTATATGCCATTGAGTTCTTACAGTGAAAAAGAAGCACACACTATTTAGGAAATTTCTATCATATTGTGTCCTTTAACTGTACCTTTTGCAATCTGAGCAGTCCTGCGTATTTTTTAAGAGCCTTTACTAGGGTTCCTTATAAAATACATTTTGAAAGCTCAAGAATACTGTATCAACTGAGTCTCCTCTGGCCATGTGCTGACTGACTGCTTCAAAGATCTGTCATATATTTGACATTTCATCCCTTTAAAATGGATGGCGTGGTTCTTGCTTTGTGCATGCTCACCACTTCTGTTCTTCAGAATAGTTTCTACTCATTTGTTCAGCTTAGATTGTCTGTAATACCCAGATTTTCACTTCCCCATCCAACTTTTCCTGAAAGTTAGTATCCGATAACATCACATTTTCTGTCTTTTAAATCACTCCTGTGAAAACAGAGAGTTTTGAACTAGGTACACACTACACGTAACAGCTATTTTCTTTGCTAGTTCTTTTTGTACTCTTGGGTGAGTGCTGTCTGGTGCTGGTGATTTGTCTCTGTTCATTTTGTTAATTTTGTCTATAACCTCTATTACTGACACCTCAGTTTGAGGCAGATGACTGTATAGAATCATAGAATCATTTAGGTTAGAAAAGACTCTTATGGTCATCGAGTTCAACTGTAAGGCTAGCACTGTCAAGTCCACCACTAAACCGTGTCCCTAAGCATGACATCTCCAGTTCTTTTAAATCTCTCCAAGGGTGGTGACTCAACCAGTTCCCTGGGCAGCCTGTTGCAACGCTTGACAACCCTTTCCATGAAAAAGTTTTCCTAATAGCCTTTCTAAACCTGAGGCCATTTCCTAATGTCCTATCACCTGTTACTTGGGAGAAGAGACCGACAGCCACCGCCCTTCAGCCTCCTTTCGGGTAGTTGTAGAGAGCGAGAAGGTCTCCCCTCCACCTCCTTTTGTCCAGGCTAAACAAGCCCAGTTCCCTCAGCTGCTCCTATGCATTCCTTACAAAGAAAAATGCTGCTATTTTACAAAACAGGATTTAAGGTCTTAAAAAGGGATTTTTTCAGAATTTACATATTTGTAAATATTTGTGTGGTTTGGTTTGTTTTGTTTTTTTTTTTAAGTCATAGAACAGTTTGAGTTGGAAGGGACCTTAAACATAATCTAGTTCCAACCCCCCTCCATGGGCAGGGACACCTTCCACTAGACCAGGCTGCTCAAAGCCCCATCCAGCCTGGCCTTGAACGCTATCAGGGATAGGACATCCACAGCTTCTCTGGGCAATCTGTGCCAGTGCCTCACCACCCTCTTAGTGACTATTTGGCTTAATATTTATTAAAAATAATTTTTTAAAACCTTCATTTTTACCTAGATTTTTTTTCTCAACTCAAGGTGGATTTGTCATTGTCCTCTTTACTTCAGTAACAGAAAATGGGTTTGGATTTTTAGCAAGTTCCAAACTATTTACTAGTCTCTTCCCTAGAGACTCTGCATAGGAAGAACAGTTAGAGGTAATCACACATGCAAAACTACAGTCTCTGCACAAATTAAAATCTGTAATGTTGATCTTCATTTTCAGTTCATAGTTCAATCCCACTGTTGAATGGATGGCGGAAGTTCACTCTAATAGCTCTTTTCTCCTTTAGATATTCCTTAATTATTTTTTACAATATCTAAGAGATGCTTGATTACAAGTGCTTCTGTGAAGAAAAGTTCTTGCTCCATGGAACGCTTGCCAGCCTTCTGTTGTATCTCTCTTTCAAATTTCTGTCATTCTTCTGAGATCGTGACTGTGCTCTTGTCATGTAGTAGAATGAAATTTCGTAAGAGTTGAGAATACTTGAAATCAATGTGAGTTGGCTGCCTGAAGAAGCAATCTCTGGTGTGCAGACTGGAACCTTTGCTTGTATCTCGCTCACTCCCTTCCATCTGTCCCTGGTCAGCCATTTCCGGCTATCAGTCTGAAGGGTTTTTTTCAATTTTAAGTTCAGTAAGAATTTTTTAGGTGGGGAAATATATAGAAGGATTTACAGTAGCGTAGACTATTTTAGAACAGGCCCCAAACCCACGTGATATCTTTATGCTGCTTCCTTGCTTCTTGCTGTGTCATGATCTGCAGGAAATGTAAAAAGAGAGGAGTCTCAAATGAGTTAGGTTGGAGGTGTAAGGCTGCCTTTACCTTCCTTATTTAGTGCATTGAAATCGTAGGTCAGTCATTCAGCAGATGGGTGTGTTTATGTTTGCACCTTACAGATCACCTTTCAAAAAACCATATGGGTTCAGAAGCTTTTATTAATATTATCTGACTAACAAAGTGTTGGAAGTCTGAGGTGTAAAGTGAGTGCTTTGCTGTCTTGGAATTGTTCCAGGGTTACTGGTGGAGTGTTGATTTTGTTGGGTAATGAGGTAGTTTGTCACACTCATTCTTTTAACAGATTGTGTTTGTAATTTCTTAGGGATAAGAATAATTACATCAACCAAGATCTTAGGTTAAAGAATAGCTGCAATCCTAGTTTGTGCAAGTAGTTCTGCATGAATAATCTCGGTCATGGGAGTGCTTAGCTATAGAAGGCCAGAAGTAAGAAAAATTTGCTTGACATACTGTAGTGCTTTTTATATTGTAGAATCATGGAATGTCTCAGGTTGGAAGGGACCCATAAGGATGATCGAGTCCAACTCTCTGCTCTTTGAAGAAGTACCTAAAACTAAATCATATGACTAAGAGCATATGACTGAAAGTTTTTTTTTTTCAGAATTGTCTGAAGCTTTTTCATATATAAAATCAGTTTATTTAGCAAGCAATGATTTTGCATTCAAGGAATTGTATATACTTCGGGCTGAAATCTCAAGCTTGACCTTAAGTTTATAAATACACAAATGCTTAAAAAAATTATAATAAAAAAGGCTTTGGAAAAGTATCTGACATATGGTTGATAACTTGTCTAACCAGTTATTGATTTATTCTAGACAATATTATAATTTTGTGAAACATCAAGATGTCTTTTATGTTAAATAAACATCTGAAAATTAACTTACAAAAACTTTAATGCAATCTTTATGTAATGTAATGTTAACAAGTAACAGAATGGGAGAAATGACTAACATTGTAGTGCTTCGTTGCCTTCATACAAGCCTTTAAAACTCGAGGGAGAATGGAATTGTTTTTCTTATTTTCCAGTTGGCTACAGTAACAGTCTAAAATATGCAATCACAACCTGGCAAAAACTTCAGAAAATATTAGTTTTCAAGCTCAAACAGCAACAATGTCAAAAAAGCTCTGCTAAAAAAAATAGTTTAGGGTTCTTAAAGGAAGTAAGCTTTACTAGCTCTTCATCAGTTCCTTTTGTGATGATTAGTGAATTTTATCCTTAAGCTGAAAAATTTCTTGAGGCAGAATACTTCTTAAAATCAGTTTTCAGAGTAAGATACCGTGATTGTCATTAAAAGCTTTGCAATTGTATCAAATTTGATACTTCAGGACATCAGTAGGTTTATCAGAAATTGTCACAATCACTTGACCATCATTGAAATTCATTGTGTTTTAATTCATCTGATATTGAAAGTTTATGAAGAAGCATGATAATTTATACAGACATTCCAGGAGCCTGGTTGTGAGATGTGTATTATTATTAAAGATTTGCATTTCTTTTCCACAGAAATGTTATTGATTATTATATCACTAAGTCCTCATTGCTCTCCATTCTGATAACATGAAGTCTTAACAAAATTTCACTGATATATGTTATTTTGTCTAAGCTAAAACATAGATGTACTTCAATGAAATATCAAAATTTGGAATGTGTGACTGATACGCTTTGGTTCAGTTGAGCCTTGTAACTGGGGTACTGATTAGGTCACTTTGAATGAAATTGATCAGGGACTTGGAAATGAGTCTCCTAGGTCAGTCTTTAACAGAAAGGAAAGTCATCCAGTCATTTTGTCTATGACACTTTAGTACAACCCAGTTTTCCTGAAAGTGTTTTCTTTCAGAGTGGAATAAAACTAACGTTAGTATGTTAAGACAGTTTGAATAGAATAATTGTGAGTGTATTTTCGAATTGTGATGTAGAGTCACCTTTAATTTTCATAATTGTCCCTAAATGGAGCTTTTGTTTTCTAGTAAATTCTGATTTCTAGTAACAGTCATGTAGAGCTCATAATATGGTTTTGATTGTTATGCACAGTGAGAGGAAAAAAACAATCTGTAAAATGATCAGGGAAAACTGAATTAATCAAACTACAGTTAGTGCCAGTTTATGGCTTTGTAGATCAGCTTCTGTCATTTTCTGCAAGTTTCTATAACATGTAAATCAGTGCATAGTTTTCCTGTTTTGGTTTCTTAGAGATAAGTGGAATAGAAAATTTATTAACCATGAATCCATATTGAAAAATGTCACTGAACAAAATGAAATAAACTGTGGTGTGTGGGTATTATCACTGGCAATATGGACTATTTTTTGGCCCACAACCAACTAAATGTATTGTATACAGAAAACAAGGGTCTGTATGTTAAAAAAAAAAAAAAGTAATTATCTAATCTCAGGAGGAAGGTTGCTTTTTTTTATTCTGATGGTAATGGTCAACTAGGAATAGCCTGGCATATTACTTTATGTTATAGATCCTAGCACTTTGCAGATAGTCCATGCAGAGAAGTAATCTGTCCTTTCTAGAGTGTAATCAACAACGTGAAATGGAACACTATGGGCTTAAATCTCAAATCCTTGATATTGGAGTGAATGAAGGTATTTTAGAATCTCAGCAAGGAAGAAAATAGGACACTGTTGAGAAGGACTTGAATATGTATTTTTGATGTCTTAGACTAAATCAATGATTTCTCAAAGCTAGGAAGAAGCATCGACTCATAGGTGTCAAGAGACCGTGAACATAACACATAACGGAAATATTAATATAATTTTTTCAAAGCAAAATATCCCTCAGGACTTAGTACTCAAGGGAAAAAAATACCATTTTACAAATCATGTGTTTTTAAGGAGCCAAACTTCGTGTGTAATTTCTTTTAAAAACTGAAACAAAGATTTTTATACCCTAAAAAGCAGGAAATTGATATAATTCCAGTAAGGTAAAGGTTTTTGGTTGCCACTGAATGTGCAGAGCACAGTGGCAGAGTTGCAACTTTGTCAGAGAGCTTCAAACTTTTTATTTATGACTATAGCACTTAGTGCCCCTCAAGCTTTTGCTCATAGTGTTTTCTTGTTTTATACCATGCTGTAGGTCTGTAATATTTGGGGTTGATAACACATACACTTCACTGCTAATTTGTAAAAAAAATTAATATAATTTTCCTGCCGGCTTGCAATTACCGTTTTACTGACTGGGAATAATTTTGTATTATGACTTTGTATTAAAAAAGAGGGACATTTTATTTTAGGGTTGTTGGTTAGGTATTCTATACTACTTGTGAATAGGCAAGGGTAAAATTGTAGGAAATAATGGGAAATTCGTAAAACCCAATACATTGTGATTTAGACATATGAAAAGACAAATATTCCTACAAAAATATGAATTTTGAAGCTGGAAACTGAACAGGAATTTAAAATTCAAACTGTTCTCCCTCAGTAAGCTTGCTGAGACTGTTGGCAAAATGACTGGGATTGTGCTCATACCCTTCCAATAAATATGTGCAACAGACAGATTTTTGAGCATACTCTGGGACTAAAAGTAAGCCCTTTTCATTTCACCACATAATTAGTGGAAGCTACTAATAATTCAACTGCTGATACATGATAAAAACAAAACTACTATGGATCAGTACATTTAATACAAATCTTCATAGTCTACTTACTGAAAAATATTTTCCTTGAATTTCACATATTTTGACAGTTGTAGCAAATACTCAAGATATTTGAAAGAAGAAATATCCTACTTCAGTTATTTTTCATATGGTGGAGTTGTGCGTTTGTTCTTAACTCTTGTTGCTTTGTGTTTATGAATAGCAGTCAGTCTTCCCATGTTACTTTTCCCATATTCAGTATTCATTATAGACTTGTGAAAGATCTTTAAAATATAAGCATCAAACAGTGGTGATGTATATCTCTTTTACATACAGATAATTATTGTTGTGTTTATCTTCCTTTTCTGTCTACAACAAAAAGTAAAGCAAATAAAAATCTAATTATTCTATATCCAACGTAATTTTCTCCCCACAGGAAGGCCAAAAGTCCTCTATTCCTCCTTTCCCCACCGAGTCATTTGAAATGTAAACTACAGTTGCTGAGAAGCCTTAGGAACGGGAATTGAAGAATAATTGTTTTCAAGAAAATTTACTTTAAAATCTTTAGGACCCCTAAAAATAAGGTTGATATATCTACTCCCTGATGCATTTTATGGTAGATACCATTGTAAATTGTACCTTGTTATAATGTTTCTTAAAATCAATGATAAGATCATTGTCTTTGCCTTTGAACAGCTACTGAAGGGCATAGTCTGAAAGTGTGGCAGTAAGATGACTGAAACTTTCCAGTTCAGTCGTGGGTCTTTATTATCTGGGATTCACCCAAAAAGAATAAATTTATATAAACTTTTCTCTATTGAAGGTGCCAATGGCCCTGAGAGGCTATTCCTGCTTAGAAACTCATATCCCTGAGTTTACTTGCTGTTTGAGAGTGAGCTCGAGGAGTTTCCAGTTGACCATCTCCACCAACTTTCTTTCTATAGTGCTAAAGTGTCATGAGGTCGTGGGTGTGTTGGCTATTTTGCGTTTATTCTCTAGCCTTTATAGCAGATTTTAGGTTTGGTGATACAAACGTTTGCACGCTTGTGGGTTTGGGTTTTTTTGTGAACACTCCAGACCAAAAACACAGACATGAGCAACAGTAGACTGCAGTGCATCATAATGTAAAGAGCACGAATTATTAAGTCATTTGTCAGGGGTCAAAATCAAATTCTGTTTGTACATTAACTCCTGGTTTTTATTGTGAAGTATGTCTTATTTGTTGCATTCCTGTCCTTCTAGAAAAGGTATTTATTCTGTATAATGAGACATGAAAGACTAGTTAGTAGTGTTTACTCCAAGTGTAGCAATCTGTGACATTTTTTATAAAAACTTATGACAGTACTATGACATACTGTTTTTTGAAAATGAAGTGACTTAAAAGCGCAAGTCTCAGTGCTTTGGAAAATTCACTGTTTTTTATTTTTACAGAAGAAGTTTGCTCTGTTTCCTTTATTTAGGGACCAGCTGCCACTGTAGGTATAGCCTACCTACAGGTAAAACGTACCTATAAAGCAGGAAGACAGCAATCTGGACATGTGGAATTTATGAATTTGTATTTGAGCAGAGAATTTACTAAAAAAGTTTAGTTAAAAAAAAAGCTAAATGAGAACATTTGTTAGACAATTTTAATTAGAAGAATAAAATAGTGACAGTATTTAGTTGCTTTGTCAGCGACACAAGATCAGAAGTTTGATTGATTTCACTCTTTTCCTGATTTCATATAATACTCAGCTTGAACACATACAACTCAAATATCCTATCACATTTTCACCAGACAAAGAATTCTGTAACTTGAACCAGTACAGATGTTCTTGATGCCCAATGAGAAAGGAGGTAGTCTTATGCTCTTGCCTCAGGACTGCCTTCATCAGTGTCTACCAGAATTATTCCTGTGAGAAGAGAATACAAGGAAGTGTAAACTCACACCCTGGTATATGGTACTTCCTTTTGCACGCAAGTGCTGGGACAGATAGCTTAAACTCTAAACCAGAAGTCCTGTTGTAAAGCTCTTGCTTCAAAGTAGGTGCCTGCCATTGTTAAGGGATCACACCTGCAACAAAAAGCCTTTGGTCTGTGTTCAGTGTCCTGCAGTAGGTTTGTGTTTTGCAGGAAGACAATTTAGAATATCTTAGAATAACAGATCTTGCATATTTTTTGAAAGCAAAATCAGAGGCATAATCTCATTCTGAAAATTGTTAGTATTAAAAATTCAAATTGTACTGGTGGCAAGCCTTATAAAATCAGATGACTGGTTATTTTGAGCTAGTGTTGTTTATCTGGATGTAGATTTAAATGAGAAGAAAATGCAAGTACTTGATATTTAGAATTATGATTTGCTTATTTGTATGATTATGATTCTGTATGTTTTCCAAGCAGGACAGGAGCTAATTTAATAACAATTTTATGAAAGTCTAAAAAGAACCAAACTACGTTTGATTTAGAATATGACCAGTCTGTGATATAAATTCTGTAGCTAAACTCCTCTTTCACCTGCTTTAAGACATTTCATTTGTAAAACTATGTAGGATAGTAATGAAGAATGTGATAAAGTCACTCTCTGTCATGCACGTATATGCAAAGTTGGGATAAATCTGATTTAAGCTTTGTCTTCATACATTGCTTGGTGTGACTTTGTGCTTTAGCTAAGTTAAGTGTATAATTTTCTTTAAAGGCTGCAGCTGATTCTTGTTTGAATCATGAAGGTTTGCAGGTAACCTTGAAGAATAGCTGTATTGACTATAGTTTCATCTTACCTTATCTCAGCACAAAGTACAGCTGACTTTGTAACTTGTAACAATCGGGACTACTTATAGGTTTTGAAACCAATTGTTCCATAATTTACTCTTTACCACACAAGAGTTTTCCTAGATTTTGCCTAAACTAGGATTGCTTAGCTATTCTTGGTATTTGATTGTATTTTACTGCCAGTTTGTTCTCAGTTTAAATGCTGCTTACATAGCAAAGTCAGCAGCTTTTGCTGGGCTAAGTAATTCCAATACACCCTAAGCATAAGAAGGTTTGTGCTGGTAAAACTTAATTTTGTCAATATGACTGCTGTTAAGGTAGTTGCTCTTTTTGGGAGTCTGTGGTATTTAAATCACCTTTTTTACATCTGGGATTGTTATAACCACATCAGCAAAATTCTGTTTTACAGGCATGGTCTAAGCTTTTAATTTAACTAGCAGATTTGGCCCTGGAAAATGAACCTCAAATATAATAACTCTTCCTAGCTGCAATCCTAGGACTCTCTTATGACCTGGCTGTGTCCAAGGTGCCATAACTGTCTGTTGAAGGGTTGTTCAGTGGCACAGAGGAGAATAGCTTTCAGGTTCTCCTGACCTGCGTAGGGAACTTGTTGGGAATTCTCTTCCTTATAGATATGTTTTCCATCAGCTAAATAAGAACAGAAATTGTCTTTAAATTCAAGCTTCTTAACTTAGGAATAATGAGTTTCTTTCCTTATATGAACTCTTCTTTCTCTCTCAGAATATGTTATGTTTTCTGTTAGGTATAACATGTGCTTTTACACATTTCTATGCAAGAAAAATTGAACACATTTGGTTGAACAAGGCTGTTACTTAGCTACTTATACATGTTCATATAGGTGCATGCAATTATATTGTTTTTGTTATGTTTTGACCAATTTAGTGAATGTTTTTTACTTGTCTCTAGGTCCGCATGCCAGTGCTGTATACAATGTAATAAATCTTTTTATGCTAAGCCCCTACTCCCACCCCAACTTCATATAGGTTCTATATGGTCATCATTATTACATTTAGGTGAATGTAAGGAGCAGAGAGATGGGGAAACAATATGAAATAGGAAACTATTTATATGTGATGTATATAACTGACTTCTAGGTAATTCTCAGTTGTTCATAGATGTGGTTGTTCTGTTAGCATGCCTTTCATTCCTAATTACCTTATTGTATTTCCTTTACATAGCATGATTTTAGCAAATATGAACAGTCAGGGCTCTGATGGGTGACATTAATCTAAATGAAGCGTTTTATGATTTTATGACCCTTGGATATTTGTTCTAGCCCCCTTTCAATTTTCTCATGAAGTTGGTAGGAGACTGTGCAATTCCTTTTAGTTGCTTCAGTTCCCAGTCTAGTGATTTTTTTGCTTACACTGTCCCTAAAAATAATACTTTCTAGTCTTTCTTACTGGACATGAATAAAAACTCTTAAATGGAAGCATGTAATTTTAGGAACATATGTTCTTTTTAACAAACAGTTTACCAAACAGGATTAATCTGATCATTGTTATATCAGAAGCCACTATAAGGTGTTACACAGTATATCTTCAAACATTAAATTAAATTATTATTTTAGTCAAATAGAACTCCTGTTTGTTCATAGAGAAATATATAACTTTACGTTTTTAACCACTGTACTACTTACAATTTTGTAGTATGTTCTGTGCTGAGTTCCCTGAATCAGTGTGCAAAAGCATCTGCCTCATGTTGAGCATACAGTCATAGTGGGCATCCTCATCACTTTCAGATGTGCTCTCTGTGCTTGAGTTCTGCATTTGTTACATGGACTGCATAATACATTCTTGTCTTAGGGCTGTATCACAAGGCTAAAACCTACCTACTCTTTATAAAGCATTTCAGTAATGTTAGGAAGACACAAGAGAAAAACCTTTGAAACAGTTTGGTGTTCTCAGTCATGTTTAGTGAATAGGTGTCTAGTACAGTGTGTAAGGAAAAAGGAGAATCATTCTATGAATTAGTATAATATGGGAAAAAGTATGTAATCATTAATTCATAACGATGATGATCATATGTCGTAGTGTTTGAGAAATGTGCTGCACTAATAAATAAAAGTGGTTTGGGTTGTAAGAATAGAAAAGACTGCACTAATGTAAAGTATTACTGGTTTTTGAGAATGTTCTTCTTACAAATATGTATATATATATGCTGATTTGTATCTGATTTTGAAATTAGGGAGAATACAGCTGAATTATTTTTGGACGACCACTCAGTGTTGTCAAGAGAAGTAGCTGATGAATGTGTCATATTAACACGTTAAACCCAAGAAATTAGTTAATGTAGCATGCTTTAAAAAAAACACAGCATATTTCTAATTTTACTATGTATGCTGAGTCTATTATTTAAAATTATTTAATGGTGCATGCTGACTGTTTCATAATATATATAGTATTATATTTCTGCATTTGATTAATTTCTGCCATTTAAAAACATTAATTTAATTACTGTTCTGCTCACTTGAATCACATCAATGAAGCAGACCTAGAAGTAATTTCCAAAGCAGTATAACATTGGTGTTTCTATTTAATAGCTGAAGTGGAGCTCATTTTTGTTGAGAGCTAATCAAAGGCTGAGGTTCTGAGTCATGGATTGTGGAAATAACTATTCTAATACTCTGATCCTTTTGTGAGTTTAGTGTGTTAAATAAGAATGCACTTCCTCTCTTCTTAAATAAATCTTATATTATGTTTTTACAGCCTAGTGGAAGAAATCCACCTTTTCCCAGTTCTTTTCCAAGTCATCTTGGTAAGAATAATTTTTTATATATATATATATATGCACTAATAGATAGGTATTATATATCCCAAATTATGTCAAACTAGTAAGCAAGTTTAATAAGCTGTGTTGATTAAAATAATAAGGTACTGATAAAACAAAATTGAACAGTCTATCAATACAGAAGAATCTACTGTAAGCAGATGTATCTCTAGTTCTCATCAACTATTCACTATATAAAAAATTTTCTTTTTAAGATATATACTTTTTTTTCCTCTTTTGAACCAAAGAAAAATCTGAAAAATAGAATTAATGAGCTCGGTTCTTAATTAGAACTATATATTTGCCCAACCTGAACAACAGATGCTGAGGAACTTGCACTTTAACACAAATTTGCATGAAACCCAAGTTGACTATGATAATGCCAATTCCCACTACTTGCTTTTAGAATTTCCTTCAATATAAAGTATCAAGGGTATGATTTTGGATAGTCACTTGCTGAATTTCCCTCCCAAAGTAGGATCTGCCGTTTATGAAGACTGTGGAAAAATGGTGATGGTTTTGTGTCTCTGAAATGTTGCAAAGAGTGTATGTTAAAAAAGAAGAAAAATCTGTAGGCTAGATTGGAAGATGGTTATTGTGCTATCCACTAGCCTTCTCATGGTTAAATTCTATAATCTCTTCTTTATTTTTCAATCTTTTTGCTCATGAAGTTGTATCAGGTAAGTGTCCCGTCGTGTAAACATGTTCCTGATGAATACTAAGTACACATTATAGATAAATATACATAATTTATGCAGTGCAGGTGGATTGCATGCTTATTTTTGTATCATTCTTGAAATTCAAACTTACTCAAGGTAGAAGTTCATAAATCTGATTCTGAATCAACTTTGATTTTCCTTTCCTAGATATAAATATTTTAATCTTCTTTCTTCCTTTGCAGTGATTTATTTTATTGACTATCATTTTAAATCTCTTTAATACCACATACCCAGATAAGCTCTCTTTAGTGAGGATAGGTTTTTCCAGTACCATAGAGAACACTGGCTTTATGATATTTTGTGTACATATGCATACAAATGTCTTCTTGTGGGAAGTATTAACAATAAAAAGAACATTTTACAGTGTTTCTTAAATAGTTTTCATCTAGTATAAGTACTGCTTTTAGGTAGTAACAAAGAAGGAACACAGTAAAATGTGAAAGTGAAATGTTTCATGTTAATATCCTCAATACTAAATTAATGTTTGAAACTTCTCAAGGTGTTGGAATCTTGAAATTTAACTGCCTATACACACACACAAGTAACATATGTATGTATGTTAGTATATAGCTGTAAGTATATGAGCATAGTTAAGATGTCTAGGAATACTCCCAGATCTTGAGAAACTTTCTGTAATGTATCTGTAGTAATGGTAGTTAAAATGTTTTTGTGTCTTGCCATGTAAGTAGGATAAGTTGGAGTCAGTTGCAAATTCGACCTCGTCATGTCACTGCACACGGTTTGACCTCGTGAGTTCTAGAAACGGTTTTTTAGAAAGTAAAAACAGCTAAGCTCACAATTGTCTTCATGACTGGAGGTCTGTGAAGGTTTCATAGCTCTCTTAATCCTCTGTAGCCATCTTGTAGCTAATGGTTAGATTTGTGAGGGGAAAAAGCTTACAGCTTCTAGGAAGGAAAAACAAAATCCCCTTCCAATGTGTTTTGTTCGGGAGGACACCTATAGTGGCTTCAGTTGCCGTATATAGCAGTCAAGTTTAACAGTACAGTGGCTGTCAACTGTGTTCTTCGTTGGCTCCAGGGATGCGAGACCCTAAACTGGTTGCTGCCCTCCATGCTATTACCCTGTTTTCTCTACAGAAGAGTGAATTCAGCGAAGGAATCTTAGGCAACTGGGAAAGCTCAGGAGCCAGGACTAATCAGACTGGAAGGGTTAACTGTTAGGCTGGTTTTCCTTATCAACAGAAGAAATTAGCAAACTCCTCCTTATAGGTTTCTGAAATAATTTTTGTGGCTTTATGTGTGAAGGGAGTTGCATGTCATTTGCTTCCCATTACTGTCCATAAAGTAGTCTTTGGCTAGGTTTATATACTGGTTTCAAGAAATAGCGCAGATCAATAACATCAAGTCCTGTGTTGTTCTATCTAGAATTTTATCAGACCTTAAACTATTGAATTTGAGTTGTCCTTCAGTCAATTCACTGTTAGATACTGTCAGTAAGTTGATGTAGAGCTATTACTATCCAGTTCAAGGAATATCACTAGTACTCCATAATTTTCTGTGCTGAGACCGAATGTCTAATGTATTTATTATGTATCATTAAATGTAGTTCATGTGATTTCCAGTGATGTCACTGACAGGACATTAATTCTTTTAGGCTCTAAAGGGAAATAATTAGGGCACAGAATTGGAAAGTATCTCCAGGAGCAGTCTTTATTTCTAGACTGCACTACCATCAAACTGGGATTGAATGTACTAGCTTTAATCTAGCTATCACAGCAGTGAGGACATGATGACTTGCAGATACTGGGCAATTCACAAGAAACAGGTTTTAATGTGACTGCTTCTCACTTTTCATTGATGCAGAGTTGAAGTACCTCATCTAATGCATACTGTCCTATGTTGTGGTCTAAGTCATAATACTGAAATTTAGCAATTTCTAACCCTCTGTCATGTATTTGGACCAGTTAGAACTCTGAACTCTGCTGAATCATACCAAATGCATCCTTTTGTGTCATTTATGACCATGATTCTGTAAATGTTATAGTTGCCAAACAAAAGGAACTGAATCAGTGAAAAAGGCTGTTACTCTCTACCTGAAAACTTGTTCAAAGAGAATAGCCAGTAGTTTTATTCACCTGAGCTAGGTTTTAGTTACTGATCTTACTAGTAAGAGGCTTTAAATACAATTACTGTTCCCCTGGAAAGCCTCAACACTCGTTTATCACTGAACACTTAGTTACATTTAGGAAATGCAGATTAATAGTGTACTTTGTGAACACGTGAAAGCCCTGGATACAGTTCTTCGTTGCAAAACTTCAGAGGGGAATTTCACGTTACATCTGAATACAAATTATTTTCATAGGTACCCTGATGTCAGATCCTTATGCTAGCGGTTACATAGATTATGAGTAGTTCTGCAAACCAATATGAAGGTATAACGGCAGTTAAGAGTAGGAATTTATTTTGCTAAAATGTCTAATGAAATCAGTGACGATGTAGTGATGTGTATCTGTGGAGAAAGGGAGATGCATTGACAATACATGAGTATATTCAGCACAGTAAGTGACTGAAAAACAGGAGGAAAGCTGGCACCAGAATGTGCAAAATTTAAAAGGTACGCACTCCCCTTGGTAATGAGATTAAAAATGAGCCAAATTCCATGATGACATAAATGACGTAAAAGTTTGGGTTGATGTAAGGTGTAAATATGAAATGCTGCTGTTGATGAAGTTGAAGGATTGTAGCAGGAAAAGTTACTGTGGGATATGTTTCATGTTTTACTTTCTTGCTGACTTTTTCTGTTACATCCTTAGCATTCTGTTTTTAATATATTTTACTGTGTCACACCTGTGATCTATCTGAAAATTAGTATATAATATAAAAAATATTCTTTTTGAATATTATGTTATAATACTGGAGTGAGGTTGATAAAGGAAATGGAAGGAGTTTACTCCTATATTTAAAAATTATGTCCATTTGTATTTAGATTGCTACCAAGATTTTGCTGTGTAGCTAGCAATGAAGTTGGCATACGTTATTTTCTGTGCTATGTTACTTTTTAGAGGTGTTAGGACAGGGATCCTCCATGCATCATAAATATCACATGGCCTTCCTATAGGGTTATCTGAATCCAAGCCAATGCATAGTGAAGAAGTTGTGTAGTTGGTGAAATTCCATTCTTCTGCTGATAAGTATTAAAACTGAAGCTAATGATGCTTGTGATTAGGAGCTCAGTGCTATCCTCTTCTTAAAGTTCAGTAGTCAATTATGTGCTTATCCTATTAAAATCTGTAGTGTAACTTTTAATCACACCAGCATCTCAAATTTCAGTTTTTGCTGTCAAATGTTTTTTTGCAACATTCTATGTTTTAAGTTGGTGATCATATGAAAAATGTGGCAACAAGGATTTAAAAGCATGTCCTTTTAATAAAAATCACTTTGTAGTAAGATTGAACATTATTGTATTTAGAAATGATATCTTATTGTTAAATACCATCAACCAATGGTAGATAGTGTCTTAGTGTCTAAACTGTACAATCTAATTTAAAGGTAAAAATATAATGATTGTTGTATTTATACTGTTAATCTATCTTTAACAGAAACAAGTCCACATCTTCACATTTTTTTTAAAATAGTTAAAATTAATTTCAAAATTACAATTTTTAGTTTATTTTCCTTTAAATACAGTTTAAAGCTGTTGTTATGAAAATACAAAATATATTTCTTTTTGTAGTCATATTCACATATATTTTTATATTTTTCCTAGTTGTGTCTAGGTTTGAGGTTTTATACTGTCCCTGTGTATTTTAGGACGGCTATATGGGTCCATTTTTAGAATTTTAATTACAGAATTGCACAACTTAAGCTAAAGGATTGTATATACTGTTCATGGTTTTAATAAACTGCAGTAAACCTGTGCTTGAATGCTTTAAAAATGCTTCAAAATCATTGTCAAGCTGGCAGACGCTGATCTTCTTGGAAGCTGTTGTAATTGCAGTTGAAAATGAAGTTCATTATACCATTGAGCACTAAGAAAGAGAATTGCAACAGTTACATCTAAATTAAATATACTCATACTTTAAAAGAAGAAACAAACCGCTCCAGTTTTATTTGGATAACACCTTTTCAAGAAAGCTAAACATTTTGTGGATATTTTGTCTAAATAGGGAACGCATAGCCATGTATAACTAAATTGCTTTAGTTTTTTTAAAAAACTAAAAATAATTTTAACCAAAGCTCTTCAATTAAAAAAAAAAAAAAAGATGTGGGAAAGAAGTTGAATAGCAGCAAAGTGGAATCTGTGGTTGGATTTTATATTTCATTTTGAATTTTAATTGGAGGGAAAAAATTAAGCTACAGGAAATGGTTATCGTCAGAGATTCCACTCCTCATGATCTAGTTAAAGCAATGAAGCCACCCACTTAGAACCATTTAAAAATAATACTTGTTTTCTGACAAGCTTTTCCTGTGAAAATACTATTAAAAAAGGAAAAAACATTGGAGAGGAAAAGCAGGAGCTTCATCATTGCTGTTTTACTTGATTTCTGTTTTCTACTGAGACTGCAGTCAAATATCATTTGAGAGAAGAGGCAGAGCTACTTTTCTGTTTAGCAGCCACATGGAAGATAGGCATAGAGGAGAATGTATCAGGAGTTATTGCAACATTTGAAGCATTAGGTCACTTCTATCTGCTAAGCTAAGCACCCTTTAGTCCAGCGTGGTGCACACCTTGTTGGTTGTCTAGAAGAATGGGGAGCATGTTTCTAACTTGCAAGTACTTGTAGACCATCCAGGATGGATACTTGAAACAGTAGATTTGGAAACTCTTGTTCTTACATTCTGTAGAGAGTACAAGTTTATGCTGCCAAGCTCATCTGCTGGAGAAAATTAAGATAGCGAATAAAGCAAATTATGTAAGCTCTAACACTTAGTGCAAGTGGGCAGTTGGTTCTCTGTGCTATAAATGAGCTCTGAACTAAAGTCCCTCTTTGACCTCTACGCTTGCATGAGAAGATTGATACTGGTAGTAACTGATAGCTATTGACATTTTACTCCAGTCTGCTGGCATACTCAATCCTTAATTTAGCCTCAGCCTTCTATTAAAAAAAATCAACACGGAGGTATCTGGGAATGGTTAGGCAACATATGTTGTAAAGAACAGGAAATAATATTTCTTTTGATAGCTTTGTGTGTGGTATTCCTGTTCCTGGCTGTGTATTCCATGCTGGTATAAAAAAGTTAAATGCAGTGGCTGTGTGGTGTATTTCATCTGTTCATTACTGCTTTTAGGGAAAATCTGCGTTTATAAGGTATCTGAAATGCGATTCTAAGAGTGATTTTTCATGGCTGCTACAGGATGGGCATTAGTTAGAGTTAGGAACCTTAAGTTTATCTATAATGAGCATCTCTTTTTTTTTTTTTTTTTTTTTTCTTTAGGAGCACCAAATATATGTAAGTGAGGGGTGGATATGGAAGACGTCTGTGGTGTGCCAGCCTATACTAGGATTAAATAACTTTGAAACTGGGTATAATGTGTATTAATACACAATAATCTGTGGTGCTCTACTAGACGCCATATTGTATTGATTCTTTTGCAGTGTCAAAGGCAGTTTGATTATAAGGTCTGGATGTGGCACATATGATAGGGATATGAAAGTCCATGTATGGTCTTTCTTCTTAGTACTTCAGAAAAAAATACAGGGAAGTGAGTGAAAGTAGTATGGGGATAAATCATAAAGACTTTTTTCTTCAAAAGGAATTTGGTAAATAACTATCTCTTTTACCTACTCCAAAAATATCCAAGTTTCATTTTTGAGTAAGGTGAAGTGATTCTGTAAGAACAATTTTGCTTTATTTTCTATGAGTTAAGAACAGCTTCTGTAAAACTAGTATGAAGTATGGAATGAAACATCATTATGAGTTAGGAAAAAATACTGATATAGCTTCTCAGAACAGGCAGACAAAGCCCTTTAATGATGCCTTTCTGGAATGAATGTGAAGTTAGAGCATGTTTGCTTAATCTGAGTGAGTTACCTGGCTGAGGGGTAGTGCTTTGCAGCCGCAGTTAGGGCTCAGCTAGGTGACATGCAGAAGTTGAGGTGAAAATTTAGGTTCTGAGGTCCAAGGCTGAACTGGTAACAAATACCGCAAACTTTTATCTTGGATTTTAGTGCTACTGTATCGTATTTATGGTTTCTTGAGGTTTTTGTTTAGGGCTTTTTTCCTATGGGATTTTACATGGTTGAGATAGGTGAAGCTGACTGTGTGTATGACAGAGATGTTGGTGAATATTTGACATACTTGTCTTTTATTTTGCAGAGAACTACAGCCAGCAAGACTCCTGGTGCTCCTTCCTACAGCAGATGGTCCAGTTCACAGCCCCATCAGGTAATATGCCCTTGTCAAAAAGGCTATGAAGCTCAGGTTGAGACATGCTTCCTTTTAAAATGAATCTGTGAGGGGATTTGAGAGTGTTATCTACCTGCATTAGCCCAACTTGGTTGTGCTGATCTCTGAGGTTGTTGCAGGATATTCTGTGGCAAACTGCTAGATGCAGTTGCTGCTCATGGAGAGGCTTGGAGAGCTATGACTTCTCTAATGCAGTGGTGCCTCTCTGTGGCTTGTCAGGGATGGTTATTATGGCTGGATCCTTTGCATCTTGCCACTTAAGCTGGAAGTGTGCTTGATTGATTCTTTCTTGGCAATGCATGAAGTCATGTTCTCCCATGCTGCTCCCCCCCAGTATTTTTTGCACTGCTTAACCAGGTCACAACTCAGCTTTACAATGGCCAGAACTTTCAGGAAAACTTGTTATAAACCCAGACCGAAGCTGGAAAGCTATTCAGTGATAGACAGGAAGCAATATTATTGTTAATGATTTTTTCAAATAAGAATTTGAATGTTATTCAGGGTTTCTGTTACTTTATCAAAACCAAAAGACTTTTTTGACTATAGATGAGGACATGGCTTGCTTTGTAATCAAAGAACAATGTACTTCAACTGAAGCAGCTGGCTGTTTAAAAACTCTTCAAGTGCTTATTCAGTATTGATTATATTAACATTGCTTTCCCCCAGCCTCTACTTCTGCTTCTTTCTGACCTCTTTTGACCTTCACTTCCTCTTAAAAAAAACAACCCCGAACTCAAAACAACGCTCCCCCTCCTCTTGACACTACGAAAAATTTAAGTTATCCTGGTGAGCAAATCCTTGCTCTGACATGCTGGATTTTTTTTTTTTTTTTATGAAGGACATGTATACGCTAAGAGAGGAAACAGATTTGGCCTTGAAAACTAAAGCCAAAGAATCTATGAATTTCATGTGTATTCAAATTAGGATGGGAATGAAGGTGGCTAAATGCTTCATGAACTGTTAGCAACCTATTTCACTATCCTTCCAGTCTTGATAGTTATGCTTTCACAAAGAATTGTAAGAGTCTTGTGCCTCCTCTCCATATAAAACTGTTCTCTTTGCTTGCAAAGGTTTTTATGTTTTGTTTTTCTTTCACTTTTTGAACATCGAATTTTCGTTATGGGGGTAGTAAAAATGAAGCATATGTAGGCAGAAGGTTAATTCTTCTCAGTGGTTATTATTTGCCCCATCCTAAGGGATCAGATGGTAAGCAGGAAAAAGTTAATGGAGTACCACTGGTATGTACAAGGCTGAAACAGCAATGGCTGTTCCCCTCTTTCTGCCTGTCTGCAGTTGCCCATTAATGTTAATGGGAGACACATTCCTAAGTCAGGAGGAGATCATCCTAACAAATCATATGAAATGCACTTTACACACTTGATTTCCTTTTTGAGGAGGGAGGGTAAGATAAGTACATAATAAAGATTGTTCGTAGTGTTACAACTCTGTCAGATCACTAGCAGAGTTGAGGGATTAACTACCAGGAATGTTGTTTGAAAGTATGTCTAGACCGTCCAGCACCTGCAGGAAAAATTGTTGTACTGTATTAAAGCAAGCCTGTGGTAATTTTCTTCCACCTATGTTGTACCCCACACATTTTAATCTCATCTTCCTTTGTCATTTACACTCTAATCTTTTCTTTTTCATCCTTGTTTATTGTAAGCTTTTGTCTTCTGTGTTTTGGGTTTAATAAGCTTATAAACTTGCCTCACGGATATTACAAATACCAGTACCAACTGTGAGGATGTATAGCCATGCCGCGATTCAGTTTGGGAGACGTGAATACTGCTGTGCATTTTCATGAGCTGAGTGGCAAAATATTTGTATTGGATCAGAGATTTGTATTCAGCCTTGCAACTTGCCAGCATCTATATATAGTTTATTTAAACATTTTTTTGAAGATGGCTTTCCGGGAAAGAAAAAGATTAAAGTTCAAATTCATATTGTCTGCATCTTCTTTAGTCTCATGCAGTGAACCCAGTGAAGGCCTTTCCACACAGATCTTAGAAGAATCCACACAGAAACCTAATAGAACTACATGGCTGAGACCTTTGATGCATCTAAGAAATGTTAAAAGTTAAATTGATTTCCTCCTTCCCTCCCCCAAGTTTTCTTTTTTCATTTCCTCTATCTGTGTGAAGTTTGAAGGTCCATTGGGTGAGAGATTTGAAAGGGGTTCTGCAGGTGGGGTCAATGAGTCACTGAAAATAACACACTTTTCACTGACTTACTTTGCTTTATGGTACCCAGACATGCTTATATTTTGTGTTGGATAAGCTGAAGCATGTTTATCTCAAATACACTATCTGGGGAAGTTTTTTAGTAAGTTCCTGTTAACTCATTGCTCTCATGGACACATGGAATTTGTGTGCTCAGGTTTTTTTGGTGTGAAGCTGTTCAGAGAATCTTGGGGGGTTTTTTCTTCCCCTTGAGCCTGAGAAAGTGTCTTTAAAACTTGATTAAGAGGTTCCTTTTGACTGCCCTGGGAAAAACGCATTACTACCTGCTTCAAGCTAGCTTTTTTCAGGCACTCCACTTTCTCAATGTCAGAATAAGAAGCCAATAGTCTAATAAGGTTGATTTTTTTTTGAGCCAAGGAATTAATCTATTTAATTAAAGAATTGAGAGGTGGACAGGGAAGCCAAACCAAATCTCAGCTTCTGAACTGGCATTCACGGAGCTGTTGGACCTTGCTGCCTTCAGACACACTAAACTGGCTTGAGGGATGGAATCAAGAAGAAGATACAAACTGATGCTAATGAGCTGAAAAGACATACACTGCCGTTCTTGGCTGGTGGCATCACCTGATCTGTAAAGAAGTCTGCAGCAACTTTGTGAGACACTCTGAGGTGAACTTAGCTCTTCTGTGGTACTCTGAAGACTGTGTGTGCTTCCTGAAGTGCAACTGGCTCTTACTGCTGATGAAAATGAAGGAGGAAGTGGCACTTTAACAGGCACGATGATGTAGCTGATTTCTAACATGATGCTCCTTTTGCTGAGTGGGGTGGCAGCCAAGGCAGAGTCTCATAGTGATGGCATATCCATGTGTGAGACATGGAAATAATAGGTACACAGGCAGGGTGGGACACAAGGCACTCACTATTGTAGCACAACTGTCCCTAGAAGTAGTTTTAATGTTAGTAATTCACTCATTACTAGTAATGACTTGAGAGCTAAGTGCTAGGAATTACCTTTACACCTACTAAAGTAGGTGTAAAAGTAAAGAAAAAAGATAAATTGATTTGTTCCTTAAAAAAGCAGAAGGAATGCAGTATTTCAGATGCCAGCTTAAGGTTGAGACACTTAAAGAAACCATAGGTGAAGTGTCCTAAAAGAAAAATGGGACAACCCTCCTAACTTGCTTATGACTCCACTGTTAATGAGAAGCAAAATGTGGATAGCACCTAAGCAGATCTCTCAAATAAATCCACTTTATGTGCAAGCAGGAGACAGTGATACTTCCCCTCTGAGTGACTGTGAGATAGGCTGTCTTTTCTTGCTGGTGGACACATTAGAGAGCTGGTCAAGTCAGACCATTCATTTGGTCCCCACTGTTGGCTGGCACCTTCATGACAGTATGCCAGGTCAAGAACTGGTAGCAGGAATATCTTCAGAGATGCTTAGATTATGTTACTTTCCAGAAATATATTAATACATCTTTAGTATTAGGTGCTAAATGAGCCCACAGAATAATTAGTGTGTCTTAAATGCCATTAAAAATACTATAGAACACTTCAGCATCTTTCCCCTCCCCATATCTATTAGCAAGACACTAGCTGATGAGCTAATGAAATAAAAATGCAGAAAGTGAAACAGTGTCCAATGGGCTATGGGACAGGAGAGCTCTCAGCTAAACTTCCATAATGTTCCTCTGTCTGGCTCCACTGCTGCTGGCTCGCTGGTGCTGGCGACACAAGCTTCTTGCAGATAGTCAAAGCTGTATCCGTTGCTAGACTTGGCATCAGTGTCTTAAGGTCAGAATGTGTTTTTTCTTCAATGTCTTGCTCTTTAAATGTAGAGACAAGTACTATATTTTGGTACCCAGTGGTTAGCAACTTTCTCAGAAGAATCAGAACAGATGGTGGATGTTGGTAAACATTCAGTGTAGGATCTAGATTTTCAATAGGCCAACTCTTGTACCACACTATGTATTAGTTTATTGTACAGCTTCTTCAGGATTTGGATGATGGAAATACCAGTCAAGAAGACAGCAGCTAGGGAGGGTGATATTCCAGTTTTACTGTGGCAGCTGTTTCATTGAATTCCAGGTCAGAGATTTCAGTATATGTAACTTAGCTCCTTTGCTTGCTGCCTGTTACATATATATGTGTGTGTGTTCTTGCTTTCTCCTTGTCTTGTTTTTGCTCTTGTATTCTTCCTTTGTATGTGTTGGAGCAGTAATGTGTTGATATACATAGTTGTCAGATTAGTAGTCTCTTTCACAGTGCATGAGGTCAAAGTGAAGCGTGTGAGTAGAGTGTTCGTTTAGTTCTAAGAAGCCATTCCAGCTACGGCTGCTGGTAGTAGTTGAGATGGTTTGACCAGTAGTAGCTGGGATTGTTGCAGCCTGCTTGTATCCAAAATAAAACGAACCTGCAGGTGGGATTCATCACTTGTTAGAGCAGGGAGATGGCTAAGGGTGACTTTCCTTTATGGGATCTGGCAGGCTACCTGAACACAAAGGTTATCGGAGCACTTGTTAGCAATGGCTCAGAAGATCTTTTCCTGTGAAAGGACTTATCTTTTAAACTGGTGGAGGATACCTAGTTCTAAATACTATAAAAGTTCCTGTATTCAGCTGTTTTGAATCTTCTTTGGGTTGTTTTTTTTTCCTTCAGTGCCTCAAGTGTGACTTGGAAGAAGTCAGTACTGAGAAAGTCACTGTCTCCCTGATGACTCAGCCATTTGCCTTTCTGCTGAGCACTGCAAACTGTGACAGTAAACTTTAGGTTAAGTGCCTGACCACCAGAAAATGTACTGAGAACACGAACAATTTTCCCAGAAGCCATGGAACAGATGTCAAATGGCAACAATGTTCTTCCACTGTTGACCTAGGTTTGAGCTGCACCAGTCTGCTTATCTAAATGAGAGTGACTTAGTCGAACTACTAGGGTTAAATCGTATTATAAAGGTCAAATGAGATCTGGCAACTTTCCAAAAGCAGACCAGACAACCCGAGCCACAGAAATATGTTACTGCCTCATGGCACTTGGTGTATAACCAGAAAACTGTACCAAAATTCAGTGGGCTTAATTGGAATTAATGAGGGAAATTTGCCAGTTTTGCAATAAATTCAGTATAAGATCCCTAAATACCTCCTTTCCTTAATACACCTTTTCAGAATTATACATGCATCAATACCATACATCATCATAGTTGTACATTTGAACTTGGCTTTCATTGCACTTTGATCCTAGTTATGTTTGGTTTTAAATCATCTTTGGATAGGCACATGGAATAAAATCAAATATGGAATGAAAAAACCTGAATTCTTAAGGTTTTTGACATGATGTCAAATGGACTCACTGAATTTCAACAAGCCTACGTGAGGCTTACCTCAGATAATTCATTAAATTTGAATTTGAGGCGGAGGCAGTGCCTTGCAGAAAGAAGTTTAGCTAGTGAAACACTCGTTGCAAGGCATGATGTGTAAAAGAATTATTACACGTTGAAGTTCATTGAAGGACTGGAAAAATCAACAATCTGTGGTCAGTACTCCAAGTTTGCTGCTCTTATTACATCCACAGTATATGCAATGTTATGCACATTGTAGCTTTGTGGGATTTTGTCTACTAAAGACTGACTCATGTAGTAGGTAGCTAAGTACAACCCTGACTAATAGATACTGTTGCTCTCATAGCACTTGTTCATTTCTTCTGCTAGAGGTTTCTGGTTTCTTCCAGTCAGCTGGAAACCCAGTGTTAAAGGTTCTGCTTGATCCCAAAGTTTGATGCTTCCTCAGTAAAATCTGTGGACCACTGCTTCTAGCATGATGCTTTTGGTAAGCTGTCGTACAGGGAGATTGAAGATGGCGTCTGTTTTTAAAAACAATGGGAATCTGCAGCCTGAGCTGACAAACCCAGCTTCACCAAGGGCAGAGCAGACTGTTAATCTCTGTGACTGCTATGCAAGTAACAGGAGACGGTGGCACACTGGGTTGGCTGCTCAGTTAAGTGCATAGGTACAGGAAGATGTGTAAGCTGTTTTTATTGTATGAAAAGAACTCAGCCAAATGACACTCAGGAGCTGTTGTATCTGTTGCCAAGTGAAGTACAACATAAACTTAGCTTTGAAAAGCAAAGGAGTTTTTAAGCAAAATAAGAAGCAGGGAACTCAGAGGAAGCTGATTGCTTCTGGTCAGTGGCAGAATATGAGTAAATGTGCATAGTGTTATTCAAAGGTGGCTCATCAAAGTATGCTATCTGTTGTGTTGGCAAAATTATCAAGCAGCCTACTGAATTGAATGTAAAGCTTTCTTTTATGCTGCAAGCAGGATTAGACCATGTGCCTGGAGGGGAGTAATAGCAGTAGATAAAATCTAGCCCTGTTCTTTCTCTTACTGCTTGTGGAGAAACAGTTGGTGTTTGATAGCATCGGTAGTCTTCATCCTGTGGTACTGTGGTAGCTGTTCTGTATCTTTGGAAAGAAAATAAATCTAGCATTTAAAAGCATGGCTTACGCTTCATGGGTTAATGTAAATGACAAAATGTGGGTTAACTCTCCTCTGCAATCTACATGACTGGTCCCTCTAGACCACTCTGTCAGTTAGATATATATCCCTCACCAAAGGCGGGATTTGGGAATGAATTCCCATTACACAACAGCTACATGAGTCTAGTATTACAATACTTGAAAGTCTGGAGAGTGTATGCTTTGCAGAAGTTGATCTAAGTCAACTAGTTGACCTAAGGTGACCTAAGTCTTGGTAAACTAATTGTGTTAAGTTTCTCAGGTCCTGTTTATCTAATATGTGGTCGCAACATTTTTTTAAAACTGGTTCCTCTTTGTCTAATTGGTCTGTTTGGGGATTTTCGCCCCCGCCCCCCAGTTTCCTGCATGTATGCTACATCAGCAATGACCTGATGATTCAACAATTAGAACTTTCTCCTGATTATGATATTTAAACCCAAAACTTTAGGTGTAATGGTTATGGAAATGTGAGAGGACTCCTCTAAGACACAGTATTGTGTTTTCGCTTCTACAAGTGTGAGGGGAAAATATAATGTGTTTCCTTACTTACCATTGCTCAGAGTCAGAGATACCATTGGTATTTTGTTGCACTTTGAAGTCGAGGTTCAGAAAATTCCATCTATAGCCCAGCTAATCTTAAAATCAGCATGTCGGGGGAAAAATGCTTTTGTTCAAAAAGATGTTTCTAGACAGCTTCCATAATAGAATTTTTTTTCTAGACCAGCAAACTTTTTTCCTCTGTTCACTTGTTTTATAATTATTTGTGATGACAAATACCAAAGGAGTGTATTATGCTAAGTTTCTGCTCAGTGTGCTCAAGTTTGCATAGAGAAGTGTGTTCTGGGTATGAGGGGGAAGTAACAGCCTTTGTGATGACTTCCATAGACATGAAACACTTCTGAAAAGTGTCTGTCAGCTGCACTTATTTTGTCTCTCAGAGCCACTTTTTTCTAGAAGGAGAATTTACGAAGATTTAAAAAGACTGAAACCAGTAGACTTCTACTAATTTTAAACCAATGCAGTAAAAATTTTCCCTGTGTCACATCTTATTGTCACTGCAAGCTGCCTGCCTCTTTCGGAAACCTCACTTCAAAACTGCGGAGAGTCAATTTGAGAACTTCCTGGAGTGTTTCTCCTGTAACTTTTGCATGTTTTTCACAGTGCATGAAGCTTACGATTTTCTGTCTGTGAATGCTGACTGCTCCATGTAACTTGACCCAATTTAGTGAAGAAAGGGAAGGGTGCAAGTTTCTTGAACCTTCCAGAGATGTGAAGTTTCTATGTGAATTGTAAGAGCACAGCAGAGAAGAGAGGCTGGTAGTGCCACACCAAAGGAAAGCATGAGATCACCCTTTACTAGCCATCGGGCAGTTCGCGGCAGAGAGTGATGTTACGGGTTTCCTAACAATGGGGCAAAAGACTCCATTATTGGTGTCTGTGTTTTTTCAAGAACGAAGCTAAAGTTTCTCTCCTGGGCAGATTTTCTGGCTAAGGGATGAGCTCACCCCAGAGCTTAAGGAATAATTCAATTAAAGTCAATCAGCTGCAAGACATGTGTACATTCACTATCAGGCTTAATTAGTTTGTTGTTCACACAGCTACACAGTTGAATTCTAACAAAATTCTATATTGGATTGATTGAATTCAGAACTCTTTAAATCTGTGAGTCTTTTGAGGAAACTATCTCCTTGATGCATCTAGAAACATTATTCCTGACTTTTCTCAAGGTTCAGATCCTGTCAGATAAACTTCAGATAATACTGTTTGAAGCAGCACATAATCTTACAGTGGGGTCTTTCCATTATGCTGTCTGTAGTATCCCTGATGTGTATGTGTTGACTAATACCAAAGATTGACAAAGGATTTTACACGCTAACATCTTGCCTCACGTTCTATTAAATGTGTCATTTCATCTTCTGTTGTAGACTTCTTGGTTTTGACTTTGCTATGACAACTTCTTAAAAGAAAAAGAAGCTGCCAGCAGATGATGTTTTAACACTTGTCAGCAATTTGTCATGATTCTTCTTACTTCAGATTTAATTGTTCTTGGAATGAACAGTTCATAGATTTTTTTTTTTCAATTCTGCTTTCTGGTTAATGCAATCAATTTGATGCAAAAGATAATTAGTATGACAAGTTGCAGCCTACATGCGTAGTACTGCCCCCCCTACTTTCTTCAGTCTTCCAGTGTTTTTTAAAGATTGGAAGATAGGTGGGAGCAGGAGAGTTTAAGTTATTTTTAGGAGACATTTGCCCCCCTGTCCTATTATTTATAAGTAACAGATGGACTCTGCTCCTTGTGCCTCTCATCTTTCATACTCCTGAAGCCTTAAACCTGGAAAGGAAATGCAACCAAGAGACCATGGCTGGATCCACCATCAGTTGCACTAGCAAAGGGATTGATGATTTTCCAGAGCAAACATTAGCTGAGGTCTAACCTTTGGAGAAGAAACAGCTGGCATCAGGCCGTGTCCAGGGGCAGGTCTGAGGATGGGAGCATGTCTAGGGAAGATGGTCATACCAGGACTGGTAGCATAGAACTGTTTCTCTGCCTTTCTAAACCAGCTCCTGACAACAAGTTCTCTAAAACCTTTCACCTTTCCTGTCTTTCACAAGAAAGAGAGCAAAGCTGGCTGATAGTGTTAATAATTTAAATGATGATCCTTCTGTTTGATAATGAACCATGCAAACCTGAAAGAAACAATTGGTGGATCAACAAAAACAGATCTGCAGGCTACATCTGGGGGAACAGCTGAAAAAGCTAATTTGGTTATAAAGCTACGTTATGCTTTGTAATGAGAAATGACAAGGCATTTTGCTGTAACTGTCATGGCAACTTTAGAGCTTCTTTATATAGTATAATTTAAAATGTATTTACCCTGTAGCAATGATACTGCAATCTATGTATGAATCATAAAAGCTGGAGATGGAAAATACCTCTTGAACATATGGACCAGTTCTTCAACAGATATGATTCAGCTGAAGTCAGTGAACAGATATTCTCTGTCTTTGAAGATGGCCTATTTATCAGGTTATTTTCTGTATGTGGACTCTTTCTAGAGTCTCTGTGTCTAAACTCGGAGCTTGTCTTGGCTAAGAATCTTTCATTAATTATAGATCTCAATATTTCAGTTTTACTTCAGCAGTTTGAGCTCTGCTGTCCACTGCATGACTCTGCATAAACTTGAATAGTCATTGAACACTGGTAAAATTTGGTTATATCAGGATGCTTACTGGTCCTTGTGTTTCAGGATACAGTTCCTTGATTGTGCAAGTGCTCCTTTTTTGTTCTGTCAAGCTATGTTGTTATTTGAAATCAAGCTATACTTCTAAGGAAATGCCAGCATATTTTTTGCCATTCTGTATTAACGGTGAGTCAGTTATTCACTGGTTAATGCTGAGCATTGGTGGAAGTTATCTGAAACACATGAATATGGTGCTAGAAAGAAAATGAGGCTTTCATATTTGCAATTGAATTCATGTGAGGTTCAGGATGATGGTTCTCCCAGTATATGTGGAACTCCTGTATCATCCTGATGATCAGCTTTTAGACCTAGAGGGAAATTCTGTGATAATTTCTCAATGTGTTCCTAGCAGAAACTGGTTAGCTTCCCCAAATTCACCACAGTTTGCATTACTCTCTCTTATCCATAGTTTTGTATCCTACTGAAGAGTTCTGTTACCAAGGTCCATGACGATTATCTTTAGTACCCTGCAGTTCTGCCAGTGCCTGGGAACATTCTGTAGCATGACCATTATCCTGTCCATGAAGTGGGCTATCAGCTTTGACTGGGATTATTTTAATAATCGCCAGTTTGACACATTTTGGGGATGGGATTGTTAAAAAAAAATAAAAAAAACAAACAAAAAGAACAAACCACAATGACCTACAAAGAACTTACAGTAGTACCTCAAAGTTCACTGATATTGAAGGTTGGGACCCAAATTCCAGTCTAAATGAAAAATTCAGCTCTTCTAAAAGAAGCTGAAATAGTGATAATGGAGGCAAAGAACTGTATAATGCAATTCTGTGTAAGCTTGGCTTAGATTTTGTCATAAATCCACTGTATGTCTTGTTTCAGCTGTAGTGGATGTGAAAGATCATTATTAATGTGGCAGGGGAAAATTTGCACAGGAGTACAAACTTGAATTCAGCCCTCAAAAATTAAGGAGCAGCCACAAACAAGCTATTGAAAAGGCTGAAACACTGAAAACAGAAGTTCTATAGGCTTCAATGGAAACAAAGTTGTGATTAACAATGTAACAAGAACTTGACTCTAACAAAATGAGCAGTTTTGTTGGGTTGTTTTTGCGATTAGGCATGAATGGTGCTTAAATGGGGAAAGCATCTGAACTGCAAAGAATGAGTTACAGTGTCTCAAGGCTGAGATTGATTTGAATCCCTCTTCATGCACAGGTTAAAATGCAGATGTTAATTGGGTAGCTGCGAAATTAATAGGGGAAAACTAGATTGTTGCATGCAGGTTGCTTATACACTCATCCAAAACTTGTGGAGGAAAATGACAATCTGACAGGGTATGATAATGTGTCTTAGACTTGAGGCATGCAGACTTTGTTTTCATGGTTTACATTTGTGGGCAGTGAAAACAGTAAGCAAAATCGTGCTGTGTGCTTCCATAACCATGGCTGACTGTAAGGACTGGGGCAAAAAATGTTGTTAATCCTCCCAGTGACTCTTAGATGGGTCTCCAAAGACTAGACAAAACTCTAAGCCACTTAGAACAACTGAGCTCTATTGTCTCCTGCCACACAGTACTTGTTTATCCTGCTAAAGATCAAGCTCTTCTTGTATCTATCTAATAGGAATATATTGAATCTCGCATGGAGTGCGAGCAGGACTTTGATCAATATTGCACGCACTTTATTTGAGGACCTACAGCAGAGGCCCTACACTTAGAAAAACAATTGAAGTAGGTCTTGGGAACACTTGACAGAATACATAAACAGATGATGTTATGGTCTCAGTGGAAATCTAGCTGTATTGAACTGAAAATAGACCATACAAGGAGAAAATTGAAGAATACTTAGACCTTGTAGTAGGACAGCCTATGCACACTCTGTTTGGATTCCTTTGGAAAGTAAAGCTACAACAAAACTCTCCCTTGAAGAATGTAGTACACCTCTGTGTACTACCCTGTGAACTTCTGAAGGAGGTTCTCTGTCTTACGGAGTGAACCATACTGTGGGTATCTGATAGTAAAATTAAAAGCATGAATTGGCCAGAAAAGGACATTGCAGCAGTTTTTCGTGGATCTTGTACTTTTTTAGGGAGAAGCATGCATCCTAGGGTTAGTTTACAATTTGGCAAAATAGATAGTTACCCTCAAGCTTGAATCACTTGTGTTCCCTATTCTCCTGTGCAACAGGACAATGCTATTATCAAATTACTACATATTGACAAACTGTCGGTTGTGAAGCATTATCTGAGCTGGATGTGATCTGATGTTTGTTTGTATGACTTTTTGCATGTTGATTTTTATCTAGGAATGTTGTGCCAAAACACTTATTTTGGAAAAGTAACTGTGGAAAATTAAGTGAGAATAGCATGAAGTTCTGATTTAGGCCAACATAAACAGCCAGTTCAGAATGAAAGGCTTTTTATGCCCTTTGGCTACTTGTTTTCAGTTCTAGTAAGCAGGCTCAAGCCTTTTATCGCAGTAGAATAGTCTGGCATCCTTTGATTTCAATTTGTTATTCAAATAACTAAATTGCTTTCTGCAGTGGATACTTATTTTGTCTTAATCATTGCTCTTTTTGAAATCCGGAGTCTTCTCCTAAATTCTTAGTCTTATTTCTTCTATGATGTTATTTCCCAAAATAAGGATCTAATAGTTACTAAGCAATAGTGGCTGTACCAGCCTTTGCAGCACAGATATTAATATGAAATCCTTCTTATCATAATGGCTGTAAAACTGTCTATAGCTGCATTAAGAAGTGTGAGAAATAAATCGTAAAAAGCCATATGTTTTGACTGGTATGGGAGGTGGCCATGAACTGGAGTACTCTCATGCCACAGTTAAATGCCAGATCTCTTGTGCCAGAGCTGTTTCAGAGTTCCTTATGTTTAAGGTGGTAGTGATTATTTTGTTGTCTTCAGTGAGAAAGTACAGCCTGTAAGTCCCTAAATAAAAGTTAATTTTTTTAATTCCTTATGTACTTTGCCACATTACAGTATAGAAGCATCTGTGGAATGAATTTTCGCTCTTTCAGTCTCTCTCCCATATTGCCCTTAATATGATCTTTGTCAAGAACCACTCCATTTTGGTCCCTGAATGCTTTAAGACTATCACTGTTGCTTGTGCTCGCTTAAGAGCCGAAAGTAAACTAAACTGAAACAACCAAACTTCCAGCTCTGGCCTGTGCTTTGTCACTTGTCTTGGAGATGTTGAATGTGATGCCAATCTCCCAAAGAGATGCAGGGGTTATATGTATTGACCGTGCAACCAGCAATAAACTGGTTTAAAAGTCTTCTGCAATTTAAAGTGGCATGAAGCCATCTTCTGAGGGAAGCATCTGCTTGACCTCTATCAAGACACTGGCAGATCCCTAGGTAAAAGTGATATGGGTCTGACAGTGTACTTGGATTTTAGCAGTTAGAAGAGTCTGGCTGGGGTCCTTCACTGATGGTGCCTAAAACCAAAAATCTCACTAAATCCTCGTAAGATAAGGAAAGGTCCTTCTGTGGACTAAGAAGATGTTGAAAGCGTAGGGAAAAGATACCCTTTTTCACAGTAGGGAAAAGTTGCCGTTGAGATGCAATTTGGATTGGTGCTCATACCCATGATCAGTACATTCCTAAATGATCTGAGAAAGTGGAATAACAGTGAAATGGTACAGTACTAGCAAATCAGGTGCTTGGGCAGAGTAGACAAAGCTCAGCTGTACTGAGAAAAGTTTAAGGGGTTCTGAATTGTGGTGGGGTGTAACTGGAATCTCAGTTATTTGGGGGGAAAAAAACTGTTGTCCTGATGTCTGATTTCTTAGGAGCCTGCACGGGAGCAATCAGGCAATCTGTTCCAGAACAAAAGGAAGATTGTTCTCATGGAAGGAATGAATAGCGCAGGGGGCTCACTGCCATGCAGTATTGTGGATGCTGGAAGTATGGATAGGCTCAACATGATTAAACGAGACCTGACAAAAAACTCTACTGAGGTGTATTCAACATAATGATGCATATTTAACACTTTGCTCTAAAAGCTGCTGACTTGGTAGGGGTCAGAAGACAGGTTTACCTGTGCTGGAGCAGTACCACTCCAGGCTTGCCCTGTTTCTTGTACCTCTTCCTGAAGCAGTTGCTACTCTTCAGGGCTGGAGGAGTGTAGGACCCACTTGGATCTTTACTCTGAATTGCTACAGCTCTTCTGTTGTTACTTAAGTGGATGTTGTGTGATGTATCTCAAAAGTGAAGGCTGTGCTAGGTTACAGAGAATAATTTTCATGTGTAGGGAAGGCCAGCTGTTCCAGCCTCTGCTGCAGTGTGACAACAATCCATCACCACGGCATATTGCACTTGTGTCAGTATAGCGAAAAGTAAGCATTGCACAGACCAAGTCTCAAGTGACTTAAGGCTTTCTATATCAAAGCCACCAATTCCCATGCAGTGTTTATGAAGAATAAGTGAAGTAAAGTCAGCATTCAGAAAGTGCTGAAGAACTTTGGGCTCAACTTGCTGAGGCCTCCAGGTGAGTACTGGGATGCTGCTCAGCTTTGCTTTCCCTTGAGCTGGTGCCTGCAGATTTGCTGAACAGCCACAAACTTGGGAAGAAGGGGGTCCACCACAAAATTTCCAGTGAGCTTTTTTGTCCTGCAACTTCTTGTGTTTTCTCACTAAGTTAAAAATTAACTGTAAGCTGCTTTCTGATGATTTTATAGGAGAGCAAATGCTCCTGTGTTTTTCAGAGCTGACAGATTTATTTGCAGCTGAACTAGCTCTTGTGGAAGGTTCATTCCACTGGCTGCCACAAGGAGGCAGAAGCATTAAATATTAAAATAATTTTAAACCAGGTCCTTGATATGTATCTCAGTTTATTAAAACCGTGCTTTGGAGTGTCTGTAGCTGCTTCTGATGTACACAGATGATCGAGGAGAGGGAAATTTTGCAGGGGAGAATCCAAAGCATCAAACAAGTTCTTGTGTATGTGGGGTTTTACTTGGTGTTTGGATAGGTTATAAAAAAAAATCGTTATAAAAACATAGCGGCAACAATGAAAACAGACACGCACACACACACAGAGCACCAGTTGTCTGACAGTTTCCCACTCACTGCATTTCACAGTTACCACTTTTGGTCACGTACCCTTTGTAACAGCAACTTTTAAGTCCAGGTCAGTGACAGTGACATGGTAACATTGCAGTGATTGTATTTTCAAGCATGCCTGGCTTCCTGTTCAGCTAATATGTTGCTTACTCAGCTGCTTGTGGTAATTTAGAAATGCAGCATGGCATATTCTTGTTTCTGGACTACCTTCTTGGTGAGGATGTGGTCTGATTGCACTGTGATAATTGTCTCGGAGGAAAACTATAGAGAATTCTAAAAAGCGTGAGTGGTTTAATTGAGTCTGATCCCTGCACAGTGGTACTGAATGCGAATGAAATACCACTTGCATCTTGTTGAACAGAGTATTGAAAGCTTGATGGTGGTTTATTGTATGTGCTTTTTTATACTTCGTAAGAGTATACGCAAAAAGTATTCGCACGTGAAAGAAATGGAGAAGGGGGGGCAACATTCGAAGTGAAAACTGGTATTTTGTCCTAATTTGGCCTGCTTTGCTTAAGTATCAAAGCACATATTATCTGAAACAACTGCAGCTCAATATATACCTGGGCATAATGGAATTTGTTTAAGGACAAGGTATTGTCTGTAATGTCGGATGTCCTAGCTGTTTCCATGTGTGTCAGACTTAGTCTAGCTGACTGTAAATACAGATCCTCTGCTGCGTGCTTTAGACCGCTGATCTCTGTTAATGTAAGTTAGTTCATGTGTTGAAACCCACTTAAAAGAGAAATTTCTTCCTGACTAAAAATGTGGTGTAAGGAAAACCTCTTCTGCCTGTAAAGGGATGTTGCAGTCTATTGTAGAAAGATGTATTACAGGTTTAAATTGCAGATTATGACACTTCAAAGGTGCTTTCTGATACTCTTGCAGCAATCAGACATACAGTCACGATGTTCCTGTGGTTTAGCGGCTTACAGCGAAAACGGAGGGGACAAAAGGCATTTGATAGCAGATCTGCATTTCTGTAAAACAACATATTTTTTCCTGATTGTCATGTATGCAATCATAAATGCGGGTTGCTGAGAGCAGGCTTGCGCTCCCCCACTTCTGCTGCAGCGCATGAGCAGAGCAGTGGAGATTGTGGAATGCAGCATGCTGCGCTCTGTGGGGCTTGTCACCTTCATATGCTACGAGCACTGCCTTTGTATTTCAGCAGCGTATTGAAGGCATGTCTTTACACAGCCCAAGGCTTGAGTTTGGGATCACATCGTCTAGCTTCTGTGCTAATTAGTGAAGTACACTGGACATTTTCATGCATTAATTAATATGCAGTGAGACTGTATACAAGGTGGTGAGTAAATAAAGCATTAATATATTTAAATTATTTCCCAGGTACAGTATATGTCCAGGAGTGGTTATTCCTACTTTTAAATGGGGAGATTTTTAATTTTGTTTCAAGCTTTATGGAAGTTTTGGATTGAAAGTAATCATATACTTCTAATAAAATAGCTTCAGTGAAGTCCAGTTTTTGACTTAAAATTATTTTCGTCTTCTCATCTTTTCAGATTAAATGCAACTTTTTTGTTATTGTTATTTTCATTTTATTCATTGTTAAAAGAGAGATAGCCAAAACAGTTAACATCCACGCTGTCTCCTTTGCTTTGCACTTTCTCATACTTTCATCAAGTGCTTCCAGAAAAAAGTAATCTCTGCTGTGTGTTGTTCTGCCATAGGCCTTACGTATTGGTAAACTTGTCTCCTGTGAGATCTCTGTCAAAGACACTGAGGAGCATAAGATAAGTGCTTTATGTACATAAGCTGTTTAACGTTCTGTTACAACCAGTAAGATCTACGTTGTCCTGTTAATGCAAGTAATCACTTAACCTTCTTGGCAACTGATCTTTCCTTTGCTGTATTTAGGAGGGTTGCTCTTGTGCTTCTCAACGCTTGCGCAAACCATCGTGCGTGTTTAGCAGATGGCAGAGTACATGTTTTACTGTCACGCAGGAGCTGCCTTACACTCGCTGCTTCTGGTGTTTGCAGTATTTTATCAGCTTCTTCACTTAGCAGTAGCCTGCCACAGGTCTTCTTTCTCATCTTGAAAAGCCATAACAATTTTAACTGCTATTCGGTTTTGCCATTTGACTGACTTCTGTGTTATGGAAATGATGTGTGGTATGCCTGACTTCCCATTTCCAGGTAAATCACACAAAGACAAGTTTACTGTAATGATACTTCACATTTTCAGATATCGTGGCTGAGCAAATGCTCCATTGCCTTGATTGCAGTGGTCATGGAGGTAATGTCTGACAGGTTTTTTTTTTAGTTCTCAGGTGTCTAGATAACAGTCTGTGATAATGAAGTTATTGTGTGCTTTTTGTAGTGAAACAGGTGATTTCTACTATGCTTGAATGTCTGCTGCATTGTTTCAGCACAGCTGTGGCCTATTGCTTAGTCTGGATATCCCAAGGCACATCACAGCTCTGCATCAGATCTGGAACAGTTGTGGCCCTGCTGGGGAATGCACTGTCTCTTTAGAGCCTCCAGCAAAATGTTTCTATTTCAGTGACTCCTACATACTTCTGAGAAATTTAAAAAAAAAAAAAAATTCATAGCAGACAGTCAGTGTTTTGTCTTGCTGTAACACTGAAGTATTTTTCAAATCACCTTAGAGTTAACATGTTCTTGAGTTAAGTTTTTTCTGTGGTGTCTGACTATGCAAGTGGAATTGATACACATTTTGGCTTGTGTGTTTCTGTTTTATTTTTTTTCCTAGCTGTTATATTGAAGTGGTCTGAAACTGGTTTGGTTTAGCAGTTCACATTCTTGTTCAGATGCTATGCTTTTCTGTTACAAGACTGTCCTGCAGAAGTCAGCAATATATCCCTCAATTGTTTTTTTTCATTGTAGCTTGCTAGCAGTGACTTTACTCTAAAGTCCTCCCTGTCTGTTGGTGATAGTTCCTATGCACAACTGCCCATTCTTGAAAACACTTAAAATGGTATGGTGCGAGTTTAACTATTTGCCAGATTATTATTCTTTTTTTTCTATTTGGGTGATCATTTGTCCCCTGTGACGCTGGCATAAAAACTCTCAGAACTGGGAGCTGCTGGAATATGTGCTGAAAGGTTCCTTTTTCCTCACTGAAGAATTTCAGGACTAGGATGTTTTTTTAGCACAGTTTCAGTGAGACCCAATTCTCTCTGACTACTAGATAACTGCAGCACAGTTTGCAGAGTTAAAAACCTCAGATGATGTTTTCACAGCTTATAAAGCTAAATAACCTTTGAATTTACTTAACCTTTTTAGGGAAAGATGTGTGTTGTAATACTCATACCTGTTCAGGTAACAGTGTAATCTTTGGGTAGATAACAAGCATATGGCCCTGTATGTAGTTCTGCTCTCAATCAGAGATTCATCTTGTTTTGCTTTCGTCTTGTGTTTTACTTCTCTGACTGTTTCTATCAAAGAGGTGAAGATGTAATTCTAATCTCCCTTGCTGTCTCTGGAGCCATTTACTTGTGTTATCTATTTTCTGCCTGCTGCACACAAGCATGTCTTTGGTGTTGATCCTAGTCTGTGATTTAAAACTGCTCTCATTCTTTTTAGTTTTGTCACATGCATAAAATATTTCATCTCCTGGGACTGGGTGCTTTCTTGCTGCTATGTACTTTCCCTTGGTTTGCAAGGATAGGTATAATTTTTCTTGTCATAGTTGTTACATTTGATTCCATGTGCAAAGTCTTTCCTGTGAACTTTGTCATGGTTTTTCTCTACTGTACTTAATTGTTGCATTTCTGTTTAACTTATTTTACCTTGTCTTGTGCAAACTCTGTATTTTTCCATTTTTACACTTCTCCTGTTGTACTCAGTGAATTATTTGTATGCTTACTTCCCCAGTTTCCTGGGGTTCAGTGCAGGGTTGTCTGCTGGCACTTTCCATGTCTATAATTCTTGATGGAGTTACTGTAGTCTCTTCTGAGTCCTGTCTTCACAGCTGTGTGTCTCTTGCCGGTCAAATTATTTTTCCTGAAGTGTTTGTTATGATAAGTTTTTACTGTGCTGTAGCTGTGTGGGAGCCCTGAAAGCCAGAAGATGCTCCCCTTAGCCACTGCATGTATACAAACCGCCTCCTAGATGTACCACAGGCAGTGCCCTTCTCTCTTCAGTTCCTCTCAGCCTGTGACAGAAGTCATTCAGCTGTGCTTCCTTTTCTTTGACTCTGGGCACAGCTCTCTATCTTCTAGTAACCTCTTGTATTTCGACATCTGGGAGGTTGCCTCTTCAGCATCCCCTCCTACCACTCCTGGAAACAAAGCTCAATGTACTTGTTTTTTAATTAGGCCATCATTGTATGGCTTTGGTATGCCTGGCAGATTTATAACCTGGTGTTATGTATGGCAATTACTTCTTAGTCACATGGAAGCTCTCATTGCCTGTATTGCTTGGGAGGAGTGTGCAATTCCAGGTAGGCACTTGCACTAAAGGTTGGTAGCATTGCCTCCAGGCCTGTTTCAGGAAAACCTCTTTTAAGGCTGTTGGCCTTGGAAGGATAATTCTTCTTCTGCTTCCCACTTGCTATTTGGAGGTCATCTATCCCATCATGACGGGACCAGCTGAGGGAACTGGAGGTGGTTCACTGTGGACAAAAGGAGGCTGCGGGGATACCTTGTAGCTCTCTAAATACCTGAAAGGAGGTTGTAGCAAGGTGGGTGTTGGTCTTTTTTCCCAAGTAACAAGTGCTAAGTTGAGAGGAAATGTCCTAAAGTTGTTGCACCAGTGGAGGCTTAGATTGGATATTAGGAAAAATTTCTTCACAGAAAGGATTGTCAAGCACTGGAACGGGCTGCTCAGGGAAGTGATAGTCACCATACCTGGAGGTATTTAAAAGACATGTAGATGTGGCACATAGGGACATGGTTTAGTGGTGGAGTTGGCTGTGTTAGCTTAACAGCTGGACTTGATGATCTTAAGGGTCTTTTCCAACCTGAACAATTCTATGACTTGAAGAAAGAGAGGAGACCAGTGTGATGCCAGTTTTTGGTGCTTGACCAAGGTGACCAGCGAGCAAGAGAGGTCATGTGCTAAACCTTTGTGGAAGTTCCTGATCCTGCACCCTTCATGGAAGGAGGTGGCACTACAATGTTTCTGTGTTTTTTCAGACCTGCTCCTTAAGGTGACTAGAACAAGACTGAGTTTAAAATGGAGGCAAAAAGATTAAGAATTTTCTTGAGGCCATATGCAGGCTTTTCTCCTGCCAGCCCTTCATTTTCTCCTTTAGACATGCTGAAATGAAGCCTCAAATTCTGACACTCAGCAACCCACTCACCCAGCCTAAACCACCAGACAAGATGAGGCCTTTAAAGCAAAGGGAACACCAGTAGCCTCTTTCTGGAGGTTTTTTCTGACAGGTCCACTATATTGAAGTGGAATTACAGAAAAATTTTGTAAACTGTTCCTCCACGTTTGCTGGGGGCTCCTGTTAATCAAAAGGCTCACAAGAAGAGGCTTGAACAGGCTGGAGTCTTAACAACAATCTGATCTTCTGCCCACGCCCCCTGACTTACCAGCATTTTAAGACATTCATTACCTGTCCTCCTGTCTTCCCCTGCAGCCAAACACTGGCAGATGCTTCTGTATAACTGTACGTGTGAGTACAGCTGTGAGGTTTCGATTTTTCCCTT
>Ga0065711_1026877_pt1 | contig 57861 bp, 38 predicted proteins | sample Hoacrofraction12_FD_59098 | JGI IMG/M metagenome (GOLD analysis project Ga0065711, IMG submission 59098) | Hoatzin crop microbial communities from Cojedes, Venezuela - Epithelial fraction 12 v2 (version 2) | ecosystem: Host-associated > Birds > Digestive system > Esophagus > Crop | place...
CTCCCCCGGCCCCCCCGGCCGCCGCCGCCGCCTCCCGCCGCCGCCGCTCTGAAGTTGGCAGGCGATTTCCTGCCCGGCCGGGGCTTATCTCGGCCCGCACGTTGCCGCGCGGTGACTAATAGCAGAATAACATTGTCTCGGGATAAAATAGGGCCGGGGCTGTTTACCCGCTCCATGGGGGTTCGCTATAAAAGGGCGCCGGGGACCGCCGCGCCGGCCAGACGCGCCGGGGAGCACCGAGCCGCTGCCTGCGCCGGGGCCCGCACCGGAGGGGACGCGGCTCTCCGTCCTGACTCACGCAGAGATTTTTCCCTCCTTTTTTTCCTCTTTTATTAAATTTTTTTTTTCCCTCGCCCTTTTTTTTTTAATTTCGTCCTCTCCTCTGCCTGCTATGGATTACCCCCACATGATCGTCTCGCTGCTCTTCGTGCTCTGCCCGGGGCTGCTGCCCGCAGGTAGGTGCCGGTCCCCGGTCCGCCCCGACGCGGGGGGTGAGGGTCGGCGGCGGGAGAGGGGCGCGGGGGCCCGGTGTCGGCGGGCGCTGAGCTGTGCCGCTCCCTCCCGCAGCCCCCGGAGCCGAGGCGGGAACCGCGCCGACCCCAGACGGCCCCGACCCCGCTGCCTCGCACCGCCGGGCCCGGCGCTGCTCCTGCTCCTCGCTGATGGACGAGGAGTGCGTCTACTTCTGCCACCTCGACATCATCTGGATCAACACCCCCGAGTGAGTGAGCCGGAGCGGGCGGACCCTGGGGGGGCTTCGAGCGAACCCGGGGGGTGCTTCGGCAGGGACCCAGCGCCAGGCTCCGCTGTGGCTGGAAAAACGGGCCGGGGGAGTGAGGGAGGGGAGGATGGAGAGGGAAAAATTAAGCACCACAATCCCTCCCCCCCCTGCAGAAACGGGGAGGGGAGGAAGGGATGCTTATTTTCACGATCTCTCCTATTGCTTCTGCCCCCGCTCCCGCGTTTTCCGCCGAGTAGGCCGGGAGCGAGCAGGGAGGGTTTGCCCACCGGGATGGAGCCGATGGCTCCCCACAGCCCTAACACACCTGCATTCCCAAAACCCGTTTCCTCTGGGCGCTGCTCAGCAAAGCCTGCAGGATGCTTCTTGCTATGAATCAGAAGTAGACAAAATGCCAGAAGCATGTGTTTGCCAGCCCGAATTTGTCTGGCCACTCTCCTTTCCGACAAGTTAGGAGGCTAGAAGGCTTGCTTGGGGCACGGGCTGGTTCCTCACTGCCCCTTGCAGCAAATTAACACATCCGCCGTGTTAACAGGGCTATGTCCCGTGTCCATTTCTATGCTCTTCCCCCCCAAAAAGTAGTGACCCAGAGCCTCACCTAACGCTGCCGACACTGACTCTGGTGATTTGTTCTGCTGCTGGGTTTCCTCGGAGCGGAGTGGGTCTGCTCCTGGCTTTTATTGCTGCTTTCAGTGTTGGCAATTACCAAAGCTCAAAGAGATGAGGTTTTATTGCTTTTCTATTGCACAGAGAGGCACAGCAGCCTTCTGAGATCCCAATTAAAAGATCATTAGCCTTGTCAGTAGCCATGCTAATGAATATATTGCAGGATCATCCGAAGCGTTTGCAGGGAAATGATGACCAAGGAGGCATTCCCAATCCCACAACCTTTACTCACGCAGTCAATCCCATCGATAAGATTACCCGAAATACCCTGCTGTCTGAACCCACGGAACTGTTTGAATGACTTTCATGTTGTTTCTTTGATTGTAGAAAGACTGTTCCCTATGGTCTCGGAGGCCCTTCTCGATCCAGAAGATCGCTGAAGCACACGGTGCTGGAGATGCTCGCTGAACCTAGCAGCAGATGCCGATGTGCCAACCAGAAGGACAAGAAATGTCTGAACTTCTGCCAGACAGGAAAAGATCTCTGGTGCGTCTGTTGTTGCTACTCTTTAAAAGGCAGTGCATGTAAAAGGGATGGATTGTGGTAGACTTGCTCATTTTGGCACTTGCTGAGCAAATAATCTCCCCAGAGCCTTGCCTCCTACCTGAGCGCTCATGCTGCTATGACACATACTATGGTTTGGCCCAGAAAGGTGGCTTATTACATGCCTTGAGAAGTGGTTGATGAGATGCCTCAGCTTGTGGACTGCAGACTTGTATTTTTTTTTTTTTTTTAACAGCAGCGCGTTTTCCCTTTTAACAGGGCTCAGTCCACAGTGGAGAAAACCTCGCGTCACAGCAACAGAGCTGGCAATTGCGCTGGACCCAAATGCGTGAACCGACAGCTTGCTGACAGCAAGAAGATGAAGCGGTGAGTTTCTCCTCATCCTGTTGTAGTTCCCCGGAGTAGCAATAGAGAGCACAGTTCACCTGCCTTCTGGTCAGCGTGGGCTTAGCTGGTGATTTCAGCTTGAGCTTTACAGAGGAATCGGTGCGGATATCTCAAGGGCTTTTCTTCATGCAGTGGGCTTTCAGCTTGTGAAAGCATGGGTGCTGAGCTCTGCCCAGCATCCTCCATTGCTTAGAGGAAGCAGGCTTAGTTGTAGGCCTAAAGATACGCCAGACTTCAGAAGATCATGAAATGAAAGAATACTGACAGAAGTAGAGCCTGTTATTTTAGTATGTTCATCCACTATGTTCACTACTTAAAAATGTTATGTCTCAACTATTCTAAAATGAAATTGAATCAGAATGCCTTTTCTTAGATACTTTACTGCATGTTACTGGAGAGAAAAAAAGATGATTATTGATCTATTCAGATTTTTAATATATTTTTTCTTCTGGCTGGTGTGGCTGGCCTTTGAGATTGCAGGAGTCTGGTTTCTACCTGCCTTATCTACCTTTACATTGCCTAATAAACCTGTGTAACATGAGTACAGGATGTGTTAGTGATGGAGATGACTGCAAAAAGATTGAGGAAAGGGAAAATGAAAGCTAAATTAATATTTGAGCCCAATTTAATACCTGAGGTTATGGGTGAATTTCAGGACTGCCCTTTGAGGTCCGTGCGTAATCAGTTGGGCACCAGTAGGCAGCAATATCACTCCACAGCGCAGTGCAGAGACGCATGCATTGGATTCGGAGCTGCTGTGAACCCCGCAGAGGGGAAGTCAGCTTTGAAAGCTGGGTGTTAGTACAGCTGTATCAGCTCCGACGTTCGCTGTTCGGCCATATGCCCGTGTACAAGTATGGCATGCAGAAGTCTGCCTATACGAAAGAAGACTCTTTAGTGCTACTTTCAAGAACAGAACAGCTTTTTTACAGGAACAGACAGCCTGATGATGAGACTTAGGCCCTGGAAGTCTTAAATCATTTCTGAAAATGGGGCTTGCTTACTTACTTGAAAAATGCACCCATTCATTGGAACCAGGATCATGTTTGCCTAAAGAAACAAAACAGCCGAAAAGAATGCCACTGAAGACCCCTTGACTGGATACGTGCTATGTAAGGAAGTCTAGGGCATCTATATTTGAATGAATATTTTAACTTGTTTTAATGTTTGCATTTAAATTCTGAATCCAGTATTCCAAGTATCTTAAGCGTAATACTAGCAGAGGCATAACAATGTATAGCAATATTGACTGAGGATCCCATGGCAGAAATCTAGACTGAACCTTCTTTAGTAAAAACTTGAATGTCTGCACACTGGAGATGCATCTTCACTATTGTAACAACAAATGTATACTTCATATTTTTGTAGGCTGGAAGCCATTGGTAACAGTATCAAAGCTTCCTTCAGTATTGCAAAGCTGAAGGCTGAGCTCCAGAAAGGGCGGAAGCTGAAGCACAACAGGGCGAACAAAAGGCAAAGCATCTGGGGAAGCCTGAAAGCATCCTAGTGAGAAGGTCACCCTAACCTCTCTCCGTCACACTTGCTGACAAAACATTACCAAAACTCTCTCTTGACTTCTAACATTCCACGATGGCAAGGGGCCTCTCTGTCCAAGTGTCTGCACAGCAGAGCAAAACACTGAGGAAGTCCCATATTTGGAGGTATAAAAGCAAAGGATTTCATCATTTTGGAATTCGGATGAATGGGTAGAGGGGGTGAAGGGGAATCCGCAGTAACATACATGAAAAGCTGTCTTTCTGAAGAAACATTTGAGTATTGCTTCCAGAATGTTACCCATCAGTTGAGCAACTTTCAGGGTCTACATCAAAAGCATCCCGCAAGGAAGACCTCACAGATGTGCTTAGAAAGGACAGAAAGCAAGATCTGAGTGGACAAACTCCAAAGTGAAAAACTCTACCTTTTGATTGAAATGCAAAAATGAAAGCCACAGTGCTACTTTAATCAGGACTTACTGCATATGTACACATCTACCTCGCGTACTGTTTGTTGCACTCCTGCTAGACTATTTTTACACCTTGTTATTGCCTTTACTAATCAGCTGCAACCCTTTGCCTTTTTTCAGAAGTCTAGTTTACTTGTACAGCCAGAGTTATCCGAATGTGGGTCAGACACTGTGGTTGTTTGTGTAGTCGAAGTCCTTTGGTTTTGGATACCAAAGGACTCTTCAACATAAAATAAAAGTTAGAGGACGCTACTAGGTTTCCCATAACAAGGATATTTGGCTAACTGAAGTTCTAATAATAGAGGTTGTTGTGTCTTACATGCCACCAAAAATGCACTAAAGTGGGGATGTACCAGAGGCTGTTGTGAGATTTTTTTCAGTGCCTTGTTTGGTGGAAATGTGTCAAGACAAAGGGTTGTTTTGAATTATGTCAAAAGGCTAATATTGGGTGAATGTTTATAGCATGTGAATTTGTTCACATTGTTGAATTTGCTTACAGGTTCAATCTTATGTGCTTATTTTTTGTGTTTTGTATTTATATTCACACAAGTTCTTCATTATATTTACCATGTTGAATACCCATTGAAGTAGGCCATATTGGTCTATGCTAGTTTTATGTATTTCTGTATGAAATTGGAAAATGCTTTATGCCTATCAAGGTAAATATCTTCAGAAATAAATATTTTTAATTATTGTATTGGCTGGTTTTGCATAAGCCCCTTTTTTCCATAGGCTGTGGCTCCATGATCATGGAGGTGCATTGCCCCATGTACAAAGCTGACCTGGGTGAAGTGTGCATACATGACTGACTTTCTGTCAGATTAGCCAGATCACAACACAGAAAGGTTGTGCCAGATATGAGACAACAGATAATACTTGTTCTAACTTCAAGCTTACTCACCAAAACTTTATGGTGAAATGTGAATTGGCCAAATAAATTTATCCTGGAGCAGCACTCTCACATGGCTAATGTCTTTTGTGCAAATTCTAGTGTTGGATTTACTGTACAATTAAAATACGTCCAATGAGGTGCTGGATATAGATGAACTAGAGAAAAAAATGCACACACTGGATGCTTTGAGGGTTGGACTAGATGAGCTTTAAAGGTCACTTCCAACCCAAACTATTATATGATTCTTTGTAGGCTCTATTGGACTAGGCAGTATTATGTTACTTGTTACCCTGCTACCCTAAAAGTCTCAGCCCAGCCCATGCATGTTAAAGATGGAGGCCTCGATGGACCCTGGCCCAAGCCCAGGAAAGAGATACAGCAATAGTCAAACTTTGCTCGTTTCCAAATGTTGGCTTAAAGTGGTTATAGCTGGAAAGATGCTTAAAGCAAATAAATTGATTTAATTATCTCTGATCCTACAGGGAAAAAAAGAACAAGAGTTAATCCATGGATAAAACTGAGTGTTTTGGCTGTTTTTAGAAACAGACTTTTAAAAGCAAGTGCAATGCAAGGTGTGTGACGCTTACAAACACTGACAGCAGTGACTGTAAAATATTTCTGGAATTGTTCTGGGTTTCTTGTCAATATTCACTTGTTTGCAGCATTTTCCACATCCAAACGCCGTAAGGCTAAATAAAGCCCATATCATGTTTACTTCACGCTGTTCTGCTGCATTTTGGGGCAGCAATTCGGTGGAGAGGTGGTAGTGCTGGCAGCGGGGATCTGACAGCAGAGCTTGGCCCCAGCAGTGGGATGGAGCCGGCAGCTCCTGCCGTTCTGCAGGGCAGGATGCGGCCCCCGGAGCCACCCTCGGGGCTCTGCGTTCAGGACACGCCTGGGTCGGTGGCCTCCATCAGGTGTGAGGACATCTCACTAACGGTCACTGTTTTGCCGTCTCTTCTCCCATCAGTGGTTGCCTTCGGCAGGGAAAATAAGCAAGGGAGTGGTCGAGGCGCTGCCTCGTGCCCAGCCGACATGGCAGGCGAGCGGGTGGCACGGGGTTCTCCTGCCAGGGAAGGGGCCCGGCATCAGCATCCCCATCCCAGTCCTTCCTGTTTTCTCTCCCAGGAGAGTGTGGGAGCAGAGGAGCGATTCTGGGAGCGGAGGAACACAGCAGCATCGCCTGGGCTGTTATTAAGGCCAGCTATCTGGATTTTGTAGGTGGCCAGGCTAAATGGTGCGAAGGGTGGGCTTTAGTAGCCCAAATTCCTGTCCAGCTGCTTAAGGGATTCTTGAGAGCCCATCCTATAAATAAACCTGATCCTTCTAGGGTTTACTCTGCTCATGCCTGGACTCAAAATCAGGCTTTCATCCTCCTTTCTTCCTCCCTGAACTGACCCCGCTGCTTGCTTCTGCTGCAGCTTTGTGTAGTGATGGGCACCCACAGTCCTTCTGGGGATGGCACAGTCCCCAGAGCCATGCGAGGTAACGTGAGAGCCCTGCACAGCCCCGAGGTGCAGAGAGCACAAGTAGGGTGAGATGCCCTGATGCCAGGGGCTTGCAGGCTTTGGGAAGAGCGGCCAGAGCCGTTTCGTGCCACCCAGCCTGCTCCAGGGGTCAGTTCGCAGGCGGTGAGGGCAGAAGGGGATGTGCCTCTGCCCCTGTGCTATTTACCTTCTGGAGCAGGAGCACAAACCGCAGCTTACTCTGGTTTGCATTAATGAGCTGGACTGAAAACCAGAATTTAACAGTCTGGTTGTCTCACTGAATAAGCAAAAGGGAACATGAAGCATTTTATCTTAAGCCTGGCTCACATACGAGTACCAGGGTCTGTCCTAGAGGTTTGCTCCTTCTCAAAGCGAGCTCCATGGCAGAAAAAGATTCAATAACTCACGCCAGAACCCTCAGTGAAAGAAGAGAGACATGGTATGTGCTGGGGTTTATGGCACTGAATACAGAGCAGTGTAAAAGTACATTCTTATAATAAACGACCTGACCGAAAACATATTCTACCTGAAGCAAATGGAAACATTGTAGTGACTGCAGAGTCAGTACGCTCGTCCTTCTGACTAGAACTAAGCTCATTTCTCTTAAAAAATAAACGTTTCATGGCCATGATCTACCTCCTGTTGAAGTGAGAGGTTCTTCTAGTCCGGGATGAAATTTGAGAAGGATGAAGGGAAGCATGTAAGAAGGCGGCCACCACTCTCCAGCGTGGCCGTACTCTAATGGTCCCAAACTACATCTGATGTACAACTGAAATTCCAGCTTGGATCAAGAGCAGGGAAAGGCCCCCTTCCCAAGCTGTTACCGGATTGTATCTCCCTCCTCTGACTTTTCCAGGGTTTGGCATAGCCATTTTTGAAATTGCAAAATGTTTCACAGGAAAAGATAATTATTCCTTTCCAAAATAAGGCTTACTGTACTTATTTTTATTCAATGCTGTGTGTAATTCTTTCTTACTCTGTTGGTTTATTTTTATTTTCTCTGTATAAAGGCTGTTTTGACTATATGTCAAACCAAGGTATACAATAAAACAAAGCTTCGACATGTGAGTCAGGCTTCAAGTCAGGAAAATACTACAATGCTACTGAAATTCTTTCCATCTTATCTACATAATTATGACCTAATTTTTCCAGAAATGGCAACTCTAATCTGTACCATGTTATCATGAACTCCCCCAAACTAATTCACACAGGATGTCCTAATGCTGCCTATAGAAGTTATCAAATAGCAGCCTCTTTGTGCGTGTTTCCTTACATTAGGATAAATTTAGCCACCACAACACACTTCTATATTTACAAACACAGAACAAGCTGGACAAACCACTGTCCCAGTGCTATCTGATGTTTACCTTCTTCACACTCAACTGTTTGCCTCTGTGTATAAAACCATATCAATTTTGACTTTGTCTGCATCATGGCGCTATTATTAGGTTCCTTGGGTAGAAATCCAGCTTCCATTCGCAGCCGATATCTTGGTTGAATTTACTGTTCTTCCTTCATGACCTAGGAAACAAAAGGAAGGAGTTTTTGATTAATTAGAGGAGAATGCTTGGAAGCTGTGATGGTGAGTGTAAGTATGCGAAGAGACAGAGCGTCACAGATAAAGTACAAAGATAGCAGCAGGATCGTTTTTCCTGAGGTAGATATCATGCAAGCGACATTTTGGAAACTTAGCCAGAATGGGTGTTTGTGTCTTTCTTTATTTCATATCTCTGATCAAATCTGAGCTAGGTGAAAAATGATAGGGAAGCCTATTTTGCTATTTCTCAATATGGTTAAACAATCAGCCGGTATGTCTTAGCGATGTGCCAGGGACAAGTTCCTTTGCTCTGCTCAGGTCAAGGAGACCTGAATTCTGCCTGAAGTCCACTGGGTCAGTCGGTCAGCCAACAATTCCCTCAGCTTTAGAGGCATCATTTATGCCAGTGAAATGAGAGCAGAATTTGACCCAGAAAGGCTTCATTCTTTCTGATATCGCCACAGTGGGGACAAACGGACACTGATTTGCTGATGCTAGCACAGGGCTCCAACGGCTCTTGCTGTTTTTGGTCTGGGTTTGGAGGTTTTTTGTTGTTTTTTCTCCTCGCAAGCATTTGCTAGTAACAAATTAGATAAATATCACTTTGGTAAGCAATGGGGCAGTTTGCCTCTGGCTCGAGAAAGCTGCGTTCAGAAGCGGATGAGCCCTGTGGAGTTTGTGGTTTCATTGACTTCTTCAGTTATTTGGGGGGCTGCAGAAATTATTTGAGTTCACCAATTGTAATTCAAGTCCACACTGTTGTTGTTGTGTTTTTCCCCTCAAGGAAATAATAAAAAAAAAAAAGCCCTAAACCTAACTTTTTTCTAGCTAAAGGAAAAATGTATGTTATGTGCCAATCACTAGAAACAAATACAACCTCTAGTCTGGCAAGAAGAAAGGAGCACTGTATTTTGGTCATATATATTCGATTTACACTTCCCTCCACTTGCTCCATCTCTTTCCACAGACACAATTCAGCCAAATACTTGGTGAAGTGTCCATCACAAAAAATCAGCCAATGCCCTATGGACTTTTTGTGCAAGTGTATCCACATGCACTGAATGTTTTGGTGGACCAGAGCTTCTCCTCTTGTTGTCTTTCTAGTCTTCATTTCAGTCCTATTGTAGTAAGAGATCTGTTTTTCTTTTGCTTCTTCTTTTTATCTTCACTTAGTTCTAGCAGGAGTACAAAGCAGTGATAGTCACAAACTAGACAGCAAACTAAAGTGGACAGAAAAATTGGGCAAATTGTGTCTGTCGTGTTCTTATCAGAAATGTGCAGGACTTTAAGTTGCGTATTTGCTTGTGGAGGGATTGCCAAGTAGCTAAGACCCCTTACAAGTCATTTGACCAACAACAAGGCTCAGCCCTGCAAAGAGTTAAATTCTGTGGCCATCAGCTGCTCAGGAAAATGCGGTCATGTAAATGTGCAGAGACTACCTGGCAGCTTTGAAGCATCCGAGGTGCTGGATGCTTTGCGGGACCAAACTCCCTCCTCGAGGCAGTGAGGACTTCTCCTGTACTTGTTCATACCCTGAACTTGCTCACCTGCTTTGGTGAGCATCCCTCAAGTAGCATAAGCAAGCGCAAAGCAAGAGCCATGGTATTATCTGCAGGAGAGGTGCCTGGAGAATGCCCTCTGGGTCATTCCCTCCTGACTGTAAGTCTCATCTGACCTCAGGGGAGACATCTCTTTCCTCACACACAGGCTGGCCAGCGCATCTGTCAGGCAGCTGACTTCATTACCTTGCAAGGCAAGCAGGGATCAAAGAACCCATGCTGCTGAGAAGAGTGATCATCACTAGGCTGCACAGAGCCCACCCTGCATGGTGCTGCTGCTGGCGTGCTCCACGGGGGACAGGAGAGAGGGTGGCTGCAAGTCACAAGTCACATCAGCAGCCCTGCCCAGTCCCCTGGAAACCCAAACCCCTCTTCCCACGTAGCTGTGAGTTCGCCCTGGGTGATGCCACGCAGGCTGCTTCGCAACGGCAGCTGCTCTTCCAATGCGTGTTGTCTCAAAGTGACCCTGGGGGCTTTATCAATGTTTTATGAAGATTTGTCTGAGAAAGCATCTCAGCAGGGTGGGCTGTCCACTCATTCCAGTTTCCCCATGGGTGGACTAAACTGGCATCGTTCAGGTGAGTTTGGAGGAACACTACTGATTTCACCAGCCCAGAGGTTTTTCAGTGCAATAGCACACACCTGTGAGATCCACAGATACCTCTCCAGAGGTCCACATCTCCTCCATATATTTGTAAGCAGAATTTTTTCCTAATTTTTCCTGAAATTTTACTCCGCTATCTTACTGAAATCTCATGGCTTTTCCTGAGGACTTGGCCTGCTGCTTTTCCTCCTGGGTCTCTGCTAACCATTACGTCCTCAGTGCACATCCAGCTGGACGCTTTGCAGCGATCTGCTTTCCAGTGGCTTCCAAACAATGTGCATTAAGGCTGTTAATTTAATTTTACTTCACCCTGAGCCTGCATCATCATAAGCACAAGGATGTCTTTCACCTGGCGGAAAAGCAAAGTGCCTGTGAGTGCCGTCCTTTGCTCTGAATTGGCAATGGATTATGGATTGCTGGTTCCGGTGTTGAGCCTTTAGGCAAGTCAGAAAGTTGGCTGGATATTACTATACAGTAAAAATTTATTCTTTGAACTAACCACTTTCTGCTGAGTAATTATTTTTCTCTGCAGACATTTCTGTAAAAGTCTATACATGCACAGGGGTCAACTTTCTAAGCGAACTGCAGCCTTTCCTTCCCCAGTCCTTTATTTTTCTTCTCTCATGCATTTCTGTGCTGTTCGTCTGACCAAACACAGCTTTTGTGAGCTGCTTCTGCATGAAGCTGTGATCGCAGCTGTTTTTTCAGCCTGTGATCCGTGAACTCTGAAGAGCCATGAAAAGTGATTAAGGAATGCAAGTTCATATGTGCTTTACAACAACCTGCATATATGGAATTCCTGGAACAGTTTGCACTCCCACTGGAAATTTTTTTGTTGTCCACATTACAAATTAATTAAACCCGTGTCTTATACATGGAAAGCAGATTTGAAAAAAAATTGCAAAATGAAGTTGTCAGCATAGGAAAGTGCAGAAATGAGTCCAGCCACACACCAAGTAAGGAAGATACCCTTTTGATTAAAAGTACGTGGTTGTCTAACTACAATACCAGGTACTGCAAATTGCATCTGTAACAGGGTACAACAGTGAAAACTTGCAGCATTTACCAACTCTGCATGTGTACTTGTAAGAGTGGAAGGGTGAACACATGTAATGTAACACGATGTAATGTAAAGTAATATCATGAAGGTCTTTCTGACATTGTACAACACATTTTGGATCCACTTCTCATTGTCAGAAAACTCCAGTCTCAAGGGGCTGTCTGCCTTGATGTCTGTCTTTTTTATCCCCATTTGATCTAGGAAAGGTCTGATCAGGACAGCCAAATTCTGTAGAAGCCCTCACAAAGGGTGCTTTGCAAAGGGTGCTGCTGTTCATAGCACCCTGCCCAGGCACTGATATGGAGAACAGCTGCTTTTGCCCAGGCTTCTAGTCTGTTCAAACAAGCTGATGTTGTTTACAAGGATTTTTTTACTATGAGGTCTACAAGGAGAGAATATATTTGCCCTCAGTTTTCCCTCTTGGGACAGCACAGTTGGAGAGCTCTGAATGGTTTATAGGCTAATTAAAAACAGACCACAGGTTTTGGCTGGGGTTTTTTTTTTCCTTCTTTTTGCTGCATTCCAGTTTGTTTAGCTGCTCGGCGGGCATTTGACAGGAGTGTTGTTAAGGAGACAAAGAACCTCTGTCTTGGGTGACATTAGCGTGCTAAGAGATGCCTCCTTTTCACCTGACAGCCTAACCAAATTGGATCAGGTATCGGAAAGACTGACAAAACATGAAATATTTACCAAAGGACTGACCTGCACATCCTACCTGGCTCTGGCTACAGTAACAGCTTTGCGGGGGAGCTGATGCAGAACTGCCCTTCTCTCTCCACCTGACAAGCTCAAACAGCTGATAAATTACCAGAACTAATTGCGGCCCTGACAGGCCTTTGATCCCTGGAAGAGTCAATTTATAAATGATGAGTTCCTTTTACATGCCACCGCTGATGGAGCTGTTGAAATAGTTATAAAATCAATAATCTCTGAGGTCTGGGGATCCTTTGGTTTTCTCCAATTTATTCAGGAGACAGTTCAAAGTGTCCACAAATGCTCTTTTCTGTCTCTTCCCAGCACCCTGCCCAGAAAAAGTCAGGCATTGCTACAGGAGTGAGGAGAGAGAGAGCATTTGAAAAGCAGGTCGGTCCAGATGGACATTGAGTAGGAAGCGGGACAATCTCCAGATCTTACTCTCAGCTGCTTGGGATGGTCTCTCCAGGAAGAGAAAATTGTCAAAAACTAGAGCAGAAAGGCAAGGTGGGAGAATTTTGGATGACAAGCAGCATTGCGGGGAACAGCAGCATCTTCAGAGTGGCAGTGGAACAGAAATCCAATATATGGCTCCCAGCGACCAGCCTCTACTGGGAGCCCAGCCGGTCTGTTCCCAGCGGCACGCTGCCTCTCCCAGAGGCGGAGGTCCTGGTGGCCTGCTGGCACACTTCTTCACCCGTGGCCACCTGCTTACGGAGCAGCAGAGCACCAAGAGCTGGGGTACAAAATTCTGCTGTGGCCTCACCTTCATATGGCTTTCAGTGGCCAGAGTCCACCCTATGCAGCAACGATTGTGCTTTCTGGTTTTGTTGAGTGTGAACTTGGCTTCACTGATCTGAACGAACAAGCCAATATTTAGCCATGTAGAGTCCCTGTGGGTGGGATCTCATGTGCACAGTTTGGTCCTAGACCTGTATTGCAAGAGGGCATCATAACCACCAAATTATGGTTATGTAATGAAAATGAAAAGCTCATCCTTGGGCTGTCTGAGCAGGTTGCTAGCTCTTTCCTTTACAGAGCAGTCAGGATGCTCCAGAGTTCATGTCTTACACAATCATTTGATGGCTTTCTTCTTCTCTTTTTTTGGTGGAAATATTATACCTAAGTATAGAAGGATACTTAAATTAAGAGGAGATCTAGGAGACCTGTGTCCTCAGCTCTCACAAGTCATCATAGCATCAATGGTCAGACCTTGCTGGACCTCTATCAAGAGGCAGCACCAGAGCAGAATCGGTCCTTCTGCCCAACAGGCCTTCCCTGAGCAAGAGGCTCCTCCAAGGCCTGCAGGCATGAGGTGGACAACGGCCGTCACCAGGAGTGGCCACGCAGAGAGACGGCCTATGTTTCGTTTCAACTAGAAGGGAAATTTAGCTCAATTCTGGTGGCTCCCTTCACAGCTACACCTGTAATTTATAAGCAGGAGACAGAAAGGGTGATGCTCACTGCTCAGTACCCAGGATTACGAGCGCTTCGCTTGCAGCAGCCCAGCTCACAGCACCAGCACCGGGGTCATCGGGGACCCTATTTTCCTTGGGCCGTTAGAAGCAAAGAAGAATTTAGAAGAATGGTGCAATAATAGCGCTTGGATTTGAAGGAAAGTCCTTGGCCTGCTCTTGCTGATGTTTGCTCATTTTCCAGTTGTGATAACAAAACAAGCACACTCCAACAGGGCCTGGCTTACTCTTGGGAACAAAGTTTGCAGGTTTGGACCTGGCATTGTTACCGCTCACTAGTTTTTCAAAACACAGCCAGGAAGCCGTGAATCTACCTCGTGTCTGGAAATCTTATTTACATGCAATCCTGTCTTTCAGTGCAATCACTTCTCCCATGCCTGATAAATCTGATGAGAGAGCACTTCTTAGAAAAATGGAACACCACAACCCAAGAGTATACATGAGGCTGGAACAATAGGAGGTGCTGACTGATTCTCCACTTTCCGTTCTCCCCTGAAAGCTTGTACACAAATGTGAGGTTTTGTAATGTGGTTCAATGTGGTTACTCCAAAGCTGCCTGGGGCCTGGCCACTAAGGCTTGTCCTCACCACAGGCAGAAGAGGTGCTCCCTGAGAGTGAAATTCCTCTGTGGTGTCCCCCAGACTGAGGAACACTTGAACTGAATCACAACATCCGTTACAGAAAGAAATAACTGAGATGTTATTAACTGTAACTAACTGTTCCTGAGTGAAGGAAATGGCACATGCACGTGGCTTATACAGGGAGATCCTGCTCTTGTCCAACCTGGTTCTTCGCTGTCTTACCAACCTTGGAAATTCTCCAGACCTTCAGCCTGGGTAGTGTGCAGGTGATCCACAGGGAGATTTTTTTCTGGCCAAAAGAAGGCCTTAGGGCTGGGAAATAAACGTGAAACAGTTCCTTAATTATTGTTGAATGGAGTTAGATGCACTGTAGGGAGAACTGAACCTTTTGGCAAAGTGAAAAAGGGTTTAGGGATGACTTTGCATCACCAGCTTGTGTAGTGAACTGACAGGAACCTTGTGTAAGTTGAGAGCCCCAGAGGAAAAGAGGAATCCACCTCAAAAATAAGGTTTCTGAAACTAGGCCTGGAGGACAGCCTTAATCACTGGGCACTCCAGGGAACTTAATCTTGAAGAAGCAGCAAGAGAGAGGCAGGAACAATGCAAGAGCTAAATGAGACTGCTGAGACTCAGTCTGCACAACCTCTTGTTGCAAGTTACTTCCCGACCCTAAAGGTCCCATGAAACTGCCAGGGAGCACCTGTCTTCTGAAACAGGAGAGGCAACAAGAATGCGCCAAGATGAGCAGAGCCGAGTGACCGGCTCAAAGTCCTCAGCATGGTATTAATTTAGTGGCAATTCAATACTGCATAATTTATTCTGAGGATGCTATTCACCCTGAAGTACCGGTATGCCTCCCAGCTGAGTAATGGTTTTAGAAGCAGACACATTTTCAAGTTAGTCAGCATCCACTAAGCAAGCGATGAGGGTGAAGCAAAGGAGAAGTACAGCCAGCCTAATTTTAGGAGAAATGTTTAAGTGCAAAGAGTCTAGGGGATCTTCTCCCAGGAAATGAGATTGCTCCCAAGACATTATGCCACATGTATAGGATAAAAGAGGTGGGTATGGGCCAGGAGGACAGGTTGAGATATGGAGATGACAGAAAGAGGCCAGTGGGGTAAATGCAGAGGAAGGATCTACTGGCGATGTGGAGAGACAGTGGGAAAAAAATGCCTACATAATTTACATAGCTGACTGATGCACCTGAACTGAGAGGAGTTTTCTTCTGGAGGCATCTGGTTTTCTATCTTGACCTTGTGAAGCAGCCTATGAAGGGGTGGCAGTCACATGCATGAAGTCAGGACCACATTCACCTTATCATCATGAAGTAGAATTTGAGGGATGCAATCGTATTAAACACATGAAAATGGTTTTGGGTCCACTGTATTCAGTATCAGTTATTCCTATGGAAAATATGAATTTCCCACAGAAGAATAGCAGGGCAGCTATTTATCAGATGTTTTCCCATAGATAAATAATAACCTTCCAATATATTCCAGGAGGTATGCAAGACCAAGTCTCTCTGTATAACAGCTACGCAATACACTGAAAGTGTGTTGAAAAAACTACCATAAAGGAAACTCTTGGCAGGAGAAACTCATCTTCTTAAGCGGAGTTTCTAGGACAGTCTTAATTACTATGATTTAACTCTAGGACATCCTGAGGAGGCAACAAGACAGAGGGAAGAAAGAAGAAAGAGAGAAGCTAGGCTCAAGAGAATTCGATTCCCATGAAACATTGAATGAGGCTAGCTCCTGCAGCTTGGTCTACCATCCTCACATAGCTGGGCTGACTCAAGAGGAAGAGATGACTATTTTGATTATCATACCGAGAAAAAAAAAAGAGAAAATTTCTTCACTCTCTTTTCTGACTTAGTCAGCTATTTGGAGAGCCCGTCACACCCAGGAGAGGTTATTTATATCATACACTTCCAGGACAATCTTTCATTGGGAAATCTGCCCTGAAAAAAATAATTAAAGGACACAGTTCAAAAATGAAATTATCAGAAGTGGTAATTTCAGTGTGGTTAGAAAGGATGTAGAAACAGCATTGAAACTGTCACTTTCAATAGCATGAGAGTACATGCCAGGATCTCGGTCAAGATCAGTTCTCACAGTACTCATTCCCAGTCTGAAGAATGCATGCCATATGTGACTACAATCAGAAAGTCAGATCATTTAGACAGCACTGCTGTTCCTTGGTAGAACTAGGTTAAGCCCTATTTCTCAATGGGAGTTTGACTGGTGAGAAAGTCAAAGTCTGGATGGGTCAGCTGAAGTTTCCAGAGTGATACCAAACATGAGGACAAAACAGGTGCAGGTCCTCCACGCTCTGCTCTGAAACATCTAGGTGACATCAGTGAACAGTTATGCTGGCTTTGAGCCAGGTGGGTACTCAGTGAAACCTGATGAAGTGACTTTCTGTGCTGAAGATAGAGAACGAAGTTGTGAGATGGGACCACCTTGATTTGAATTTATTTCTCATTAATACTTGATATCAGAGAGTACTGCCAGATGCCGCAAAAAAACTATTGTAATGGCAAAAAGGTGTTCATCTCAGGTCTCTAATATTCACTGCCAATCGCATGCAAGATGTGTGTGTACTATTACTTTGGTTAAGCCGAAATGTTGGTTTTCTCTTCACTGGATGAGATGATCAAGATACAGATAACTTCTAAATTGATCTTGACCTTTCACTGCAGATGAAAACAAGGGACAGGACAATAGTCTATCTCTTGTGCTCTTATGAACAAGTGCACATAAAATTTTGTTGACTTGTCTTCTAATCCAGAGACCTGTATATAGCTGAAAAGATGGAGCAAGGTGAGCTTCTCTCCTGTTTGTTTAGTGAGCAGTTTACCTGATAGAGATGCTGCCCTCAAGTTCACAGGGACTCATATTTGTGTTTCTCAGCATTGCAATGACACAAAGAACTCTGCTAAGATCCAGGGAGCTGTGTTACAAATTGATGGTGGTTGTTGCTGAAAAGGTTGAGGCAATGCCCATAGACTTGAATGAAGAATAACAGTAAGGATGGTGCTTACTAGAAGTGAATCTTCCAGTCAGGCATCATCCTCTAGCACCTCCCAGGTTAGTGGTGGCACTGACACTAGAAGCAACAGAAGGTTGCTTTTATAGAGGGATAAAAACATGGTCAGTATTCATATCCAACCAACCCAATTTCCGAAATGTTTACGACAATGGGAAAGAGCAGAAGAGAAAGGTAGACGTGGAGGGCATGGGAGTTACACACTAAGATACCAGAAGTCTTGGGGGAAGTCCAAGGTACTAGAGATATATGCTGTCTGTAAATATACGCTGTCTGTAAATCATGGGACTAAAGCATCACATTCCACAGAAAATGTATCAGTCTGGAAATCTTTCAGGAAGCAGAATTCTTTTGAGGTTCTGAGTAATGCCTGATCCTAACCCCCCGGCAGACAATAAAAGATTAGCTGAAAGTCAGAGGTGTAAATTCTGCAGAGTCTTAAGCAAGCCTTGCCCCTGTTGTACTCCTCACATCACACTGACTTCGGTGAGACTTCAGTCTGTATTGAAAAGTATTAGAGATGAATTTTCATAAGGGTTTCAGGAATTCATTGAACAGGGGTGCTAAGTCATGAAGAGAGCTAGACAGACCCAGCCCCACTGTCTACAGCTCCCAGTGAAGTGCACAGTTTCTAAGAATTTATGTCACTCTTTTCCAGCTGCTGATACCAACCCTTCCATACTTGTGTGAGTAATGCCATCGCTTCTTCAGTGCTGATACCTCTCTGTTTCCTGGTTTATTGATCTACCTTTCAAGAACTTAGTTTTGCTATCACACAACAGTTTGCCATTCGGTTGCAAATATTAAGTAATGACAGGAACAGTCAGTTACATTACAAGGGAGACTTGGGTCTGCAGCTTAGCCCTTAGTGCTTGCGGTGACACTTTAGATATATTTAACCATTTTCCTAGTAATATTTCAGTTTAAAAGTCTGATTCAGACTAATTTGTTTGGGAAATTTAGTTTCTAACTCGCGTTCTTCCTCCAGGGTTTCACTGGGTTGCGTCACAAGATACATTTCATTATGTAATTTTGCATTCAGACACAGATGAAAACTAATGTGCAAAGCTGAGTGAACCAAAACGCTTCTGTGTTGCATCTCCAACACACACGACTATTATGGTAAAGAGACAACTAGTGAGAAATGGATGCTGTCAGAAAAGAAAGATTTCAGTACCACGGCCCTTAATTTGGAACAAAGTAATGCTGATGTAAGACGTAAAAATATTTTCCATTGTGAATCAGATGCCTTGGCCAAGTCTGGAAAGATCTGAATTTTTTTTCTCTTTATAATTGAAAGTCAAAAAATGTAGTGTTATCAGGACTTGACATAAAAATAGACGCATTTTATTTAATGTGTCAGCACTCACTTCTTTTACAGCTCTGCAGTAATTTGAATGTGTTTTTTCTGACTTGCTAACTAAGTTTCCAGTGCAAATGAGTTACAACTCAAGAACTTGATATTCAGGGTTGCTAAAACTTTGCAATTTTGTGATATGTGAATGCACCATCTGTTCTTCCTAATAAGTAGCTATTTTAAAATTATATTTTGTATGGTTTCTGCTGTTCTTTTATGAAGAGCCTAGGAAATAGCTTAATAAACTCTGGCACACCAGACAGAAATAACTTCAAAAGAATTTTGATGTATATTTCGCTCCAAATACAGGAGTATTGAGTCACATTGAGTTATTCATAATCTATGTTGTTTAGCAGATACTCACATTTACAAGTTATTTTCAGTGGTTTTTTTAGCAGAGCTGGTGCATGATTAGGTACTGGTTTCTTTGGAAAGCAAAAATGAGGCCCCAAAGTTTGGTTTTGAAAATATTTTTGGATTTTTTGATGAAATGGAAGAAACAGGCTTTTCTCATTCAGGAACTTGCCCTATGTCATTTGTTTCCTCTATATTCTTTTGCTACTGTTTTCCTGCTTTTTCAGTAATGAAATGATTAAATGCAGGGAGAGGGAAAGGAAAGAGGAATAACGGTTGAGAACAGAGAAGGCAGAAGAGTTTCAGTCTTGGGTTGTTGTTAAAAATAGGCCAGTTTGTTACAACGATCAGCTCCCTGGTTGCAATTACTTGTGTAGAAACAGCAAGCTTTTAGAGAACTGATAGGAAAAAGTCACTCTATTGCTATTGCGCCTCAAGGACTCTACTCCTATTTTAGGTCGTCTTGATAATTTTGCTTAAGTAGACCAGAGAGACCTGGGAAGTTTGATTTGGAACAGCTATACAAAATTCAGCTTTCTGAAGATCTCATTTTTCTGAGAAAAGGAGACAAACTAGCGGTTCAGTCTTGCCTCCCACTTTTTCTTAGCTGGCTGCTTGCTTCTCTTGCAGTCTTTAGGAGGGTACTGTCTCTCCCCTATTGCAGCTTCATCACATGCCTTGTCCATCTGTTTGGGACGGAGGCAACGCACACCTGACAGCTGGATTAAGCCTTGAGAAACGCTCTTGCCCACAGGCCCTCAGTGATGCCCACGACTGGCAGGAGCTGCAGGCAGCCCACCACACCAGCAGTGGGACCTGCTGAGATCACTCTTCAGGGGCATCAGAGGACTGGGAGGTGTGGGGAGGAATAAATCAACAGAGCTCACAGAGCTGGAGAAGTGAGGCAGGGATGCAGAGTACTCATCTGTAGATAGAGTTGCAGCGCCGATGGAAACCGGAGATGAGACACTTAGGAAAATTTGGGCATGGAGCATCTATCACTCTTTCTCCAGCTTGCCTGGAATATGTCATTTCCTACTCAGCCTGCCATTTCACAGCTGTGACTTTTTCATCGTGCTCTTTTCAAAAGAAAACAGGTCCGGCCCCTAAAGAAGACTTACCACAGTCCAGCTCAGAGTGTCCCCCTCTAGCTGGTCTCTTTCTCTTCCAGCTGTCCGTCTCTTGGTTTTAATGAACTGAAGCCATAACAAAGTCTGAACAACACAAGGGCAATTCAGTACTGGATTTCTTTCAACAGTGCTAATTCCTCTGGCCTTTACAGGGGCATTGAACCAGAAACACACCTCAAATGGGTAGAGGGTAAAACAACCCAAACAAACAAGTAGGGGAAACAAACTGGAAGGTTAAAGAAAAGATAACCTGTGCCTGTTCTTGGGAAAGTAGAGTGTTTTCTTCCAGCTCAATTCACCCTGTGGCCAGACAGGTCAGGACTGCTGGTACTGGGTAGCTCACCTATGAAAACAAATATTCCTCTGTTGGATAAAGTGCCACACAGTTGATATTCAATGCCTTTTCAGGTTTTAAGGCTCTCCAGACCCAGTAAAAATCAGCCAGGCTAATTAGGATGTGCAAGTCTTTTGTCCCGATTGTGTTTCCTATACCAATGAACATGTAAGAAAGCAGGACCTCCAGGAGAGTGCAAGAACATGCGAGAGAGAAGAGGAGATGAGTGTTTGAATGTGCAACAAAAGAATGAGTGTGTATGTGAGAGACAAAGAAAGACCAAGGAGCCTTTTCTAATGAAGATTTCTTCTTTTTAAAGAATGACCAGAATGACACATGATAAAGAAATAAGGACAACGGGGCATTTTGTTTATATAACTCTTTCCACTGAGCTATGTAAATCATGTTGCCTGTGCATGACTTCGTCTGGAAATGATGAAGAGATAACAGATAAGAGCATAAATTATCAGCTTCTGCAAAGTGATACACAGGGCTTTAGATTGCCTTCCCGGCTGGAAGTCAGGCATACCAGGAGACACTGCATGTGCAGCAGGAGCTGCTGTCTTGCCTGGAGGGAAAATGCCACCAAACAGCACGGGTTGAGATTTAGCAGCAGCAGTGCACTCTCTGCCTGCGTGCAGCAGCTCCGGGCTCCCACCAGATCAGAAGCTGAGCAGAAGCAGGAAGCTAAAAGCTGCCTTCTCTCATAGACACTACCTGCAGCCTAATCTAACTCACAGCTGATTGCTGGCCCTGCTGCGTGTTGTTCAAAATCTGACCACCCTTCGGCACTCCTTTGGCAGGTTGCCTGCTACTACAGGGCATTAGCTTCAGGCTACCCATAATTATTGGGCAAGAAGTGACTCGATGTTAAGAGGTGCCTCTGTAATCTGTGGGAAATAAAATGTGAGTTATTGTCCTTGCCTGAGATCATCAACCTGGTCTATGTAGTGTGCTGAAGAGCTATTGGGTTAACAGTTTAATTCTTTCTCAGTTCAGCTTGGACCTGACAGAGTATCATGTAAGGAAATTATTTCTAATGTCACTGCTGGGCTTCCATCATACTCTTTCTTGCCAAAAGAGGACTCTTCTGGATATACAGGCGCAGATTATTGTACGTAGATCAGCAGTTTTTTGAAAAACACCACAACTCTTCACTGGTGATAAAAATCTATGAGCTCGCCTATGGACTTTTTAGGTGAGTCACTAAACTTAGGGAGCTTGAGAGCCAGTCTACACGCAAAACTAGAGAAAAAAAACCCAAACCAGTTTATAATAGTGCAAGTCTACAGCAGAACAAAGGCTTTAGGTTCACAGGTAGGAGGATTCACTCACGCTACTCACTGCATTTCTGAAAGGCATGCACCAACCAAGAAACAAAACCCCTCTGATAATAGTAAAGAAGCTCTTATTTCAGAATGAAATATACTATTTTAATGCACCTGAAACTGATACAAACAAAGTGAAACTGAGTGCAGAGAATCACTGAGGCAAAATAGCATCCATGTAGTTACCCAGCAAAACAAATGGAGATGTCAATTAAAATGGCTTCGTTTCTAGCGGCGAGGGTTTTTACACCAATAAAATCCTTAAAAAGCTGCTTATGCTGGAACAGCTACTCCCATGACATTCCAGTTTTACGCATTGTGTGCTGACATAGGCCTCCTCAAGTAGGGTGAAAAATGAAGCTTTTCATATCCAGCCCCAGGTTTCTCCACAGCTGGCGGAAGCGTACGCTACCACAAAACTGGTAAGGGCCACAGTAGGGGACACAGCCCAGTTTCTCTTCGCTGCTTCTCCGGAATGTGTTTGATGAGCATGTCCCAGATGAGCTCGGACAGAAACACCAAGGGCTGGTTGAAGGTGCAGCTGTTTCCTTGCCGCTTACTCTCTGGAGTGAGGCTGACGAAATTATTTCGTGGTGCCGATCAGTTGAGCTGCGAGCCTGCTTACCGTGAGGACAGCCAAATACAGATATGAGATCTGCCTGGAAGACAACTACTAACAACTTCCTCCTGTCAGGAGCCTCAAACCTGAAAATCTGCTTGCTAGGGGAAGTGAGGAGGAGTAGCTTTTGGTTTTATTTCCCTTCCTATGCAACAGTGACCTGATTCTCCACAAGAAAATAATTATACTTTGTTGAAATGCTGCCCGTAAGTGGAAGCCAGTGCGGTCAAGAAGATGTGCAGAGCATGTGCCTAACCACAAACACATGCATAAATACATTTGTATGTATTTGTACATACTTATACTTATATGCATATATATATATATATTCACGTGTAAAAACTGTTTGCATTGGCTCTGACTATCAGTTAACTGAAGGAAAAAGTTCTGTACCTCTGAATGTTACTTGCAGCTATTCTTCAGGCCACACCTGGATCAGGATTCAGGCACTTTCCCAGCTGTAGCAGGAGCTTGGGATCTGCTCTTTGCCAAGAATTCAACTGTCTCCCTGGCTTGTACACAGTAACAGTGGTATTCACACAGGGATGCTAAAATAAACAGACTTCAGATTTGTTTAGCTTCTGCAACCAGACAAGATCACAGCCACAGGTATTTATTAGGAAGATATGTAGCTGTTCCACCTCTTGACGGCCCTGTTGCACAGTCCCTACGGATTCAGACTTTCGCAGAAGTCACGGTGAAATCAATGGATGCTTTCCTGAAACAAGAAATGTAGTAACAAAAGAAAGGGACCTGTGCTTAGTTATCCAGTTATTTCTGCTCTGTAGAAAACCTGGCATAATTCGAGCATCAGCTAAGCACATACCTGGCCCACACTGTAACAGGTCACTTGTGCCCTTTACCTCAGACATGGTAAGAATGCTTACAGCTTGCTGTATCCAGACTGAGTTTATCCTAGCAGAAAAATAAGTACATGAAAAAAGAGGGAGAGAAGAAATAGAAAAGGCTTTGAACAAAGTGCTAACTGGTAGAACAGAGATTTGCATAGCTTACACCCTTCTGGGGCCTCCTGGCTGCTTTCTTAACTTGTTACTTTTTTTCCCTGAATTGTTGCTCTTTCAGCATGAAAGCTCTGCCTGGGCCATGTTCAGGGCATTGACAAATTTTGGATCTGCTTAAACTTCAAACTCTTCACCAGAGGAATTTGGTTCATTTGCAGAAATGACAGAATGTCATTCCTGATCAAGGATACAAGTCTCAACACATGTTGGCGGCAGTGTTACCCGGTGTGAGTGGCAGATAAGAGAGCCTTGCACACCTTCAGAGCTCTGTTGTCATTCTGCTCCGTTGTGCTGTTTCTGAGAAGTCTGTTAGCTGTCAGTACAGAGCTCAGGTACCTTGTTAGCCTCACCTGTGTGCCTGACAAACTGCTGTCTGTGGTCTTCTGCAAGAAAGCAGTACATCCATGGGGGGTTTTTTGCTACTTTGCCCCAAATTGGGACTTTTCACTAGCTAACAGTCCCTCCCAAGAAATGTTGGGACAATTTCCTTGTGGATAACTTTTACATACAATCAGGGGACCTAGACAGAGCTTTCTAGTTCTGTGTTTCATCCCCAGAGTACCCTCTATCCTGTCCAAAATTTTGCCAGTTAGCAAACCCCTCTGCTACTATGTTTCGGGGTAGTTTGACCTTTCCTCCAAGACGTCCTTCCTACCCCATGGTATGCAAGAATCACAATACATAAATTTCTTCCACTTCCTTCCAGGAGGTCCCCACAAAACTGCGTTCTTAGCTGGTGTTGCAAAAAGATCCTTATGGTACAAAAAAGGAGAATCAGAGCAGGGATCCTTCTTCTGTATCTGTTTTTTAATGCGAGAAGTCACAGTCAAGAGAGTCAGACATAATTTTGTATGATTGTCTTTTAGCTAATTTCTGCCTTACAGTAATTAAAAAAAAAAAATAATTTCTTTGTCCAACACACTACAGCCTTCCACAAGATTTGGTAAGCTGGGAAATATTTGTGACTGTCATGTATGACCTCAGTAAAAAGCCTTGAGGAAAGCTACCCAGAGGTATTATGCCGGGGCTTGCACAGGTAGAGAACCAGCTCTTCTCTCTGTGGGAGGTCTGAAGTGTATTAACTCAAAGGCTATGATGCAATAGCCTGGTGGAGGAGCAGAAAGCACCCTGCTCACCTCCACCTCCTCGCTCTCACCCAGATCAAGTTCCACTTGGAGAGCTGAATCCAGAAAGGCACATAGGTACCCTCAGAGCAATGTGGAAAAGACCTCATTAGCTGGGAGAGCCTGAATTTGAGTGCAAGCCTTTTGGCATACACCCATCATAATAATTGTCCATTTTTCCAGCTTTTTCTGTGCTGCTTCCAAAATAACACAGGTTACTTATGCGTACAGGGCTGACTGCCTATCATCGCAATTGGTGGCTTACTCTGAACGACAGAACGTGCTAGCTAACCTGCCGCAGTAAGGCCTTCTTAACAGAGTTGTGTGAAGCACTTTTTCCAGTTGAAATTACTAGAGGAAATTTGGTATATACTCAAAAAACTATTGCTTGAGTTGATATTTAGCTTAAACGCCAACACGACCAGAGAGCACCTCTGTAAACCACTGCAGTTCTGTTGATTTCACACACAGTTCACCCTCAAGGCATGTGATGACATACCATCAACAACAAGAAGCAGTCAGAATCCATTCTGGGTTGTGTTTTAACTGGAAGATGGCTATAACAATAGAACATAAACTTATTTCATGCAGTTAGTCCACCCACTCACGTGGCCAGCATCAAATGTTCAGGCAAAGGGTGTAGAACCAGGCAAGCACACAGCTATCTGCACCCCATGGTGGGATTCCTCTACCTTCAATCCACTCTGTTTATGGTTTAATAGCAAGCTGCATTTTCAAAGACTTTGTTTTTTTCTGAACTACTTTATACTTTCGGCTGTCACAAATTCTGGAGTTGCAAGGAGCTCTAGAGCTTGATTATGCTCGTGTGAGAAAAAAAGTACTTTCTTTTCTTTGTCCTGAAACTTCTGCTTGGTAAATTGGTGTAATATCTGATAGCATGTCAGATACAAGATCATCAAGGAGTCTGGTGATTTAGACATCACACACCTTTTTTTTCCAGGTTTTACCCATAGGTCTGCAGTGTAGTTCCCAGTTTCTGCAGACCACAGAGTGCATGGTGGATGCTAGAAGACAGTTTGTTAGCGTGCTTATATACTGCTTGTACTGCACTGACTCACAGGTGAAAGAACAATCAAAACCCATTGTATAGTAGGCATGGTGTAAAACAGAGGTGAACACAGCTAGTCATTTGTTCAGTGCCATTCCTTGCATGAATCCCTAGTCCAAACTGCTGTGTCACTGTGCTTTGTCACCTGGTTGAGGAGGATGACTTTCATTTCCTGGGAATGGCAGACAGTAGGGTAGAGTCCACTCCTGGGAGATTCTGGAAAGGAGAGGCGAGTGTTCTGCTCCAAAGAGGTGTTATTTCTTGTCCTGAGACATCAATGTCCCCAAACACCTGGTAGATAGCTTGTCAAATATAAGACAGATACACCCAGATAATTATAGTTTGTACAAATATTACAAAATACAAAAGCAACTCAGACATCTCCATTAGTTGTTGTGCACTAACCATTCAGGAGCTAGACCAAGTAGTCCAATGAAAGCCAAGCACAGCAGAAAATACCCACACCAGGCTGAGCAGAGCCTAGTGCACAGGCACAGAGACAGTGTTGCCGTTAAAACCAATGCAGTGGTGCTCATGACTTCGATGGTGTCTGTCCTCCCTTCGCTAACTGGCAGTGTCTCGTGCACCAGGGCTAGGGAAAGCAGGGTGACAGCAGATTTGCATGTTCCTATTCTGCCAGGTATTATTCTGAGTGCCTAGATTTGTGTCTGTATTCGTGCTGCCTATGCAATGCTCATCTCCCCACTGAGAGGGAAGGAGAGCCCACCTTCACTAGATGCCATTTCCAGGGCCCTTGAAGGCAAGGCATGCACTCAGTAGTCGTCTCGCTGGTATGATCAGGATCTCCTGTAGCAGAGCTTGTCAAAGAGTTCTGTGCCCAAGGATGGGGAGCACTGCTTGGAAGCTGTGTGCTCTCAGGCTAAGATGCTCCTCACTGCAAACGAGGAGTGGTACCGACAGGGCTGGTTTCCCAGCTGCTGAAATGCAGAGCTTTGCCAGTTTGCACAGGAAGAGAAGACCAGCCAGGTCCCTGTCATCACAAACAAGCCAAGCAGTAAATGTTTAACCTCAACAGGGCCCAAGAGAATCACCTCCACATGCCACTGACTGTTAGAGGCTTCAAAATGGTTTCCTAATTTCTTCTGACAAATTAAGACCTATGGTAAAGACTGAGAGCCAGTACAAATAATGTGATGTGTAAAGGGAGAAGAAGTGACCCATGGGATGCCCATCTCCAGAAACACAGATACAGTAGGAAAAATGTTACTTAAATATCTGAAATAGCCCTAGGGCGTAGGCTGTATCTCACACGCTACAGAATAAGGCAATCTTCCTTGCCCCGCAGGGTCTTCCTTGGCCCCAAATCAAGTGACTTGCTTAACCTGGACATCATGAAGAAGATACTCTAGAAGATCTAATGCTACTAGGATCTACAATACACACTGCCATAATCATTATTATACCTATGATGTCAATTTTCACGTTTTCCCAGTGTTTATTTTCAGCACTTCACCGAATCAAAGAATCAAAGAATGGTAGGGGTTGGCAGGAACCTCTGTGGGTCATCTAGTTTAACCCCCCTGCCAAAACAGGGTCACCTGGAGCAGGCTGCATGAGACCTCATTCAGGCAGGTCTTGAATATCTCCAGGGAAGGAGAATCCACAACCCCTCTGGGCAACCTGTTCCACTGCTCTGTCATCCTCAGAGTGAAGAAGTTCTTCCTCCTGTTCAGATGGAACTTCCTATGCTTCAATTTGTGCCCATTGCCCCTTGTCCTGTCACTGGGCACCACTGAAAAGAGTCTGGTCCCATCCGCTTGACACCCACCCTTAAGATATTTATAAGCATTTATAAGGTCCCCTCTCAGCCTTCTTTTCTTCAGGCTAAACAAGCCCAGGTCCCTCAGCCTTTCGTAGTAGGAGAGGAACTTCTCTAGTAGAAGAGGTACTTCTCTGATACCCTACTCACAGCACTTATGATCTGAGAGTAGAGCGGACACAGCAGGTCTGGAAGTGCTCAGACTGCCTGGGCAACAGATGAGAGAACAATTCAGCCCTTGCAAAGCCACGTGTGTTGGCACAGAATCACAGAATGGCAGGGGTTGGAAGGGACCTCTGTAGGTCATCTAGTCCAATCCCCCTGCCAAAGCAGGGTCACCTAGACCAGTCACTGCATAGTCTTAGGGAGTTAATTTGGAGTTAATCTGAACAACATGCTAGGTGTCTGTTTTCAGTGCTGGAGAACCATGGCAGGGCAGTATTTAGTGTCCAGTACTGGTCTAGTGCATTCACAGGTGGATGATCTTACAGGTGGACATCCCTCTTTGAAACCTCTGCTGACTGTTTTCCAGGTCTTCATAGTTTTCTTCACACTCTTGAAGGTGGCTTAAAAAACAGGTCCAGCAAAACCAAAAAAAACACACAGATGCATGACTTAGCTGTGCTGCAGCATTATACATCCCCCGTCCGTCCCTCTCACTTGGAGCATGGGACTTGCCCATGAATCTTGCTGTTAGTGGTCAAGGATAAATTTTCTGCAGTGGATGATCAATACACCTTGACCATGAGGCTGTAAAGGCAAAAACTCAAAGGTGCCCCATGAAGATATCCCCACCACAGATACCCCTCAATAGTAGCCTGAGATGAGTTTACTTTGTTACTTCCCAGCCACTAAGATGGCTATTCTGGAAACTAAGACTTGCCATGCACTTATCCCAGGAGGACCTTGCAAGCAAGACACTGGCGTCTACAACAGCTTCCTCTCCACAGTCTTCCCACATTGTGACCTGTACCTTCCTTGACTTCATGTGTACCTACCACTGCAATCAGTGTCTCTACACCCAGGAAAAACTAGCACTGAGTCAAGAGAAATCAGGTCTGTAACTCTGCCTCATCTATTTTCAACACTTTTCCTTTTTTTTTTTATTTATTAAATGAGACCAAAATGAACATAGGCAAAAACTCAGCTGACATCTGTGAGGAGTTTGCCTGCAGTGTTGGATCTTCATCTTCTACAGGGGTTGCTTCACTGAGCCTAGTGTTTCCATGAAGCTGAAGTCCGGGCAACTCTGCTAGTTCACACCAACTGTATATCAGATTTACACAATGGCAGCTTACAAGCTGGCAGGAGGTTGACTTCATTGTAGCTGTAATTAAATCTGGAGTCCATTAGTATTCCAAATGATTTTATAGATTTACTTAGGCAATTTCACTCATTTGCCTTTTAAGATGTGTTTTCTTTGCTATCAATTCATATATCCATTTGAGAACATCTTTGTTTCTTAAATGCAGAATCAGTCTAGATTTTAATTTGAAGTAAGCTTTAATGCATCTCTCAATTGAAGCAAAAAGAAAAAAGCAAATCAGCATATTTTCTCACATATAGTCTGCAGTTTTTTCCCAGTCACAGATTTTGCTTTCTAGCCCTAGGGTACAGCCACTGTGTGGTAGTCTGCTGCTTGCTACTGCTGAGGTTGTTGGCCACTGAGTTTGTCCAGTATGCATAACCATGATTCAAAGCTGTGCAGTGTGTCGCAGATACAGGGTAATAGCCAGTGCAGTCCTCAGAAAGACATTTGGTTCCTGTGGCTGCGGACTCTCCTGACTCATTTCCTCACTTCAGACAGTGACTGAATGAAAATGACTAAATCACTTCAGGCTGGCATCTTTTGCCTCTGGGAAAGTTGACCTCTTCTTCATCACAAGTCATCTCTAGTGTACATGCCAGGAAATAGCCCTCACTTAGTATGGATACTTAGCTCCAGACTTAGGTCTGGACATTTCGATGCAGGAGACAGAGTAGACAAGCAAAATGGACCACTACATCATCTATATGGTGTCGCTTATGGCAGAGAAGAATCGTGGGTGCAGTATAGCTGTGTTAGAGAAGCAGTTCAGACGCTGTTCTAACTTTCCCCAAAGGCATGCATTGCTACTGCTGCTGCAGAGCATGGGGCTTACCATGGTGAAATACAACTATTCTTGCTCTGTCCCTCACTGAGGGAAATGAAAGAAAAACAGAGAAAAAATATGGCAGAATCAAAATTCTCCATTCATTTACCTTGAGTGGAACCAGTGTGTCGTCATTAACAGCTGACATTAATTTGCATGGCAGAAAGTACAATACGCTGGACCAAGGCAAGGGAGAAGCCTTGTACCACGAAACGGTGTTTCTGTGAACCAGCTGCAGATTCCCTCATGCTAAATATTGCAGCTGCCAAATGTGTCCGCATGCCAGCGTCACCAAAACACAGTTTTTTCTTTCAAAGCAGCATCTAGCAATTCTTACTTGCAGCAAAACACTGCCCAAAGACACTTCTTGGGTTGTGGTTCTCTACCTGTCCACATGTGCTCTGTATCTTGGCTGCAGAGCCGCAGCTGAGGATCTGCACACTGCACAGCAGGAGACATTTCTCCACAAGATACATTCCAGCCTATAACGCACCTCTCCCATGTTGGCTAAAACAGCATTCCCACAAGGCATCCCTCATCTGCAGGGGCAATTTTGTGTTGGAACAAGCACATAATGGTGACAGTCTTCCCAGGACTCCTGTGCCATCTGCTGTATTTCCCTGCTGCTGCTTGCTCTTAGCCAGGACCGATGAGTAAGTTAATCCAGCGAATGGTATGTACTGTATACTCAACCGCAGTCCTCTTCTGTGTCAACACCTTACACTGATATAATATCTATGAGGAAGAGAGACGCAGTCATAGAGTTGATACATGTATTTGTAAGGATACCCAAAAAGGATAGATATTTTACAGTTTTATCTACAAAATGCATGAGCTGGGAGAAAGTCACAAGTAGTACTTTTTTGGGTGTGAAGAGAGAGAACAAATATTCCCTTTTGTGCTGCATTAACAGTCCTTCTAGATTATCCTGTAGTTCTTGCCCGTTAACTCCAGCCTGGCTACAGCACTCCCAGACCACAGTGATGGGCCACCAAAGGGCTTGAAGACAGAAGGTAGGGAATGGACGTCATGTTCCGCATCTGGTGTTAAACCCAAGCCTCATTCAGCTCCTACTGAGTCCTCTCTGACTGCCCTTCTGAGGATACTGGCGTCCCTGACTATTCCACTAATGCTCAAGGGTAGCCACTCATCCCCAGCCCACCATGCTGGCTCCTCTCCAGAGGTCTTAAAAAGCTAGCCAGTTCTAATCACTCAGTGTTGCTGTGGAAGAAGTATCTTTATTCCAATTGAACACAGAGGGAAGCCAAGGCACGGTGGAAACCATCCTACGACATTTCTTTTAATGGAAGGCTGTTTGCTATCTGCCTACTGAAGCATGCCTGAAGTTGTTCCATGTTTAACATGGACCTGCATAAAATTCTTATAATGGTGGATTTTCAAAGTATGCTGCTGGAACCTAGAGGCCAGGGGGAATAGCTGACCAATGGCAAGGCCTGAATGGGAGCTGGAAATCTTTTAAAATATACTTTTTGTTTTTGAAGTGATTGTTGCAGTGAAAAAGATATTTTTTCTTTTGGTCCAGATAATTTAGAGTTCTTTCACAACGTTAAGCGTTTTTGAAAATATGTCTCATACTGCTTTACAGAAGTGACATTCCCACCTTAGCTGTACAACAAAAGGGAGGATCCTCAGACCACTGGATCCTCTGGGACGTCTCATCACAGTGCATTGTCCGAGAGTATGTAGCCCTTTGCTGCATATCCGTATGGACACTAGGTTATATTAAATCACAGGGGTGATTTTTTTATCTTAGTTGACTGCTTTTTCACATTTTAGCATGACCTCCATTTAAAAAAATAATCACAAAACCTGGCACATGATCAGTTGTAAACAATTCAGAACAAATCTGCACAATTACTTTAGAACCATTACTTTTAATAGAAAAACAGGACCCAAAAGAGTCTAACCATCTGATTGCATACTTTCTCAGTGACTATCTGCAACATATTTTGTACTACAAGTTCTCTCAAATGCCTTTTACAGTGTACTTTATCCTGACAAGTCATTTTTGATAATTTACAAGTTCATCCCAAGATCTTTCTTTCAGCTTTTAATGTGTATGTGAATTTCCTGGATAAAGGTAAATCACTATTAGATCATCATCTATCTCCACATCATGAAAGTAAATTCCTTGCCAACATTAAGCCAGTATTTATTGTCCACAAGCCATTAATCCAAAAATCTTTGAAAAGGTCAATTTTTTAAGCTAATAGTATAAAACCCACATAATATAACATTTGGATAGAAAGTTTAGGAAGTCTCTTTGACAACTTAATTTAAATCCCCTGTAGACCAAAATTTCTGGATAAAGCCCACAAAAGATTAAAGACACTGAAGGACCTGATTTTCTAACCCATTGCATTTTCTATCCCTGTGCAAATCCACACAAATCTTTACCTCTTTGAAGTCGCTAGCAAATCTCTTGGTCTTTTCAATAGGACTTACAACTTCACTTCTGGTAATTACATCAGCCTGCCACTGTGGAACATCACTCCTGGGAAATGTTAATAATATAAAGCTGGCCACTGCCAGATCCTCTTTGTACTAAAGCCATTTAATTTAACCCAGTTTTTCTTTTACTTGTTGAAGACACAACGATGTTACAGGGTTTGCAGATGCACAAATTATCTCAGAAAGGGACAGGATGATCCTTTCACTAACAATTTGAACCCTGACAATATGTTTCAGAGAGCAGATCGTGGCTAGGCAGTCAGCTCTCAGTGGATCTTCCTTCTCCAAGGCATGGCTTTCCTCCACCTGGTACTCTCCTTCTGCATATGCCTGTCATAAGACTGTTCTGCAAATTGCTGTTATCAGCTACATATCTCTCCCCACATCCCTCTAGGACCCATGTTTGTCCCTAGTGGGCCCATGGGGGCTCATCACATCCACCAGTTTGTGCCCTTTCCACGCCCGGCTCGCAGGCTGTCTACATTTGCCATGCTCCCAGATACGCTTCATGTCTTTCTGCACACCCTGATGGCTCCATAATAAATGGAATACAAATAGGGCTGGGTAAGAAAGCAGGTCACCTTTTGTCAGCAGCCTGGGCACCCTGATAAATCTTTCCTTTGTGAACTTTTTCAAGTTAATGTGTTGCAGTGGCAGGTTATGCTGGGTAAGGAGCTAATGTCTGTCCAGAAGTACCTACCATTGCTCACTATTCTGTGTCCACATGATGAAAGACCTTCTTCTCATGGCAGCCTGAAGGACAAGGAAAGGGAAAGAGAAGATGAAAAATGAGCTGTGAAGAAGTGAGGGAAACACAGTGTTGAGTCCCCTTGTTGGCTGATTAAACTTCCAGGCAAAATATTCCATTAATGGAGATATTGTGCTTTGATTTTTGTTTGTTTGTTTTGTTATAATTCTCCAGTAATTTAGATACAGACACAAATTCACAAATGAAAATCAAGCAAAAATAGAAAAATTATTTGAATAAAATTCTGTTTTTTCTGGTGAATCTTGAGAAAGTTCGACTGCAAACACTGAACTCTGCAACATCTATATCACCAAATTGTTGTCCAAGGTGGAATTCACTGTAATGTCACTACCGAAAATTGCCCAGAGGCTCGTCTTCAGCAACAATGTACCTTCCTACTTAAAATGGCACGTTTTTATGGCCTGGCAGGTTGCTAAAGCAAAAAGCTTCTTGTGCGCTTCAGGCTGCTGTTACTATTGCTGTTGCCATTTCTTTTCTCTACAGGGGAACTGTTGACAGAGCAGATGATAAGTCAAAGCCCAGATGATGATCTGGGTGTTGACAGATAAGATCAACAGGTTTGTTGTCTCAGCCCAGACACTGTTTGTCCTGTACAACGGGGGGTTAATTTCACTGGCACTGGCTCTATGCTAATGCCCTGCCAGAAAAGAAGAAGGGAGTTATTACAATTCCACCTGAAAACCAGCACTGCTCCTCCCTCTCCACTCTCCCTCCCACTATTCCTCCACCTCCCCAGCCAGGTAAATGTCAGCTGAAATGCCAGACGCAGAGACTGCAAGCTCCATGGTTTGTTTTGACCTGTGTGGATTTGCTCAGCATATTAAAATGATACAAGTCTGCCATTTTATTGGCTACAGGTATTCCTCACTGAATGAGAATCTCAGTTTGCGAGATTTGCAAGATTTGAGGTATATCGCTCCCTAGGCATCAGGAAAAGCATACAGTGATAAATGAGTATAATTTGAGGCTGGAATTACTCTCAATTAACTACTAAGTCCTGTGTTCCTCCAACACCTTTGATGACTTGACACTGGATGTGAGCTTATGCTGCTGAAGGTAAAATCTGGCCTGTTTTCTTCTCTTTAATCACATACACAATCTTTTGGGAACAGCAAATCATTTGCATGTCTGCGTGACAAAGAATTATGACACACAAGAGATAATTAAAAACATCACTTCGTAGTTCTCATTTGATTCACTTCATTAGTTTTGTTCCCAGGTGATAAATAAGGGCTTTGTCAGGAAGGAAACAGTCTTTTCTTACTCATCACCAGAAAGCATTTGCTGAGTTATGTCAAATTTCTTACTACTACCTTCTTTGACAAATGCTTGTAGCTTCTCCTGTTCTCCAAGAGATATCTCCCTGAAATCACCAGCGCGAGATAAGGTCTATTCCTCAAATGTCTCCCTCACACCTCTCCATTCATCACATCGCTCTGAGATTTATGCCCTTGGCAATAATCCCAGAAAGATGCTCACTTCTTCATCTCAGCATCAGACACACGTCTGAAGCAACATCCAATCCCATCAGCGGTGACATCGATTAGGAAGTAGCTACTGGAAAGTGATGAATATGTAGAGGCACTTTCTGTAAAGATTGCAAATCATAATTAGAGATGAATGTAAAATATAAGTAGCTTGCTGAGAAAATGAATTTGCATTTTCTTAATGAATTCCCTCTGATGGTATCTATGCTTCTTTCTAATGTCTGTGTTGCACACACACCTGAGTGATAAGGATTTTTTTACCCACACAAGCCTAGGCTTGGTGAACAAGACTCAGCATCGCTCCTAATGTCCAAAGAGGCTGAGAGGGAGGTGGGAAAAGCATCTGCCCCTCAGTGATCAAGCCCACTGGAGGGGTCTGGGCTTCCAGCCACTGTGGTGACAAGTGCCAGCTCCAGAAAAGGTATGGCAGTGCATTATGTATAATCTAGCAGGCTTTAGGGCTCCTCTAAAGTACAGGGGACAATGGTCCGGGCGATTGCCCTAACAGGCAAGATGCAGCTCTCCTGCATTAGCTCCTGTGCTCATCTTGTGAATTTCACGCTAAGCAGAGCACCCTAATTTTACAGTCGTATGGGAATTCTGTCCTTTAACTTGTGCCATCCTGTTTTAGACTCTGTGAGGCATAACTGGTTTTAACTCCTAGGATAAGAGGTAATGAATTCTTGCTACTGCCTGATTATCACTAATGTTTGCTGGTTTATTTATAGAATTATTTTGCTGTAATTTCTGGTAAATCATCTTCCTCCCTTTTACTAAAAAATGGAGGTTGACTCTGCCTGTGCTAAAAATCATAACAGTCAGCTGTGTTGGTTTTTGGTTAATAAACATTGCTAACTGGAAACTTCAACTTCTTTTATTTATCAGACTGAGTCAGAACTTTAAAGCAGAAACTAGCTTTGAAGTGAGGCCCAAAGTAAGAAAAAAACCACACAAAACCTTTAATGTTTTATCTGCAGGTTTGCTGACCAAATCCATCTGCTTTATTTGACAACTGATAAAGACTGGCAGGTGCTCTAATGAGCCGGCTTTGGCCGCACTTGCAGATCATCCTTTTGAAACCTGCAGCAATGCCATTCTCCAAATAGCTGAAAGACATGATTGACCTCAATGTCAAATGTCTCAGTGGATGTGTGCATGACCATTCTTGCGGGTATGTGTACAACACCCTCCCGCGTCCCCCTTGCTGCAGCTCCCTGACCCCTGCTCTTGTTTGCCCCATACACATGCATGTCCCACCACTGTATTTTGGTTTTTATTTCTTCCAGTTTGGGTCCAGTCTTTCCAGCAACAGGAGCTCATCTGTAACAGTCCACATCTGAATCAAAACTTGCAAAATGGCCCACGTCACTCCCAGGCCTGTGCTACAAGTGGAGAAAGGAGCAGCCAGAGCCCTCCTCTCTGGGTGCTGTTCTTATTTAGGCAACAGAGCTTTATGATTAAAAAAGCAAGATTTAAGAGAAGAGGTAGCATAAAATCACAGATCCCCAAGAATAACTGAGGGTGAAAGGGACCTCTGAAGGTCATCTGGTCTACCCCTGCTGTAAGCAGGCCTGGTTTCAAAGTTAGCATCTCCAACATCGATATCTTCTGAGACCAGCTCATGCACCTTCATCTCTCTGCTCTTTAGCTAACAGCTGGGAACAGTTTTTCTCTCTCATAGTCGAAGCAGACAGCATAATCAGGTTAAAATTAGAGCTATTGTTCCCAACTTGTATCTAGCTTTTCAGCTTCTTCTATTTTTGACTTGAAGGACTGCTGTACCTAGACGCTTGTTTGCTTTTTCAGCTATATCAGCTAGTCTGATAAAAGTATTACCGACTCCTTCAAATCCTGCTCATATTCTTAGACTCTCCGAGAAAAAACATTATCTTCAGTGACAGTTTTGACTCAGCAGTGAGCAGAGAATTTTTGTCCCTGAGATTACACACATTTTATCTCAGCTAAGCTGATGAAGATGTTATTGGAATAAGCAGACTAATCCAAGATCCAATAACGTTATCTGAAGGCTTAAATGGTACAGAAATTAAAATAAAAACTGATGTAAAGTGACCAGTGCAAAAAACAGTGATTCTTTGTTTTGAGTGTAGTTGAAACTACTTTGTCCCAGTTATCCAGCATTTTTTTTGATGGGGTAGTAAATTTTTATACTTTTTTTGCTATTGTTGACGTGTTTGGTTTGCCATTCCAAGTGAGAGGGGGAAATATTAGGACAGCAGGCTGAAAGAAACAGGGTTGGGCAGAGGTGGTAAGTGGTAAGATATGCTTTGCCAAAAGTTCACTTATCTTAATTATGGTAAATGATTAAAGAACATTACTTCATTCTAATCGCTATGCTGACAGTTTCCTCTTACAAGGTAGACAGCTGACACAAGAGCAATGCAATTATCTTTAAATTGGTCTTCACAACCAAAAATAAAATAGGAAAACCATGTCAGTTCTTCATTTTTACTGGGGATATTTTGAGAAGCCTGGTGTAGACTTTTTGCTATGTAGTCCTACTGCTCTGACATGAGTAGGCACCCACACTGAATTTTTCACAAGAATATAATCTTGCTGCTTTGAATCAAGTCAGAAACTTTTAAAAGCTCCAACCATATCAGCATGAGCAATCCTTGACCCTCGCAATTATGTTTTCAAATGCTTGGGGAAAGAAAAAAAATAGGATGAGCTGTTCAGGCTGCCCTGAAAGGAATGCAGATTCCATCAGTGTCCATTTGCATCAGTCAGTGGAAATGACCCCAGAAAATGTTCTCAGAATTAATTGCTCGAGCTTCACTTTTTGGGTTAACCACACTTCTTCCCGGTGCCACGTTACTGTTGGTTATGATTTAGACCAGTGGATCCCTTCATCATGGGCACAGTTCATCCTCCAAGCAGCTCACAGTCTGACCACAAGACAAATAAAGGACAGGAGAATGGACCTATTACCAGCATTTACAAATCGGGACCTGAGGCACAGAGGGAGGTGAATATCTCAAAAGACAGCTTGTGAAGGATTGGAAAAAGCACAGAATTAAACAGGTTTGTGTCAAGAAAAGTGAATATAAGAGGGAAGAAATCCCAAGCTCTAGAGGTTTGTCCTGGGCCTCATAGTAGAAGTAGCCAAAGGAGCATCCCTGCTCCTGGAGGGAATTTACTGCACTGGCCAAAGTTACTCCTCAGCCACAGACCTCCCCTGAAGACAATAGGTCATGAAATATCCCATCACAAAAGCATGAACACCAGCAAGCAACTTGTTAAAGGGACTGCTGCAGGCCTATGCAGCAGGCAACCTACAAGTTCACGGGGCAATTGTCAAACAGGATATTACTTCTCACAGCACCTTGTTCTCCCCTGCTTCACAATGATAATTCCCTATAGCCTCTCTTCCTCCCTCTCCTTTTTGCCCTGCCTGCTCCCAACTAATGCTGACAGTGAGGTTTAGAATGAAGAAACAAGAAAGGAATTGTTATTTGCCGGAATCATGCTGAAGAACTTAGTGAGTTGCCTCTTGGACATGAGAGTTCACAATCTGAAACACCAAGGGACAAGTAAGAGCAAGCAGAGGAATGGAATTTCTTGGCCTGGTTTCCCCTCCCAAGTATCAAAAATAAGTGGAAAACTGTAATGCAAGTGCAGTTACAATCCTGAAGGACAAGGGAAAACAAAAACCATTGCTGTTCCTGGAAAACTTATGTCTGAGGGCTGACCAGATAACGCTCATGACTTCCACTAAGACATCTGAGCAGTCACACTCAAAATTCATCAGCTGTAAAGAGAAGAGCAGTCCTATCCAGAAAAATAATTCATCTCAGGCAAATAAAGCAATTAACGCAGAAATGAGTGGCTGAAATCCCACTGCAATGCAAGTGTGATTATAATGCTATGGCTTTAAGATCTATGAATTTGGTCATAGACTGTGTTTGCTCAAACAGTGGTTATGTTCTTCCTTTCAGGTTTTGACTTTACAATCTGCTGCAGGCCCTTACTCTTTCATGGTTAAAAGACTCCAGCAGTAATCACTTGCTGTGAGCAGGAGGCACAGGCAGAAGGCACAGCCACCACCCATTTGCAGCACTGCTTTGAGCAAACACAGCATGGACGGTGGGATCGCAGCGCAGATCCCGCTGACAGTCCTGACCTAGGGGTAAAAAGAAGGCATGGTCTGTAGTGCCTTGAGCACTGCATATTTCTCAGCCGCATGCAGGGTACCATAAAAAGGGTTACTACTAGGAGTCATATAAGGTTATTACATCAGACGTGTGTAGAAACTGCAGTATGCTCATGTCCAAAGTATTCCTCTAACCAGCTACTTTCTATAGACTTTATGCTACACAGACTTAGTCACAGCTCTAACTAAGAGCATATGGGATGTCCTGCTGAATTCAGAGGGATGGATCATAAGCCTCATGTGTTGATAAGGTTAGAGACCATTGTTTGGTCTCTGAGCAAAATCTTCGGAAAAGATGAGTAAAATAAAACTGGCAGAAGTATATGCAGGGGAAGACTGAGGAGGTAGATCCTCCTGTAGATCACAAAAGATCTTGTAACCATATCTTTTGGAATACGTGTAGAACCTGAAGGTGCAAGGATGATTTATTCCAAACTCAGATTGCAGATGAGGCCTGAAATACACTCAGATTTCCTTTATACATCTCCTATTCTACCAAATTTGCAACACCCAGAGGTATGTATCTCAGTACTTCAGATATTTTGGATTCCTGCCAAACTTGTCCCAAGTAGAACTTCAGCTCTATAAATACCACACATTTGCTAGAAGTACTGAGATCATTTCAAACTGAAGTCTTTGGTCTAGGTGTGCATTTTTCCTGTATCTGGTCCATTGCAATTCAGAGTGAGCAGCAGCTGCAGCCCTGCAGCCTCCTGTAGCTTTCTGGCTTGGTTCTGGAGAATGCAGCTTGACACAGAGAAGCAATGCTAGAGCATGAAATGCAATATGGGAGAAGCTCTCAGAAAAATCACTTTCCTAATATTGCCTTGGCTTTGCTGTTGGTTTGTTTAAGTTTGGTGTTGACAAAGCGTGTTTTATCTGAGAACAGTGAGCTCATCATGTAAAATGGACCCCATAAATCAGTGCAGATTGAAATAGTCACTTACCATGAGTAATATACATTAATTTTAGGAAGTTCAGTTGCTAGGGGTAGCAGAGGTCATCAGATGCTGCACAGAAAGCTGCGCAGGTCTGGGTGGCAGAGACTGCGAGTTTAGGCACAGGTTTTATGGATTCCTCAGGCAAGGCCACCAGCTCCTACAGACTTCCCAAACAGAGCAGCTCCAAGAGAAAAGACGCCCACATTTTCTAAAAGACAGACTAATGGCTACTTGAAACCTCTGGATTTCCTTGTGTTCCACCTCTCCTCCCTGATTAACTTCTCCTTTAAAAATGAAGAAAGATCAACATCAGGAAAAATCAGTGCTTGTGGTCCACGACTGCGCTTAAAATGTAAGAGCTGTGTATAAAGATGCGAGACTTCTCTTCTGTTCCAGTGTGGATCAGCTGGGCAATCCTTTCACAAGCCTGGCTGCAGCGAGCCACTGCCCTTTGGCCCTATTATGCCATATCTTTTGGTCCCTACTTCATTTGGGTAAAAGTAGTACTGTACCTTCCCAGACAGACCTCAGATCCTCTTTGCCTCTCTTAGAGTGGCTACTTTGAAAAGAGAGCCTGCAACTATTCAGGCAAATTCAGAACAAGGCAGGAAGGAAAAATTGGGGGTTAGAGTGGCTGTTGTGGGGTAGGAAGCAGGCTTGGGGGGTATCCTCAGACAGCAGACAGACAAATTCAATTGTGCAACAGACATAAGCCTGCCACCGAGGTCATGCACAGATGTTAATTAAATAAATGACAGGGGAGAGCCTTTGCAGATGGAGGCCTGTGGGTGAAGCACCTACTACCAGCCCTCTCCTGAAGCTGGTGACTCCCAGGCTCTGCCCTGGTTTGTCGCCCCGCTGGACCCTGGGGAGGGGAGAGAGACAGCAATGCCTGGCACTCAGCACAAGTCAGTTCCCCCATCCTGCAAGCCACTCCATGAACAAAAACTGAGTGCAAAATGACTATACTTAGAACAGGGCATTTCGATTTCCTTTGGCACTAGTGGTAGCGGCACACGAGATTTTTCTTAGAACGATGTGTGCATGGTCTCTACCACCCATCTTGTCCCATGTGAATCAGTCCTAAGAAATTCATGTGGCAGTGGGAGAATCAGTGGAAGTAGCCTAACTTTTCAAACCTGAGTTAATCCACAAGCAAGGGTCATGGAGGTTGGAGCCCCACATCCTAACTGTCCAATAAACCAGCCTAGAAGATCCTATCACAGGCTTTGACTGAGGTTTATTTCACAGCTGGGCACTTATATCCTGACAGGTAAAATGATCTTGAAGGATGAAAACAGTGATTCGGCACAGACTTCCATAGGAAGAGATGCCCAGACCTTTAACAAAAAGCTGCAGCTCTACTTTTTTTGTTTTTTAAAAGTACCTTCAAGTCAGAACAACAAAGTTGTTCCACACACTGATTCAGATTTTAAATGCTCTGCTGGTGATGACTGCATTGCGACAACTTACCTACAAGATAAAGGGACTTTATTTAATGTGGCTCTCAATAAATACTGTACCATGTCCTCAGATGACAGAACTGTGTTACCAGCGTCTTGTTAGTCAGCCTCATTATTCACCTGGAGACAGCAGTGTACTAAAGCGCACATCTGTTAAGTTGGTGAGATACTGTTCTATTTTATATAAAACCTATGTTTTAGGAGGATTAAGTTCAACAATCTAGTTGCAGCTCGCGAGCAAGGAAATGATATATTATTTAAACCTTTGTGCGAACAAATAGGCTAAGTAAATAAACCTACTTCTCTTTAACTGAGTAAGCAAACTGCAGAAAGCAGATAGCACTGATAATAGGGTAAAGGTAGCAGAATGAAAGGTGGCTGCTAAATAATACCTTGTCAACCAAGCAAGGAGACCTGTGAGTGACTGAATTGGAGTTACAAGAATTGGATGTACATGTTTGCACACATACATGGAGGAGTAATATGAAAGGTGGTGCAGTCCATTTACTTTGATGTCTATTGGAACCCCGAGTAAAAAGCAAAACAAGAGAGAGATGCAAATCTGAATTTTTGTGCTCCAATGTAACCTGTTACTATAGGATTTGAGCCTCCTGTGGTATAATTCTGTCTGTAATTACATAGGAACAGCATTTGTGGTAGAGTCTGGATGAATATTACCTGCATTAGGTCTTGAACAAACATGAATTGAGAAATGTAGGTGTTGTCCAACTTATCTTGTCCACATAACACTGGTTAATTGACTTTATTGGGTGCTATGGGCACCCAACAATTTGGAAAACTTGTGTTTTGAATGCCCTCTAGTGGCTTTGGCCGCTGTAGGTTTCCTTGCTCTGCAGTCCTTCGTGGTCCCAGAGGCCTGTGGAGCAGGGCTGCAAAGGCGGGGAGGGTTGGCGAGAGGCCGTGCCAAGCAAGCCATCTCGCTGAAGGCATGGAGAGGCTCTCGGGCTCCATTTTGTCTAAAGAAGTTATAGCTCACTTACAATGATTTTTAATAATTCATTTAATGCTTTTAGTCATTAATTTTTTGGAATGCGATTTGTCATAATGGAGTGTAAACTCTCCAACTGTCTCCTGGAGGGAGGAGTGGGGAGAGGGAGAAATACTACGGGCTGCATTCAAATATGTCCAGAAGTGGTATTTACTCCTACACTCCCTTATGTCATTTGCCTCGTGGCAATTCTCTTTGGATTCTGCACAGCTACAATTTAAACCTTATGCCAGCAAATTAGCATTTTTGGGGCAAGAAACACGCTCAGTGAAAATTACTACTCTCTGGGTTGCACTTGTGTGCAAAGGCAGACCCGGCTTGCCTTTGTGCTACACGCTGGGCACCTCAACTGCACAGAGAAAACAAGCTATCTGGGGGAGCAGCCCTTAAAATCCAAACACAGTCACAATCCTCGAAGCTTTTCAGAGCTGACCCTACTGACTCCTTCCAGCAGCAGCTGAAAAATCAGTCTATATGTTTTAATAATTAACAGTGCTGATAAAATCTACAAGGTATCTCGAAGTTAATGTAAGACCTGGTCTGCTTAAATAAAGTTTGTAAACTAGACCTCTGCTTTTCCATCTGCTTTTTGATCTGACGCCTATCTTCACGTAGTAATCAGCAACAAGCAGGAGGGTGTGTTAACACGTTCCATTTGTTAGCATTGCTACAGGCGAGAAAACACTTGAACTTTGAGAAAAGAAGCAAACCCAAAACAATAGAGTAAGATCAAAGTGAAATATCTGATGATTTTCCTTTTATAGAGAGTTTCCTTCTTTTCCTCCTGGTATTTTCCAAGATGTTTCTGCTCTCGGAGGTCACCCTTAGCTATCTTTTGGATAAAGATGACATGGAAACATTGATGCAAGCATTAAAGCAATCCCAAAAGGGAGTTAATGCAGGACCAGATCTGAGGACCACATTTCTGCTTCAACCAACATCAACTATTCCGCTGAGCTTGTTTTGGATATGGGAGCTCCAGATGTACAGGCAGTGCGGCAGAAACAGCTCTGCAGGTAAGGCATGTGAGGCATCGCAACACACACGGAGGAGGAGAGCATCACTGAGTGTTCAGCTTTTGCTTCTTTCAGGTACCATGCGGCAACACAAACGAACGGAAGTTTGAAGGACAGATCACTTCCCAGCTGTGCCTGCCCCTTAGCAAAGTGGATTAATCCAGCAAAGCGAGAGCTTCCACTGAAGCCAGTTGTTCTCACACATCTGGACTGACCGTGTAACCTTTCTGAGACTGAGTCCACAGGCAGAAGTGGTCACCAAATCAGTGGATCCTAAGTGAGTACCACACATGAGCCATGAACGATCCATCTTTGTTTTGTTGGAAAAATGGAAGAGATGTTATAAATAGGTACAAAATTTTAAGGTAGAAGGAATTTGTGGTACTTTTAGCTGAGATGCTGGGTTGGTAACAGGAAATCAGAGTTCTTTTATCTCTGCTATCATCCTGACACAAAGGCAAGTCATTCTATTTCTGTGCATCAGACAGGAGTCCTATTCTAAAAATGCATATAATGAAACTGTCTCCTTCTGGAAAGGGCATGGAAATCTGCTGAGGGGGAGGGCAGTATCTAAATGCTAAAGGTTATTATGATCATACAGTACTGTGAGGGCAGGACTTGGGCTGATGTCCTGGGAAATACAAAGCATGCTATTGGTCCCAGGTTTCTGATAAAAATATATTGTGAGTTTAATATCAAACACTTCAAGTAGACACAAGCACTTTCAGATGAGCTGCAGCCCGAGAAGTTACAAAGCAAATAACTACAGTAAAATTCAAAGGAGAAATGCACTGTAGAATCCAGCAATCTGGCCAAACTATTCTAGAAAAGAGCAAAGCAAAAATCAGTTAAGTAGGCTGTTGATTACGGGATGCATGTTTAACTCCAGCTGTAAAATATTGACTGTGGAGTAGCAAATACAGCCCATGTATGGGTCTTGTGAGTACACAGCTCAGGTGATTCACATTATGCTATGCTATGCTACATTAAGTCTTCATATAAGTGTGGCTGCTGCTAGGTAGTCCTGGTTTCAGTCTCTGACAGGAGATCAACTAGCAAAGTTTGTGGAGAGCAGATCTGCCTGGAAAAGGGGGGCTGGACAGCCTTTAGTGGGGCTTGTTGGAAGCAACTGTTGCCACTCAGCTCTCTGAGGGGTTGTGCCCTGTGCCTCGCAGGTGCATGAAAGCCTTGCTGCAGTCTGTGGAGAGTCAGAAAGGTTGGTAGTGCATTTCTGTTGACCAGAAGGTGTTCACTGACTTAGGCTGTGATGGAGAAGGTGGTGTTATTGTTTTTGTGCTAGGGATGGAAAACTAAGGCTTGAGGGGAGGTACCTAAGAATGGGAGCTGGGGAGGTAGGAGTTATCTGGGTGCTCTGCTGATGGAAGTGACTGTTCAAACCTTGTATGTGGTGTGGCTGGCTCTGTTGTTTCACTTGTGTGTCTACAGGCCTGGATCTGTGTATGGGAGCTGATGACCACTATCAACTTTGTTTCATAGAGAACTGATACAGTTACTTGGCTCCTGCTAAGCTGAAAATGCAGGTTTTTCCTGAGCAAAGCTTTGAGTTCTGTGTGCTTTGGGGGTTGCAAAAGACCTCTAAGCTACAGGGACCACGTAGCTTAACCTTGTACCTGTTCCTTTTCTTTAGCCATTTCCTCTGGCTCACTCCTATTTAGATTAACATTGGGATTTTTTTCATTTCTATCCCTATCACTTATGTGTTTAACTAATCTATATTGCAAGGCAAAGATGTTTTTCTCACCTATAAATTAAAAAAAAAAAAATCCCCTCCAGTATTCCATCAAGCAGTTAATCTCAGAGTTGTTTTCTAGAACCTTGCTATCTCCCTACCTATCATGGTGAGATTTTGATCCCCTTGTTAAAATCTAGTTTGCTAGTAACTGCGATCTGTCTAACTTTTACAACTTCTTGTTCAGATAGGCTTCATTTCAGTGCTCATTTTAATTGCAGTCTGAGGTTACCTGACAATCATTGCTTGACTTGTCCTGGCACCTACACAAAGGCCCCACCTAGGGCTGAGGTATGAGAGAAAATAAAGTATAACCTGATTCCATTGCAATGGGCTCATGTGAAAATAGTATCACTGCTGTTTTGCAAGCTTTGGCAAAACATGAGCTGTATGAAGGGGAAAGTCAGGCCTTTTTCTCTTTTTTTGGAATAACATAGGGGAAAAACTCAATATATAGGGCTAGAGACGGCATTGTGCTGTGTTATAAGGTCTGTTTCCTTTATCACTCACAAAAAGAAACTTATATTCTCATTTATGGGTACACAAAGTAATTACACAATGAAGACTAAACTGATAAATCAATTTGACTTCACATAATGTTTTGACTGCAAGTGTATTCTGTGGCAGACAAGGAACCCAGAGGCTCCATTTTACAGGATATTTTCCTTTACTTCTAGTGAATACCAGTTTTCCCTTGTCCAGGTTCAATACCTCTCGGTGTTACCTGCTGCCCACAAACAGATTTAGTCTCGGAGCAACCCATCCTTCTACAAGGCTGCCTCTGTTACTTGGACCCTCAGTAAAGGGTTCTCCTAGTTCTCAGAGAATCAAAAATCTCTCTTGTCTCATGTACCAAATCATGTTAAAAAGCAGGTATACTGTACTGAAAACAGTAGGCACTGCAAATAGTATTTTTGTCTCCTAAATGCAGCTTGAGGTGTTATCTGTCCCTTAGTCTCTCAGCCCTTAAAACACCTCTTTGTTGCATTTTCAGGCTTTGCCTTGCTGTGAGGGTAAGACATTCAAGTCTTTGTTTTGAAGTGCAATTAGCACTTTGAAAATAATAACTGACTACAAGTTTTTATGAAGAATAAGGCCAGAAGCATTGTGTAACTTCATAGGATCACTATACCCAGTCTCACTGGCTATCTGTAACACAGTGAAAACATCTCCAAATGCAATATGGGCCCTTCAAACCTACCCACTGTTAACCTGTGGATAATTTTTATGCTTTTTGCATTGCGTGCCGGGTAGAAGAAAGAGAAAGTTTAGGAAATGTTATTGCATCACGGAATATCTTAATACTAATCTACCACCCACTGTGCATATCTCATGCACTATCTACCACCTAGTAGAGCCTGATATTGCACCATAACAAAATTTAACAGCAGTTTGGAAGAAGAAAAATAACTTCTCATCTCATGAGTAGGCCTAAGTCTTCCCTCTGTCAGGTAGATCCACTGAAGTTGTTCTTGCCCTGCCAGGTCTCAGGTGTTCACTTCTTGTTGATTTACACTAATGATTACTGTGGTGCATTCTGATCTGCTTTGCATCATCTCTGGAAGGCTAAGGCTTTGTTTTCCCCAAGTCGCTTTCATTCCCTAGACCTCAACTGATTTCAGCAGAATAGCATTTGTATGGCTGAAAAGATGCTGTATATAACCAGCAAAAACAAAATTAGGCCATGCAAGCTAACCTTTGTGCTGTTAGATTTACTATTTATGCTTAAGGTTGCCCTTATAAACCATAGGTGCTAGTTGTTCCAAAATTGAGGATCATACTTTGCTCCAGGTAGCAACTTGGTGTAAAAGGCTTGGCAGGTGATTAGTTAATATCACTTAATCTGTTTCAGTAATTTCAATATTGTCAGCAGCTGAAAAAGTGCCTGTTGCGAAGTAGCTGCTCTAAGGATGCTTAATCTTTGTAAGGTGCTTTTGAGATCTACTGATGAAAGTTAGGTGGTATTACTATTATTATTGTTGTTGTGTCATAAAATCTGGGCGTGTACTACAAAACACTTTGTATGAGTACTCGTTTGAATTTAGATTTTTAAACAGACTGTGCTAGCCAACTTGTATTTCTTTCAAGCTTGCTTTCACAAATTTTGCTGACAGATAAGCTTATAGGGTATATGTTTTTAGTCTGAATCCTGCAAGCATTTGCTTTGTAAGTCTGATAGTTGAGATGACTCTTTCACCACCAGCAAACAACAATGCCATGCAAAGTGTGACAGCAGAGGAAGATTGGTCTTTATACAGTGATGTAGTAGCTAACAAACAGGTGTGGCTAAACCCATCTGTTCAGCTTTCCAGTCAGAAACAAACCCAAGTATCTCACCCAGGTTAAAGGTGGGTACGCTCTGCTTGCCGGTGTTTGTTAGTGCCCCACTGATGGGCCATGCCTGTTGTCCTTCCTGGAGCAGAGCTCGTATGAGATGCCTTGGGTTGCCATTGCACTTTGTGCTTTGGATGCCTGGGAAACAAAAGCCCTGTCTGCTCAGTGAAGCATTTCAAGTCCTGCATATGCCAACAGGGTAAAACATTGTAATTAGTCACATATTTCAAGTCTTCTGCTCTTTAGGCAACAAAGTCTGTGTGAAGAAACCACAAGGGCTCAGCCGGATTCAAATAGCTGTGTTTACTGAATACACGCAAATGTAGGAGGCTGGAAACCTGCGCCAATGAGCTGGCTGGTTTCTGGCACCTTCAGCAACAGAGTGCTGCAGAAGGCCCAAATGGCTGTTTAAAGGCAGAGTACATGACTAAGAATGTTATGTACGGGTTTAGTGGTGTGTTTGGAACCCATGGCAGTAGGGCACCAAAATAATTTGGTCCCATTTTGAAGCTCCCTTGTGTTTCCAGAATGATACAGATCAGCCACCTTGTGTGCACCTGGAGGGTCTGACTTCTAGTTTTCACAAGAAATGGTTGCTCTTCTCTTGTCTGACAATACAGCTCTGCCACAGAAGGCCCTCACTGTGCCCTCGCAGACAAACTGTCTCCATCCCCATTATAATTTTTATTATTCTGACCTGAACAGCTCTAAACAGGCAAGGGAACTGTGGGAAAAATAGGGGGGCACTGTGTTGGCTATGGATGGTTGTGTGCAGATCCCACTTCATGGCGTGGAGTGCATCTGTCTGAAGTTGCTGAGACGGGGCCTCACTGACTGGTGAGCATTCAGCTCTGCTTTCAGTGATATTCTTAAGACATGAACAACTGATGTCCACACACTACAACCATATCTACATCAACAGCAGCAGAACACGTCTACTGTAATTACAGCACTTGAATTGTTCCAGGTGCCCCATGTTAACATGCTATCTGGGAAGGCCCTGCAGGTTAGGGAAGCTGCATGTGAGATAACTGGGAGCAATGACCAAACCTCAGCAGAAGAGTCACCTCGGTGGTGCTGTGGGTACAAGGTTTCTTTCTCATCACTTCATGTTGTCCTATGGCTCCAAGTCAGGCCCTGAAGGGGAGCAAGCATTTTCCAGGGGCTCGTGATGGATGTGTGAGGAGAGCGTGGAAATGCACAGGGTGCTAAACTGAATCTGGGTATGTCTGTGACTGTCACATATGTCCATGCTGACTGCCAGGCTTTGCTGTGGGCATGCACACGTCGACAGGGCTCAGTCCCTTCTCTGTGCAAAGCAGCCCAGCACAGTAGCTAACACTTCCCCAAGTGGGGACATGCTGGCCTTGGTCTTACCAGCTCCCTACGCAGAGCAGCCCAGCAATCGTCTGCAGTCTGGCTGCAGGGTAGTGTGAGGAAGAGTCCAGGGCTGCACTGAGTAACGCTTCCCCAGGGAAGGCTCTGGTTAGCCACTGTGAGGTGTCTTTAATGAGGGCTGGAGGGTGAAAGCATCCGTAGCCTGTACTCCACCCTGAGAATTCCCCCTGCCTCCCAGGCTCTTTGCTTGCTTTCCACAGAGGCTTTTGGAGCCTTCTGGTAATGAAAAGTCAAGGTCTCTTAAGTCAAAATGAGAACAACAAAGCAAAGAGGATGCCTTAGTGCTTACTGTCTTCTCTGTGGCTCTTCTGGGCTGTAGTGACTGTGTGAAAGAGCCTTGCTTTGTTCCAGGGAACCAAGGGCTGTATATGTGTGGAGAAGTAAAAAATGTGCTAGTACAGGATTAAAGATTTAATAGCCATAAAGGAGATGATGTTCTGTAATAAAGTATCAACACCAAATGACTAGTTTCTGCTGTTTTGACAATTTCCAGGTGTTCTGCAGTAGCATGATCTGCACCTCCCCGTGCTGTTTCAGGAGCACTGAGGCGCATTCCCCCTCATTGAGCTGTCTCTTGCCTTGCAAATCTCCCCTGAGCAGGGTGGGAGCAGTTCATGTTTGGTATGTTGTCATGGAACCAGAAACCCCTTTGGGCAGATAGTTGTCATATTTACCTGTTAGGGCAAATGTGGGAGGGCTCCTTGGCAGGTTTTGCTGGTGAGGTGGTAACTGTCCAGGGGTGTGCAAGGCTGTGCGGGGATCTGCGTGGGGCTGCTCAGTGCCAGGGGCTCAGCAGACCTGGAGGTGGGCCAGCTGCCTGAAGACATGACACTGCCCCTTGGCCTGGCCTAACCTCTCCTGCAGGAAGGTCCCTCCAAGGTCAGTGTGCCTGACAAGACCTTGGCTTGAGGGTTTCCTTGGCAGCGAGGAGTTGCGGTGGGTGTAGCATCTCGCTGCTAGGCTGGGCTTTAGGAGTGACTGTGGCTCGAGTTCAGGAGCGTGTTTGTCTCTGAATGTCCCTCCTGTTCAGAAAATTAATCTTTTAACACAAGTATCTTTTCTTTCTGGCACAGACTTCTGTCTGTTGGACCCTAAGCACTTCTGACACACTTTTAGTAGAGTTTTCATCCTTCTATCCCTGATTCTGCTAAGTAGCCCAACAGCTCTGTTTGCTCCAAGGTACTGGTCAGTGCTGGGACATGGATAAAAAAGAATAAGGAAAGCAGCTTCTGCCGAGTCTGGATTTAGTTGTTTGCATAGCTGTATTAGTCCTGTCTTCTGGAAAATGTCATCACCCAATTTGTCTTTCCTTGTGCCTAATCTACTGCTCCAAGTCTGATGCTTTCTCCAAGCATGGTACACCCCCTGTATTTCAGTACACTGACACCCATACTTACCGTGCTACTGAAGGCTGGAGGAAGAAGCTGTCACTCCTGATATACTGTAAGTCGGTGTTCCTAGAAGCTGAGGGTGAGGTCAGCCAGCAGAGCGACGCCAACACCGTGCCTTGCTGCCAGTGCAGAGGCTGTCTCCCCACCCCAGCAATGCTGTTTCACTCCTGCCCTGGCTCCAGCATGTGTCTGTTTGCACACGCTTCTTCAGCCTGCTAGACTGGCCGTGGGTTGTTTTCCCCCCCCTCCCTGGGTTAGTTTCCTGCTGGATTACTGGCTTGAATTGGTTTATCGGCCCATCAGCCATTCACTGGTGCCAGCAGGAGGGAGCGGGGAGGGAAGGTGGGCGGGTGTGGACCCCTCTGCTGCGCTGTCTGCGAGCCTCCGTGTCAGCCCAGCCCTATCATCTTGCCGCACCCTCAGACATAAAAAGTGAAGGACACTTCAGCTATTCCTAAGATAGATGTCTAGATAGATACTAACAATAGACAATAAGAGCTGTGTACTGCACACAAGCATTTTTGGCAGATAACAGCAATTCGGATATTGGTGTCTGCAGAGCAGTGCTAGGTCTAGCTGTAGCTGCAAGCCTACTGACACAAAGGCACGCATATATGTGCTGTTTTTTAACTTTGCTTTCTGTTGCACTTTACCCTGATGGATAGAGACTTGTCTGAATTAATTGCAACCTGTCATCATAAAGATGGCTACTTCGAAACTGCTGATAATTCAATTTCATTAATATGCCACTGAAAGATTGGCATATATTACAATTACTGTTCCTCTCATCATTACATTTCAAACATACATGTGTATATACTCATATTTGTTTTTGACATCAGAGCATCTGTTGTGTTCTTGGGTCTTGGCCCTGAATTCAGAAAGATGCATGTGTTCTCAGATGTATTTTTAAGGAATAAGCTTTCCTATTAAAAATTGAGCTTATCCTTTTCCTCTTTTCCTTCCTCACTGAACTGGACCAAATCTAGATTTTCAAAGGTGCAGGTTTAAGCAAGCTTCAACTAAACATCTGTAAGTGAACGCAGTCGTAAATGGGATTATGGTTACCAGAGAACCTATGTCTGCCTAAGTTTTTAGAGACACAAAAATTTCCACAGAAGTGGCCAGTTCCTATGAAGATGCATGAACTGCAGTGACTCTTTGAGAGTCCTTAAAAATTGGACCCTCTCTAATATTTGCATTGGCAAATTGGAGGCTGGATATACTTTCTCGCTCAGTCCTTGATTCAGGAAGCATTTAAACAAATGGGTAATCCTAGTTCTATTCAGCAGAGCATTCAATTTCAGTAATGTTGCTGAGAACTAGAGGACATGATGATATGCAATTTATCTCTTCTGTAATGAACTGCTTTCACACTTGACTCTAGCAGGCATAAGACTAAATTGGATTCTCATTCTATCTTAATAGTTGATGCTAAACTCCTAAAACCTAAGCATCTGTAGGATGAACCTTCCTCACAATTTTCACAAATGGTCAAGTCTTCACAGGTGCTGAATGTCTCTGCTCCTGCAGAACTGAGTGGCACAGGCACCATGTAGAAAAACAAAAAGGGGTTTATAGCCTATGCCTGGCAACCAGCTGCCAGCTCGCAGAGGCAGTTGGCCACCACTCATGTGATGTTTCCAGTGGGCTATGAGACAATAAAATGAAGGTTGTTACTAAAGGGCTAAAGTCATGCTCTGATCTTTTTGAGAGCCTGCCTGAATTGTCCATAATCTTTGGTTTATCATCTATTGCTAAAGTTTTTTTATTTGTAACCATGACAAATAACCCTCATGTACATTCCTCCAGTGATTTATTGTGCAATTGTTTTGCATTCCTGGAATGTAAAACAAACCATCAAAGACAGATGTAATGCAAGATATTAACTTTTAAGAAACAAATGGAGGAGAATAATTCCTTGAAACAGACAATGCAAGATGTAAACCAGCTGCTCATACACTATGATAAGATTTAAACTAAAAAGTTACAGCTCTGAGCTCTCCATGAGAAATGCAAGCTGTTTTATTGTAAAATAGATAATGATTATGCCACTTCATCACAATGTCACTTAGCTCTCCATTGATTCATCGTCCTGCCTTAAAGACTGGGCTGTTGCTGGGCAGCCTTGCTTTAGAGCCTGTGTCCCTCATTGACCTGTAGTTGCAGAAAGTAGCTCATGCAACCTGATCCAGTTTCCATTATGGAAAAAGAGGGCTGGATCAAGCATTTTGTATGTAATGTCAATGGTCATGTTTAGATCTAACCTCCACTCTTGTAAGCGTACGTGCACCAGCAAGCTGAGCCGCAATTAGGATACCATAGGAAAGACATGGAGGTTGTACTCTTCTCTCCCAGCGTCCTGGGAGATGCAGAAGACTGTGCCTGCCCAAAAAGGTGGTGTTTTCTTTACTGGCTCTGCTTAGTTTGCTTGTCTCAAATTCATGAGGCAAGGAAAAGCCTTCAATTGTTTAGGGCTTTTGTGTATAAATGAGCACATTGTCTTCACTCAGAAATTAATGGGCTCTGCACAAATCGCACAGAGCGATTCGTCTAAGACAAGTTTGGTACCTTCTTCACAAAGATTAGTTTTGAGGACCCTTGAATTAGCATGAGTCTCTCAGCTAGACCTATGTTATTTGACCAATACATCATATGGACATATATTAAATATTACATGGGCTGTACTCCTACGTGGTCTCCTGAATAATCCAGGTCCTGACCACCAGGATAAGTGAGCAAGCATGTGACGCTGATTGTGTTACTGCTGATTGTATCATTGGTTTATCCAGCTCTATCCCAACCCCACCACCAAGCCACAGCAGAGCCTGGGCACACTGGGAAGCCAGCTGGGGTTGTTGGGATCTGCCTGTGAGCTCCTGAGTCTGTGGTCACTTGCAGTGGGCCCCAAATGAAGCTTCTCTTGCCATAATGTGTGTTCTCCAGTGAGTTCACCCTGCAGCCTTTCCCTCGAGTGGCCCTTTTCTGAGGCATCTCTTATATTTGACTGTCTTGTTTGCAGGACCTTAGTTATCCTTGTTACTGACGACCTTCCATCACACTGGCTGAGACTGATCAATGGCTTCAAGAGCTACTAGAGGAGGACACACCTACATCTCTGCTGGCAAATACAGGCACACACCCATATGAAAATACACACTAACAGGCACATTATGATCGTACACACCTATTTTCCTAGAAGTCGGATGAAAACCCAACAGACACTCTTTGCCCACCCTTGCTATTGTAAGCAGAGTCAGTCTCTCAAGATCCAGGAAGCCTGTAGTGAAAGTATCTGAGTTAAACAAATTAAATGGCTGGCTAACGTTAACGTAACCAAGCTTCGTCTCAGCAAGAGCTGAAACAATGTACAGAGCTCTGACATTACTGGAAATTCGTGAAATGAGCATGCTGTTTCTTGGTTGTTTTGTTCTATTTAACACCAATTGTGTAGAAAAGAAAACTCTTCTGTAAAAGGAAATCAAGAGCATTTCTCCATCCCTACCGTTGCTGCAATAACAGGAAGCAAAATTCACATATACAGAGCTTGGCAGATAAGGGCTGAATGGTAGTTTGTTTTTTATAGCTGGTGGCAAGTGATCCAAAAGAAAATCTAACCTCTTGCCCTTCTAATTCACAGTGAGCTGAGCCCTGACTCCCCTGGGACTTCTGCAGGCACCAGGATGGAGCTCCCCCAGGACGAGCTCTGCAGACCTCTCTTTTGAGCCGGCAAAGCAGCTCCAGGCTGACCAGTTTGTGGTCACAGATTGGTGGCTGTAGCACCATCAGCATAAGGTCACCCAGCTGCCTACAGAGGGAAGGCAAGGGTGGCTCTGAGGAGCCAGCTGTGCCTCACCCAGGGGTTTCTCCAACTTCTGGTCGGTTGCTTATTCTGAGAAAATGTCACACAACAAAGGAGGGAAATTTTCGGCTGACTGGCTCCACGAACAGTCAAAACCCAGGCAGTCTGCCTTCTTGTTGCCTCAGCAGGAAAGTCAGCTAGTAGTCGTCTTCCCTCATGTGGCAAAACTCAGCCGCATCTCAAATTCTGCAACTGACACTCCACAAGGAGCCTTGGAGAGCACCTTGGCTGTGAGATGAAGATTTTTGCAGCAGCAGTGCAGGGAGCAGCTGGGGGCACTGCTACAGTTTGAGGCTTTGGGGCAAACACAGCAGTTGCATGGTTCTGCTTTGCTGCTGGCAGCATTAGTAATTAATAGATTTGGCTGCTTAGATGTCTGTTGAGGGGGATCAGAGTGGGTTCTCCCTGTTAGGAGACTCGCATCACTCATGTTTCAGACTATCTGCACAGTTAGAACAAAGGTGCTCTGTTTGCATATTCCAGTTCATATGCGTAACTTTTGGATGAGAAAAATTAGTTTAAGATGCTAGAGGCACATTTTTACAGCGCTCCATGGATTGTACTCCACAACTCTCCCTGTCACGAGCTACGCAATACTTCACACTTTTCCTTTAGGCGCCTGTGTCCTGTTGCTTCCCTTACAGTTTCCATTTACTTTCTTAGGTTAGTATGTAATGTTTTGTTCCACATTTGTGCTCACAGCGCCTGGAATAATATCAGTGGATTTCATTTAATCCTTCCTTTTCACCTAGCCCGAGAGCTAATCCAGTTTTCTGGCAGCACGTTGTTGTCGGCTAAAGCTGGCACCGTGAAAGCATACGTTTCTTGAGTCAGGGCTTGCTTGCTGGCTGGTACCATTTGGTGTACATGTATGATACCGTGTCAGTAAAAGAAATGCAAGATTACATCTTTAGCAGTAAAACTCAAAGCATTTTAAACAACTGAAATGCACTCTGACCATTATGTCTTCTGTCAAGTGTGGGCCCAAGAGGCAAGCGCCTACTCATTTCTGGGGTTGTAATAGTGGAGGGAGCCTTGAACAAGGCCTCTGCAAATAAGGACCTGTAGGAACTCAGGATTCCTGCCTCAAAGAATTTACCATTTAAGAAATAATGTAGTTTTATATTGTTTGTGTCTCACCCATAAGTCCAATCATGCAAAGTGTTTTGAGGGCTGAAATTAAGCTTGATGGGGTAGCCTTATTAAACCATTTGCCTGTTGTTGCCTTTAGGCTGGGCTGCATTGCAGACGTGTTTGCTGGCTTAAGTACTTTGAACCAGTTTGCCTGTCTTGACATAGCAGAAAAAACGTACTGGATTTTTTCGGGGGTGGTAGAATACTTTGAATAGCATCAGCTGGGCTGGGATTCCTGTCCATATGAATAGCACTGTTGCTTAAATCACAGAGACAGAAAATTCTTCCTGTTCAGGCCAGCAGCTCCCTGCCACTGGTCTTGACGCTATCCTGTCCACTTGCCCCCAGTTTCCTGCATGGTGTCCTCTGTTTGACATGTTTCCTACCTGGGAATGCATCTTTTACCTACCATTCATTTACAAGCATGGGAGAAGTATTTTTTCCTCATGAACTACAGAAATGAGCTCTATTTAAGTGTAATGGTAAAGCAATGAACAGCTTTATCACAAATGGTACTTTGGCCACTTGTGAAACGATGGCTGATGCTCTGCTTGATACCTGGATCAACTGAATTTCGATCAGGTGAGGTTTAACTCAGAAAGCTGCTTGTTGCTGTGACACATGGCTGAGCAATTGTTACCACATCTTATCAGGGAAATACCTACAGCCCAGCCACTCAATTACTGTTACTTTTTTAAGTTAACTGGGAAATGTGTCATCTTTAAATAAGCTGTAGGAAGTATCTGAGCTGGCAGTATTGTTTGTGGAAGGCAACCACTGCTAATGTTTGGCATCTCCAGTATTCCTGTTTATTGCTTGTCTGTGGATGGCGAGGTGTAAGCAGAAATAGCCGTAGCAATTTGGAGCACAACGATATGCATCCTAGAAGGCTTCTGAAAGCATATGGGTTTGCAGGGATTTTCACACGGTCAAGTCTCTAGACATCCACTGCAAGAAAATGAGAGGAAATAAAAAAACAAGTCCAAATCCTCACCACGGGCCTCAGCGTACTACTTCAGAGCAATGCATCTCTACTAGTGAATTGTTCTGCTAGAGTAACCCATTTCTACTCATAACCAGCTACGTGCTGCTTGCTGTCTGGTGGCTAACTGTAAGCTTCAAATGACACCTTCATGAGACAAGTGCAATTAAATTGTCTTCTATAGATCTGGGTGGCTAAAAAGTGCCTGGAAGTGAGTCGGCACTTCTGTGGTGATGCACAAGCTGGGCAAGACCCATTGTCACTCACCACAGTGCTGAGAAACCTCAGCCAAAAAATTCAGGTGTTGACAAGGCTGGAGAACCATCACTGCAAGCAACAAGCAGCTCTGCAAAAACAATTCTTGATTAATAAATCATTGGAAACTTTCGTAATGCTCAGTTTAACAGAATTTAAAGATGAGAGAGGATTAAGTGAATAACAGGAAGCATCCTGCAAGAATTTCCCCCAGAGCACTGCAGACGAGGGAATGAAGTGAGAGAGGGAGAGCACACGTGTTTTGCCATTGAGGAATGCATGCCTCTGAGGGGTGGTGCACGCTCCCGCTTGCTGCATCGCACACCGGCACTGCTGGGAGAACCCAGGGAGCGGGTGGGCAAATCCTACCTTGTATTTGACTCCTGAGCCATGGAGATGCGTTTTGTCTCGCATCGTTCTTTTCCCCTCTCCACCCCCTGCAACAAAACCCTCCTCTGCAGCTCTGAAAGTAAGGCTGTGTTTGCTGGGTGGCCGCTGCAAGGGGCAGGATTTTCAGAGCACTGCTCAGAAGCAACATAACCCAGCAGCAAGTGTCTTTTATAAAATATAGCATTTTCCTGACCAGCTTGAAACAAGCTTAGTGAAAGCACAGCTACCCAGAAAAAAAAAATGGACTGTTTTTCTGCATGAGCTAAATTAGCATTTTTATTTCAAGCATAAAACATTGATGAGAAACAACAGCTGGTAGATATATAAGGTAGTTAACCAGAGAAAACACGCATATTGCTTAAATAGGGAAGCTTAACAGAGAATAAGTTATCAAAAGCACAAAGATGCTTGAAAAATGCTGGGAGAATGGCAATAATTTTCTGCCACATAAGTGGAAGTATGATTCTCCTGAGCCACAGAATATAATAATCTGGAGTAAATTATTCCATCCCTATTCAGACAAGCACTTTTCACTGCCAAAAAGAGACAACTGTACCACAGACAGGGGAAAATAATTACCCTGCGAAACTCTGAATAGCATTTTGTTTCCAGATATCAACTTTAAATTGCCATATCAAAGAATAGTCCTCTACTGACATCTTTTTAATTAATGGCAATTAATCTTGTGGCCCTACTGATAGTGCCAAAACAAACAAACAAGCGAATTTTTTTCATTCCCAAGGCGAAAGTGTTGTTACAAGAGCAGCTTAGCAGATATGCACAAGGTCCCAAGGGTGCAAGTATGAACAGAATTACCCTGTGAACTTGGGACTGTAACTGGCATGTCAGTGGGAAAAGGAAGGGGAAAGTGTTTGAATTCTCTTCCTAGCCTCTAAAATGCTGCAAAACAATGTTAATTCTCGATTATATTAATGTGATAGGAACGTGGAAAAGGCTCAGCTTGCAAACAGCAGTATAGACACCTGGCCCAGACCTTGATAAAGTGCTCGCATGTGTTTGCCAAGCAGTAGCACAGTCCAGTTTTTTGTCTGTCCCGTGTGCATCTGTAGCTCTTGTCACTATTAAATTGAGTAATCTTGTGGGGGTGTTTTAGTGTTTATCCTTGAAGTGCCCCTTAAGATAAGGGAGTGCTAGCCTCTACGGTCAACAGGAAAAACATAAAGACTGAAGGACTCCTCTAAGGTGAAGGAGAGAGGCTGTGATGGAGCAGGGTGCTAAACCCATACCTACTATGTTTCCAGCTACTGTCTCACCCGCTGAATTGCCTCTCTCCTTCCTCCGCTGCTTCCTTTGGGGCAGCTTCTCTCTCCCTGTAGGAGTGGAAACTGGGAGCTAGCAATGCTTCTGGTTTCAGCAAGCCTTGGAGAGAAAGCGATGGTTGTAATGCTGTGAAGTGGGTCTGGGCACAGTCGGTATCCAAGATATGCCAGGTTCCTTCCTACATACAACTCTGGCAGAGCCTGGGACACATCCCACAGCAGAACAAGTAACTAGGCCGCTAAGGCAATGTCAGTGGAGGACTGGAGTAATTCCTCAAACTCCTTCCTTCCCCCCGACCCCCCCCCACCCCCC
>Ga0065711_1000948_pt1 | contig 57854 bp, 37 predicted proteins | sample Hoacrofraction12_FD_59098 | JGI IMG/M metagenome (GOLD analysis project Ga0065711, IMG submission 59098) | Hoatzin crop microbial communities from Cojedes, Venezuela - Epithelial fraction 12 v2 (version 2) | ecosystem: Host-associated > Birds > Digestive system > Esophagus > Crop | place...
GGGCCCGCTCCCGGGGCGGGATGGCTCTCCGCATACTGCCACATGTGACGGCGCTGGGACCGGGAGGGGAGAGGGGAGGCACGGCTGGGAGAAAGCGGGAGCGCTGCCAAGGTAAAGAATTCATTACAGAGGAGTCATGGCGTGATCTCACGCTGGAGACGAGTGAAATATTCTGTGTGATTTAACATTTGGTGAAAATATCCCAAACCACATGCGGCCCTTCCCCCACCCCCTGATACCGAGCAGGGTTGCTCGGAGCCTCCAAAGCTTTTAATTTTGCCGGAGCCTTAAAGCCCTGCTGTGCAGCGCGTTGCTGCTTTAGTCAGAATTACATTCTGGGATGGTACTGACCTAGTGTATGTGCTGAATAAAGCACCTTTAATCACCTAGTGTATATTCTGAATATAACACCTTTAATTACACGGTTTTAGGGGAGAAGTAGGAATTCAGGTAACAGGCAAATCTGATATCATCTTGGTTTGCAGAAGGGTGTCTTCCCTGTGTTTGCAGGCAGTGATGTAGTTTATAACATGGGAAAGCTGCGCAGTAGATTTGCCAACATCTATAAACATTTTCCCCCACCCCATTTCTTGGCTGGTGTCCATTTTTCTCTTTTTGAGGTTTTCTTTTGTTGTCCAGAAAAAAAAATCAGACTTCAATTGTTCGCAGAAACAGGCAGTGTGACGTTCCCACCATATCCTTGTTCTTCATCAAAGTCTTGGATATGCAGCCTGGGCCTGCTGAGGTGCGCTGAGAGAGCACGGGGAGGAGGAGCGGGGCAGGATCAGCAGCGGATTGCAGCAGGACAGAGGTATGGGGCAGAATGCACAGACAGTGGTGCCAAACGTCGTTATGATGAACCACCCTTTTGATTTTTCGTGGCTGGATGTGAGGTTCAGAAGGAGCAACAGGAGAGGGCGGTGCACCCAGGCCCTGATGGTATGGCTGGAAATACGCACTGTCATGGTGCCTGTGGGAGATGATGACTGCGTAGTAATGCCCACACCTGAATCTGTCTGCTCAGGGTCGTTAGGAAGGTTAAAAACCAGCAAGACTGATGTCAGCCTAAGAACAGCTCTGAGAACATGAACAGTAGCTGTGAGAATCATGAACTGGCCTCATTACTGTGTGTTTGCTTGGATGAATAACAATTATTTGAAGGAAATTGTTTTGTTCTGCTGCTCATCATCTTAGTAAATGCATCTAGATAACTTGCTGTTTGTTTTTGTTGGATGCTGTGGCAAATAACAAGTGAAGCTGCAGTAGGACGGCCGATCGCTGGGAGCTTATACCGGGTCATTTAAAATTACCTCCATCACTGTCCCGAACAAAGAAGAGAAAGAGATTGTATTTATTCCCTATTACAAAGGGCCCTAGCATATAGTCCTAAAATAGGTGCTCCAGTGGTGAAGTCTCCTGTTTGGCTGCTTGTTCCGGTCTGTTCGATTGTGCTGCCAAAGTTGCTTGTAGGCCAAGCTGTAAACCAGATCACTGAAACCCTCTTGGTTAGGTCCTCCAACAGACAAGAGAGACAAATCACAAATATTGTGAAACTACAGCCTTTGTTTCTTCCAAATGGTCTGGACTACAAAACACCCAGTTGTCACCAAGCCGTCCGAAAACCTCCAGCTTCCTTCTGAGAACTGAAAGATGAAGTTGCTGCAATCTTAAAACTTATATTACCAAAAGGATGAGAAGAATAGGCAAATTAAGTCTCCATAGAGACAATACACAGTTTGGTGTACCTTCTGCGCAAAAAAACGATGTACATATGTAAGCCAGATATTTTCATGTAGCGAAATTGGGTCTACCGTTAGTGCAAGAGTTAATGGACGAATCTGTGATGACTTTGTGTATGACGAATTTTTATGGTGAGATTTTCAAAGAGAATGGCAATCTAGAAATCATGAAGCCAGCCTTTTATTTTCTGGCTTGTTAGAAAACACAGTGTGTGAATACATGAACAAATGAGAGTGGAGTAACCAAAGCCATGAATTTACAATACAAATGTAAATAGAAGGTAGCTTGCCTTTCCTTGGGAGAGGGGTTAACGACCCTGTGTATTCCGAATTTACACAGCAGGGTAAGAAAGCATGCATGGTTAATACTGCGGAGTAGCTAGACAGAAGAACATGTTCCGGTGCCCACACTTTTAATAATAATATAGAAGGAATATTTTAAAAATAGCTATACTCTACCTCCTTCAGGATGAAGGAACATTGGTTGCCTTTTGTTTTCGGGTGACTTAAAGAGCATTTGCACCTACTGGTTCTCCAGTGAAGTGTGAGGAGCGGAAAGGCATTATTAGTTGTAAAAGTCATGACTTCTCTACTTGAGATTTCCTGAAAGACTACAGTTGACTAAAGAATTAGTAAAGGTTTTGGATCTTAAATAATATTAAAGTCTGATTGACTGAGAGGGGAACTAATTTTAATCATGATTGCTTTTTTTTTTAATTGCTCATTTTAAATGCTTGACAAATATTTGGAAGAAATGATCTTTTCAGTAAGAATCATCAACTTCTCACTTCCAGTTGAGAAGTGAGCAAAGAGTCCTCTTTGCTTGAGTCCTTAAGAACACACTTAATTGCTTTATATTGCTTTCATAAGGTTTAAATGTTTCTTAAATGGGGAGGCTTCCTGGATTATGGCTTCAGAAAGCTGTTTCCGTTTTTGAAAACTTTCCAGAAGGTTGTCTAAAACATCTAACATGGCCTTCAGCACTGCTAAGGAAAACAGTCCTTCACATTCCTTATGTTTCTAAAAGAAGAAGAAAGGTATTAAAAAAAGAAAGGTACACTTTTTTTTTTAAAGAGAACTCTGTTCAGTCCTTTTTCCCTCAAAAAGGAAAAAGGGGAAGAACATAAAACCCATTTTGCTTCCCTTTCCACTGTCATGGCACTGCAGCATCTGGGCTGGGAACATCTTTTGCTTGAAGTTTTCAACCCCCCAGGACACAACCATCTCACAAGTTACACAGATTTGGCAGCTATGGCATGTGTTTCCACAGCCTCCCTGAACTCTCACGTACCAAGTTGGATGTAGGAGGTGTTTGCCTACATTTGCTGCTCTGGCCACCAAATGATTCCTTATAATTTATTTCTCAGTCTGTAAATTCATTTATATAATTTGCATAAAGCTTCCCACATGGACTGCATTGGCCTCATGGATGCGGAACAAAGATCTGTCTTGGCTTTAGGACCTAGAAAGCTTATTTCTACATCAGTAAATTGTAAGTACATGTTCCCTAAAAGGGACAAAGGTTAAGCTAAGCGTAAATATATTAATGCACTCCCCTTCTGAATGTGGCATGGTGTGCTTACAATTTTTCTAGAACCAAAGGTCAATAATTTCTTAATTTGACTGAGTTCTAACCACAATGAAACAATAAAATAAAACTCTACTCCTCAGATTGTAATGGGCCTTCCTAATAAGATAAGTGTTGCTAGATGCTTGCTGACCTGTGAGAACATGCGGGGATGGTTAGAGAGAAAGGAAACAGCTAAATTGTAAAGACAATACAATTCAGTCAAGTCCGTCTGCCACACGGCAAGGCCTGCCCTCTGATGCTGGGCCGCTGTATGCACAAATCAATAGATCTGATCTGTTTAAGTCTGTCCATCTAATAACAAGGCCAGACTTAAAGCAAACTGTAGATATTCCCTTCTCCCTTCAGCTCTAGCATTTAGTGATGGCCTGGGCAGTCACTGATTTTTCTTCACTCAAATAATTCCTGTCAAGCTGAGTTACAAATGTGTGTAGCCTCTGTTGTTTATCACAAGTTTAACACACAGAACAGATCAAACTTCCTTTATACATACAGATAAGTTTACATTTAAGAGTCTCCACCAACTTTGTTTTACTAGGGAAAAAAAAAATCATACAAGGCTCTGCATTTAATTTCGGAAAAGATGCTTTTGTAGTCTGCTCTCTCCCATGTGCATGCATGTGCGAGGAGAATGCTTTTTCTTCTCTGTAGCCAATGGTATAAGGATTCCTGGCAAAGCTCGAAATGAAATCCATTATGATCTGTCAGTAGAATGACTTCAAATTCCAGCTGGATGCTGTGCAACAGTCTCTTTAAAGGAAGACTCCCTCTGCATTTGGTATTGTAGTTCTACCCTCTCTAGGTAACTGAATTTTGGAAGCAGTTCAGTGCTACCAGTCAGCAAAAAAGTCCAATTTCAGATATCTCAGGCTTTAGCCCTGCCTGTTCCAAAACAGATCACAAGGTTTTATTCTTCTCCCTAAAGAAATAAATCCAAAGAAAACATTTTCCCACCCTTGCAGAAAGCCAAACTCCCCACCGCCACCCCATTCTCCTACACTTTCAAATCCTGTATCATTGCCTGCTTTCTTCTGGCACAAAAGGAGCAGTTTCCCCAAGGTTAGAGGGTCCTCCATGGAGATCTGCTTCTGTAGCACTCCTCAATCCTGCCACCATCCAGAAAGGGAGTCTTACACGGTAGTGCTGAGCTCTAACCACTAACCATTCCCAACAGCCAAACAAAGCAAAGTCTGCATAAGTGGAATCTGAAATGTTATGCTGTAACTGGTGCGAAAATAAAAATGTTTCTAATCCATTAAAAACAAACATTAACACCATGGAGGGTAAACAGACCTGAGATGTATGCCAGAGTTTGCACTGAATATGTTCGTAATAAGTGGTGGAAAGACATGGTGGGTTTGTTTATTTTTTAAAGGAGAAGAGATTATTTATAAAAATGCATGCAATCTGAGCTGGAATTGGAGTAATTAAATGACTAGAACCATACTACTTTGGCCTTGGTGCCCTAATTCTGTGAACTTGTACTTGCATGGCTTTTAACTGAATTTTCTGAGGGTAATGTCTGCTTGCGGAATAATTGCAACCATATATGCCATTCTGAAACTGTTGCTTCAACTTTAATTCCCCCATCTTTCTTTCCAATCTATTTCTCTGAGCATGTACACTCCCCAGTAGATCTAGTTCAATGAGTAGATTTTGGAAAGATGTACATGGAGTAATGGCCATTTCCCGCCCTGTTTTGGCACCTGTCTCTCTTGGTCATACTTGGACCTAAAGTCTGCTTTATAGAACAGCCATAATTAAACTTCCCAGTTCTAGGGCTGTATCTGAAAACACTGTCATGCCTTACCTTATCATCTGCTAAATCCTTTACTCTTCCGTAAACCTAAAGTCTGACTAATAGTCTCTTTGCCTCAGACCAGAACAGCATCCTACGCTTCTTTCTTTCCCACCTGCACCGTTCCTACTTCACAAGCTTTTCTCATGCTGCATCTCCAAAACTGAAGCTGGGCCCCCTCTGCTGAAATGCTTCCCCCTGACCAGCACATAGCCCTGCCTGTGTCAGCAGCCTGTGGCACCGTAAAGCCTCAAAACCAGCATCTCCCAGCAGTGGCAGGAGCAGATCTCTCACATCTCCAGGACCACCACCTGTCTCCTGCCAGTCCTTGCTTCTGGATGCAGCTGATCTGTGTGATCCGTGATACATTTGCCAAGCCCCACAGCCAGCAAGCTCCTGGCACAGCACTCCAGCAAAAGTATTGATGCAGATGTGGTCCTCTCCCTCATCAGCTATGCTGGAGTGCCTCCTCCCTTGCACTTCATCGAGCACCCCACCTCCATCATTTCCCGGATGACATGCGAAATAAAAGAATATTGGAAGGCTGGGTACTGCAGTAGTTAATGAGTGGAGTTCACAACCTGTAATTTGGTCAGTCATCCTGTAGAAACTGAAATAATTTGAAAATTTACTTATTCCTGAGGGCATCAGGATCCATCCATGACCCTGTATAGTGCCCCCTGCAAGTGCTGTAGCCTCAGCTATTATTAGGAAAAGCACAGTGAAAACCAGGTGATGGGCATGAGCAGGCTATGAGCAGTCTCTGCCTGCCAGGGCCTCGTATTGCACCCGCCTACGGAGATAAGAGAGAGATGGAAAGTATTACGAAATGTGACTTACCTTTATGGAATTATCTGTAACAGAGTATTATTCTTCAGCTGCTTCAGATGGACACTGTGCAGTTGTGCAACGTAACCACAAAAAAAGACCGTTTCCTGCCCCCTCAAAGTCTGCGTAAGTATCCTACGGGCAAGATTTTAGTGAGTCTTAAAAACATGTTAAGTTGAAAGAATTTGTACTTTATTTCTGCAAATGACAATGAAACGAAAGCTCTGTCAGACTTTCTGCGTTTCTTAAATTAGCTATTTGAAGGAGAGCAGAATTAATTTAAAATTCTCAGAAAACCAATTCTTTCTTTAAAGAGCAAATGACATAATTTTAGGAAGGGTAAACAATATTTTCATCCTTATCAGATGCTTTAATGTAAAAGCTCCGCTTACTACTGAGAGTTGTTGTATAATAAATACCAGTTGCAAAGAACAATCGGTAACACCTTGCCATCGATATAATACAGCTTCTGCCGTGATCACCCATTCATATGGGTTCAGTACGCTTTAAGCAAATAAAATGCAGCAAGTGTTTGTGTTATACCATTACACTGGTCAAGTTTAAAAGAATTTCTAATTGGCACTTTTCGTAGTTAACAAACTGTATTAGCACTAATTCCCATCAGCCGAGTTCCTTAATTCACATTAACATCAGTCAGAATGAAAAACCAGGACTTTTTCCATCTCTCTCCATCTCATTACTTCAGACAAAGCAGAACATTTGCTGTGGCAGGGTTGCAAGGCTCTGAAGGCCATCAATGGAAAAGGTACACTGGTTAGCTAGAATCTGGCCATGCTCCCAATGCACTGACCTGCCTGTGCCAGTGTTTTCAGATCATGCCATCTGTAATCCTCATTTTGTATCTAGTGATTTTTAGGAGAGGCACTAGTCAGCGTTTGAAAATAATGTGGAGAGATTTGATATAAACAGCTGAGCTTAGCAGTTAGACCCGATATATCGTCTGTGGTGTCTAAACCCGAATTCTCTTCTACATGGATGTATTCTGAGTTACACCAACAGCATAAAGTCATTGTGACTGTCTGTCATCACGTATGACAAAGTAAGACTGTGAGCAAAAGTGATGGAACTGTGCTCTGACCTCACAGAATCCTGAGCAGGGACAGCCACCAGAAAAAGCCTGTGATCAAAGGGATCCAGTATCCCCCCACCAGGATGTAGGCAGGGTCTTAAAGGGAAGCAGTGAGTGGAAACAAGTCCACAATCAGGGCAGCAAGCGAACCATCTCCTTGCCCACCACGCCTCCCCACGTGCCTCTGCACAATAGGTATGAGGCTTTAGATGTGGAGGACCAGTCAGTAGACAAGGTAGGACAATCCGTCTACACCAAAGGAGTTGCCAAGACCAGAAGGACCTATCCCCCGTATTGCTACCACCTCCACAAGGAGGAAAAGACAGGTCATAGTTGTAGGAGACCCTCTTCTGAGGGGAACAGAGGGTCCAATATGCCAGGCAGACCCTCCTCGTAGGGAAGTCTGCTGCCTCCCAGGAGCCTGACTTAGAGATGTCACTAGGAAACTTCCTACTCTGGTATGGCCCTTGAAGTACTAACAATTACTGCTCTTCCACGTGGGTGATGATGAAATTGCAGTGGCCCAAGGGCAATTAAAAGAGACTTCAGGGCCTTGGGACAGTTAGTGAGGGAATCTGGGGCACAGGTTATTTTGTTCTCCCTCCTTCCAGTTGTGGGCAGTGACATTGGAAGGAACAGGCAGACCCAATCTATTAATACATGTCTCCGTGGCTTGTGTCTCCATCATAGTTTTGATTTTTTTTGATAGTGGCGTGGCCTACATGGCACCAGGCTTGCTGGCATCAAATGTGAGCCACCTTTCTCAAAGGGGAAAAAGGATCTTTGCTCAGGAGCTTGCAGGGCTCATTGGCAGGGCTTTAAACTAGATGTGAAGGGGAAGGTGGAACATATCAGGCTTGCCTGTGACAAGCTGTGGGATGACACACAATGGTTAGAGGGATGGGGTGCTGGTATGGGCCCTCAACTTGTTGCCCAGAGACATGCTGGGGACACTACAGCACAGTCGAAGTCTGTGGAGATGAGCTGGCGGCTCCTGAGGAAGTAGGAGCCAACAAGGAAACTTCTGTGAAACACCTCAAGGAAAATAAGGGGTGTTGCACTGAGAAGGTGACATGACCAACAGCCCAGATGAAGTGCCTCTACACAAACGCACACAGCATAGGAAACAAACAGGAGGAGTTGGAAGCTACTGTGCTGCTAGAAGCTGTGACCTGATTGCCATTACTGAATTGTGAACCTTGTGGTCAGTGTCTACTATGGGCTACCTGATCAAAGGGAGTCTACTGACGAAGCCTTCTTCCTCCAGCTACAGAAGGCTTCGCACTCGCAGGCTCTTGTGCTGCTGGGGGACTTCAATCACCCTGACATCTGCTGGAAAAGTAGCACAGTGAGCTGTAGGCAATCCGGGAAACTCCTAGAGTGCATTGAGGATAACTTCTTAAGCCAGGTAATAGACAGCCCTACCTGAGGGGATGCAATATGGGACCTGATGGTCACCAAAGCAAGTGAGCTCATCAGTGACGTCAAGATTGGAGACAGGCTGGGCTGCAGCGTTCACACATTGGTGGAGTTCACAGTCCTGAGGGGTATGGGAAAGGTGAGGAGTATAGTCAGGACCCTAAATTTTAGGAAAGCAAAATTCCAACTCTTCAAGGAGTTAGTCAATAGGACCCCCTGGGAAATGGTCCTCAGGGACACAGGAGCAGAACAAAGCTGGCAGATCTTTAAGGATGCTTTCCAGAGAGTGCAAGAGCTCTCAGTCTCCGGATGTAAGAAATCGGGCAAGGAAGGGAAGAGACCGGCATGGCTGAGTCTAGGCATGCTGGTCAAACTAAAGAGCAAGGGGGAACTGCACAGGCAGTGGAAGCAGGGACAGGTATCTTGGGAAGAGTAAAGGGATGCTGCCCAGTTGTATAGGGATGGGGTCAGGAGGGCAAAGGTGCAGCTAGAGCTGAATTTGGCAAGGGAAGCTGAGAATAACAAGAAGGGCTTCTGCAAGTATGTCGACCAGAAAAGGAAGATTAAAGAAAGCGTACCCCCCGATGAGCAAGAATGGCAACCTAATATCAACAGACAAGGAGAAGGCTGAGGTACTCAACAGCTTTTTTGCCTCAGTCTTCATTGGCAACCTCTCTCCCCACCCCTTCCCAGTCAATGAACCACAAGATGGGGACCAGGGAGGTAAAGCCCCTCCCACTGTAAGGGAAGACCAGGTTCATGACCACCTGAGGAACCTGAATATACATAAATCTATGGGACCTGGTGAGATGCATCCCAAAGTCCTGAGGGAATTGGCTGATGTAGTTGCCAAGCCACTCTCCATGATATTTGAAAACTCATGGCAGTCAGGTGAAGACCCCGGTGACTGGAGGAAGGGAAACATTATGCCCATTTTTAAAAAGGGTAGGAAGGAGGACCCTGGGAACTACCAACCTATCAGCCTCACCTTTGTGCCTGGGAAGATCATGGAACAGATCCTCCTAGAAGCCATGCTAAGGCACATGGAGGACAGGGAGGTGATTTGAGACAGTCAGCATGGCTTCACCAAGGGCAAGTCCTGCCTGACCAACCTAGTGTCTCTCTATGATGGAGTGACCAGATCACTGGACAAGGGAAAAGCAATGGGTGACATCTATCTGAACTTCTGTAAAGCCTTCCATGTGGTCCCCTACAACATTCTTCTCTCTAAATTGAAGAGATATGGATTTAGTGGGTGGACTGTTGGGTGGATGAAGAATTGATTGGATGGTTGCATCCAGAGGGTAGTGGTCAATGGGTCAATGTCCAGATGGAGACTGGTGACAATTGCTGTCCCTTAGGGGTCTATATTGGGACAAGCACTGTTTAATATCTTCATCAGTGACACAGACAGTGGGATCGAGTGCACCCTCAGCAAGTTTGCAGATGACACCAAGCTTAGTGGTGCAGTTGACATGCCAGAAGGAAGGAATGTCATCCAAAGAGACCTGAACAAGCTGGAGGGGTGGGCCTGTGTCAACCCCATGACGTTCAACAAGGCCAAGTGCAAGGTCCTGCACCTGGGTCGGGCAACCCTCGGTATCAATACAGGCTGGGGGAGGATGTGATTGAGAGCAGCCCTGCGGAGAAGGACTTGAGGGTACTGATAGACGAAAAGCTGGACATCAGCTGATAATGTGCGATCGCAGCCCAGAAGGGCAGCCCTGTCCTGGGCTGCATCAAAAGCAGCATGGACAGAAGGTTGAGGGAGGGGATTCTGCCCCTCTGCTCCACTTTGGTGAGACCCGGAGTCCTGTGTCCAGCTCTGGACCCCTCAGCACAACAAGGATATGGAACTGTTGGAGCAGGTCCAGAGGAGGGCCACAAAGATGATCCGAGGGCTGGAGCACCTCTCCTACGAGGAAAGACTGAGAGAGTTGGGGTTGTTCAGCCTGGAGAAGAGAAGGCTGTGGGGAGACCTTACTACAGCCTTCCAGTACCTGAAGGGGGCCTATAGGAAAGATGGGGACAATCTTTTTAGCAAGGCCTGTTGCGATAGGACAAGGAGTAATGGCTTTAAAATAAGGGAGGGTAGATTTAGACTAGATATAAGGAAGAAATTTTTTACCATGAGGGTGGTGAAACTCTGGAACAGGTTGCCCAGAGAGGTAGTGGAGGCCCCGTCTCTGGAAACATTCAAGGCCAGGTTGGATTGGGCTCTGAGCAAGCTGGTCTGGTGGAAGATGTCCCTACTCATTGCAGGGGGGTTGGGGTAGATGACCTCTAAAGGTCCCTTCCAGCCATTCTATGAAAATGAAAGATAGCAGAATTTCTTAGCTTTCTTTAAAATATAGATTGAATATAGGCCAACAGAAAGCTTTTTTTGGTGAACATGTCTTCTGTTTGCCTTGAACTATCTTGTCTTTTCTTCATCATCCCACAAAATCCTATGGTGGCTAAAAAATAGTAATTTAAACAAATCACTGGTGAATTAGATATTTTTGCTGCAAGCTCCTGTCAGTAAATCTTGAGTGCCATTACTACCAATGTGAATCAATGAAGTGCAACTTGTCTGGTTTCCTCTTATACAAAAGTCTGATGTTTGCAAGATTTATTTGAAATTTTTTTGGATTTTGCAGCACCAACTATTGCTTTCCAGGACAGAAAATTCATGAACTGAAATTGAAAGGCTGTCTTCTGGTCTAATGATGTTTAGACAACACTAGAAGGACAGAGCTATGCCACCAAGAAGTGTGAGAGTTTGAGTGTACTAAAAAACTGCTCTGAAACTGAATCACTCTTAGGGTAGTTTTCATTTCAGAGGTGATGGAATTTTATGTTGGAGATCATAACGAAGCTTTTGCACAAAAGGTTCAATCAGCACTTTATGTTCCTTTTTAGAGCTTAATACTTGGGATTCCAAGCTGGTGCAAATATATGGCTGTTATTTTGGGGCAGTAAGCTAGCAGCGGGAAAAGCTGATCAGTTCTGAAGCAAGGAAAATATTGACTACTAAAGCTCAACACTTACCTCATTCAGACCTTGCCATCAGAGTTCGAGTAATTCTAGAGGCTTTGAACAGCAGGCTGGGGCCCAGATCCATAGGCAGTTAGCTCCCAGGTACCTTGAATGATCTGAGCTTGTGGACCTGGCTCACAGACCTTCAGCCACACGTGTTGGATCACTGGAGGTATACTCACATTTAATTAGAGGGCTGTCTAATTGGGTGAAACGGGGCAGGCCAAGGTGGCTTACCCTTCTTTTCTGCCCCAAAAAAGTGGATTAGCAACACGTAGTAGATATGATTGGCAGCCTTTCTCATCCAGTGGTTCTAATAGATTTTAATGAAACATTAGTTAGTTGGTCCACTGCATGTACTGGGATGCTGTTCAAATCAGAGACTTGGAGATCTTTACTGCCAAGCACAGTGGAGTTTCCTGTAGAAAGTGCTATCCTTTTTGCTTTTCAGAAATATGGCAAAAGGATGGAAAGCTTCACAGTGCTGTAAACCAACTTCTTTGCCTGAGTGTTCATGAGAAATGACTATCAATGATGCAACTTGGCCTTTGGGAGGCATTTCTCAAGGCTGCATTTATGCCATCATGGATTATTCCATCAACTAGCCAGGAACAGTGTGGTTTTTCTGAAAGAATGACTACATTCCTGTTCCTGATTTTATCCATGGAGGGGATGTGAAGGCATGGAGAGAACAAAGGAGGGACAGAGCTCAAAATGAGAACCCTGGGGTACGCTGCATCGCTGCTGCTACACACAAACAAGCAGTCTGTGTGGCTGGGAGGGTGAGAAGGGTGAGAAGGCACTGAAAGGCAGGAATCTGAAGCTGGGAGAAAATAATTCTGGTTCTGTCCATGCAAATACACTGCTGGTAGGGCATGGTACTGTTGGGGCATGGCAATATTACCATTAGGGACTGTGCTATATTTTTAATGTCTTTTCAAATTGGGATACCATGACCTGCCTTAACCCATTTATTTGCCCATCCTCCCACACTGGTCTCTAGACCTCCACTTATATATTTGGAATTTAAAGAATTGTTGAAGGAGGGAAACATTATGCGCAGACTTTCATGAATTTGTTATCCTCAGGTCAGTAGGGAAATAGAACGTTTTAATCGAGTTTTGAAAGGCTGCTGACCTAGAGGGGAAGCCCTGGAAATCATTTGCATTAGACTTTTAAAAAGAACAGCTTATCAGTCTGGTAAAGATCAAGCTGGGGATGTCTTTATGGGATATTTATGAGGAGTTGGTGATGGGTGCTTCAGAAAGCCCATGGGATTTTTCTGGGTTTTGGTTTTTTTTTTCAAAGAACATCGGACACTTCTGTACAGTAGTATGTCTAAAACATAATTTGAAAAAGATAAAATAAGGAAATAGAAAGCTGGTTGTAATGTTAAATATCCATATTTTCAGTGTGGTTCTGTATGCATTTATAAAGCTGGAGCTGAAAAACTCAGGCTAGATTCTTGATGGCAGTTTTCTTCACACAGTGAAAGAGCAGAACTGTTCTCTAAGCTAACAGACACTCGGTACTTTGTATCTCTGAGAAGAAAAGTATAAGCATAGAAATGCAAATAACATTGTGGGAGACCACAGCCTTTCCTAGGCAGAATAGATAACTAAGCTCCTTCGTGGTAGAGAATATATGCAGGACAGAGCTATCCAACTGCACTTCAGATGAAGGCTACCCACTTGGACCAGAAGTGGAATGAGAATGTACATGCTGAACCATGAAACTATAATATTTCCTATGTGATTATTTGGTTGTTTTAAAATTTACACTCACGACCTAGAGCTCTGGAAAATACTCATAATTGTTATAAGATTCTGCCAAATCTTGTGAAAGGCAGGCTCGTTACCCGAGATGGAGCTTATGGTAACTATCTCGATTGTTGGCTAGGTGGCAGTAGAGGTTATTTATGTGTTAACACACATGGGCACTATCTACTATACCAGTCTGAAATTCAGCTCACTGTACTGGTGAAAATGTTCCTGTTATCACAAATCTGCTCATCCCGATGCTACTGCTGCTGTGTGCTCTCTTACATCCAGCAAAAAGCAATTTTCATAAGGATGACTCATTATGTATCTGTGTTCTTCTTTCACATTCGTGGAATGCAAAACCCAACACCGTTTGCTTAGCCCTTTTCAAGAATATAAATCAGCCAGATGCCTACTGCTCCAGGACATTGAAAGCTTGTTTTCTCACAGCTCCTCAGCAGACTCCCAATTTATGTTTTTCCAGTGGCCGCGCTGCTTGCTTTCTGGAATAGTGGGTTTGGGCAGGATATGGCTGCAGTTTGCTGGCATAGTGGTGTGGACTCATGGCGTGATAATTAATCCTCTTCAGGGTGGCAAGGACAAGCAGGCAATAATTCTGGGAGCAGGAGCAGTTGTGCCAGCACTAGGGCTCTTATGTCCACTCAGGGAATGTCATTCAAGATGGTGGTTAACTCCTCCAGCAGAAGAAGGCCTCCTGTCAGCATGGGAGTCTCTGTCTGGACAGTCACGCTGGCAGAGCGGCTGTAGTTGGGAGGAGATTGGTAGTTTAGACAAGGGGGCATGTAGGGGAAGCTCTGGCAGCTGATCCCTGTGATTCCCAAGAATGCCAAAGATAACAGTGGTTTGGAGGCCACGTGAAGTACACCATAGCAGGACCACTGGAGACTGAGGTTGTACAAACACTGTGATGCAGCACCAGTCTCCAGCCCACTGGATGCTAACAGAGTAGGGGTAACACAGCCCAGCCTGGGACAAACATCTTTCAGAGAATCAGGCAGTGTGCTGATCCCACCATCAAGTCAGAGACCACCAGGATGATTTGGGTTTGGACCTCTAAACAGGAATCGATGCAGCTTGACAAGAATATGCAACTCCCATCTTCTTCAGAAAAGGAAACTGCTCTGTGAGGATCCCTTCACAGTGACCTTGGCCTCACTCCATAGCTGGGTGGGAAGACAGGTTTCCTGGGGCCCCAGGGAACGGACACACTGATGTTTAGGCTTGGATCTGGGAAACCTGAGGCCCAGAGAAGCTGATTTACATCCTCCATCTCCTCTTCCTGGGTCTGGTGTTTGCAGCTCCCTGTGGAGCCCTCTGCCATAGTTCCCTCTGTGGTCGCAGCTGCCTTCAGCCCCGCTGCTTTGCCTTTCCACCTGTTGGCAGATGCACTCACGCGCAGCCTCGAGCCCAGGGAGATTACACCCATTCATATCTGAAATGACTGAGGGGGGACACGAACTGTTAAAATGGCGCAGCCCCCTTGGTGCTCCTCCCCCACGGACCCCCATCCCCCCTGAGCAGCTGCCCCCCAACCCCTGAAGCCTCCTGGAGCAGCTGCTGTCCGTCTGGCTGCCCTGGCCTCCTTGTCAGCTGTTTGATGTCACCCATCAATCTTCCATCTTTCCTGCAAATCTCTGATGATCGGGTTTCACATTTCCAGGACTCCGGCCGTAAAGCCCCTTTCACTGGTATAATTAGTAATTAGAGGAAAAATGTTAGCGAACTCCTCTTGGCATAAACAGACACTCAATCCCCATCTGTCAGGTCAGGAAATTCACATTAGGGTGAAGGCCCAATACAGATTTTTCTATCATCTGAGGTGAGTGACCGCACACGCTCTGCACTACTTAATTAAACTGGCCACATGACAACAAGCGAGAGCTATTTATAAAGTAACAACTTCAATTGTAAACAATTTTTAGTGTTTTGAAAGTCATCGCATCTTTCCCACTAGGAGTCCCCATTGGCTTTAAAAGAAATGGGTTTTCTCAGCCATGCTCTGCAGCCTTTGGTAAGGAGATGGGAGGTCATTCATGACTGGTGTTCAAGTCCATGGTCTTTCACAGAGCTGCGCTGCGGAGATGACTCCATTCGGTGGAGTCATCCTATCGTTCAAGTGTCGCAGAGATGGCAGACTGAGGACTGGACCTCTTTATTACAGCAGACAAACGCAGGACGATATGCAGTGGGCGAAGCTGAAGATGGCCTGGTTCAGACTGGAAACAAGGCCCCACACATTTAATGTAGAATGCAGCTAGTGGCTTGGGTCAATTGGCAAACACTGTGATGAACGCCCTTCTCTGGAAAGATTCCAGGAAAGGTTGAATGTTTTTTCCTCCTGTAGCAGATGCTATAGCTTGAAGATAAGCTAATCTGGGAAAGTTCTATGCCTTGCATTATGCAGGAGGCTGGAGCAGATGATCACAGTGGCTACTTCTGGCTTTATTATCTATAATGGAAGCAAACAATACCAGCGAGGCCATGCCTAATCCATAACTTGGGCTCCATGCATTGTTGTTTCCTACAGCTCATCCACTGGTCTTGTTTGGCTCCTCTTGAGAACTGTTTTTTTCCCCTTCTTCAGAGGAGAAGATTCATATATGACTGAGGATCAAGCTTCCGATCCTTCCGTAATTGTCTGAGGGAAAGCCAGAGGTTGTACAGCTGGGCAAAAGGTCAGCAGCAGTTAAGCTCAGAAACTCTTTTCTGGGGTTTGTTTCATTTGTCGGTTTTGGTGCAACCAAAACAAAGATAAACAAGCCAAGTCTGTGGCTGCATTCCACGCCTGGAGTTGTGCAGCCTGTAAATACAAACTCCCAGCACCACAACCAAGGCAATTCCTATGGGCCCAAAGTTTTATGTTGCTCTGTAACGCAGTCCTACCTGGTCTCTCTGTAACAACAGCAATCTCTTGCCAGGTTTCTGAGGCAAATTAGTAGCAGCACATGGTTGTTTCAGGTATGGGTGAAGAAGCTGGGCTCGCTTGAGCCACACTGAGACAAGGAGCCATTACTAAGTGGGAACTGGAAAATATTATATGATTCTTCAAGCAGTATTTAAAGTCCCCAGGCCACTGTAGAGCATAATGAGACCTTCCTTTAGGAGCTTGAGAGGGACGGGGTGAGCCATAGTGGCTGGAGTGAGAAAAGGAGGAGTTTCTAGAAAAGGAAAGAACCCCCAAAGGCTGTATGAGATGTTTCTGGACATAGGCATTTTCTCTGCAGGATGTGTAGCTGAAGAAGGGCTCAGACATGGTTTTTGTTGGAACCATTTCCAGATATGCTGAACACTGTGTCTCAGGGCACTAAAAATCAAACTGGACATTGAGTTCATTGTTAAATAAAAAATAGAAATTAATACAACATCACAGGAGAAATTGTAAGAAAAACAGAGTCAAATTCTTACAGTAGCATAACCTCATACTTTTGACATGATGCATGCTTTGCAAAGCTGACCTTTTTTTGAACAACTTAAAAGTTTTTGACCTTAACAGCTTAATAGCATTCTCTTAAAATATTTTTTGGAGTTTATATTCCTAGGCCTCAAAGAGGAAAGGTGAACTCGAGAAAAAATAAACCAGTTATGTAGGATCACACTGACGTCTTTAACTCCACACTGATAACTTAGGATCACTTTCATCAGCGCCTGTCACTTGAGCTAACTGGAATAACTGGTAACAGCAGAGGTTTGCTATCTGGTAAGTGAATGAGCATTAAAAAGTGATGAGGTCATACAATTCATACTACCACACACTATTGGCTTTCAGAGAGACTCCATGGCGGGGAGGAGTGGTGAGATGTGGACTCTGTTCCGATGGGGACTGTGATCAAAGGGGATCCGCTCTGCCAGCTCCAAACAAGCTGTGATCCTTGTGCCCCATCTCTGTTGCCTGGTCCTTGCTGCAGTTCTGTCCTTTCCCTATCCATAGGTATATGTTGTACATGTTCTACCCTTTCCTGCCCCAGTTTCTTGGCTCAGCTTGTCCCTCGTTCCCTTCTCTGATTTGTGTCACCAGCACCGACTAGTTGCCTGATCAGTCTGTTTCTCTGCCGCTCTGAGTTTACAATAGTTTCTCCCTTCCTGTGTTTCTCGCAATCTCTGTTGCCCCATACCACTCCAGCTTCTCAGGCTCTTCGTTCACACTTAGCATTCACCCTCTTTTCTACCTTCCTTACACTCTGCTCCCTCTCCAGCTTCTGGGCTTATCTAGACCAACTCCTTTACCTTGGACACATCGCCTGCTAGTACTGATCTCTCTCCTGACACACCTCTTCATCCGACAGGTTTCCAATACAGCTTGTGGCTCCAGCCTTCTCCCCAAGCTGAATCTTTCAGCTTCAGATTCCTCCTCCTCTTATCTTCTGAATGTAGCCTTCCATTTTCCTCAGATCCCTGCCCTGAGCAGTATCCAAACAACTCCTGTCTGCAATTTCTATGCTCTGGTCAATGTCTTCCTCTGTATCAATTGTTTTTTATTCCTTCCCTCTCCCCTCCACTTCCATTCAGTAGGTCCTCTCTGCCATGTTTTCTGAGAGCCAGTTGCAGATCATCGCAATCCTGGGGGAGTCTGTCCTACCACTATTAACTCTAGGAGCAGTGTCTATGAGAAGCAACATGCTTGACTTCTTATGCATGCAAAGCATGCACAAAATCCTTGGAGACCTGAGCTGCACAGCTTTGACCTGTGCATGTCAAAATGAGACCTTTCCAACTTGGCCAAGCTTTGATAGTTTTCACAAGGAGAGAAAGAGGAATGCTCCTGACTCAAAAGCCATTCCCTCTGACAGGACTGCATTTTCCTTTTGAACTTTACTACCACTACAGCTTCTAAAATAAATTTATCTGAATGTGTCCAATATGAGCAAAAATTAAAATGTCTATAATTTCATTTTTCAATTTTTCCCTTTTTAAGTTGAATTTTCCAGACAAGTGTTTTATCATGAATATGACAATGACCAGGGCAAGCCAGGGACAGAGAGCATGGGAGAAGTCAAGGTGAAAGGAGACTTGAAAAGGAAGAAATCTATACCAAAGGTGTCTATGTCTTTTTTGCTTTATCAGCAGTTGCAGTAAGTCTTTAACAACATAGTTATTATATAGTACTCTCTTCAGCCCTTTGCTTGTCTTTTCTTCTCCGACTTCATTTACTCCTTTCTCTGATTCCTTGTCCCCAACACCTTTATTCTTCAGTTCTGTTCGTGTTTCATCTCCTACTCTATCTCCTTATACTCCCTTTGCACCTAATTTTTTAAATTTTTTTCCTATTCTACCTTTTAATTATCTCCTAAATCTCTTCTTTTGGCTCTTTTTCCCGCATGTCATAATTTTCTTACACCCTCAATCTGCTCCATGGAATAACTCTGGCTATGAGAAAAAAAAAAAAGCCAAGAACAATAGCTGTAAGGCCAGATGTCTGGACGTCAGTGTTCGTTTGTACTATTATTTTTGGTCATACACAAAATGTGCCCAGCTGTTGCACTAAGCCATTTAAGCAATCAACAAATCCCTGCTCTGCCTGTCCTGAATATATTCATGCATAGAACCCCATCTGGAATTGCTCATCTCTTCTCAGGTCCTCTTAAACTACCTTATACTTCTGGGTCTGATTGAGAAAAGGATTTTATAAAGAATATTTTGAGAAAATATGGGCAAATCTCATCATCTTTTTTGAAAACCTCTTCAACTGATGCTACATTTTCCACTGTGAAAGCAGTATGTGTTTCCCCTTTATTGTCCTCTGTCCTCTCCATCTGTCCCTTCCTTGCTTCATCTTCATTCCTGTATATATTACTGCTGTCCTGCGAATATGCTGGAGAATGTGTCAGGTCTGTCTATGTTTGAAAGCCCCAGGCTGCTTAGAGATAATACCTGTCCAACCAGTTAGAGAGGGTGCAGATGTAATGGGGACTGTGAAGGAGGGCAGAGACAGCTCTCTCCATTCAGCATGACACTGAGGGTTAATAGAAGGAAAATATTGATGTTTTATTAAATTACTCCTATAGGTCGGATCATATAACATGCCCAAGATCTAAACAATGATCCTGTTCTGGAGGAATGTGAGGTTCAGAATGATGAGATAAACCGTTTGCCGGAATATCTCTCAAAGTTCACTAAATTGCTTCCCTTATTTAATTACAAATTAATTGAAAACACTCCTTGCCCAGCAGAACAGTACTTAAAACCTGATTTGTTGATAGTATCCTAATCCTCCTTAATATTCCCGTAGACTCTCCCATGATTATGTCATCAATTTTACACTTTTTTAGATTTTGGCAAAACCTTTTATGCAGGACTCATTGACATGAATAAGAGAAATAGCTGCAGCCCTGAGGTACACAAAGCCTTTTTAGTCCCAGCCAGGGTGATGCTGATGTAAATAACAAAGTGGCACACTTACAACTGATGTAAATTTGGTAGCAGAGACACTAAGGGAGCTCAGAAGGGAAGGAGGTAGCTCTGTTAGCAGCAGGAGGAGATGAGTATTCGGACAGGAAGCAAATTAAATCTATGCAGGACGAGGCAGAGTAGTGGAATATAGTTGAATTTAAAGCGTCTAGAGGGTCACATGTCCTCTGTCTGTTGCATTTCTAGTCTTCAACCAGTACAAGATTACTCACCTTGCTCCACTTTCCAGTGCTTAGCACGATCTTTCTCTTATGATTACAAAGGAGGCAGAGTTTTCCTGAAGCAGATAGCTCCACTGTGTGGTAGAAAAACCTGGCTGACAAAGAGAAAAATCAGAGTTTGCTTTCAGTCCCAGAGAAGTAAGAATCTATTTTTTCAGCCAAGCCACTGGCCTCTCAGTTTGGAATGATGTCTATATGTGTACTGTGAAATGCTTTGTAAAAACAATAGAAATGCAAATACAGTACTGATAACGTACTTACTTAGCAATATCAAATTCTTACAAAATGTCTGTCAGCCATCATCTTACTCAGACAGCCCAACACTATAAATCCAAAACAATGTCCAATTTCCTTCTTCCAGATAAAAGCACCTTCTTTCACTTCTATCCTGTAGCTGACCCTTTTCCTGAAACACTATCCGTATATACGATTTATATGGTGTACCAAAAGGCTGACAGATCTGGGCAATTTTGGACTCCAGGATGGAGGGAAAAAAGCCCCAGGACCTGGAGATTCTGGGTCTGGATGTGTCAAACCTTCTGTAGCTTCAGTGGGGATGGGATGTAGGGAAGAGGGGATGCTTTGTGCAGGTTGGTCCTGGCTATTTTGTGTCACAAGTAGAAAGCTGTAAGTCTAATAGGCATCTGGTGCAAATCCCAGGGCCCTGGGGGCATGCAGTCACACGAAGATACTCTTTGAGAAGGCAGGTGCTCACTTCATGCTCCCATCTCTGCAGATTTCATGCTCCCATCTCTGCAGATTTCGTTGAAGTATAGCCCCCTCCCTAGCACATAACAGCGATCTGCTTCTGAAGTAATGACACAGAATTGTAATGGCACAGTGGCTAGGTCCCTGCAAAAGTCACACCCTGATGTAGGTGATAAAGGCTGAGAGTTACTCCTGCTGCCAAATAGCTACATAAGACATTTAGTTAGCTCACAGATGGGCATAGATCAGTGGTTTCTCTGAATTGTGTCCATCTATATTGTAGACCTGGAAGGCTGAGGCTGCATGTGCTGAGCTTTCCAGATAACTGGGGCTCTTACCATAGAGGAACTAGAAGGTATTGGCTGTGGCTCTGCATTTCGTTGGGCTCTTTAGCCAGGTTCATGGGAAAAATAAGATGGGGTGCTATATAAGCAAGCAGCTCCATTTCTATTCACCTAGAGCTTGTTTCAGGCTGACAGTATCCATCCTAGATATAGTTGAGTGTTCTGGTAGTGGGTCCAGGACCCATTTGGGTCCACACTGAAATTCACATGAGGAGGTGAAAGGCTGGAGCAGCTCATCAGAAGCAACCATCAAATGAGTAAAAAAAAGGAACAGGGTTTCTGCTAGTCCCACCCTGCCAGGTGGGTGCGGGGACCGTCTTCCTCTCTGATGGAGGTGGTGGTGGGAGGATGTGCACTCCCTGTATGGTGGGCACTCTCAGCTACCTCCTCTATAATTCCAACTAGTCAATGTCCCTGTGCATTAACAGCATCACACCATTTGCACTTGCCCCCATAGCGCCTTTTCCTGAAGAAGACTTCTCGGTGCAACCAAATTCAACTCAGCTCCCCAAAACCACCCTGAAATAAGTCACTGTGGAGTATGTACTCAAGAAATAGGGACCATGAGTATGGGATTACAAAAAATGCCCAGGCATGTTTGGGTAATTAAGTAACAGAAGTATTGATGAATATAGTGAATAAAAAGCTGTATCAATGAATATAACTAATGGCCTCAAAGATTTCAGGAGAATGGAGATTACAGTCTTGGGTATTTGCAGTGTCTCTGGGGATTTCAAGATAAGAAAAGGCCAGCAGAGGTTCCAGCCAGTGGCTATGGATCAATGGAAAAAGTACAGGCACAAATGACCCAGGGCTTTCCAAGATCATGGGAACTCGTAATGGATAGATACCTGTATCACCACCTGTGTTTTTCTAAAAGTCAGTGGACAACTTTCTTAACTTTACTCTTCCTAGGGCTAAAGTAGTCCCTTTCTTACCATTTTGACATGGTTGGAGTCACTTTAACAAAAATCAGGAAGATTAATTTCTCTTTAATTACAGTGAGAGGTGGGGATGGAAGGGAGCAAGAGACCCAAAAGTCATAAATTAGTTAGGGCAGAGAGAGAGGAAAATGTTCACAAACTGCTGACAAGATTAATATGCAGTTGATGGGAAGCGCTTTCACACCAGGGTGCCAACAAATAAACACAATTCAAAAATATCGTCCCCGCTGCAGTGGATAAGGGTGGATTCCCAGTGACAGAGAAGGAGGGAGAGAGGGAGGGATGGAGGGGGAAACAGAGAGCGCGGGAGACCTGTTTGCCCTGTGAAGCTTCGTGCCCAGAATTCCTCCAGTGGAATCTGATAGCGGGGGGCTAGCCGAGCCAGAGGGTTACTGCTTTCCGCATTAAAAAAAAAAAAAAACAACAGGGAAAGGAGGCTTGGGCAGGGGAGGTTGAGGACTGTGTGTGAAAACCTGAAGATCAAGGCTGCACACAGCTGCTGCAGGGCTGGGAGCTTCCACCTGCTGCGACTACTGAGTTAGCTTCGCGAGCGCTGCAGGATTTGCAGAACCCGCAGACAAAGAAGGGGGTACTGTCCTCTCCCTGTGCGGCACGCAGTGGGAGGTTGTCCCCAATTCAAGTAGCACAAAAATGTCCTGCTAATGCAGGTTGCCTCAAAAGACAAAAAAACACTTGGGGAGAGGGGTAAATTAGGGGAGCAAGAGGGGAGGCACTTCTACAAACTGAACAATGTGCTGCCAGATTAACAGTTTACAATTGGTTTACCAAAAAAAATGGAGAGTCTGATTATTTTTCCCGTTCCTTTCACTTTTTCTGCCTTTTTTCTTTGCTGCCTCTATCTCTCCGTAGCTTGCTCATTTCCCTTCCACTCTGCCATATTCCAGTATTGAGGGACGTGCTGCCATTCCACTGTCAATCACCCATTCAAAAACGCAGTTTAGATAATATTTCAGCTAAGCTAGGATGAAATTGCCAGGCCTGGCAACTGAACAGCACTGGATTATGTGTCTATATATATCATCAGAGGACATTTAATGAAATTGTTCACAAATGAAATCTTAGCTTTAAGATTTCACATCCCTTCAGAGAAATGTGACATTAAGAGCCCTTTACCTCTGTTGTGACCGAGAAGTTGTTACTGTGACTGCGCTGTAAACAAAATGACAAAAACACATTGCTGAAGCCAATGAGAATGCCACCAGTTACTTCAAAAAAGAGAGCTTTTTAATGTCTGTGTTCATCTTCTTTTGGTTAAAAGCGCAAACTTCTTAGTCCTGTCTAACAGCTCTTCACTCTTGCAGTCCTACAAACTCTGTCCCACACTACTTCCCCCCGCCCTGTGCCACCCCTGGGGTCCTGTCCCCCCTAAATCTGCTTCCTGCCCCCTTCCAGCCTTCAGCATTCAATGACTAGCACAGGTGTTGCACCCAGCAAACTGCACAACAGTTTTGCAATGTGCGTAAATGAGGACTGTGCAGGATGAATACCGGAGTCCCTCTCCTTGCCTGTTTGAAAGGGAGTGTTTAGATCTAGTTTCCAAAGGGAAAAGGCGCGGGAGCAGCTCCATCACACTGAACTTCATCTGCACCTCTAAGCCACTATTGGATAAGGAGGGACATTTTTTCTTCTTGGGCTGATCCAATTGGTCTTGTAACCTTTCTGTTCCCACCAGAGCATGACAGCTCTCTCTGTGTAACAGCTAATGCCTCTCAGTTGACCTCCAGGGTCAAGGACGTTGTGCTGATCTGGGGATGACAGTAATAGTTCTGTTGACAGATGCATTTCACCAGCTGTACAGCCACTTGGTGGGACTTGAAGTTAACCCTTCCTGTGCCACCTGACACCTGTGGCTCAAACGTAACTTGCATGAGACAGATCATCTGCAGCTCCTTTACCCTGCATGAGGTATAAATCTCTCCAAAACAAATTGCCTCATTGTTTCAAGGAAGAAATATGCAGGTTCTAAATAGCAGGCTCTCGCTACACCCTCTCCTTCTCCTTGACGTAGTCTGTCCAGCTTTATGCCTCTTGCCTCTTCCCTCTTTTTGCTTCCTCTCATATCACTTCTTGATAGTTAAAACACTCATTTAGACCTTACGGTCTCTCTTTGGTCCTGCTCCCTGTCACTGAGACCAAGTCCTCTCCTGATGACAAGACAGACTCAACTACTGCACGGAGGATCCTGGCGGATTGTTGTTGATGGACCTCCCCCTTGCTCCAATCTCTCTGATTCCTTTCTCTAAATTTTTTATCTGTCCTGCTCTTTCTCCCCCACCTTATGGTGCCCAGTCCTTATGTTCAATGACTTCACTGGTCGTATCAGTGATGTTTTGATCTTTTTGCTTTCATCCTCTTCGTCACTGGCCCAATGCCCCTGTTCACCCACTCAGCTGCTATTACGGCAGATTTTCCGTGAAGCACTGCCTTCTTGTAGTTCTCTCTCTTAAGTTTCTTCCTCTTTATTTCCATTTCTTCCTCACTTGTCACTCAGCCCTTTTAGGATCTTGATGGGGTCTACTTCCTTAACAACCTCTCTAGCATCTGTGCTCACACCTACTCTGCCTTGTTTACCTTTGATATGTTTTTTTTCCTTCTTTTTCTGTTGACTCCTTCATTGCCCCAAAGAAGTGTCTCTCCAGCTCTGTTCTCTGAGTTTCCCTTAGGACTTGTGTAGTTGTCTCAGGGAAGGAAAGCTTTTCGTAGCCTTCCTTGCCCATGAAGCCATGGCTGTTGTACCTGCAGTGACTTAGCACTTAGCTGAGAACCACCAAAAACACTGCTGCACTGCCCTCAGGTTCTAGGAAGACTCCTGAGGCTGCATAACAGCTACACTTGAGCCCAGACCTACTTAACCCATGTCCAACCAATTCGTGTACATGAACAGCAAGATGAGAGAGCCCCCCAAAAGAGCTGCAACCTATGGATCTACAAGTCTAACCGTCCCAAATTGCAATCCTGTAGGATGCAAGCACTGGCCTATAAAAATAAAAATAGATGGTAATTCTGCATCTGGAAAAAAACAGCCTGGTGCCTTCTGGCATCTCTCACCCCTATAACCTTTTCTTTTGCCCTCCCACTCCCATGTTTTAAAGACTGAATATTCTGATAAAATTGAATGCTCCTCCTTGGACCACAGAAGTGCTGTTGGAATCCACTCCCCTGTAGCAAGATATAAAAAGGTGAAAAATTACACAATTGAAGAAACAGAAAGAAAGGTAAAATGCAGAAGATCTTGTGCTTTATGAAATCTTGTAATGCATACAGAATCCAACAGGTCAAAATGGTCTTTTTACTTCCTTTTACTTCTGCTTTTAACATTTTGATTCCATTTTAGATACACATTTTCATTTTTACTTATTTCTGTTTCTGAACCCTTTTTTCCTTATGCTTAATTTTCCCTGACTTTACTGAACTACTTGGACTGCTCAGGAGTTTTTATAGAGTGAGCTGGCACATCTTTGTCCAGATCCTAACAAATATATATTGCCTATGTGCTTAAAATCACCTACACAGCCTTCATCAGCACATACCGCTCTTCCTGCCCTAATTGTAAGAACAATCCACAATGTAATTTCCCACTGAGACTGCAACGTTGCTTAACACCCATTTTGATAGAGGATTTGTGAGGGGCTTGAACTACCGGGATGATATGGATCAGTACAGGCACTCTCCCCCTGCCCCTCAACTTTATTAGATTAATGAAAATTGATCTATCTGCAAAGCTACTCTCTAGGCTTACTATTGCCTTGCTCTGGATTTAAAGAAATAGTGCACATCTCTCCATTGTCCTCACTTAGCCACAGTCAATTCATCAAGACAAATTTAAAAAAAGGCAGTAAAAACGAGATGAGAAATTCTGGGAGGTTTATATTCGTGTGTGCTTCGCATTTGCAGAATACGTGTTCTTTAGTGCAGAGTCATGAAGTAGTAAGGTCTTTCTGAATTTAAATATGAAGTTCCAATATAATCTTGCTAATAACCCTGATGCTTGTATATGCCTTGCAGTGAGTAAGTGATAAAAACTTTTCTTCTCTTCCCTTGCTATGCGAAATGTGAAGTTTGGCTTGATTTTCTAAATGAATGCATGACAAAAACAGTATCATTATTAAAAAAAAAAAAAAGCCAAACCTTTCCGAGCAGGTGGGGTTTGCATTTAATCCTAAAAATACCAAACCAGAACATTCACTTTTGTTTCACCAGGCAGAAGAATTCTGCAGTTTGGCCCGGGTCCTGTCCAGGCTCCTTCTTCCCGTGGGCAGAAGCCTCCCTCTATCGACTGACAATTTCACTGTTCAAGAGAAGGGAGCTTTCATTAGAAGCAAGAGCAGGAGCTGATCTGCCAGGTGTCTGGGGCCTCTTATAAAAGGGCTTTGAATCTGCAATCAAAATCAAACAGTTTAATAAATGTATCTGCATAGTTTTGAATTGTTTCTATCTACATTGACTTCTTTTTGTTAATGAAATGTACACTTAATGCTATTGAAGGGGTTGGTCCAGCAGGGTTAGCAAATGAAATTCTGTTTGTTTATAGGAAATAAACTATCTTCCTGCCGTTGTGTCTCTGTTCCTAACCATAGTGAAAAAAATGAATGACTTCGGCCTACGTATTTCTCACTCGAAGGGCCTTCAAGCAAAAACTGCGGAGAACTGAATCAGTCAGGTCTAGCATTCAGGGATAACTGCACAATCTTCGCTGTACAAACACAGTTGTCATTTGAAGTCACTCAGAAGAATTAGTATACATTTGCTGACCTGTTATTTTATAATTATTCAGGAGAAGTACTCAGTACACACTGATATGTATAAATAGCCATTTTGATGACTCCACAAATAAAAGGGGAAAAAATCAATTAAATTCAGTAAATATATGCTCTGTGGGTTTTGTTTTTTTCAAACAAGGTTGTCAGAGGAAATTATAAATTCGTGGGATTGTATTTATTTACGGACTCCAGTGTACTAGACAACAGAGAAGCAGACTCAGGCAGGCAACTAAGCAGGACCCTTTCTCAAACGTGCATTGACCGAAGTCATTGTGATGATAGAGCAGATCCTGCACCAGTGTAAATCAACACAGTGCCATTAACTTCAGTGGAGCGTTGATGAAGTACAACTGGCTGCCTGACTTGCCTGGGAGAAACCCTCAAGGTTCTGGGCTTTGTCATGTGTCCCGACATGCTGATTTATTGTTAAAACTTAGGGGTGCCCAGGAGAACTGGACAAGGTATGCTGTGTTGCTATTTTGAGTTGCTTAGGAAGGCTGCAATGTGCACCCAGAGACTTATTTTAACAAGGTTGCTCAGAAAGTGCAACAGGGGAGCATGAATTAAGAAAATGTAGAAAGTGAGCAGGCTGAGGGAAAGAGGCAAGTTTGGACAAATTTCTAGACTCACAAGACTACAGCTATGGAAATAATTAAAAAAGCACACTTTTTTGGATAATTTATTTTTGAAACTCTGCAAAATTTGTCAAATCGTTTATTTGATGAGCATTATTTGACCAGCTGCACAGGGAGTCACACTGGAGTGCTGTAATGAGTGCTTTGGAATGCAACCAGCGTTAATGTGCCTGTGATAGTTGGATAATTCTTTTACCCTGCTCATTTCTGTGGTTTGCCTGTAACTATGGCCCCGCTTGATTGCTGTTATGATGTGAGCTTTGAATTCTCTCTCTCCTTTGGCCTTTTCCTTTTGGCAGTTCCCACAGAGCTGAGCCCTGATTAGAACCACAGCAGGTCATTCGATCTTGAGATGGCTATAAAAGGTCTGTGCAAGTGACCATCTCGCTTCTGTCCCAAATGGATGATCACACATAGCATGAATTGCCACACTCCTGGAATGACTTCAGCAAAACTGGCAAGTTTTCCTTCCAGAACTAAAGCATAACATGAGGTACAAGGACCAATTCCATTAAATGCCCCTTTAAACTGTCAAATTCAGCAGGAACTTTAAAACAGAGCAGACTTAAAAGTGATGAAGGAGAAGTACCGTTCCCCTGCTTGAAATTGCAGCTGGGTTTGTTACCATCAGGTGTGATATGAAGTCAGCATTTTCCTTGATGGTTTTTTCCTTTGCCATTGTTGCAATCTGGCACTGCAGATCGAAGCCTCATTCCAGGTTTTCAAAGGGAACTGTTACTGGCCTGAAGGATTTTATTCCTTGTCTCCTTCTAAATGGATTTTCTTATTTCATAATTTCTCAAAAATAGGTGGATTTGATAAAAGCCAGATATTTGGAACTGAGATGGAGAGTTCAGATAATAACAGTTATACTGCAGAAAAACACAAGTTTTAATACTCATGCTATTAAGCAAGGTTTACAGTCATGTGCTGCCCTCTTTCATTCATGGGGTTCTTGAGAATATTGACACCCTTTTTTCAGGCACTTGCTCTGTTCAGGCGCTGGTGGCATGTTCATGTGAAACAGAGATTCTTGGGCTATGCTGGTCAGGTTCCCTGCTTGGTGGGAAACACACACAACAGGGATCGCCGTAACTCACTGCCTGCATGTACCTTGCCTTGCTCACAAGACACGTGCTCTGAAACACAGGCTGTCCAGTGCTGGACACAAAATTGTTTCTTTGGGAGTCTCAGCCTCTTACGCAGTTCACAAAAGACAGTGTTTCAAGAATTCACTCTGAGCAGACGTCGAGGCAGACTGAATTTTTCTGCTGCTTGTACAGCTGCTGTCTTCAGACACTGATGCTATCAAGGGCTGAAATTCGTAATGCAGAAAATCTTCATATAATTAAATGTGTCCTGTTTTTCGTGAAGTACAAGTATCTTCTGGGGATGCCTGGTGCAGGAGCAGTACTATTTATTGCTCCATTATTAATATTCATTATTTTAATAGTATTTAAATGGCAGATTTCAAGCCAGAAGCCTGAAATTTCATTCCCAGCTCTAGGACCAGCTCATTGAGAGTACTTTGGACTCAATCAGTTAGTGGTTAAGTGTCTCAGTAGGAAAGAAATATTACTTTGCTGTTCTGTCATACTGTCCTTTAAGATATCTCAATACACTCTACAGTAGCTCTCAGAAGACTGATCTCAGGTTGAAAAGTGTTAATAGCAAACGGCTTATGAGTTTGAAGTAGCCCATTTTAGGTTTTTTTCCCCCAAATTTTCCCCAATATATTTTTAAAAATGTAATGGAATCAAGTGATAAAATATACAGCTTCTTGGAACATGTATCCTCATTTTGGTTTTGGTAGTTTTGATTGATCAGCTGAGGTGTGAGTGTTCTTCAGGATTTTTCCACTTCCTTTGTAAAAAATCATGATAAAATTTGTTGAGAAGAATGATCAGCTAATGCAAAGAAATGTGGTTCTCAAGGTGCCACAAAGAAGTGATTCAGCACTGATACAAACTCTGACCATTCAGTTAATTTTCTATGCAGATAATTATCATTGTCATTATCGTTAACATTGGCACTTCAGCATGTCAGGATAGCTTATAAATATCAAGAGTCCATTCTTACTGTCAGTGAATTAATTAGAATTTTTCAGGTATGTTTTATTTTTATACTGGACCTACCTTACCTTAGCTCAGTCCAAAAAATGTGCAGAAATTAAAAACTAAGTACTGGAATGTCCACACAAACCCAAACCCAAATTCCTCTTTTATTAGTGTTCAATTGCACTTACATTACAGAGTCATATCACAGGGTTCTGCCAGATGTCAGGGAACAAAAAGGCACACACTGCCAGGTAGAGGGCTAAGACATCTGTGTTGCAGAGCCAGAGGCCAACCAGAGAAATATCTTGGCAATAACCTTCACCTGAGGGGATCAGGTATCTCTCCTGGAATGCAAGTCCAGCAGTACAGCAAGCACAAGGGATTCATTTGATGAAGTACACCGAATCTCTGCTGGGAAGGCCAATTCTCTGGCATTTCTGCCTTGGTCCTTTTCTGGAAACACCACCTTTTTTAGCAAAAATGGAAGGATAGGAAGCACCTCTATGCCCAGATGTTGCAGTTCACAGACTGGTGGTTGAGGTTGGCTCAAAATCTTCAAAGCCAGCTTGTGATGAGTAGTAGGAACAGACACAATGCCTGTTCTTCCACTTCAGAAAAATTCAGCAGAACTCATCAATTGGTTACAAGCAACCAGCTCCCATCAAAAGAAACCGTAAATGGACTCTGTATGACACACTGGAGTTACCTACATTGCATGACATTCTGGGAGATCCTAATGTTTCAGCATTCATTTTTGCTCCCAAATCAAAACACAAAAATTTAGTCACCAAAGCTTGTTCTGTAAAAAAACCAAAAGTAATTCAGAAATAGTGAATATTTATTTATTTATTTGGTATCTTGACCAAGCAAAAACCTCAGTGCACGCCCTCAAATTGATGAGGTTGGTTTGTTGAACTGATGTGGTTCATTCTGTGAAACATCAACTGATGTTACACTGAGTTCTCCACACTAAAGCACACTTTTTTGTCTCGGGAGTTGCTCTGTTGATGCCCGTCTCTCACAGCTCTGATTGCAGCTCAGTGGCTGGATTGCAGCTGTTAGCCTGAACCCATGATCAGTTTTCAGTCAGGAAGGAAATAGTGTGAAATGAAGAGGAAGGTAACTCACAGGGAACTTGATTGACAGATCAGACACTTGTGAGCTCAAAGAAGCGATGGTGTGACAGGGAAATGCAACTAAAAAATTTACCAAGCTGAGGTGGCAAACGTTATAGATAACAAGGCCTGAAAGGAACAATCATCCTTGCATCACCATTTGCTAAAGCAGCAGCTCCCGAACATCTCCTGTTTCTTGTCCAGAGACGTGCAAAGTAATGCGACCAGCACAATAGAAGATCTCTCTATGCTAAGCGTCATACAAAGAACACAAAATAGCCCCCTTCCAGATAAAATTATGATGGAGACAAGAGGTTGGAGGGAGGAGAACGGTCTTGTCTGATGGAAAGACTTGTTACCTGGAAGTTGTATGTGCTTAGACTTCTCCCTCTGTCCTCATACCCTGCTATTTAAGATTAATTCTGTATGAAAAATCAAATATATAAACTTCCCTATCTATGCTCTAGTTATGTTAAGCTTGAGGCCATCACGTGATCTGATCCCGGATGAGGGATTTCAGGAGTGGATTTATTGAAGAGCATTCCCCTTTGTTAGCATCAGCCATACCACTTATTGCTTATGCATCTCCTTGCACCTCGTTCAGGTAGGACCCATAACTACCTCAAAAAATGTAAATGTAGACATCGTGTCTTCTTGCACAGAAGGGATGGGAATCCAAGGAGGCATGGCATAGACTGTACCAGAGATGGCTCAGAGAATGCAAGGGTCAAGGAAGTGATCCAGAACAGTGGAGACAGGAGTGGAAGAAGCTGCTGGAAGGGGAAAGTTTGCTTCATGGGGAGAAACACATTTGTTGTAATTTCTGTTTATTTTAAAAAGTTAGAAGAACATACTGCTATATGTTTATATTAGAGAAGACTATGTTAAAAAGCATGACAGGTATGTGGAGCAGCAGATGGTAAAGATATTGATCCTTATTTCCTATATTCTGATTCTGATTTTTCACATCTTTAGGGTACACACCCAGAGCACAGGGGGCTCAGACATCATGGCTCACAAGTCTGTGTAGATGAAAAGGTAGCCTGCTCCCCTCTGTATGTAGCTGGAATTTCTTATGGGCTAAAGGCTTCTTCCCGCAGTCTATGACATTGCTGTAGTTCAGCCACATGATGACAAAGTCATGACCAAGGCAACCTTTGGTAGGATGTCAGCTGCCTGACAGTAGGAGGGAGTGTCACTTGGAAGTGTTTTTGGAGGTGTCTGGAGAGGGAGCATGTTGCAGGCTGGATTAATTGTTCTGTTAGTTTCTTCTTTGCTGTCCTGTTTTCTGAAGTCCCCACAAGCCCTTCCTTCCACCAAGTGGCAAGGAGTGAGCTGATCACATGGCTGAATGTTATTCCCCCTTATGTGACTGCATGTGTGCCTGTCACATGATGTGGGATGCTGGCATTTTTGGCATGCAGTGGCTGTACATCTGATCATATGACAGGAAAAGAAGAAAGGGAGAGCAGTTCTCCCGTATGAAGCTACGTATCTGGGCCCACGCTTCCCCTGTTTAAAACTTCACATTGGTTATCTGATAGGGAATAGAGAGTGGAATTTTGTGAAGCAGGGCAGCAATGAAGGCTCCTGGAGAAGATACAGTAGGGAAACATCCTCTGGGAGTAGAGATCAAGAGGCCGCTTATTTATTGAGATTTTGAAAACCTATTTATCCAAAGTTCAAGAACCCAACGTAAATACAGAAAGCACAAATTGATCCCCAGTCAATTTTTCTCATTTCTTCATTTCATCTTGTTTATTCTTTATTTCTTCTAAAACACAAGCTCTTCATTTTCTCAGAACATATGTGAGAGAGCTGGCATTCCTTGTATCAGAACTTGACAACAAAACCAAGTCCTGTGGTACTTTCAATGTTCTCACTATGAGCAGAAAATTTGCTTGATATAGGCCTTACTAAAATCACAGTTTACATGAGACATCGCTCTACCAGTCTGCTGTCTAAAGAAAGGAACAGCCTTCAGCTCACGAAGACACTTGCACATCAGATTTCTATTTTGATTACTTGTGTCACAGGATCTGATTTACTGCTGGACAGAGGCTTGATTGAGCCAGTTTAGCTTCTTCATCCTGGTGAACTCCCTCCCCCTAACCTTACGCAGCCCTTTAGGACAAGTGTGACCTGCTTAGCGTGACAGTGAGTCATCAGGTTGGCTCAGATTGTCTCCTCATACCTTTGAGATGGATGATTAAGATCCAATTGCAGGCCAATTGAAAACTTAACTAACTTCAGCAGGGCCAGTAAAGCAACTTGGTTAAAGCTGAAATTAATTAATCACTAAAGCATCCAAGGACTTTATCAGGGATCATACACAAGTGTTCACTGCTGTATCAGTTTTCCACCCAGACACATTTATTCATTTATTTAAGTTGTGACTACCTGTCAGAAGGAAATAGTAGCAATATTTCCTAGGGCATTCTCTGGTAAGGTTCTGGTTGTTCTGAAATAATGTGCCTTTCTTCACAGAAGAGCCCTAAATGAAACATTATGCCATGCTATTTTTGCAGAAGACCACGTACCAGGAGTACGATACTAATGAAAATGCATCAGCATCTGATGTTCAGAATTAGGAGGTGGGAGTAAGGCTACTCCACATTTATGCTTTTCTCTGAGTCAGTATGAAGCACTTCCAAGAAGACTATGCTCCTTACTTTATATTTCTGTGAAAGAGGAACAAATAATGTCATTTTTAAATGTATTTGTCATATATTTTGTTTGTCTCCACCCTGCCACTCTATCTACTGATCATCATTGCTCCACAAGATGATGGATATCCTGCTACAGTTCTTGCCCTCAGCATGCTCACAAAATAATTCTGATGTTACTTGTGCCATTGTACAAGAAATCTGAAAATACTGATTCAGGCCTCTTCACAGAAATGCCAGAATTTCTCACATGAGGTCAATTTACAGCATGGGTTAGAATGAATTGCATTATTTGTTTAAATAAATAAATAAATAAAAGATAAGACTCTCTGCCACTGTATCTGATGGGACTAGAAATCTGAAGAAAGCATATGGCAGAAGATGAAAAGGTAGTAGCATGGAATGATCTTAAGAAATCATAGGACTTTCATTCAGGCTCTGTCTCTCTGTTGGAAGCTTGGTTATAACATGAGAAAAAAACCCCGACATTTTATAGGGCAAATTCCTCAAATTACTTTTGTATAGTATAAAGTTTCATGTTATTTGCAGTACCAACAGAAGTCCAGATATATGTCATTTGAATAGTGATGTGCAAACCCGAACAATTATAATTTGCCTATTGCACATACTACTTACACAAGTAAGAGATAGCTCTAGGACTGGCATATATGACTGTGAGTATCTGGATAAGTGGCATGGTCTGCCACAGCAGACCAAGCAGCCTGCATATGTCTGACAGCTTCCTCAGAATTTAACTAAAACTAAACTTAACATTGCGATACAGTGAAGCTGTTCCTCAAACTTCCTGTGAGGTGAGGGATTTAGACCTGTTACTGAATCACTGAACTGACTTGGTGGATCCAAGAACGTCTAAGACACACAAAAGAAAGAAAGATCAGTACTCTGAGAAAGCTTCTGCAGCTGGATGGTGAAACTTGTTTAAATTGCTCTGTGGTATAGTGGGGAAGTTTTCTTTGGCCATCACTGATGCTTCAGGAGTTTCTTGAAGGGCTTCTTTATAGGAACTTCTTGGTTGCCTGTAGCAATTTCATCATCAGCTCTCTAGCAATATTTGCAAAGCTGGTTGTCTCCATGGTTCCAGAATGAGTCATGTAAAAGAGTGCTGAGCTTGTCCTGTGTCAGACCCTCCCATGTGTGACTGATCCCCTTCTGCTAGCTCACACATCAGACCTCATTTCATGGCTTTTCCTCATCTTTCATGGTTTGGTCACATCACAATGTTCCTTTACTTGCATGGCAAAAATAACATCTGCAGGAGCTTTCCAACATCCTGTGATTGAAAATAAGATACAGCAGGGATTCTGTGTGGGTCTAACGTGCTTCGGAGTATAACACAAAAGAGTGCCTTCTCACAGCTTTCACAGCAGGTCATTTTGATTGACATATTTGTAGAGGCTACAGGCTGGATTGTAGATTCAGCTGGTATGTCAAACCAGATGGGAGAATTCCACCGAGTACACAATGAAATGAGGAGTGCAATTCTATGGCTTTCTCTGCTTCTAACAGATGGATGGGAAAGTAAAATACCTCTCCATATTCTCCTTTTCTTTCTGAGGGTCACCTCTATTCCTCTGATTCCCCTTCTCCCCTCTCCTCCTTCCCCTGTATTTTCCTTCTCAATTTGTGTATCCCTTCAGCTTCTCCTATCTTCTGGCTTTTCAACATAAACATCCTTTTCTCTGTCTTTCCCTCCTGTAGGTTTTTTTTCATTGCTCTTGTTATTCTGTGACCGTAGGTGTTCCCAGTACAGAAAGAGTAGACAATACGTGACAAAGCATGCAGCTCCAGAAGAGGCTAGCGAAATTTTCTATCCCATTGTGGAATGAAAAACACCCGATCAGGTCAGGGAATGAGTGAACTTTGTGGCATTAGAGGTTTGGCAGTGTGCTCCTGCTATTTTGGAAGATTTTTTGAACTAGATGGAGTTGATAAGCGTTTTTTTGTTAGAATTTCATTTTTTCTTTTCTTTTGGTGATTCAGTTAAGGAACCTAAAGATGTTTTCCTAGCTCAAAGGAAGCTTTTGTAAGTGTCAGAGACAAAAGAAGTCCCCTGTATGCTGGGCTGGTGGAAGTAGTTACCCTATATTATAACTTTCAAAACAGCAAAACCTATAATTAAGGTTATGTTTGGACTTTTATTATAATCTCCTATTTCAGTGCATGGTTTCAGCTCTGGAGGTAAAAAATTTTAGAAACTTTGACCACAATCCTGTTGTATGATTCTTAGTTATGCAAGTGAAAAAAGTTTCTCATTGTATGAGGTGTTTAGATGCTTTTTGTTCCTGGAATACTAAAAAAAAATAAAATAAAATAGAGGAATTTCAAAATGTGAAATTAGTCCTAAATCATACTAAAACAATTCGCTGCAGCGAAAGTGATTATTGGGTTTTAAAACTTAGCCTTCTACCTACTGGATGTGCTTCCCTTCCCCACCAGCATATAGCTGTCTATATAAAGAAGGTAGCTGAAGGAAGCGGTAACAGCATCCTTCTCTTCTCACAGAGCTACACAGATCTTCTACAAGAGGCACCAGCATTGCTGCAGGGCTGTCAGTATATCCAGCACATTTTACTTTTAAACTCGGATACCCCTAAATGTAGTATTGCAGTCCTTCAAGCCGTGCTTCAGAGTTTGACCCTGGACCTGTAGAAGTGAGGCTGTGCATAAATACAGGAGAACACACCACCTACAAGCCATTAAATGCAGCAGAAGCAAAAAGATAAAAAAAAAGGAGTGTTCAATAAACCCTGGTCATCAGGACCAGAGTTGTTCAAAATATACAGAGATTTTCTTGGCTACAGACTAAACAGAAGGACCTTGTTTACATTATTTTTTGGCAGGATGGCAGGTGTATGGTAGAGCTGACTGCGAATCTCCTGGGAGAAATAAAATGCACAAAGGCCTCCTTTGCCTCTGGGAAGCCTAAATGGCCAGGCTCGGATCAGGAAGGAGATAAAGAAGCTGGCTCCTTTGGGCTGCTGAAATGCACTTGCTACCGGTCTTGAACTCCCCTCAAACGCATCCCCGCTGTACCGAGCACCACTGGTGCTTCCCACCAGCGCATCCTGCCTTGCTTTGAGCTGTGGCCATTTCAACGGCTTCTCCCTTCAGCCACCATCCAGCTCTTTGTGGCCACGCTGTGTTTCCTCTCAAATACCGACCAAGGCAGTGACAGGAGAGAAACTGATGGCAAAGTCTTCTCAGCAAGAGGCAATGTATTTGTGCCTCTGCTCGCTGGAAGCCTTGCCCATTGCCCCGCAGTGGCCTAAGCTGATTCACCTGGAGCGTCTCCGGGCTGCCCTGTGCCAGGACTCCCTCAGGGCTTCACACCATGAAGGGGGCAACAGTCCCTTTGCAATGGCAGAGGGAGGGTGATGAAGGCAGGACAGGCAGCTGGAGGAGGGTCGCTCGGTCTCCAGGGAGCTGAAGACTGTGACCATCCCTGGGTGAGGGAAGGAGCCAGGCAGCGGCAGCAAGGAGGTGTTGTCCACTTCTCCTCCAGCTGCCGCCACAGTGGCCCTGTGCCCCGCGACAGCCCTCAGGCTGCCAGGGCAACATGGCAGCAAGGAGGCGTTGGCAGTGCAGCCGAGGCAGGAGGAGCAGCGGCAGCCCCGGCGGGCAGAGGCAAGGCCCAGGCCTGGGGCCACCGCACGGGCTGCCAAGGCCTGCTGGGTGGGGATGGTCAGGTGGCAACGGCTATGCTGGCCCCAGGGCTCTCTGCAGCCGAGGGTGAGGCAGGGGGAGAGCAGCTGCAGGGGCCTCCACACTCTGGCACGGCCTGGTAGTCCCCTCTCGGTGGCCCCCGCCATGGGGCAGGAGTGGAGCCCACCTGAGGGGACACCTGTCAGCCCAGGGGCGTGGAGCAGCGCCCGGTTTCTGGAGCCGGACAGGGGCTTCGGTGTGAGGTGTGCACTGAGCCGCGCTGGCTGTGCCGGAGCAGGGTCTGCGCACGTGTGGAAATACCTGAGACACTTGAAGTGTTAAAATCTGAGCTATCTCTGGAGCTCAGACTTCAGCTGCCAGACCTCCAGTTTTCATCCACACAGTCTTTCACGGGTGCCTTCTTTGCTCTTTATGCCCGATGACTGGAAGAAGCTCTTCCTGAAGGCCCAAACAGTCATCAGAGGCTTGAAAGTGGGGCAGAAGTTCTCCCACAAGCCACAAATGCCTCCAGCTCTCCCTGGCCCCACACCCCTCATGACATCGGAAGTGCGAAGGGCGTGAGATCAGGCGTGTGGCAACAGATTGACATCACAGCCATCGTTATTTTTTCTGAACATGGTTTAGTGATGCACAGCCACCTCGCAGTAGCTGCCCACTGATGTAGGCAGGAGCCGAGTCTGTTTTTTTAGGCTAACACATTTAGACTTACACGCCATTGGCTCAGACCAACTGCCTAAATCTTTTTCGGGATTTGTCCCCAAAGATAATGGCTGTCCCAAACGCCGTTTAGTACTAGCAACTTCCCCTGCAGAGCAGTTTTAAAACCTGTTAGGGTTTTGCAGAGTTCGCAAGCTCCACAGGAGGGAGTCTTTACCTATATTTAAATGCCACACCTATCTACTTAAGGTATTTGCCACCTACAGTAATGATCGGTAAGGGCCAATTTCTACTTTTTCTGCAAAAGAGTGGTGGATCAAATGGGGTTGCACACTCCTTGGTCAAAGTGGTCCATGCCTCAGGACTCGAGTCTGGCAAACTTTGGAAAGCCTATGAAGAAAATTAGACACACACAAACATTGTAGCCTCACTGGTTGTTTTACAGTGAAGTATCAAGCCCAGTTTTCTGCTAGAAATTAGACAGTTATTGCTTTCCCTTTCCCACCCCCCCTCAATTTATGACAGTGATTTAACTTTGCTATGTGTTAGGTAAAAGAGAGTAAGAAGCCCCAAAGCCTGACTAACAGAGAGAGTCCTGGAAATAAAAAAAATACCTGGGCAATGAGAAGCAAAGCTCCTAACTGTGAACAGTCCAGGATATTTCTGAGAAGATGACAACAGCATAGGAAAACCTCTGGCCTCACAAGGGTAGAAATCATTTGCTGTTGGCAACATTTGGCAGTGTAGGACTGACCCGAGCTGGAAGGCTGAGCAGCAACAACTGCTTCAGATGACGGAGGTGTACATACAGTGACAGGCAGTTCTAGTGGAAGGACGCACAGCTTCTTTGTCCGCCCAGTAAATCAGCACTGGTAACACAGAAGCCTTCCTGATCATAGATGAGTCAGAATTAAGAGCAGAGTTGCGAAGATGGAAATAAAGCACATCATAGACTTGCTGTGCAAAGAGAAGGCGCAAAGTGCACACAGTAGAAGAGTTAAGCTAGAGAGGGCTGCGGCAGACAAGGAACCTGGAGTGCAGGAACGAGCAATGACAACTGCAGTCTGCAGAGCAGCTTGGGAAGGCAATAGGTGGTAGATCTGAAGAACTTCTAAGGCAGCCAACAGAGACTGTTTGAGAGCTTCCAAGCAGGTTTGGCTGGGGAAAGGGTCTGGAGAAAACAGAGAGCTTATGGAACATTCACGTCTGCCACAGTTAAAGTTTAATGTTCCTGATGGAGAATGCTTTGATACTACTGCCTGCAGAAGATTTGAGAAAGTTTATAAACCTATCTGTTTTGAAGGCAAAGTTCACGTCCCATCTTGTTACCTGAGTTTTCTTTGCCTTTACTGAGACAATAGTAATGGATAATTTGTTCATATGCACGTTCTTGATGTGAAGCAGAGAAGGACAGCAGTAGTCTTAATGATTCATAGAGTCGTTAGTGCAAAGGTTTTTTGAAGGGGAGTTTTTAAAGTGGTTTTCCATTTCTAATTCCTCTAAATCTTGGACTAACAAATTGTTTTCTTTATAGATGATCAGAAGTTCTGTTTCTATTTGCAGGTTGGCAAATATATATGGTATATAAAAATGCTCCATTCCTATTTTATGTGCAATTAACAATGGAGCTTTCCATACCAAGAAGTTATAGGGGCTTGACAGTACAAAACAGGTTTCTCAGACTCTGCTTGGAATACAATAAAAGACAGAAAGCCCAGATGCACGATCTGGTGGCCACTGCAATTATCAAGCATAGCTCCTATCTTGTCTGCATACTCTAACAGCCAAGATCTTTCTTCCTTAGGCCTTCTATTATATGTTCTGATAACTAAGCAGAACAGAAGTGGTATTTCTCTCCCTAAAAGGCCTCCCCTCTTCCCTCTCTCATTTCTCCACCTGCAGCTACTCTTCTGATAGCCACTTCTCCTTCAGCAGAGTGCTTTCTATCAGATCAGGTTTTGCTGGATGCCCCTGAGAGTAGTGTAACCCCTGCCCTATGCTGATGGATTGAATAAAGCCACTAATCATTAAGTGAAAGTTACACCAGACATTGTATGGAGTGAAAGGAGGGGGCACAGTTTTCTGCATTTGGGGCTTGGCAGATTTCATAACAAAACAGCTGGCTGCTAGACATGGGTGCTGATGGAATACATTAATTACTCTTGTCAAGGTTTTAGACACACTTGTGTGCTGCTGGTAATACCAGCATGCAGGATTATCAGAGAAATCGCCTGTAAAAAAGAAAAAAACATGAGGAAGGGAAGAAAGGAAATTGGAAAGAAGGTTGTCTGATTCAGGCCCACACTGCATTTGCATGGGCAGTCTTGTCTGCTTTGACCAATGCATTCCTTCACCTCCCCATGTTTTCCACAGCAGATTCACAGAGTTTTTCTGAACACAGTGAAGTAACTCGTGGCCTTTTCTGTCTTTATCGTTGTAAGTATTCATACAATAGCAGAAGTCTACTGGGTGATTCATAGTGACATAAATTAGAGCCAGCCTTCTCTGTCAAACTTATATACAGCTTAACAACAGCTTGACTATAGTCTGTAAAAACAATAAACAGTGGGGAAGGTACTTGTGGACTTTGTTTTATAACAAAGAGATCGTAGACTGAATTTGGCTTGCTGCTGACTCCTGCTTGTAAAATCTGACATGTCTGTTTCGTGCATCAGTTTTAGTAATGTTATCAAAACAAGTCACTAGGTAGTCAATATTTGCATTCTGTTCCCTCCTTATGAGTCTGAAATTTTTAATAGCTTAAGGTGACATTCACTTGAGCCTGGTTCCGTTCACCCACTCACAATGTCGGAACATCTCACAGTCTGCCACGTGTTTTCCTCCCCCTGACACAGGGCAGATGGACCCAAGGATGTGCGTACATGGCTCGGTAAATGGTCTGGAAGAGACAGATGAGAATTCATGTTCAAAACTAGCTGCAAGAGCAGTATAGCTAAAGTAGTAGGTGGGATAGTTCCAGGCTAGTATTTGCTGCTTCTTGGCAGCACAGTAATGATTTTGGTGAAGTGGTAGGTAGCTATGCTGTTTCTAATGCCTGTGAGTTTCATGCAGTGTGCCACATAGACTTGCCTTGGGAGATTTCGTCTACATTTGCATTGCTCTTTTTTGTTGTTTTGGGGTTTTCTTGTTTTTTTTCTTCTCCATGCAAAAGAATAAACCATGTCTTCTGGCCAAGTGGTGCAAGCTGGCCTTCAGCCATACTGTTTCAGGCCAGGACATACTGAATGGGACTGCTCATCCGAAAAAGATTTCATAGCAGCATGGTAGGGGGGGTAATGGATGATGTTCACATCCCCTCATGCTGCCCCCATGATGTTCCTGTGATCATATTAATCGTAAGGAATATATAACTTATTTTGGATTACTTTGGAGACCTGTGGCCACTGGCATCAGTTATAACAGCTCAGTTTATCACATCCATTCTTACACAACCTGGGACAGACATGGCCAGGACAGCACCCTGTCGTCTCAAGGAGGTATCTGTCATCATGGCTTCAAGGAACCTACCTATGATTTAAGGAATGTTGCTTGTGACCTGCTGCCCTGAATCATGCAACTGTCTCCCAGCCACACAGAGCCATACACCCTTTGTACTTTGGCCCTGAGCTTCTATAGAGCAGAGGTGGAGTATGCTTTTGGGAGCAGACATCTGCTGCTCTAGAACAAGATGGATTAAGATGGATCAACACAAGGATCATGACAGTTTGTGGCACCAGGCATAGCCAGTGTGAGAAGCCTGACAACTTTTTCCAAGCAAAGAACATCAGGACTGAGCCACTGGTCCACTTATTCACAATCTGGCTTTACTGCTGGTTGGCTTATGGGTCAGGGAATTGAGTACACACTGAGTGTGATGCTGTGGTGCCTGTGCCCATGACAACCAAGACTGGCATCAGAACAGCACGATACTCGACACCTGGATTATTTTGGGCAAAAGCAGAGGTACATCTGGAATTGCTCACAAGCACTCCACCTCTTGTCCTCTCAGAAGATTTGGCTTTTAGCTCCTTCAGGATAGCTGGGCTGAAGGGCTGTGCTGCCTGAGGATCTGAAGACACCCCTGGGGCACGAACAGCTTGTCCACCCTGGGTGAAGGACCACAAGCTCTTTGGGAGAGGAAGAAATACTGAAGAGGGGTGTGAACATCCCCTTGCCTCCTGCTGAGAATTCCTTTCACTTTTATCCCAGTAATCACTCTCTTCCATCCAGTTAGCATCCTCCATCTTTACCTCTGCCTGGGATTACTCTCACAGGCAGACCTTCTCTGCAGCTCTGTTCATCACCTACTACATCTAAGCATGTTTTTGTAGGGTGCTGGAGTAGGCAGGAGATGGCGATAAAGGTGTAGCTGTATTCAGCTTTCATTAGGTTCACATGTGCAGGCAAAGATACTGTCTGGAGACCAATACTCTGTGCTGTTGCCAACCAGAAACCTCCTGTATCCCGTATCCAAACTTTGCAGCTTTATAGGAGGGTGCCTTGCCTAGATTTGCAGCTTGGCAAACCATGTTGGATAGCCTGGAGAAGAGCTCTGGATAGGATAGTACACCAGAGAATATGGAAGTTCCTCAGCTGCAGGCAGATGACAGGTCTCACTGTTTTCCAGCGCAACACGCAGGCACCTGGTGAGGCTGAAGGGAGCTGTTAGCTTTGTAGTTCACGGCGAGGGTGCCTCTGCTGCCCTGTGGACTAGTTCATTACCAAGCTGAGCTGCCTCTTTTTAAGCCCCACCTGCCACTTTATGTGCAGCAGGATAGAGGTCAGGCCACAACACTCCAACCAGTCATTAAGAGAAAAAGCAATTGACCTTTTTTGCTTGCGTTAACTTTGCTGATCTCCAGCCCCGAAGTGTTTATTTTGAAAAAGACTCTGTCACTGCTACTGCACCAAGAATACAGAATAATGCCATTACTATTGTTTGTTTTGGTTGGAGGAAAAGCGCTCTGAACCATTAACAAATATCCTCTTGTTAGCAATTGGAAACATATAATTAGGACAGACTTTCTAGTTATTTTAACGAGATTTCGGTTTCCTCTCTCTCTCTCTCTCTCTCTCTCTCTCGCTGTTGCTCTCTTTCCCATTTTTAATGAGATACCAATTTCCTCCCTTCTCATTTGCAGACGCCTTTCCAATAAAACAGACAGCTTTGATTTTCATCTTAGCATGCATTCTTAGCCTTCATTTATTCATCTGCATAGGTTGCACACCGCACTCTCCATGCGCTAAACGGCTGTTAATCGCTGAAAAATTAACAAGGTGTTTAACGCCCCCCAAAAAAGGCTAAAAAAGTCTTTTCCTTGTTAGGTGGAAAGGCTTGTATTTTTTTCACATGACCACAGCTCAGCTAATTCTAAGCATCAAGGGCATAACAGGACGCATTTTTGCAACTGCACCTTATCTCTCCTCTGCTACTCTGCTTCTGCTCTGTACCTACTGGTCTGTCTTCCTGTGGACCTCTCCCCCAGCCTTCTCCTCTTTAAAGCTGGAAAGAAATCTTGCACTTTCCTTTTGTAAAATTGACTCTAGGCCAGTTTATTTTAATTGCAGAAATGCTGTCAGTTTGTGGGCAGCCCAGCAGGCCCTGGAAGATTTGTAGGCGTTGAAGGCATGAAGAGAGGGACCTTTCTCAGTGTAGCTGATTCAGTACAGCCAATTCTTCCCTTGAGGTTTGGGGAGATGCAGCCTTGGCAAGTTTGGTCAGTAAACTGTTTATTTATGAAAAGTTATTTTTATTTCACTTAAATAGCTCTTTAAGACTTGCAGAAATCCTGAAACAGTACGGAGTAGAGATCACCTAGTGGCAAAGAATCTGGGCTTTATGTTTTATTCAGCCTAGCTACCAGATGAGATTTTCTGTAGGTTTGATACATCATTTCTGTTATCTGAGATGTGCCATCACGGAGTGCTAACTCATTAGTTCTTATCTCTGCAGAACTGAGGTGGATCCATATTTGGATTTTGTTTCATGTCCAAGAAAGATGGTAGGTGTTGCAGTCAGCAGCTGATAGTGGGCTGTGCATAGCTCCTGATGATGCCTAGTGGGCTGAAAATACTGTGTTACAGAAAACAGTCCAGTTGACCTCTCCTGGAGCATTTTCCCTCTCTTATTCTGTTACAGCTGAAGAAGTGGCTTGTGCTCATTGTCTCATCTCAGTTTTACTCGGATGTCATGTTACTGTGGCATCAGAAAATCTTTTCCTCCCTATGTCTCCAAACAAGAAATCTTCCATAACATATCCTTGGCTGATATGCCCCAGTCAAACTGAAGTCACTGGACTCTGTAGAGGAGTAACAAGGCCATGTTCTGAAACCTTCTGTTATTCTCTGTAGGAGACTGGACAAAATGACCTAATCGTTTTCTGATCTCAGTTCTGTGAATTTACATTTGTGTTCCCATGACTTCTCCTTAAACTGGAGTTTGAATTGGCCTAGGCGGTGAGCTACCAGCAATCTCTACACTTTGACTGGTTCCCAAAATGGATAGTACTTGGAATTCGAACTTAAAGTCTGTAAGTCTTTAATTCTAAGAACGTTATCTGAAGGACTCCAAATTATAGGGAATAATTAGCCCACATCTGACTTACCAGAGTCAGATGTAAACCATATGCTGCCTGAGCGACTAAATTTCTGGGGGACTTTGGTCATAGGTGAGAAGTTGTGTAGTTTCTCCCAGAACTGTACAAATCTACTTAACCAGAGCACTACAAATGTGTTGGCAAATGCCGAGGCCAAGCCAGCTGCATTTTTGTGCAGAGCGCCAGCTGAATGGTGGAGCCAAGGAGAAGAAGCCAGGGGAAGCAGCGACTCGTGAGATCTCTGAGCAAGGTCAGAGAGAGCAGCAGGGCAGAGGAGCCTGCAAGGGGAGCCTTGCTTCACTAGGAATTATCTAACAACCCTAACATCGTAGTATGAAACCATTGTATTGTTTCATGCTGGCATTTTCTGCTTGTATCCAGAAGACCCTTTGTGAACAGTGGGCTTATTATGCAACCCTCTTACTTAGACATAGTTGTTCTGTTGTTTTAGTTAAAGTTTTCTCAAATATTTCAGTTGTATCCATGCTATTAGGCTCAAGAAAGACTGCTAGTAGTTGGGCAGGATGGGTGGGGGAGGCAGCTGTGCAGCTGCATGGCCATCAATGCACAGTGTGGTCCAGATGAGCACAGACTGCAGGCGGTGCTGCTGGGAGCAACACGGTCACCCATGGTGAGTGAATCCACACCTGTTTCTACTGCTGTAGATTAGTCCTTTTCTAGAGGAAGATAATCTATACTAGGATAAGCATAAAGTATTACTGTATCCACAGCTGAGGCAATAATTCAAAGGTAAAATACAGTCAAGCCTCTAACCAAAAGAGTTTATGCTGGTACAGAAGTGTATGTCCAACTTGACTAAATGTGTAAACCACAGTGAAAGATTATTATTATTGTCAATATTTTTTAGGTACTTAGGATGAATTCCCTTCTGGTCTGCATCTGAAAAGGATTTTGGGAGGAATCCTTAAAAGCCAAGATCCTTTTCACTTGGAGTGGGCATTCATGTCAAACAGGCATATGTAAATTTCTGAAATAACAAGTTCACTTAATAAGAATAGCATTCTCGAGAAAACTGCTGCGCTCTTCTCCTTCCCATACTGGTGCATATATTCCTCAGACCTATCCCTTCCAGCTTCCACTCTCCATGACAATGAACTCTGTGTGTAATTGTTCATCTTTGCACCAATAATTTGGATCTTCTGGATGAAAATTACCACAAAGGTAGAACAGAAGAAGTGGTAATAATTACTCATTCAAGCTTCATTTTCCTTTTTTTTGGCCATTTTGCTGGAAAGACAGGAGGAATAAAGATTGAGGTCTCTAAAGATATAGGGAGGGCAGGATCTCTGTCGACCATGATGAGCAACATTGGCTGAGTAATTCTGAGTAATCTTGAGACGTCTGTTTCTGTGAAGACTGTAATACCATAGCCAGACACCTTTAAAGTCTCAGAATTAGTATAAGATAAATGAAAACTAAGATATTACTCAAGCAGAGTTGAAAATAGAGATTTCTTTACGGTGAAAGCTGTAAAAAGAGTTGGTGGCTCAGAGTTCCAGTCACTAAAATTCAGAATTAAAATTTTAACCATAAGAATAATGAATCATTGTAGTACTTTACCCAGGGACAACATAAATTCTCTGCCATTGAGGTCTCTTAATGGAGGCTCATTGTCTTTCTAAAAAGTATGCTTTGATTATGCCACAAGTTAATGGCTGAGATGAAGCAATAGCTTGAGAAATTTTTTTTAGTATGTTTCATGGAAGTCAAACTGAATCATCACAGAGTTCCCTTCTAGACTCCGTAAATCTATGTGAGCCATTCACACGTACTTCCAGCATGAAACACCAGAGAGGCTAAAGTATTAGTTTGAATAATGAGATAAATATGTAAGAAACACCCACTGTTGGATGGAGCTCTGAGCAACCTGGTCTAGTGGAAGATGTCCCTGCTCATGGCAGGGGGGTTGGAACTAGATGATCTTTAAGGTCCCTTCCAAACCTTACCATTCTATGATTCTATGATTCTATAAACCAAAACATAGGGGGACCACTGAGGAAAAAACCAATCTTTTCAGTGACATTTATTAGCTGTGGAACTCTGTCTACAAGAGATGGTGAAAGCCAGTTCTTGAATCATTTGAAACAGTGCTGCATTTGAAAGAAGTACAGAATTGCTGAATATAGCAAAATGAGCAGACCTTCTTTGGTCCCAACAGACTATTAAAACAATGCAGTTTTCCATTTCTACTCCCATGATTTTTATGACAGTGTGCAAAGTTTGGAGAATATTAATGAAGAGCTAGCTCATGGGAAAATTACTGCTGATGGCTGAACATCCATGGGCGTGTTTGCGTTTTGGAACCTTTAGTAGTGAACCTTTGTCAATAGCGTGGAAGGTAATATCACCTTTAGTAGTGAACCTTTGTCAATAGCGTGGAAGGTAATATCACCCCTGTTTTTTTTCTCCTTCCTTATCTCATTTGCCACAGTACATCAGTGAATGCTGATGATCACAAATTACTTGATCGCTGTGGAAAGAGAGAAAAACTGATCACTCAGTCTCTCAGCAGGTCACTGCCTGAGACTGTCAGACAGAAGGTTTGCAGCTGAGGACCTGACAACATCTAACCGTTGCTTGGTATCCAGGAATTATCTGGCTGAATTAATTGAGGCCATCACTCAAGGCAATGTTAAAAGAGATTCAAAGGATAGAGTGTAAGTGACTTCACAGTGTATTTTACAGGAGATGATAATTTCTAGGTCAGAATACTCTGTAAGCATAGCTAGTACATTGATATTGGGACAGTGGGACAGCAGGGTAAAGTAAGAGGGACATTGGCAGTGGTCAGCTAAAACTGTGCCTTACATCTCGTATTTTGGATGCTTGCAGGGCACACCAGAAACACTAAAAGGCAGAGAAGCATCATTTCTGTGAAGGGGGCTACAAGCTGTCTGTTTTTCCAAGAGTGATCCCCAGCTGTTTGCACTACTTGAAGTTCTCCTGTACTAGTATTGGAAAGGGCCAGGCTCTTCATTAACAGTTAATTAAGCCACAGTGGCCCTTCCTTCTCATCAGGGGTTGCATTCATTTGCAGATTTAGTTAAAGGGATTCTGTCAGGTTGTTTATGCTTATAATGTGACTGATCTTTACAGCTGCATAGTCCAGCAGGAAATGCCCAGAACGCGCCCCTGGGGCTCTGTCTGTCACTCTAAACTAAACCCCATCCTTCAAGAAGCACAGAACTTCTATTTTTTCAAGTCTTTTATAGCCCCAGGTGTGAGTCAGGATGTGATGGATGCTTACAGGCTGCAGCCTTGTGCTCTCAGTGAAAGCACTAGCTGGTATTTACACATGTGTGGTAGGCAGTCTGAGCCTGTGTTTTCCTCTCTTGTAAGTGCAGTGAAATACTTAGATTTGAATGGGACTGTCTGAAAAATACCGCTGCAAATAGATGCAAGAGATGCAGTAGATGTGGTTTTATTACTGGGAGAGCAAGTCAGATGTCAGACGGGTGGCTGTAATCACTCCCACAAGTCAAGATCAGCCTTTCAGGCTGGGGAGAGAAGGGCAGAGGTTCAGATGTGTTGCTGGAGTGGGTTACCCACTGAGCATGCTGGCCACGGCTGGAGCAGCACGCGGGGAGTACCTCTTCTCTTCCCTTCTGAAGCTAGTTAATGCTGGCAGAAGTGGCCATATCGCTACCTCTTTTGGAGAAGTTCACGCTTTTTATGCCTCTGCATGCCCAACTGCATAAAAATATTAAAAGAATAAAAGGCCTAAGGAGTTATGTATTCGAAAGTTAAGAAACCCCAGGGTTAAAGTTGCCCACCCAAGCTTAGCTCAACTGTTTTTGGAAGTGTTAGCTTTGTTAACTTCATTATTCTACTTTTTTTTTCAGATTACCTGCTTCCTTCAGTGCACAAAATAAAGAGTGCTTAGGGACTAGATCAGGGTTATGTTGCTAAGGAGGTACATATCAATGCAACTTGGGCGTCACTTCTTATAGAAGGTGGAAGGTGGACAAGAGATTTCAGAGTCTCCCAGGTCAGGCAGTTGAATGCTGTTGAAAAGCGGAAAGCAAGTGTGGGTAGACAAGATAGATGGAGCACTGTGGTAGTAAAACCAGGAGCTTGCCTCAATTTTTAGGTGAGAATTGACAACTTTGTTCTTATCTAAGTTTCTGATAAGTGGTTTCTGCTTCCTTCACTGTGCTCATAGACATTTCTCTCTTACTTCTGTGCAGCATAACCAGCACAGAAAATTAGTTTTCCCAGCAATAGCCAGTATTATCCCAGTGTCTGAGCAACCACTTACAATTTTAAGTCATTAACTGTTTCAAATCATGTGCAATTTAAGTTTGTAATTCATTGCAACACTCTCTGCCAAGACTGGCTACATGACAGAACAGAAGACTGGTACTGCTGGTGGTTCTCTGAGCACATCACGGAAAAAGTGGCTTTTTGGGAAGCAGGAGTTCATGGACACACACAGTCTTTGGTACTGGCCAGTTAACAATGTCGTTCTCCTGTGGTGGTGAAGATAACCACATCCACTGGAATCCACCACACAAGAAGCACCATGAAGTCAAATATGTGAGTGGCAGTACTGGGTGAGAACAGGACATCCTCTGGCTACTGTGTCAACCCTCCCTGCCATTTTTTAGGCTACCTTCTTGTCAGCCTGCTGACCTAAGAGTTTATTTAGTTTGTGCCTTTTGCATTGGCCTGAGAGGACTGATAATTTCTCTAAGAATCACTCTTATGCACCACAAAGTTTCAAACTCGAGTCTGCTGCAAATCCATCTGACGTCATCAGTTATCCTAACCCTGAGCAGTCCGGCAGCATAGCACTGTTGTTCTCCTGGCAGTGTGAGAGCAGATTAGCTCAGAATGGCCCAGAAAAAATATTAATAACAGAACAGTGACCAATATGCAATTCTGGCCATTTCTCCTTTAGTCTATAAATCAAAGAAATAACTTATCAACCCCTCCTAGCCTTAATATTTTTTTTTTACAGATAGGTAGCATGCACATGTAGGAAAGCTTCCAAGGGGCTTAGCGTTGTCCTGATGGTTTCTGTGAAGTAACGGCTGTTGATCGGGTGGGACACCTGTGCTATCATATGACAACATGACAAGCTTGAAAGAATTTTTCCCCATAATAAAATAGCATACTTCATACAAGATCTGTGAATGTTATTTCAAGAGTGAATATTGAACTTGCTAAAGGCAATATAGTGGGTCATTAAAAAGAAATAAAACCCTGCACTCGCCCTTACTTTTGAGGTGTTGCGATGGATAGCTTATTGTCGTAGATGGTGACATGTAATACCTATTCCTGTAGAACAGCTAGGTTGAAATAAACTGTAGTAAGTGGTTTTCCACTCAGTGTAAGAAATCCTGACCCATGCAATTCCTGAAAAGTGTAGGTATTTCACTGTAAGTGGTAACATCTCGTGTTCACAACTGGTTTCTGCGTGCGACTCTGTCTTAACTGACATATACCAGAAACTACCATGTATATCAATACCAGCTAGAGACCTAGTAGCATCTTGTGATTTTTGTCAGATGTGGTATTAGAAACTCAGGAGGTCATACAAAGCAGAACTACTCCTTAACATCAGGACTCCCGGGCTGACATAATGGAGTTGGATGAAGGCCATCCTTGCAATTGATAAGCTCATACTGGTGCATGCCTTCTCCTCCTTCGCACCCCAAAGTGCCCTCCTCACCTTCAGAGGGTGACCTGCTACAGCAGTTTACAACAACTGGCAAGGCCAGGCCTTTTTATAACTGTTTTCTTTAGTGATAGTTGCGGAAAAAATAACTCTTTTTTTCAGTATGAAAACTATGTCCAAGTGATTCAATATTTTGTACTTGAGTGTAATTTCCTCTTTTGGGCCAAATGGCTTACCACATCATCAGCACATTTGTTCTCTGTACACATGGTATTTTGAGATGGAAGCATATCTAGGGTAACTGTTATCTATTAGAAGCTGAATCCCTTTTTCCTGGCTTGTTCAACAGTCTGCTTTTAGGGGATTTAAATTCCTCTCATCCTTATGTTCCTATGACTGTATGTTATGTAGGAAATTATGAGTGACAGGTAAAAGTTAGCAAAGAACAGATCTCAAAGCCAGTGGCATCCTTGGCGCTGACTATTGAATACTCCATGAAGAGTCCTGCATGAATTCTGAGACAACCTGATAGCTTTGGTTCATGGACATTAAAAAGAGGTAATCTGTTATCTAATCATTGGAGCACTATTCTCTCGTGACTTCACCCTCTTCGTTGACTTCTGACTTTAACAAATTAGTAACATCTAATGATTCACTGAAAGTTCATTTGCAGACCGATAAGACATATATGTTTATTCTCCAGGTTTACTAGAAATGGTTCCTTTATACAGAATTATTCTGCTCTGCGTGTGCATGCGCCTGTACTTTTCTGGCTGATCTCAGTGGTTCCTTTTGAAATAAATGAGACTGTAAGTCAGACACGATGGAAAGAAAGAGTGTCTCTCTCATTGTACTGCTTTCAAATGGTTGTTCTTTAACAATCATCAGGATGGTTCTGAAACCCTTCTTTCCTGGATTAGCCCAATTAATGAAAAACAAATCAGTCAGATTTGCCAGTAAAGGTTTGTCTCAAACTTCTTCATTACAGAAGCACATCACTTTAGGGAACAATTACAGATTTTAGTGAGTGCAAAAAAGGATTATATATGCTATCTTTTTTTTTTTTTTAAGTTCTTGACTGAACAGACTGCTTTACACAAACACGAATGTTACAAATAAGCACCCTGTAGCCTGTCTGGAGACAGCTGCTGTGAGTCTGACCATAAAGGGATTTTTTATTCCCAAGGCAAAAAGAGATGAGGCATTCTGAAATGAAAAGATTTTTCCTGCTCAGTGTTTTATTATTCCCTCTTTATTCTGAAAAAGTTACTTGTTTCATGGTGTTGTATTTTTCTGAGTTTGTTTTTGTGAGTGCAAACATTGTTTGACAGTAACAGAGACTATGCAACGTGTAATCACATAAAAACTCATGTTTGGGTATGCCTGTTTCTGTAGATTTGTATTGCACACGTGCGACTGTTCAACCATCTCTGAATATGTTTCTTATTTGCAAAATGGCTCATTCACACTTTTGACAAAACAATCCCTTATATTTATTTTGAGCTGCACTCCCACAGATCTTTACAGCAGAATCAGTCATTACTAAAAGGGAACATTTGTTAAAAAATCTATGAACTCAAATGTATGAATATATGTGTTCAACGTATGTTTATGTGATCTTCATGTTATTATTAGCTCCATTCAATTTAATAATTAATTGTAACATCCTTTGTATCTTTCTTTTGTAAAATGACTGACCAATGCTTAATGTTAAATGAAGTTTGGATCAGGGTGTTTACCTGTAGTGTAGCAGGTGAAAACATTTTAAGAAACATCACAGCCTGAATCCTCTGAGTGATGAAGTGTGGGATTTGAAAATTACACAGACTTTGATCATTCGAAGGGACTGCAGACCAGGAGCCTGTGGGCCTGAGAAATAAACCAGAAGCAGTTCAAATTATTTTGTACTAAGGACATGACAAAACCTCTGTGTAGGATACTGCAAAGATTACTCCTTAAGTGCTGTGTTTGATTTTGATGTTGACTTACAGCAAGAGGTTGGAATATTGAAGAAGGTATGAAGAATAGAAAGAAAGAAGTCTGGAAAACGTGCCTTAAAATTAGAGACTATGATCATGACTGCTAGATGTCTACATAAGGAAATGTATGTCATTCTGAGACTCTTTAGTCTAGCTGATGAGGGTATAATTAGATGTGGCATCTGGAAAATGAAGTTAGAAAAATGCAAATTTGAAAAAACATACAACTTCTCAACCGTGAGTATAATTAATCACCAAACAGTTTATCAAGGGAAAAGCTAAATTTGTGATGGGCTGCAGACTTAAAATTGAGAATGTATGTCTATTTTAAAGTTACTTTCCAGACCAGTCCCAGGTTGCTGGGCAATTCATGAAAACCTTCTCCACATCATGGAAATGGGAATTGTTCACTCATTTCAATAGAGGACATTACATCAGTAAGTAAATGAGTCTTTGAGTGAAGACGTGTTTTGCATTACAACAGATTCAATGGTAAGAGTCCTTCTGGTGTTAACATCTACGAATAATCACAAGAAACAATTTGACAGGTACATCTTTAAGTTTGTCCAAGTTTAAGTTTTTCCAGATTATTTTACATAACTTTTCAGATCTAAGCCTTTGCATAGGATGCGTTTTTGAAGAAAGCAACATCCATTTTGCAGAGCAGGGAAGAGAGAAGTTTCCCGGTTTTAAACATTTCTTGCAAATTTTCATCACAGCTTAGTACTCATCTGATCTGAGATATGATATGAAGAAAATAACTGATGTGGCTTTCATTGCTGCAGTGAAATTCTGTTTTGGCTGATCAGCTGAAGCATCTTTGACAGAAATTTATCATACTGGCAGTGCACCACATCCTGATGGCATATGCTATATATGGGTCTGACCCATCAGTGTTTAGTTCCCAAACCCCTCCAAAGGAAGTGCAATTTGATTTCTATATTTACTGATGAGCACTTCATCCTGTAGGCTTCCTTCCTGCTGAGTCCCCTTGGCAAATGGTATAGGGAAAGTCATGGGGAAGCTAGAATGCTGGACTCAAAGGCTGGTTCTTATATTCATTTATCATAGAAGCAACTACAAGAGATATGTCCTGTGTGGTTTTGGTTCCTTTAATGGCCATGCCACTTGCTCAGGATGATTTTGGTTCACAAAAGCAGAGAAAGCATGTGCTCTGTACTCATCTTGCTCTCATGGTCATCTGCTATTGTGGTGACAGCACCTAAATCTGTTCATGGGCTTCTTAAAATATAGAAAATGTCACTGTAACACAGCTGAGATGAAGTATGGAAAAAAATGTGGCGTCTTATGTCCCTCCAATTATAGTTGATGTAGAGTTTCAGTCTACGATGTTTATAAACTAGTACAGTATTCAGTTGAAGATGTCTAGTCAGAGGAGTTTTGGGTTTTATTGCTTTTTTTAAACATTAGGAATATCATGCATACAAGTCTTGTTTTTCATGCTTGCTAAAATTGTTTGCTGGAAAGACCCAGAGATGCTAATGAGAAATTCTTGATAGAAAAGATTTGTTGAATTGTTAGCTAAAGACCTTTTCTTTCAGCTGATGAATAGAGCACTTCAACAAGGTGGAATCTGACAAAATCAAACAGAAAATAATCTTGTACAGTCTGAAGAGAAACTACTTCTCCTTTCACCCTTTATGACCAACTATTTTAAGTACTGCCTTTGCTTAGTGGCTCTCTCATGTCAAGTCCAATAGCCAATGCATGGTACATGAGGGTCTACTGTCATCACTTCTGCTGTGCCCTGCTCGCTGTAGGACAAATAATTGACCCATTACCCCTAGCTGGAAAGGCCCCTGCACAGTGGGGTTACAGCTCCTCATTCTAGTACCGAGCTGTGATGCTAGGAGTATTCCAAGCCACCTGTGTTGGACTGGGACTCCTGCTGCCCCTAAAGCCCTGTGTAAACGGAGGAAAATTTGCTGCTACCACTGTTCTAAGCAGCATGTCAATTAGACTTGTTCTAAGCAGGGCTTAATGACATGGTATGTGAATTGGCAGCAGCAACTGGTGACACAGCTATCCCAGGTCTCCACCTTAGCAGTGCAACAGGACAGATGTTTGCAAGCAGTAGTCAAACCTAGTTCTCGGCGCATCCTTTATGCCCCTGGTTCTCCTACTGTCACACTGTTATCAGAAAAAGACTCAAGGCAAATAGATATAGTGCCAAACATGAACTAGTGGTCCATTTAGTAGAGGATGTGAGAAAACCCCACTTTGAGCTGACACCCAGAAACATGGAATCTAAAGTATTCTATCCAGACAGTTAGAAATGAGCTATACTGTGCTACCTGTGAGCTGTGTAGAAAGATTAAAATCAACAGCAGTCAGTAGAAGAGGGTGTAGTAATATATCAAGTTGCCAAATCTGAGACAATCCACTGTGGGAGTGATTACTGCTCCCAAAGTTTGCAGGCAATAGTTCCAAACCTGTCTTTGTCCTTCCCCTTGTGCATAAATAATGAAAGCAGTTGTCCATCTCTCTTTGTACCCTGCCCATAATCTGAGTTTACAGAACGTCATTTGGTTGGGGCTTGACCCTTTGTCATCCCCCGCGACCCCCAACAGGGAATGTCCTCGTGAAAAGGCTTATATGCCTCTTTCAAAGCGCAAGATGAGCATCCTTCTCTGTCGGTCTCAAAGTTTTACTCCTTCCCAGCTCTCTGTGCTGACCAATCTGTCAGCTACCCCTGCTATGCTGGTGGCCACCTCCCAGTACTCCTGCTGTGCTTCAGGTCTTCTCTTGGAGGAGAATCAATGACATGCAGAGTCCTGATGGAGCAGAGTCACAGCAAAAGCGGTACAAGAAGAGCTACCAGGGGAGGCTCTCCCCTGTGAGTTTTCTCTCTGCAGAAGTCCTCAAGGGCTGAACCCCACCACTTATAGTCTGTTTCCTTCCAGGTCTGTTTCCTGCTCCTCACTACTTTCTTGGCTGCTTAGACCTGTCACGCTGCTGATTAACAGGAGCAATGAGTGGATGCCACAAGGTGGAAAGGGCGGTGGCAAGTCTCATAATTTCTCACAGGAGGATGCTCTGTGGGGTGAAGGAAGAGGAAGCCAAGCACCTAATTTTCAGCACAACAGGGAGCTGCCTGGGAAGGTCTGATAAAAAGAAACCAAGGCACTTTAAAAATCACTTAACTGATACTCCCTCTTACTATCCTGACGTCCTTGACTGTTCTGTCTTACTACGCGAATGCATTCAAAACCCTCAGGCATCCCGCAGAAGCCCAAGTGAGTGCACGCTGTCCCTCTAGGGCTGCTGCCTCCAGGGCAGGCTGAATGCCTTATGGAGCCCCATGCTCCAAGGAGCTCTGACTGGTATCTGGGTGTGGACTTCCACTGCATGGATATTTCCATTGCAACCAAAGTGAGAACATCTTTAACGGGCATTTTCTGGCACTTGCTTTCTCCCATGTTTTCATCTCTGGTCTTTTCTGCGAATCTGTGAATCCGAGTGAGACTGATTTCTCTACGACATCCCTAATCTATTTGGTCTGTTGCCAGAAATATGTTCTTCCTATACATGCAGAGTGATTGCAAGGCCACTTGCTCTGCTGAAGTGCTGTCCTCAACAGAGACACTTAGGTAGAATTAAATGCCTCTTTCCCCATACTGCAGCATACCCAGCACTTACGGAGTACATATCACAGAAAAATATCCTTTTTAAGTGAAGGAACAAGAATACATAAATGCTTTCTTCATTGTCCTTCCTTTTGTCTAACCCCTCCCTCCTCCAAGATGTTTCAAATTCTGTGGTTCACAAATAGCCAAATAATGCTCTTGGTTTTGTACAGCAGGAAAGAAAGGGATTTTGAAAATGGACACCTAACAGTTCCTTAGGTCTGCTGCTTATCAAATATTTCCTGGCAACTCTCTCTAATCACTGATCCCTCTCTCAGATTTTCTCTCTGAAGCAATTGAAGCCTGATGTTTCGTACTTAGCTTTCCTTCCATTTTACAAAGTTCAGAAGACCCTGCAGTAGAAATCATTTGACTTTGTAAAACCAGCTGTAGTTGGGCACACTTCAAATAACACCCACCCATACTAATCAAATGTGCAATACAAATGAACCTCCCCAGTTCTCTCATTATTAGAGATCTTCTTCTTCACCTCTACAAGAACCAAAAGCCAGACAAGTTTACCTTTTTATCAGCAATATTTGTCACTGTGTACTCTCTTTATTTAATGAAAAAGTCTTACAGGGAAGACACTATATAACTAATCTCCTTTTTTTTCAGAGGAGTACAGGCCCAGATTTCTAAAGCCCATTAGGTGCCTAAATAGCATTGTGTATGTAGCCCATAATCTTCTGACCCTGCCTATGATGATGAAAGATATTCCAGTTGTCTCTGCTTTTAGAATGATATTTAAAGGATCTCACTGAGCGTATCTTACCTACTGACTATCTTTATTCCCTGCAGTTCACTTCCTTCAAATATAATGCCTTTGTACTATTGCAGTTTAAAGCTGAGAACTTCTCCTGATGAACTAAAGAAGTCTGTGCCAGTAAGCTGGCAACTTTGCCTAGGTACCTCTTTGATTATACAGATTGTGTTTCTGTTAAAACTTTCCACATGCTTGGTAATACAACCATTAAACTACCCTACACGTACTATGGTTTAAAGCTTTAAAACTTCGAAGACATAGCTCAGGTTTTTTGTGTTTTCATTCTCGTCTTGCTTCTAGCCTGATAGCAAAGATTATACTGATTTTCTCATGGGAGTATGCCTGAGAAGCACTGTGAGTCCTTACCATCCCAGGCAAGATCAAGACCAGTGGCAGATGAATGTGTTAGTTTTCTGCCCTTATCCAGCAACTCTGATGTCATTCTTTGTCCTCTCAAAGCATTTGACTGGCATTGCCTACACTTCTGGTACGTGTTTTGATTCTGTGTGATATCATGCAAAGTTACTGCAATATTCAGGTTTTATTCAGTCATGCCCAGGTAATGTTCAGTATTGCCATCTGGAAGTAGAGTGCAAAGTTTTATATAAACATTGCCCCTATGGAATTATTTGTTGTCCCATCACTTTTTGGCACATTTATTTAGAATAAAGTAGAACTCAAGGAGGATAATTTGTTTACATATTTAACATTGTATAATATTCCCATAAAACTTATGTTGGCTGACATACGGCATAATGTGGACTTTTTAAAGGCAGCTCCCTGTAAAATTGCCTGGGCAAAGGCAAAAGGTTTCTTTTGGCTAAGAAGAGTTGTTTTTTCAAGCCTTTAAAATATGTGGAATTTTGTGTATAGTTTGTGAGTGCTTTGAGAGAGGCATAAATGTAACTGATTCTTTTAACTTGAGGGCACCACCTTGCCCTCAGTTGTTGTGCTGGTGTGGCTGTTCGGACAGCGTGTTTCCATTCAGCCAACCTGCCAGGCTGAATTCCTCTCACCACTTACTGACCAGTGCAATGGGCTTGTTTCTTCTGCTCTTACGTCTTGACTGCGTGTTTGAGGTGGACAGGTTTATCTGTGCTTCCAGGGAAAAAGACCATTTAGTCTTATGATTATGAACAAAATTTTATCTGTTTGAGACCTGTGAATTTTTTCCCAGGATGACATTCCTCCTAAGAGCACAGTTTAATCTGGGCCACTTCTTGTTCAGATATCATACCTCTGGGACATCTGTCAAGGCAAATTTTTGCTTTTCTCTTTCATCTTTTTTTTTCTGTTACACTTATTACTGTTCCTGGCTTTTCTTATACTGAAGCTCTAAGCACCAAAAATTCTCACCAGTGCCTTTCTGGGACATATCTCTGCCCTAGAATAGCATAGTGACCAATTTCTGCAATTTTGAAAGAATTTTAGCAGTCTTAACAGCATCCCCATTTGATTGACTGTGTGACGGAGATGAGGTCTTCCTTTTCATGGATAATTGCCACAACGTTTCCAAAAGAAAACCAAAGTCTTACGCTTTTTGGGTGTGCCATGCCTGCTGAAATGCCTCTTTGCTTAGTCTCTGATAGCTACTGTTGTGATGTCTGGCAGTCACAGAATCACAGAATCACAGAATCACAGAATAGTAGGGGTTGGAAGGGACCTCTGTGGGTCATCTAGTCCAACCCTCCTGCCGAAGCAGGGTCACCTACAGCAGGCTGCACAGGACCTTGTCCAGGTGGGTCTT
>Ga0065711_1026878_pt1 | contig 57853 bp, 26 predicted proteins | sample Hoacrofraction12_FD_59098 | JGI IMG/M metagenome (GOLD analysis project Ga0065711, IMG submission 59098) | Hoatzin crop microbial communities from Cojedes, Venezuela - Epithelial fraction 12 v2 (version 2) | ecosystem: Host-associated > Birds > Digestive system > Esophagus > Crop | place...
AAAAACCAAAACAGAAAATGCTGAGCATTGTTATGATGAGCTTGAATCTGCTTGCTTTGACATGGATGCACAAGTAGATGGCCTTTTAATTGCAAACTACATGTAAGTGATACTTTCATGGTGGTTGATTTTTGGTTGCAATTGTATATCTAAACTAAGGAAAACAAATTGTAATTAATCTTTTAAATTAAATTGTAATTAAAAGTAAGATGCATAGATTGTGACAGTCATCTTCCGTTGCTTTGTGGAGCATGCTAATATTTCAAAGCATGTTACTGTAAGGCAGCTGCAACAGAAGGGGCAAGAACTCATTCATTTACTTTAGATACTATGGTAAATACACTGCAAGGCAAGTAATAGCGGTTGCATCACCACAAATATTTAATTATGCAAAAGAAAGAGGAAGAATATGGTGTGAATATCATCAGCCTGATGGTGAGCTGAGTTTTCTGCAGTGCTTTCTGAAAGAAGGACTAGCACTGTAGGGCTGTGCCCACCCTTTGGGGTGCAGCAATGTGTCTGAGCCTCCAGCCTGGGGGCCTACTGAGACGCAGTGTTGTGCCCCAGCCTTGTGCCTCTGCTTGTCCCCTGGTTTCCATGGGCAGAAAACCAGGACTGGTGGCTGGCTCCAGTGATGTCCAGACCAGGGAACTGGGACTGCAGTGGGGAGCCCTCAAACATCCCTACCTTGAACCTTGATGCAGCCTGCAGTATTGAGAGCAATCCGCCAAACAGTTTGCTTTTACCTTTTGTTCTAAGTTCTGCTGGTCACAAGAGGCACAGACAAAACATCTCTTCAGACTAGCAGCCTTATGCAAGAGACACGTTTCTTTCTCTCCCTCTTACTTTCTGCACGAAGCACTTTCATGTGTTCATACACTCATCTGTTGCTACCTTATATCTTTGTTGGGGTTAGGAAGCAAATTTACACTCTTTGGTACTGGCAACTTGTGTTACAACATAATGTGGGGATTTCTTTCTGACTCCCTGATCCAGTATAGGGACTGAGGAAGTGGAGGACAGTGCCGGAGCGCTGAATGCGTCCTCCCTGCAGTGCCCAGACTGTGGCTGGGGGTGAGCAGCCCTTGCATCACCCCGGATGCAGGACGGCACTTGTGTACCGAAAGGTGGCTGTTTGGAAGCAGAGGAAAGAGCAGCACGTGAATAAGGGCAAAAGGAGAGAAAAAGAGGATTAGGTGTAGCATGTGTTGGCATGAAATTTAGAAATTGAGAAATAAATCTGTCTTCTCCTCCTGTCCAAGGCCCTCCAAAGGTGAGTACATCCCGTGGTATGCAACATCAGGACTTGTTCTGAAAGATCCATGTCTTGTGTCAAATAGGAGCTAATGACAAAGATTATCTAGAAAGGACTTTTTACTTCCCTAATGTCTCCAAGCTACTCTACATCATACCCCTCCTGCCATGATGACTCTGCTACATTATGATGGGACTCCTGAAGTCGTTATGTGTAAACCAGTCCTGCCCTCCTGAGAAATTCTACGGTGAGGTAAACGAACAAATCCTCATGCAAATGGCCCCACCAAAGCCTGCAGAACTATTTTTGTGAAATCTCTATCTATTCGATATTGTGGCATAGTATTGCTGGTGCTGTGACTTTGATTTCCACTGTAGTCTTTAAGAAAGACTACTGAACTGAAAGAAAAGACATGATTTCCAGAAAAGCCTGAGATCAATTACCATGCAATCTCTGTCTAAATTAATCTATCACTCGCATTCTTAACTACAGTACTGGTATAAACACTGTCTCTTCATTCTAAAAAATCCATAATAAATACTAATTTTCCAACTTTAATTTGGAGAATGAAGTGATTACTTACTCTCTGGCTTCATTAAAGCTTAATTCTGTGGTTCCAGCTGCCTGCACACCACCACCTCATCCGTGGCTAAGTAGAATTGGCCTTGGTGGAATCTGGAACAAGAGTTATTTTGTAATCTGGTTGTTTAACACTAGCTGAAAAGGAATATGCAACTAGATTTTTATTTTTTAATAATCTGATTCCCAGGACAAATCTAATCATCTGTGGGGGGAAAAAAACACATCTTTTAGTTGCACAGTAGCTGTCCTTTCAAATAGTAACTACCTGTGGCACCACTGGCAAACTCAACACAGCTGCTCCTTTTGGCAGATGGACCATTTTTTTTCTGGAAGCCAGTCAGTGGGATTGAATTGCTTTAATTTTATGCAGCAAGAGATGTTCTGTGCCAGACTCCAGCATTACCTAAGCAATTAACGATCTTACTGACATAAATGTTGGTGTTTGTAATGTAAGAGTTCTTACTGAAATAGCATGGTAACATATAGTCTTAACAAGTTTATGAAAAAACACAGAATAAGGGAAAGTTGGATGCTGGAAGGCTACTTTAATTCACAAAGCAAATATGGAAACGTTTTATTTGGTAAACACAATCATATCCATATACAATTAGGAATTAAATGGAAACCTTTTCAAATATCTTTAATAGATTTCAGAGTTAATCAGTTGCACAGACCGAGGACAGACCACACACAGACCCCAGCTAAGAAGACTTAACCAATTACCAAGGTTGATGGAAATCTTTGTTGAGAGATGACTGAGCAGAGGAGAGACTACGATTCGTGTTCTGCTTTTACTTCTACGCTACAAGACTCGGTAGGGCAGATATGCCTCTAAAATTAAAATAAATAAATAAATAAATAAATAAATAAATAAATAAATTTGTCAATCCCTAAAAGGAAATATGCTGTGAATTTCTTGGTTCTTTGCTTCTTTGTTTAACAGATAGTCATACTTCTGCTGATGCTCATCAGTATGACAGTATTCTTAATTAAAAGTGAGATTCTGAATTCATTGGCAGGTCATATGAATACATTGCGCAACTTCAGGAAAATTATGAGAAAAAAAATCAGAATAGAAGTGCTTTTATGAAATTTGATGGCAGTGATCACATTTAACCTGGACAGCCTTTTCTTTGCTGCTAACATGGGACATGGTAGTCTCTTTCTTTCTGATGGCACAAGATTAAAAAAAGCATTCACTATTGCTGACCAAAACATTAAGTTTGACAGCTTCTGTAAAGATCCCGTGTCATAACCTCTCAGTAACTGGGGAAGGTATTCTAAGGCACAAACCAGTAGTTCAAAGAAAGATAAAAAAGACAAAACATGATAAACACAAGGTTAAAATCAGGCTCACTCCTGACATCTGGAAGACTGTTCGGGTCTATGGATGGTCTTATTGCAATTATGTCTGAGCACGATTTATCTGCCTGTTAAAAGCAGGCATTGTTTTTGACAACTTTAATATCTAAATAGTTATTCAGATTAAGTTGCATTTTCTATCTTTCCAATGAATTATTTAACATATTTAGCTGTTTCACAATGTTTCTATGCATTTATTTTCTTTTGTTAGTAAAATGATGCAGTTTCTACATTTAGTTTGAGTGTATAACCCTTCTAACTTTCAACTAATATTACTATTTTTCTTTTTTTTTAATAAACACAAATTTGGCTTAGAGGAATCCATTTATTCTTCAGCATTGATAATTTTTATATAAGTGTTCTGTGAAACTTATTTTCCACCTACAAAATGTTGAAGAACAACTCACAGTCATACTCTTGCTGGTGAAGTCCGGCAGTGATGGGAAAGCCAAATGCTTAGAGTATAGGTTTGGGTACGTACTTCTGGAGACTGAAGTGTTTCCCTAGGTGTCTGGCCTTCTTGCTTCAGCTGGGCTAGAGCTTTGAAAGCATCGAACAGAGTGTATTATCACACCACTTTACAACTTTGAAATATAATCAGATTCAACTTTCCATATAATCAGCCTGGGAATCCAAAGGGGGAAACAAGAACTAAGGCCGATTCCTGAAGCCAATTCTTCTCCCTTTCCCAGCCCTGCAAAGGCAGAGGGCGGACTCCCAGAGGGGTCATCGCCCTCCCGGAACGCGGATCGAGAGGCTGGTCAGAGAGGTGTGCCTGCTAGTCTGTGTGTTCTACACCCAACAAAGTGCCTGTGCCGATGCATAAAGCTGGGTCGTGGTCTGGCCTTTACTGATTCTTTTGCTGATTGTAGGCCAAATGTTACTCTTGATTGCAATTAAGAATTAAGTAACCTGAGGCCAGGGGAGCTGCTCCTGATTCACAGTTCTTAAGGAGACTAGAGGTTGGACCTCTAATTTTTAAAAGATTTAGCTTTTGTTATTTGAACAGTGTGCAAGACAGACTGATATTGATAAAACAGTATTTTTTGCAAATGTGTCATGAGAAGAATGACTGAAATGAAGATGTTCACTGCTAGGCTGTAAGTTTGGGGAATTTTTTTATGTTACTCTACTATCTTTTGCTTGAATAAGCAGTTGTGCACGATGGATTTTGACAGAATCAGGGAGGATATTCTGAAAGGCAAAAATTATTTACATTTCACAGCTGACTGACTAATGGTCTGTCTCTCTATGCCGAATTCAGCAGTGCAAATTCTGTCTCTGGTACTTCTCATCTAGCTGGGAATCAAAACAACGTGACTTTCCAGCCCAAGCGATGTGGGCAGGGAGCTCTTTGCAGGGCTTTCTGTGGGAAATCCATGCCTCCTCCGCAAGCCGAAGTGCCACGCTCTACTCTTGCTGCTGTTTCACCATGTTGTGAAAGGGAAGTCTCGCAAATGTGACTTTTGAAGACAACATGGCTGCAGCCTTCTTAATAAAAAAGTGAGGTTACTCTTTTTTTCCCATTTTAAGATATTGTTAGTATTTTCACAGAAGGTTTCCAGTTAAGCTGGAAACTTCAAAATCCATGTCAGTGAGGTTGCATAAATCTGAGTGTTTGGCACTACTGGTTCCCAAGAAGATAATTGCTGATAACTCTGCTAAATAGCCACCCTAGTTGCCACTGGTTTTGTGGTGAAGTTGGTATCCTGGTCTGGAATATGCTAGTTGTTCTACTGCTATACATGTTGGATGCCTGAAGTGACTTTCTTATGCCTCTGTGGGGAACTAATTTAGAGGAGTCTACTGAGTAGAACATTATACCTTTACAAGAGGAGTTACATCAATGCAGATAGCTTAAAAAAAAGGAGGGGGGGGGTTCTTTTGAAAATTCCATATGAAGCTTGTTGACATTTCGAATTGAAAATTAATCTTCCAAAAGCAACCACTGTGAACTTCCCTAAAATCACAGTGTGACTTCTTCTCTCTTTTACCATCTCACTAACATGTACTAACATGTACCCAACACCATTACTCACAGAGCAGAATCAAATCTGTCTGCCTGGGGACAGTGTTGATATAGTATGAGGGAACTGCTTTTACATAGCCTCTAGTAGCCAATAAAAGCTACTTAATTGTATTATCTTTTTTTAAATACGTAAGTGTATCTACCTAAGAGAGAAAAAGAGCTGACATTCCTCCCATATATCCATTATTGTATTCTACGAATTGTTTTATTCATAGCAACCTGAGATCACTTGTTTGCATATGATTTAAATGAAAAGAAATGCCTAAATGTAGCCCTTGGAGTCAGTCCAGACTGACACTTTCTGTGTGGTATCATTTTGAGATCCAGATTTATGCGATGTATGATTACAGCCAGAAAATAGACAGCAGTTTGGCCACAATTTTTCAAAGGCAGCCAGTAATGTGAGATTTTCAGGGTCTGAGCAATCTCATGTTGCTTTAATGGGACCTGCTTTCTCAAGGCTTGTGTTTGGTTGTCTTCAGTGATTCAAATGTGCCCAGCTCCTCACTTCCAAAATTCTGAGTACTCCTTGACATTTTTCAGACTGCCTAAATGATGGAAGAACTTGGACCTTGTTTTCAAACCTTAAGATGCCTTGGAGATGAAATTTGAACTCCTAAGATGCATGGTGATTTTTAAAATTTTCAACCTCTGCTGTTCTGTGAGGAGGTGGACCGATGGAGGCATGTCGCTGCGGATCGAAATGGATCTCCTGACAGAGGTAGGAGTGTGTCCGAGCCTCACTTGCACTGAACTGGCTTGTGCTGAAGGCTGCTTCCCAAATGGCCACTGTAAATTGCTCTTAGCTATTGACAATGGAGAGGTCCTCCATGTGGCGTTTCCTAGTTGCATCATCTCCTTGTACTCTGCTGGCTGTTGGGATGTTGCAGCGCTGCAGTGCTTAGGTGATGCTCTGACCTTTTAATGACACTCTGCGCTGTACACAGTGTTGTCTTCATCCTGCTCATTTGTCTCAGCCTGTCAAAACCCCACAGATGGAAGCCGGATGAAACTAAGCTTTTGAGGCTTGAGTCTAACACACTTTGGTTCTCCTTCTGAAAAGTAAATATTTGTGTAACAATCTACAGAAAGCCTAAAGAGGCTGTGAAATCATCTAGCCGTAAGAACTAGTGAACAGATCTGGGATATAGGCAAACAGCTACAAGATCTTGTTTACTCTACTTTGAGAATACCACAGCTGGAATTATAGATAAAACATCTGTCTGAGAGGATACTGCCAAGTCTGAAATGTGGCTGTAGAGTATACAGCTGTACCTGCTGTGCTGGTGGTAAGAAAAGGCTTCCCAAGGGACACAGTGACCGGAGGAGAGCCGGGAGCTGTCACTCCCCTGCCCCATAAATAGCTCATTCCTGACACCAGTGTCGTGCTCCTGTGTTTACCCAAATTCAGCTCTCCGTAGTTTGCAGAATCTGGCCTTGTCTCAGCCTCGACCCTGCCTGTGGATGACTCCCACTGGTCTCTGACCTCCAGCTACTTTTTCTATGCTATTTATAGCACACCAACTGGGGAACATTAATGTACATATCCATTGTATTTATGTTTTGAAGAGTGTCTTTGGTTTTTATTTACATTCACATTAGTTCAATAAGTCGTCTGGCATCATCTGGGCTTTTCTAGTCAGGCTTCCTTTGCACTGCATTTATCATATTGCCTACTCCACTTTTGTTTTCCTTTTTCTTTCCTCTGCCATTGCTGATTCACTCTGTCCTCCAGCTTTCCATTCAGCTGTCTCCTTTGTTTGGAAAAACATGACACAGGGTATATTCTTTCTTTCTCAAAAGGGTCATTTGTTACCAGAAAATAAGTATACAGATCAGTTGGAAAGTAGACCCCAAGTGTCAGTACACACAGAATGTCTTTCTTGTAGATACTCTGAGGTATCTTGTTTCAACACCTCTAAGACCGTGCACTTCGCCCATCCCCTATTCATTTCCATCCAAGCTGTTCTGCTTAGTTTCATGTGTCTGCACCTCTTGTGCTTTCAGTTGCCCTTTCAGATATAGCCCTTCAGTTATATCAGATTTTATCTTTTGACGATTCCAACTTCTCAGGTATAAGGTCCTGTAATCAGAGTCCAGACTCTGAATACTATATCTGTAGATGAAGAAATACTCAAAGGAGTAGATGATCTGCAAAGGAAGTGAAGGACTTAGGCTCTAGCTCAGTTATTAATTTTTACTTTTATTTCTGCTGAGCAATAGAGGAAGAATAATACTCTACATGCATATAGTGTTAATGAATATGTGTCATTATTATCTCAAGAGTTATTGTGCCATTATAAGAGAGTATTATCTTCCACTGTGGCATGAAGCAGTACAATAGACTCGATATTCTGTTCTCATTTTATAGAGCCTATGAATAGTGTGTAACACCTCTCTTCACGGAAAGATGCATTCTGCAAACATTTAAGTGTTTGACTAGTGGATTCACTTGTACCGTCCACAGCCAGTACCCTGTTTGTACAGAAATAAAACTCAGTGATGCTTTTGCCTCTATTTAGAAAGTCATGAGAGAATATTTAACCACTGTGACTGGCCATACTTCTACAGCTGAAACTCTGTGATATTTAAAGAAAATATTTTTCTTCAGTTTACAACTAATTTATGAAACTCTCAGTTGTGGTTCTTGTACTGATGCAAGGAATCTGCTACCAACATCTGCAGCTGCTGAAATGTAGGTTACTTACAGGTACGTGCTCTGATCTCCTCTGGAAACTTCCAAATGCCCTAAAAATCTAAACCCCAAGATATGCCATTTCAGATGCTCATTTATGATACTGATGATCATTAATGCTTCCCTCACTGTCCATTTGGAGGTTTTAAGCATGTTTGACTACTATTCAGTGGAAATGTTTGAGTAATGAAGAAATTAGAATGGTGAATGCTCTCTGTCACTTTTGCACAACTTCACACACTCCTGTATCATGTCATTCTGCAGAAATTAAATATTGCACAGTGAGGGTAATCCATATATGCCTACAGATATGGCAGCACTGGACATAAATAACTCTGTATGTATACAACCAGGGTATCTGGCTAAGCCAAATATGGCTCAGCCAATTGGAATGTTTAGGCTAAATTTTTTGGCAACTTGCTGGTTGGACATAATGCCAAATCCATGGCTTCAAGTTAAAAAAAGCATAAACAATACAAACCCCATTATGACTATCAAAGGATTCGATTTTCTTTAGATGTATTATAGTACAATGCTTGTGGCTTTCTTTCTGAAATTTCAAACCAGCATATTAAAATTCTGCTTTGCCTATTGAATTTACTGTTCCTCAAAACGTTAAAAAGGCACTAATACCTACAGGTATGTCTACACTAGCAAGTAGGGCAGATACTGGGAGTAGATACAGAAGACATTTGATGGTAGTGTTTATACCATACACACTTCAGTGGGTTTTACTTTGGGTCACCTGGAGGCAGGCCCCCTGCACTGAACTGCCCCTTGTGTTTGGAGCCCATGGGGAGTGTGCTTGGAGTTACCTTCTGGTTTCATCCAAAGAAAACTCTTTATGCTCTCTGAGACCTCCCAATGAAATGAATCAAATAACGGGAACTGCGAACCAAGCACCCTCCTGATCTGGACTGAAACACTAATGTAGACATGATCTTCAATTAAGTTACAGAAATTCAATGAAAATTCTCCTAAAAGAAATTATCATAGACTATTTTTGATGCAGTTTGGCCTATTGTCTCTCAAAACAGAGTATCTTGCTATTTAGTAGCTTGACCAGAAACTCTTACCTTGCTGAATTTAAATTACTGTTCTGCAGAAGACGTAAAATTTGCATGTTTTGTTCCATCCCATCTCTCAGACTAAGTTTTAAATGTTTAGCTTCCTCATGCAGGAGAAAAGCTTTCTGAAGGGTTTCCCTTTAGCTATGAAAAACACTAATGAGTCTTCTTCAAAATTTGTGGAATACACGTAGTCGCCTCAGCAGTAATGCCTGGGCCATCAGTCTTCCAAACCCAGGAAAATACATGCTTGCACACTTACTATGTCTGTATTAGTACCTTATGAGACCTCGACTGCAGGAGGCATATACTGTTCTGTAGTGGTCCATACTGCTAACTGGTACCAGTCCCTGGTCTTTCCTGTCCCCTGAATTGTGCCTACACCTTGCCTAGGACAGCCAAAACCATGTCAAAAATTTAATGGTTACTTCCTAGCCTTGTTAGTTGTGTTGCTACTAGTAAACTAAGCAGACTGAGCGGATAGGACCCCAGGACTACAGCTGTCGCACAGACTAAAGTGCAAAGATTGGCCTGACATGACGGCAGCCTGCTCTCAGTTGTTTCCTGCCATGAGATGCCGAGACTTCGTGCAGGCCATGGTACAGACCAGGCTATCTTGGTGCTAAGGGAGTTGAATGCAGCTGCCCACTTTGGTGCGTGGCAGGGGACAACTGTGCAGGTCCCACACAGCCTCATAGCCAGCAGTGGTCTGTGTTATAGAATCATAGAATCATTAAGGTTGGAAAAGACCTCAAGTCCAACACCACCACGCCTACTAAACCATGTTGCATGTTATTTACCACTGTAGATGTACTGATTAGTTTACGAATATAGACACAACCTCAGTGGCCCGTCCTGTTTAATACTTACTGGAAGACTGCTATGGGATAGCAAGTCACTCATGCAAATGGAAATTCTTCAAAATGAGAAAGCATCCTGCTTACCACCCAGGCCAGAAGAACATCCTAAGGTGTGTTACGTACGTATTTGCTCTTCTGTCTCATCTGTCTTCATTTAACTACCTCTTCCCCACCCCAGCACTCCACTATTCCTTTCAGATTTTAACCCACCACAAGACTGTTTTTCCATCATTGCAGGCACAATTTTGGGATATATTGACCTCAGCACAAAGATGGTGTGAGCTGGCATGAGGGGAGGAGCACATCGCCAGGCCACAGGAGGAGCGTGAATACAAGGGAGCTTCTTCAACTGGCAGGGTTACTACAACACACTGCATGAAGTTACCATCCAGGAACAGTCCATAATTACTGGCTGCAATGTTCATGCCTGCCAGGGAGCTATGCTTTCCAGCCTGCAGTTCCTTCACAGGGAGGGGAGATGGGGCATTAGGAGGGAGAACAGATGCTTGAACATGCACCAGCAATGATAACGTCTTGTCTCTTCTCCGTTTGACTGGGGACTGAATGGCTGCAAGTTTTTGTTAGCAGACCTTAGTCTTTAGATTTTCTTACCGTTCCCACAGTGGTTGTACCTCAGGGCATGAAAACCACTCATCTGCACCACTGAGTATTTAGCAGAACAGTCCCTCCTTCCACTCATCATGGAGTCCCTCTTTTCTCTCTATTCTCAGAAAGGAGATCAGGAAAATCTAGGAAAATAAAATGTGACTGAAATTTCCCAGATTTGCTGGGAAAAATAAATATAGTTCCGGACTCTGTTTGATATACTATTTATCTCTCTATAAATCTGAATTTGATGAATTCTCAAGTTCCATCATCCTTAAAGTGTGTTGCTCAATTCCCCAGAGCTGACAGAAAATGGAGAGAACATGTGGTATGTTGAAAAGCTAGCAGAGCATGTGTATTTCTTGAAGAGTACATGAAGTGCCCAATACTCACTGCTTCCAAGGGAGAAAACTGTCCTCCTTTTTAATCATGTCACATTCCTGACTTGTTGGAAGTTTCTTGGAAAGCAAGAGGGCAACATTTCCAGTCCTGTTTGTTCATAAAAGCTATCATTATGCAACATTCTGGCAATAGCTCTTATAACCAATTTCTTAAATATTTTTTTCTCCATGCTGTTTTCTTTATTATCCTTTCTTCGATTGTTTTACTTTTTCTTCATGCTTCAAAAGGAGGACATGTAGTTTTTAGGGTTTTTTTGATTGTATTTATTTAGATTCTCCTTATGGGAAGTGTGACTGTTATTCCAATTTGTTTTTCTGACAAGCTAAAGTAGTGTTTCTGTACGTCTTCACTGCTATGCATTAAAATAATTGTTGGCATTAAAATACTTTTCTTCCATTTTATGTCTTGATTTGTGTTTCTGATCTAACACTAAAGCTTGCTTTTGTCTTGTTGTAAGATTTCTGCACCTTCAGTCAAACTCAATTCTAAGGACTAAAATACAGTTTTGAATCTAAACTTTAGTTAAAATTTAACTGAGGTTGTTCAGGTGAGTTTTTTTCCTCTTCATTTTCTCCTTTCATTTAGATCAGCACATGCTCCACAGCTGACTTGCAGCATCAGTAATTTCTGTCTTCTGCTGTATCTGAACTGCCGTGACAGCTCCTGCCCAATGATACAGTTTTATTTTACAAGGGAACATGTTCTAGAGTGAACCAAGCTTTTATTTTCTTTTCATTTTTGCTTGAAGCTTAAGTTTGATTCATGGAGGCTTAAAGCCTACTCCCAGGGCTATCAATGTGAGGAGTAGCTACCCTACAGGACTACTTAGTATTTTAATTCTTCGCCTCTGGCAAAAGAAATGTGTTTATGTAAAGCTGAAAGATTTTCTCTGATTGGTTGGGTTTTTTTCCCCCGTTAGGTCCAAGCAGTTGATCACGTTGGTTGTGATACTGGTGCTTCAACTCTGGGTTTGGGACTGATTCACTGAATCAAATGCTCTTGACAAACTCTTTGGGAGAAGTGTCAGGCCAATTTACAATCAATTGCTACAGACAGTAGAAACATCTGCTTCCCATCCTCTTCCTTTCATTCCCCGTTACAAACAATTTTGTCTAAAGTGGAAAAAATTGTAGGATGCCTATTAACATGCGTTACTTTATTTAGCATCTGCATTTTGCTCCTCTTTCATTTGTTTCTAAAGTAATCTTCATCTGCTGAGCCAAGAACAAATGACAAAAAAGTACAAAATGTGGCAAGGCAGCAAAGATTGGCAAATGACTGCAGGGGACAAGAGAAGGAATTTGTTTCACTAATATTTTCAGCCCATCGCTGATATTGGACAAAGCCTCCAAGACTCTCAGTACACCAGCTAGAGGAAAAATATTTTGAAACCATATTTTTAAAAATAAAAATTGTTTTAATTTTCTGTTGTATTTAAACCAGTGACAGTCAGTGTTCAATCCAGTTGCCCACTTAGAAGTGTGTAGCGACATCTGAGAGACCCAATGACCATGGGCCCCCTTGGCTCCAGAAGGGTATGGGTATCCCCACTGGTCCTCCTAGCCCTGTGCAGATCCCTTGGGTGTCCTGGAGAATCCCAAATCCCATGACAAAATGACAACTGGGCAGGTGAAATGAGTGCTGAGATTCACTGTTGGTGTCTAGGGACAGAGCTAATGTCAGCATGCTGAAACACCTAATGGGAATACAGTAGAACTGCAACGTTCAGGAGCAGCTTTTGTACACAATTTTTAATTTACATTTAATTTAAGTAAAACTTTTGATTTTTAAGATGAGGTTTATGTATAGTCTCGTGGCAACTTTGCCGACTTGTTGGAAAATCTGAATTTCCGCAGCAAAGCCAAATGCAGAACCCTGTGCCTCCCTCTCAGCTGGCTCTCAGGGTTACGAGACTCCCTTCATGTGCACTGTATGATGTATGTAGCTACAGATTTCAGCTATATCCTAAATTTAGACTAGGAAAAAAGTAGTCAGGAACAGGGTTGGTTGTTTGGGTTTTTTTTCTGACATTAGAAGATTCAGTGTGACACTGGTGCTGCTTAGGAGCACTTTGGCCCAGAGACTGTCAAAGCCAGCCAATGCATTCAACCGATGGTGTCCTAATGGCTATAAAGCTTGACTGTGCCAACACCCTCCTCTGCACAAAGCAGCACAGGCACTGGTGGACGTGGTCCTTTTTTTGGAGAAGTTCATCCCACTGTCCCCCTCTTCCTTGCCACTTAAGATTAACTGTGCTAACGGGGACTTTAGGAAATGTGTCCTAGGAAAAACTGTAAGACCGATACTTTTACTTGTAATACAAAGTGAAAAGATGAGAAAATTGTGCCTTTTCTCTCTGTCACAAGCATACACGGCTCAAGCATCCTCTATTCTGTATTCCTATGCCCTGCACAGCTAAGAGATTTTCAAAGAAGGTACACAACTCTCATCATAAACCAAATCCTCCTCCTCTTTCTGACTCATGAAAAGGGGCTCATTCTTCCACAACTTCATTATGTAAGGAGAAGCAAGAAAATGTGAATTACTCAATGCCTACACCTGGAAAGAAATGTCTTGTGGTTGCCAAAATACTGCTTTTGACTCTATACTTTACACTGAGTGTGATCCTTTTTCAAAGCACATATCAATACTGGCCTATGACATTTGAAATTGTTAGCATTCTTTCCAAAGAGGTCTAGGTCTATGAATGATTTCTTGTAATAACAACCAGAAATAGCTACATTTCCTTTGAAGTTAACACAGAGCCCTCCAAAGTGCAGAGTGAATCTCCCCCACTGAAATATTTGACTAACAAATGTCCACATTTTCAGCTGGAGTCCAATGTATACATTTATTAGACTGACTATTTTCTAGACCACACATTTTTATTATTGATCAAAACTTAGAATCTAGGTTTATTTTAGTCTTTCACATAAATACGCTCAAAGCTCTAGATCATTAGTTCTTTCTGCTTTTATTTACTGGAAAATATTTCATACCACTTTTAGAGATTAAGATTTGGTAACACTTTATTTTAGCTGTCTTATTATTTTAATTTATGTGGTCTCAGCAATAACAGAGATCATAACAAATTCCTTTGGTGTTAAAGAGGGTGGTGTGTGCATACTGATGGAGAGTCAGCTACAGACATTTCTTTAACTTTCCTTTCGAACCTTTACACTGATTCTGAAGGCTTAGACCACAAATGAATCCGAAGATGTTTATTTTTTAGACATCAGTCAAATTGCACTGTAATAAGAGGGGTTTTTTAAAAGCTGGAATAGGAGGAAGTTTGAGGTCTAAGGGTAAATAAAATATTGTCAGGATGCTGATTCTTAAACTGTCTTGAGAAATAAAGGTTATGCAGAAGTATCAAATGACTTGTCATTTTCTTTAATCTTCATGGTGTTCATGTAGGCTGGCAATGAGACTGTATCTGGGTCTGTATAGAGAGTCTACACCAGCAGAAAGATTGAACTCAGCATAGTCTGATGTTCAGAAGAGTTGTAGACTGATTTTTTGAAACAGGCTGGAGAAATGAGATTCTCAGTTCTGCGTGAATTTCAGTGGTGTCTCTCATGAGCCAAGTGTCTCTGCCATGAGCCAGTCTTCAGGAGGTTTACAAAGCCTCCTGTTTCGCTGAGTACGTACGTTATCAACAGTAACAGTTCAACAGGCAGGAGGAAAGAAAGAAAGGAAAATGTTCTTGTCCAAACCAGAAAGATAAAGGAGAAAGTCTACCCAGAGGTTAAATACTAGAGGAGTTCTGAATCTCTGGCCTAAAAGGACAGGTGAAAAAAGAAAGAAAAACTGGCTAAAAATATCACAGGAATCCTTGTCTAAGCAACTTGCTACATAACCATAAATCCTGGCAGTGAATAGCAAGCAAGCACAGTGTACTGCTAAAGCGCTGGAAACAGTCTAAGTATAAAGAGAAACCTACTTCCATTTATGCCCAGGTATAGTACTGTCATCCTTGACATCAGAAACTGAGATTAAAGAGAGCTTTACTGCATTTACCTGGATTTCCAGGAGTGAATGGCAGCTTACAGGAACTGAGGGAATTTCTCCAGATATCATTCTTTAGTTTAATAGTGGATCATTGTCATTTAAGACCCGCTCTATCCTTGGTAGATTTCTCAAAATGTGATGATCCAAGAGTCTATATAAAATCTTTTCTGGGACTGTGAGTGTTGCGGATGGTGAGTTATTGCTGGAGGGCAATGGGAGTCACTTGGGATGTACTTGCTTGACTCTCTGGAGTCACAAATTGGTTACTTCCAGATTGTTCTTGAGTGCAAGTTCTCAATCTGGAAGTAACCATGGGTTTTTTCTCTGTCTTCTCCATGAGGTGTAGACTGTCTGCAAGATCATTTAAGCAGATCTGACCTAGTTGGTTCTCTACCACTGTGGACATTTGAGTGTCCCCTTTTATCTCTGCGCCATGCCCTTTAGATAAAGTTGGTTTCCGTTCTTAGTAGGTGAAGTCTTTGGAGAAAGGCACTATACAAGAAGTCAGACTACCTGATGCCATAGTTTCTTCTAGTGTGAACTTGCATTAAATTTTATGAGATTTTAAACATTAAACTGAAGGATAAACAGCATAGTTAGCACTGTTCAGAATCCTCCCTTAGACTTCATTTGGTATATGCAAAAGAACAAAGAATGTTCAAAGTGATTATTAGATAAGACAGGGAATACACTCCAGATAAAAAACATAATCCTCTTAGTAGAAACTTGTGTTTTTAGCCACATGTTAGTCATTTCTAGTCCAAGGTGGTTGGAATGGGCAGGGAGAAGCACACTGCTCATGCATACGAACAGCAAAACCACAGCAACAACAAAAAATGGGCTCTTCTGATTCATATTTAGGCAGCTAAATAAGGGGCTTCACTCAGAGCTGTGCTTCACACTTGAAGATGTGCCCAGTAGTGTAGGACCCACAACAGATGCTGATTATTATTGACATTTGCTTTTAGCCCAACACAAACCGCCCAGCTGACAGCTGCAGTGGCAATTTGCTGTTAGCCTTAGAGAGGTCATGGAGCTATATAAAATGTAGTAACCACCCCTTTTCTTGGTCTGGCACACAACTGAGGGAAGTTATAGAGTCCAATATGCAATCACCATAGAGAGAACAGTAGGGTCACAGAATCAAAATGGATAATAAAGGCTCAGATGGACAGTCTGGTTAGGTCACTTTTTTGTATTAGAGAAGCTGATTGCAGGAGGACTAATTATGGGACTCCTGGTCACAGCATCCTGTAATAAAACTACAATTTCTCTTGGGAAGAAGAATAAAAAATCCAATGAAATATTCAGTGCTGCAACTCCTGAACATTAGCTGTCTGGCACCAAGAATTCACAATGCTTTGATGGACACCTAAATTGCTATGTTCTAAGTAAGTATTAAGTGGGGCAAAGAAAAGGATTTAGAGCAACCGCAAGTTAATTGGCCAGTAGAAAATGCTAAACTCAGGGCTGCACATCAAACTATTTCTCACTTCCACACAGGTTCCCAATTCAAGACTTCTCTCAGTTGCCTCTGAGTACTTTTATATGGCACAGTGCATGTTTACCTTCTGCTCATCGAAGTTTGAGCTTCCCATATCACAGGTCCTGAATCAGTGCTGCAAGGCAGATTGTTTTTTTCCTTCTGAGTAATGGACCTTTAATGACTCAGAATCCAATAAATGCTATATGCAAACATTCTCATCAGGACAACTGGGATCCAGAGTGCACTGTGAGTAAACACATTTTCAGACCAACATGCAAATTCTTTGCTTGGGACTGATACACCTCAATATGTTTTATACAGATAGATACACACCTTTGCTGTAAATGCAGTTATCTAGACAAAGTGCTTCTCCTTTTTGTTTCAAAGAAGATCTGAGTTTTGATGCTTTATTAATAGGTGGCATATAACACCAAACCTGTGCCAGGCTACCTTTTCTTGCACTTGCAGCCTAGAAAGATTCAAAAGCTATATCCCTTTACAATACTACTACACTATATAATCTAACCATTTCCCTCTTTAAAGAAGTTTATGGGTTCAGCTTGGTGAGACTCATGATGCTGTTTTCAGTCATTTATGTAACTACCTAGGAAATGATTGTATCATGCATCCAAATGGGGTGGTTACTTGGCAAAAGTGGCAACATTTGATAATGGAATAAGTAACTAGTTCGAAAGAGTACCAGCAATGCACTAGAAATTCAGGAATTCTGAGTTGTTTTGGAAAGGGCAATGAGAGGTAAATAGTTCTGATTTAAAATTATGAATTGTCAATGAGTAACAAACAGTGAAAACTAGTAGAAACATAGCATGGGCAGGAACTACAAACCGCTTGAGTTGTCTCAACCTCAGAAGTTGCTACAAGGAAAACTGCAGACATGAGGCTTGTGAAGGTTTCATACCTGCTCTATAACACAGATGTAGGAAGCAAGTTGTATTTTTATTATTAAAGAGAAGAACAGGCTAATTTATCCCCTTGGCTCTGGAGTACTGGACTAATGCGAGAGTGGGGGAAAGAAAAACAAAATAATGTCTGCAGTCAATGGAACTGGACAAACCCACAGGTTTCAAAACAACATGTGGGTGGAGATTTCCTGACATTTCTACCTCTTTATCTCTATCCTGTGAGATATATCTGCAGATATATTGGGAGAACTAGTTTCTGGTGTTTATATTAGCAGGTAAGTACATTTTATTCCAATTGTATGTTTCAAGATATGGTATCAGAGTGGTACATATTAATCTAATGTTTAGAGACTGAATTTTCTTCATCCTGCCTAGAATATTTTTATATAGAGACTCAGAAGATAAAAATTAAAATAACACAACTGTGAGGTCAAAATAGACATAAGGGGAAAAAAAGGAACGGTGAACAGGCTTAGGGACAGATGCCTCTGAGTGCTTAACAGAGTAACTCCAGTTAATAGTTTGTGTTCTGATTTGTGAAGTACTTCAGGATCCTTCAGAACTCAAATAATGGCAAACCGCCATCGAAAAGAGTTATGACAAAGTTAACAAGGCAAAGCCTAAAATATTATAAAATGGATAGCTTAGTTCCTTTGGCTAGAAAGGATTCAAATAACAGAAGCAAAGGGCAGGTAGCTAAGAGGAGGGGGATTTATTGGCTTGCTTCTTCACCTGAGCTGAACATTTGACCATTTAAGACATTCAGAGTATTGGCAGGCACATAGTAAGCCAATCTTTTGTTATTCTGCACAACCTGAATAATTCTGGACATTGCTCTTGCATTCCTGACTCTACCTCCATGCATAAACACTTAGGTGTCCTGAAGATTTTGCTCCAGAATTTAAACATAATCTATCGTGACACTTGTCTGACAGAAACGGTAATGGCTGTGGTCCTCAATGACAACATACCACTAGAACTTTAATTAACTAACTAACAAAGAACATTATTGAAGAAACTCAATCTTTTGGATTGCTCTTGCCAGTGATGTTAGCAGAGGAAAAAGGCAGGAGGAACTCGCCTTTGAGAGAGAAAGGGAACAGTCACTGTCGGATTTGCTTCCGCATGTTGTTAGCAGGAACTTTTAGCAGTGTAAAGTACTCATCAAGAAAAAATAATGTTTTCCCCAGTGATTAATATTTTTATATAGGAAATCTCTTCAACTCCATAAAATAACACTCAATTAATTAAAATAAAGACATTCAAGTTCTGTAATTTGTTCTTGTCTGATGCATATCTTTGCTCTGTGATGAGAAAATAGTCCAGTTCTCCCTGAGAGTTGCAAATGTGGTCACTTTATGCATCTGGCAGCATTTGTTATACAGTATGAAGAGTCGTTGTGCTACTATATGACTGTGAAGAATTTCTCCAGCGCTGAAGCTTGTTCAGGGGTGAAGATTACCAGAAACTTTATCATATGGGCCTGACTAAGTTTTTTCTTTTACTCTCCTTCCTTTGCCGTCTCTCCCTATCCCACAATTTTCTGCTTGACCTGGGCCCTCAAAGGCTGTTGATCCCACTAATGCCATTCTTCTGGGTACTCGAAGCTATTTCATTGCCCCTCTTCAGATTGCTTCTGCTCCCCAGATCTCTTACCAGTGCTGAAGCTGTGGGTCCCAGCAGAGGTGGTGCTCCTAAGCTAAGAAGTCCTCAGCAGATTTTTAGCTTACAATCCCCATCCCATGCCCCTGGCTTCTTATGGTCAGGGGTCATTGTGCACCTCGCTACTGAGCATACCAATGTCAGAGGTCCCTGTGACTACTGAGGAAGAAACCTCAAAAATAGTCAAATACTGATATCCTGGGGCAAACTGACCTACTGAAAAAGAAAAGCATCTACAGGCAGACAGATGAATGTGTTAAAAATATTCTGAGTGTAAATACTCAAGAAATAAGGTTAAAAAAGAAAGATGAAAGAGAGAGAAAGTATGCAGAAGTAGAATAAATAGGCTAGGAGTCACTGAGATCTTGCTAGCATAAAACTACAATTATTCTGTTCCCTCAATTTGCAGCAAAACACATCTTTTTGCTGCCACTACCTTGATCTGCTGAGATCCATCTACAAGCCTGAGTAACTAATTTTCTCCCACACTGAGTTTTCTGGTGGACCTAAATGAAGTATGTGAATTGTCTGTAATGTCAATGGAGAGAGGATGATGCCTCTAAGCCCTCCAGGAGACCCCATGTGCCTAACTTGCTAATGTGCATACTGTCTGTGGAGGACAGCAAGGAGAGAGGCCTGGCCAGGCAGTGCAACCTGCCTAGAGAAAACAGTGCTGCATCCACTCATGTACCACAAGGCTGAGTCTCCTCCGGGCCCCACCTGCCACGCTGTTCTCCTGGGACAGCTTTGGTTTTGTTTTGGTTTTTCAGTTCAGAGTACTAAAAACAGGGAGAGTGCCATCTAAATAGGAGTCTCACTTACTTTTGTCCTCAAATCATCACATTACACTACTGATTTTATACTGATTTATAACCTAAATAATATATCAAACATATTGCCTCATGCTTATGAGAAGAAACTAATTTCTCACTGTGACTGAAAGGTTTTTTATACTTTTAAATCTAAGTGTAAGCACATTTATGTGTATTTCTGCATATGGAGTTAGGCCTAAATATAAGCATTTTAATTAGGCAAGCAGAATGTGCCTCTGGAGGCTTTCAGGGTGTCTGTCTTTCTCCCTGTGTGGAAGACAACGTGGGACACTGTGTGTCTGCTGTACAGGTCCGAATGACTGTTTTTTATGGATCATGAGCTACTTTTTCCACATCATTTACCTTAGAACCCTTGTAAGCCTAAAATGTCTGGGGTTGAGAGAGAAAAAGATGCTTTGATTCTTAAATATCACCTGCAATAAGCATGTAGAAACCTTCACTCTTTCCCCTTCTTAAGCTCAAACCTGGAAAAAACTAATGTACAGATGTGAAGCAAACAACTCTGAGTTTTAAAAAATAAGGTAGTGAGGAGGCTGAAATCCTGGTGTAGACAGCTCTGTATGAACAGTCTAGCTCTGCTAATGCTGGAAGGTGTAAAGCTAAAGAAAGCTGCAGAGACATGGGACAGGGACATATATGATTTTAACACTGCGTGGTTATTATTTCAGTGGGGACACACCAGCGCTATTACCAGCTTGAGCCAGCAGATAACTACTAGTGAACACTATTTGTAGAGTGGAAGTGTTATCAGCCTTTGACTTCACTTTGCACAGTGCTTGTCATTCTCATTTTAAAGCAAAAATAAAGAAGCTCTGTATGAAAGAAAGACAGTCTGTCGTATGTTATTTAATAAGTTCCCGCAAAAGCATGAGCTCAATTCTTGGTCAACTTTCAAACAGATGTTATCAACTTTAAAAATGATCACATCCAAAATGCAGTAATTTTAAGTGCACATTCTCTGTGTAGTCCAACACTTCTTGGGTTTAAACACACATTTTATTACAAGCCAGAACATCAGTATCTTGCAACAGAATGTGTACATATCCTTTGGAACAGGGACTGGATAGCAGATACCCTTGGTCTCGGATGAACCAAGAGGGTGAAAAATAATTTTCCTCTTCTTTCCCCTTTTCTTTATCATGATGCATATTTAATTTTCCCGTACAGCAAAGCACTCCTTCCACCAGCCAGGTCACAAAACCAGTCTGTCTTCCAACCTGCTGAATTAGGACTATTAATTAGAAGAAGTGGGTTGAGATGTCCTGGCGGAGTAGTTCTCCTTCACCTCCTACCCCGTAGCAAGGTCATCCCTTCCCTACAGCTGCAAAAGTCCAGCCAGGTCAGGGTTTTCAGAGCATGACTTCCAAATCAGACCTCAGAAGGGTTTCTGGATATTTTCAAAACTTTGGGATCAGCTAAATACCTAATTGCTCGGGCCGATTGAGACATGCTGTTCTGGGTATAGCCAAAGCACACATGGGCTTTGAGGCTATGAAGCTTTTGGAAACTTGGAAATCTAGTTCCAAAAGTGTCCTCATTTGGCACTAGGAAACTTAAGGAACATGCTGCCTCTTTGGGGATGAAGCATCTGAACAGATATATAACTGCTTTCCCTTTCAGCAAGTGGACTGATCCTTTTTATAGACCTGCCTGAGAGGCTTACATATGGCATTGGAGTTTAAATGGTACACAGGGCTCAAAAGTAACACCAGCTCCTTCCCTGAAGTGCCCTGTCCCAAGACAGTGGCTGTGTTGGCAGGAACAAGTACAGGTGGAGTGAGCCGGGCATGAGATAATTTGGCCCAGCTGTAAACAATGAGAGAAGGGGGTTCTCTTTCTCTTTCTCTTTCTCTCTCTGTGGTTTTTTTTTCCCCGCCTTTCACTTTGTCATTCGTGACTGATAAATCTGGCAGACAGGGAAGAAACAGAATTTTTGTTATTATCAGCCTGAAAGAGTATAAACTTTCTCAATTCACTTGTGTTAATGCTGCACAGCTGTTTGATGGTCTGACAGTAAAGGACCAAGAAGATATTGTAAAGCTTGGACTTTTTCAAACAATGTACTTCTGATTGCTTTTCAGTCAGCTCAGAAGCAGCCTGGTTGCAGAGATAGGCTGACTGTGCCATTCAGACTGCTTGAAACTGAGATATAATGATCAGTGCAAAATGGCAGTCAGTGTTTGGTGTAAGGAGAAGAACCCAAGTGTAAGGAGAGGACTCAGAAGCACCAGAAGGTTTACCTTCATGCTCTGGGTTGCCAGAAAGAGAGTAGGATTATCAGGTAACTTCCCTCAGAGTCCATTGCAATAAGACAAATCAAAACAAAAACCACAAACAAGATCAGTATTTGAAATATTGCAAGGAATGAAGCACCGCTTGCCAAATATTAAGCTGCCTGAACAAGTTTAAACTCCTTGTACAGTGTTGAGAATTTTTAAATTCATAATTACAGCATAAAAATCTAGTGAAGAAGTCTATTTAAAATAAAAGAGGATGAGGCTGTGAAAACAGTTGAATGGAGAACGAGCCAGGTACTGGCTACCAAGAGATGGAAAAATCACACCTCACTGGGATAAGAAATGCATTCTAAATAGGGTTATCAGGCTTGAATACAGACTTAGGTGAGATTTAGAAAACTATCCTGGATGAAATTACCTAGACTATATTTCATCCTTCATGAATACACTGCTAGGTTTTGATACCCTCATGCTTCTTAGAAGGTATTAGCGGGTTTTCCCTGTCCTAAGACTGTGGCCAGGAAGACAGCCCTCACCTGTTTCCCACTCAAATAATCCGAAGAGCCCAGCTGTAATTCTCACCAGTGCGAAACCTTCCTTTCAGAGTATACAACTATATCCTACGTCCCCATCATCCAGTCGTGTTACAGATAGAGTCAGAGTAAATTTAAGAGCTTTTTGGATTGTTAGAGGAAATGCTGATAAGTGAATGGAGGATGTTGCTGTGAGTAGGGAGAATGACATTTATTTAAAAAGAACATGATTTAAGTGGATTTACCTCTTGAGGTCATCTGTCAGATTTTAAAAATACCATTTGCAAATTCTTCAAATGATACTTTTGACGCATAAATACTGTTGCTTGGAGTTTATTACCACTGTGTAGGAAATTAAATAAGCCCTTTGATTTTCATTACTTTGCCTGGCCTGATGTTTCTCTAAACCCTTTCCTTGACGCCATGCTGCAAAGGAAAATGCTAAAGTTCTGACATTAAAAATTAAAAAAAAATCCCATTATATTTTATTTCTTTTAAATTGGAGGCGAGAGGATGGGGACTGCTGCACATTGTGCCCTATGCTAGCAGTGTCGGAAGAATTATGTCACTTTTCAGCAAAGCAGAATTATTTGGTTTCAAAGTGCCAGTTGTAATTAGACCTTTCCTTTTAAAAGAAATTCCCAGTGTGTGCAGGCAAAATCAGCTGCTTCCTTTGTGTGAATTCTCAGATTGCAGAGCTACTTTTACTCGGTCTGATTTCCTTTGAAAAGGGTATTTCTTTAGACTGAATTCATCCATTTCCATTGTAAATGTACTACAAAACATGATTACTTTATAAGAGCTAGAAACTCAGAATGGCCTTATTTAGAAGGCAGAAGCCTTAGGATTGTTGTCAATTTGTAAAAAGTTATGACTATGTTGCTGTAATCTGTCAGACTAGCAAATAGGAATATTGTTACACATGCTTTAAAAAATAACTATGAGAATCTAATCCTGGATTACCGTAGTGCTCATGGGCCCCAAATTACATCAGTGGCTTAATATTTCCTCTTCATTTTCAGAAGTGGAAAAGGTATTTAAAAGGTTTCTACCTATTAGTTTTCAGTGGTGGAGGATAATATAATGTAGGTGAGGTGAAAGGGGTTTTTTGTTTGTTGTTTTGAATTAGCAAGAATGGCATGTAGAGGATAGATTTTAAAGATCATAGAAATAACTGTAGGGGTTCTTGGAAGAGGCAAAAGAAGAGAAGAAGTCAGAGGGTGGTCTGAAGGGCTAGAGGCAAAGAGGGAAGCAGACAGAGCAGTGAGAAGAAATTAAGGGAGCAGCCTGAGAGATGGAATATAATTAGAGGCAAAAAAATGGAAGCCTTTGCATGAGTTTTATCAACAAATAGAAGAACATTAAAATACTCGGGGGAAAAAGGGGTGGAAAAGAAATGCAAATCAAAGTGTGAAGATGGAAAATTAAGGGAATGATAGCTGCATCCCACACACGGCAAAAAATTTTGTCAGTGGAAGGGACCTCAGCATGCTGGCAGAACAGCTGCAGAGGCGAGAGCAACTGCATAGGAGCCAGAGCAAAAGAACGTTGAGAGCAGAAGATAGAGCTGAGCGACAGCCAGCGCGGACTTGGCAAGAACAAATAATGTCAGACCTTTCAATTTTCCTTCTGCAGCTCTGTGAATGAGAGAGGAGCAGAAGATACTCTGTGTGGTGTCTGTAATAAGGCTTCTCGCATTGCTTTATAGAGCATTCTCAGAAGCAGGCTTTGAAAATACATTTCTAAATGGAACTACAACAGGCTGAGCTGCAAAACAGGCTGGAAACATGTACTCTGTAGTGATAATCAAGGGGGACGCTTCAGAGCCTGTTGTCATCAACTATGGAAGGATAAAAAAGGAGAATGCTTATTAATCACGCAGAGGTCATGCAACCATGAGGAACTACCAGGAGATTGTATAATCAGAATCAGAGAAAAAGCCGTCATGGGAGAAAAAGCCTAAAAATTAGGACACATTTCAGTGAGAATAAATCCTGTTGCACACTTTTTAGGTAGGTATAATGAGCTACCATGTAGGAAAGATCTGATGTTCAGAGAGAAACTCAATCTCCTCAATAGTTCTTGCTACTAAAAATCTTAAATAAGTGTCTACAAGGAGAAAACCTACAGATCAAGCCATTTTTCTTCTCTCCTTTCTTTTCCCATAATAGACTCCCTAGTACTTTTACTCCTTGATTTTCATCAGCATTTTTTGAATACACTGGTTTTATCATCTACTGATGTGATATCACCTTGCCTTTCCCTTACCATACTAGAGCTAGAATGTCTGAAAGCAAGTTTCAACTATTTGCTCTTGCAAAATTCATTTCCTCTGGAAAACAAAAAGACGGATCATTAGCAATCCAAGAAGAAGCAAGGTCAAACTGTATCCTTAAGAAAAAGCATACAATAGTTTAAGAGGTTTTGTAAATCAGACTGACAGCTGGACTCACCAGTGTATTTTTTCTTAAAAATCCAGCCACTTGTTACATGTTCATTTCTATGCAAAAGATCAATAACTGTAAAGATCAGAAGGTACCTCGCCCTCTTTTTCCTAGCAGACATTTGTAATGCCTTTCTAACACCTCTTTAAGTCCTGCTGATTTGTGTCAGAAAAATAAGTTTAACAGGTGCCAGTTTAGCTACTATTCCTATGTCACAGTGGGCTTCACTCTCCACGAACAATATTTTTCAATGGATGGTATCTTTCCACAGAAAATCTCTGTGCCCAGAAGCCCTGGGAAGCGTTGCAGACTCCTCCCAAGCCAGCTCGTTTCCCAGGATCTCACATCTTGCTGCTGAGATGAGGTTTGGCTGGGATTAAAAATGCAGCTACTTCCCTCTTGCAGTCTTGACAAGGTTCTAGATGCCAATCTGAATGGGGATCTAGGTGCCACAGCCAGAGCCCATCCTGGATCCTTGGGAGTCAGCAAAGCTGATAATCCCATTTAGTTTGTCTATTAGTTGCTGATAGGTATTTGCATTAACAAACAACAAAACCAAAGAAGTTTAAACTACCAAAAATCATCAGGTTCTGCACACACCAAGCCCACCTAAAGTATGCATCTTTAGTACTATTGCCAGAGTTTGGAAATCGTTGTTTTTAAATGTAATATCCCAACATTTAAACATGGACCGAAGTTAGTCAGTGTAATGCATGTCCAGAGGGCAATTGATCGGAGGCTCTCCAAGGCCCGTCCATTTCCTGCAGCTTGTCTTTGACTTCTGGAAACTCTCTACAGTTTCTGTTTTGTCTTGAACTCCTGGGAAGTCTCTGAACATTTTCACAGATGCCACTGTAGTATGAAAGCAAGTTGGTATTTCCCTGGCATTCGGTTATTCCACACACACACACAAAAGAAATCCATAATTATCTGTCACGGGGTTTCATGCCAGCATTTGGCGTTTGCCACGGGAAGAGAGGGGCAAGTATGTTTAATGGACCTCTAGTCTTACTTGATAGACCCGCTCTTATGTACTCTGATTTTCTGCATGAATGGAACCAGGGAACAAAGACTTTAGAAAAAAGAAACAGGAAACAAAACGCTGAGTTATTTCCTTCCTACTGATAATTTTGTAAATCCACTGATTTAAATGATGTTCATGGAGCTATAGGTTGAGGTTTTCTTCCATGCATGTTGGCAGATAATTCTGTTTAAGCTTCTAAATAAAAATAGATGCATAAAGATTAATGTATGCGCTCAGAAACATGAAGTTCGTTAGGAAAAGTGCAAGTACGAATACTTCAAATAATCTGCTTGTTTGTTTTTAAAAACCTTTTTACATTGTGTTCCCTTAATGACAGCTAAAGAGAAGTTGCTTTAAAAGCTGGAGCGGTAGGGGAAGGCGGATGAGTTCCCACGTGTAGACTGCACATTCCTCATATGGGGGATTTGCAGTTTACAAAGAACAGTGCAAAAAGCACCACTGGGTACAGATGAGCGTGTATTAAATCTAAGTTCTGTGTTAACAAAATGACTATTTAAAGCCCTTTATTTCCACTGGGCTTTTACTGAATAAAAAACAGTTGACAACTGTGGACGAAAAGCCCTGAGCGCTTTATATTTGTCAAATTGCCTCTTTAGTGGTTGCATTAGGAAAACAGAAGCACAAGAAAAATTCAAATTACTTCAGGCTTTTGTGATGAAACTTTTTTAACCAGAGGCCTCATTTGACCTTCACAATACATACATCTTTCATTAACTTGATGATCCGAAGGCATACTGTTAGGTTTGTTTTGGGACAAAGAAACAATAAGAGGGACAGGAGTCATTAAGACTCATCTCTTATTAGACCCTTTATCTCTCTAAATAATGTTTAACTGTTTCTGCAGTGACTCATACCCCATATTTTCACAACTGTGCAAGCTGATATTCTCTGTGCAACTTTAATTTAGCATCGGTATAGATGGCTTTCTTCTGCTTATTCTTTATTTTCTTATAATCCATTATCTTTGTTAGTTAAAATAATTGCTTTATTGATAGAGTATGAAAGGGTAAGGTAATAGAAACATTGGTCAAATTCCAGGTTACAATTTAAATCTGTAAATTAAATGGATGTGATTGAAACATCTGTAGTGAATAAGGCCTTTTCTATTTATTCTTTGGGAATTCACTTGTCATTTGTGAGAGTCCCAGATGGCTCCTGGACTAGAGGCACTGGTCTAAATAAAATGTGTTGGAAAAACATTAATGCATAAAAGGACCCCACTAAAGCATTTAATCATGCGTTGGGGATGAAACCCAGGGTTTTCAGTTCCTGCAGAAGAATTATAAGCCTCTTAATTTGCGCACTGATGTGCAGGTTGTGATAGGCCAAGAATCCAGAAACGTTAGTTCATTTTTCCCTTGTGTGAATGAAAGCTGGAGCAGTGAACAGAAGTTGACCCTCATTCCTCCCTCCATAATGAGAACTCTTTTTGAACCAAGTTTCTTTAATGTTACAGGCAACAGGGAGGAAAGTTCATCAGCCCTGAGAAAGAAAAACATACAATACTCAGTATTGCTATATTATGATAATATATAGTACATATTATGCATGGTATGCATACGTAAATGGTACTATATAGCATAATAGTACGTATATAAGGAAAGGTTCTCTTGTTTGATCTAAAGAACTTACACTGTTTTTCATCCAGCAAGTGAATGTGTGGAGAACAAGAGGTGGGTAAGAACAAAGGGCCATTAAACACATACAAGGCACAACAGTCCCCATAGTCCTCAGCCTGTCCCAGGCAGTGGTGTGATAAACCTCTCCCAGTGGGTCACTTTTGGTTCAAGATCCACGGCTGGAGGCAGAGACTCTAAGTGGGATATACCCACTTAAGAGGACAGAGTAATTATCTCTTGGCCAAAGCACACAACAAAAGACCAGAACTTCTAACCTACTAGGCTAAGCATTAATAATCTCACCATCTTTGGCAAGAAACCCTGCAAAAGCCTTTACTGGCAGCACAGGCGTCAGCCCTGGGGGAAGTGTTGGCCTCTGCTGATCCTCTGACCCTCACGCTGCTGAGCTGCCATCTTCCTATATTCTGCTTTTTCCCCTCAGATTTCATACCTTGTCATATCAGTATTTCCTCTCTTTACTCACTGAGCCACTACTAGTGTCTCGGCAATGACATGTCTCTGCTCTTCCTTTTCTTACCTTGCGTGGTTTCAGCTCACAACCCTGCTCACAACCTGATACTGTTTTCTCGGTTGAACTGAGATGAGATCTCACAGCTGTGTTGCACCGAGCGAGGCTGCGAGTCCCAGGAAGCCCAAGCCAGCTCTGAGGGCTGCGGAGGATTAACTCGCAGAAGGAGGTGACTGTGGCAAATGGGGAGGGGACCGTGTCAGGTCCCAGCCGTATGGCCCAGGCAGGCTCCATCGCCACCGGACAGTCCTTAGTGACAGCTCTGAGTGAGATGCTCTGGGGAGAAGCACCTCAGTGCTGGTGTGATGGTGTGAATGAAAGACGGTGTGCTGTCTTAGCTAGGTCTTAAGAGCTGCACCATGCACCAGGACATGCTCCTGCCAGGGCTCAGCAGTGTAAAATGCAGTACCCAAACGTGAGTATGTGCAGGGGTGCCCTGCCATGTGCCTCGGGGCTGTCTTCAGTGACCTCCGCCCCTCTCAGGGCAGCAGCCCTTGTCCACTCTTCCTCTCTCAAAGGGCCGTCCAGCAGTCCACGGTGTGGGGATCAGGGGTCAAGGCTCGTCAGTGCTCCTGGGAGGCAAAGCTAATCCAGCTTTGTAGATGCCTCTGCTTTTTGGGATTACAGAGTCAAAAAATAGAATAACGCAGATCATGAAAACCATTACAATAACCTTAATCCTTGTCCTCTCCATCAGAATTGTAATCATGTAAAGTGCCATCCATCTAGAATAAAATCAGAAACTCTGTGCTTTTAAAATGTTGTGAAACTCCTCAGTTGTTATACCCTGAAACCAGTTTATTCAATGAGGGAGAGCACAGTCCTGCGTGCTCGGTGACGCTGCTGAGAGCTGTGTTACTTCACAGCAAACACCTCTGAATTCTGCTTTCTTCTAGGAGGGCTTCGCAGCATGGCAGCTGACTTCTTCATTTGTTTCACCCAAGTTTGAATCCTGGTAAATACTGCAAAATAGTCAAATTCCCTGTATCAGGTGTTCTGTAATGTATGTCTTTTGCCAGTCTGTGGGATTGCTTTTTGCTTTTTTGTGCACATACAGAAAAGAGTGGATGGTGGCATTTGGCAGGTGCACTGTACAAACCTAGTTTCACAAAGTTCAATGACCGAGCAATTTATAGCTTCTATACCATGGATCTGAGAGGCTGAATTCCTCATGCAAGGTGCGCATGCAGAGGTCATGACTGCAGAGATTTCTTGGCAGCATCTCTCAGAAACAGCCCCTCTCGTTCTTTCACTCCCTTGTCTCTTGCTAGGTAAATGGTCTCTAGCGGTAACTCCAGCAACCTGCTATGGCTGTGGCCGTACGTGGCCAAATATGAATCAAAAGTTACATAGGTACTACTGGCAGTGAATTTAAAACAGGTTTTCCAACAATTACTTGGTAAGTAACATAAAATTCTTTATATGTATGCAAGCCACATGTACACACACTGACAGATATTCAGCAAAATACTCATTGGAGAATCTTGGCTGTGAGAAGATAGATAAAAATCTAAACTTGTTTGGAAATAATTTACCAAAAGAGTGCAATGCCTCTCAGGAAAGAGCAAGAGTGCAGTTAATCATCAGTATCGGTGCTGTCTGCCACACCTTTCATAGCTAACACAGGTTTTAAAAGTCTGAAATACAGACGCTCAGTAGTGTTTCAAGATCAGTTTAGCACTAAAGGAATTTTTTAAGCTCTTCTGTCTTCTAACGTTAGATAACCTGGGTGCAACCCAGAGCAGGTGTCAGCAGAGCAGGCCCCTTCCCACAGTGGGTGCCAGCGGGTGGCACGGGGTGGCAGTGCCACGGCACTCACAGATGTGGGGCGGTGGCCAGCGGGGAGAGCCCTGTAACGGGAAAACAGAGAAAATTGTGGGTTTGCTAACCGATGTGGCCAGGGCTGTGTTTTGACCATAGAAAATACCTCATTTAACAGAAACCAGACATACCAGTATCAGTCCCCAGATGTAACAAAAATATGTTTATCTGAGGATTGCCACAGCACTGAGAAGTAATCACTTCCCATGCTACACCCTAAAAGACCTTCTCACTTTCTGTGGCGACAAAATCCTGGAGCCTGGGGCCTGCTCTGCTGAGATGAGCAATTAAATGAAATTACTCTGATAATTAAGTTTACACAGCAACTGCTAAGCATGATTCTGTGCCCTGTGAAGATTTTATGGTTTAGTGACATTTATTATAAATTCTGATATCCCGTCTAGAATATAAGCTAATTTATACTGCTATCCATTAGAAGCATGTTCATCCTTTTAGACAATGAGTGTTTAAGAGCAGTTGTTTGATTTAGTCTTGGAGAAAGGTTTTCATGGATCAGAGAGTAACGTTCCGCCCCTTTGTAAAGGGCTTTCCATGCCTATGTATTTTGGTAATTTTACTTAAAAAGTGTATATTTTCCAAGCATCTCTAAATGAAAGTGCAGCCTGTGTAAACTGAGGAAGCCTTTCTGACTTCAGTGGGGTTGTGAGCATTTACCAGGGGCTGGTCCTCATTCTCCAGGCTGGAGTTCCAGCCTTTGCAAATACAACATCTGAGACAGTTTTGTGGTCGGGTTTTTAGACTAATGCTAGACTTAACTCACGTGGTTATGACCTTTTTCCTGATCTTGTAAGAGGCATCTGATTTGCTTTTTTTCAGGATGAATCTTTTTGTGTTGTTATCAGAACAGCAGACGAAACCCATCTCTTTTATCCTCTTCAAAACAAGCCACAAGAAATAGGCATCACCTCTGTACAAACTTGCATCAGGTTGGGTTTTTTAAAAATTAAATTCCTAAAGGAAGATATATCTATATTTCCAGAGTTATTTTTGCATACCCAGCAAAAAAAAGTAAAATGCAAGAAAATCACAATCTGTGTGATATCTGCTTTTTATCATTCTCTCTCTGCTTTTCTGAATGGAAACCAGCAGAATAGAAATCAAATGTAAAAGAATATATATAAACGCAGCATGGGAAAAACAATCTTTCGCAAATATTTAGAATCATGTTTATTTTATGGCTTTAATACTTGTTAAAAATAGCCCCCAAAACTGAGTGCATGTGGAAAAAACGCGAACTGTGCTCTGCTTCTTCAAAGTGGAATTGTGTTAATGCCACATACAAAGCCAGAGCTGCACACTGCAAAAATGGATTTCTGCGCATAATCAGCCCGGGTAGCATGAGCCTATAGTCTGAACCTTTGCCATAGAGCAAATGCTGTCATATCAGGTCCTATTTTCACATTCTTCTGACACCACAACATGTTCAACAGTTGTCTGTTGCGTTTGCCTGCTGACACTGTGTTCTCAATTACAGACTATTTATCACTTCTGCAATTACCGGGGTAATATATTTCCTGAAAAGCTGCCTTAGATTATGTTTGTCAAGGCTTCCATATAAACATAAGCAGCCACTTAGCTTTTTTCACTCAGCTATATCTCTAAAAATAATGGCAAGCTAAACATCTCCTTGGAAGAGCTCTCAGATTTGAGAGGCTTCGGAGCTGTGAGGGGGGATATGCTGCAAGCACAGGCTCTGTGTGTAATTACAGTAGTAATCGTCTGTCACTTGTATAAGTAGGCAATAACTATCTTTTTCACTTTGGTTAACGTAATTCTGAACACATGGAGGAGGCCTTAGGAAATTAAAAAAAAAGTGATCTTCGAAATAACTTGCAAAATAAATCCATTGCTGTGTAGTGAGGAGGGAGGAGATGCCCTCAGCAGAGTGAGCTCTCCGCAGCTTGCCTGTGTAAGACTTGTAATTATTGACACATGCGAAACATTTTCAAAGGGAGGAGAAACATACTACCATTTACTGAAATATTCGTTATGTCCTGTTTAATCCTTTCATCATTCTTTTTTTGGCTTTTCTTTTTTTCCTTTGCTACCTTTCCATGGAAACATAACACAGTCTATTGTTTTGTTTAATTTTTGTCATTTGCTTTTCTTCTATTGACCTCCTCTAATATGTGTCTGATTCTATTTTTTTCAGACAAGTTAATGATTCAGGAAGAGGAAAGACATTTTCAGGGCAACTCGAATATAAATGATAAACTGTAAGTCACTTTTGTTTGCACATGGATAGTATTTGCGGTTTCACACTGTTCCAAAGCAGGGGCTCTGCTTCCAAGAACTGGCTGGGTAGCTTGCCTGTTATTTATCACACTGTCCCAAGCAGATGATTTCTGGAAGATTAACAGAGCTGTCATTGCACCCTTACTTGCAGGGCGAACTGATCTTGCTGCTTTTGAAACACTTAGTAGTTGTTAGAAAGAAAAAAAAAGCCCAGAAATACTCATTTACTAACCTTGTTGTTAAATATCTTCTAAATGCTAGCAGTATTTTACCTGTAATTAAAGCCTAGATGACTTTCCCAGCCTCCATGGCTTGCCACAGTTGCAATCCCAACCTTCCTTGAAATCGCAGTGAGATTATACTAATGATTATTGACTTCTGAAAGTGGGAAACGACCTCAGAGGCAATACTATCTTCCAAAGAGCTCAGGGCAGTTTACCCTCAGCACCACAATGGGATTAATTCAACAGTATCTTAAACTCCAAAATATTCCAGGTGGTTTTTCCACCTTCAGTTTAGAAACTAGATTAGCAGAGCCCCAAGGTAGGGATGATGCTACCAAGGAACTACTTTCTACATGCGTGGACAGCATTTGCCAGTCCTTCCGTTCGGTTTGTGGAAGTGAAAGGCATAATCTGAGGCTGTCCTTGGAAATGCAAATTTATCCTAAAAAACACTGAGTTGTGTGCCTTCTTACTGCAGGGGTTTAACAAAACCAGATTGCAGCCATTGCTCTGTAGTATGTTGAGGGAGTTATCTGGGATCTATTTAGGAAAAATTTATGATTAAAGGATAGGAAATGATTATTTTACTTCAATCGGTTGAACTGCTCACATTGTACTGTGCTAGCAAAGTCGGTGACCTGAGAAAGTTTGCCAAGTTCCATGACACATCTCTCAGTACAAGCAAATCATATATAAACCCATCTTGGATTACTTTATTTTCCTTTTCTGGGCTGTGGGAAGCTAAGAGAGAATCCGTGAGTGTTATTATTATCATTACATTCACTTGTTTCGTATGACTGAGCCTGAGCATCAGCCCTGTGGAAATAGAAGAGTCAAAAATATTCTTTAAAACTCTTGTCATGGATTCTAAGCTGCATTTACCTCTATATTTCCTGTTTATTTATGTGATTAATCTATATAGATATTTAAGAGAGGATTCAATCCCAGAGTATGTGGAGAAGTATGTTCAAATATAGTTAAGTTTCTAGAGATTACCTGGAAACACAGCGGGTAATTCAAAAGCAACTAAGTTGCTTTTCTATCACTATCTTCATGGCTTTTTATTGTCTATAAGTAATGTGGATGCTAGCCCAAGGGAGAATGTTAAAGAAAAAAGACTTAATTTTATGAAGAAGTGAACTGGCCAAGGTCAGCCATCTGCCTCTGCACTAACAGGCTTTTGCCAAGATGAGAGTGCCATATTTTAACTGTGTTTTTTACCCTTGAATACCTCACATGCAATCATCAACCGAAAAGAGAGGAAAAAACCCACTTGTTTTGCTCAATAAAGACAATCCTTTTGACTCTTGATTAAATTTGAAATCTAGTTCTTTTAGTAAAGTGTTTAATCTAGTTTCTGCTACACAGAAAAATAAATCCCGCAATTTCCTCCTTCTAGATATAGCAGTAGCTTTAAAAATGTAGGGAACAATACTTCATTGTACTTATTCTGTGATGGAGGGCTATTTTGATTCCATTTTCATAAGAACAAAACTAATTCGACCTGCAGCATTTTTTCCCTTTTTTGTTCTGTTTTCCAGATGCTGTCTTCTGCCCTGGCAGTGTGGCCATTTCCTGTCATAGAAGCAGAGCAAAAGGAGGAAAACACACGCAAAGTTTCCTGCTGAATGATTCAATTCACCTGGAATAACATTTGAAATAACGAGAGCAGTCTTCCATTAGCAAAGTAAGTCCTGTGCACACTGTTTAAACTATAATGTGCGCAGTGGAACTGCAGTCCTGTCTGCTTGGAAAGGTAAATTAAAACTTTCCAGAAAAATTGGGTTTCCTGCTTAGAGGGCATTGAATGCAAAAAACCCAACTCAGAATACCACAGGGATTTATAACACTCATGTCCAGTACGAGAAAGGACTTATTTACAGGATATTCATCAGAAATTTTTGCACCTATTTCAGTGTCCACTGTTACTGCATTACACTGTGTCCCGTTTCCCAGGGCCCTGTCACCCATCTCTGGATGGTGATAAATTCTGAATTATTTTTGAAAGTTATGTTCAATCCTGCAATTTCCAGTTGATTTCCAAAAGCAGTTAAGTTGCCATATTAAGCTTGTAAAGATCAATGTCCGGAATCAGGTCCTACTGAATACTTAGTTTCCTGCTGAATCACTGCTTCATGTTCCAAAATCTAAGTGTTCATAAGCACATTATTTGGTGAAATGTTATAATGTCAGTTATATATGCTATGACTGCTGACTGGAAATATAGCAAAGACGGTGAATGTGCCTTTGTTCCCATGCATTTTTATTATAAATGTCCTCAAACATTCTCATGGGTTTAGTTCAGCCAATAGTCCCATTGCAGCCAGTGGATTAACTGGTTTAAAATGGGTATGTGCATGACAAAAACCTGATCACCAAATATATTCAATGTTATTTCTCAGATTAACAATGTTTTCCACTCTGTTAATGTAAGTGGTGTGAACATCCCTTGTGAGGCCTCAAGAGAGGACTCAAGACAGCAAGAAGGAAGCCAAGCAAAGATGTGGCTGCTCAGAAGTGTTCTGATGAAAACTGTGTGTGATGAAAAAGAGTGATGCCTTTCTGGCTCTGAATCACAGAATCACAGAATCACAGAATGGTAGGGGTTGGAAGGGACCTCTGGGGAACATCTAGTCCAGCCCTCCTGCCAAAGCAGGGTCACCTACAGTAGGCTGTAGAGGACCTTGTCCAGGCGTGTCTTGAATATCTCCAGAGAAGGAGACTCCACCACCTCCCTGGGCAGCCTGTTCCAGTGCTCCGTCACCCTCAGAGGGAAGACATTCTTTCTCATTAGGCTCATCGCAGTAGAGGACACGTGTTTCTGAAGTCCTACAGATTTTTAAGCTATTCTGGAGTAAGTCTGATCCTCTAGATTATCACATATGGGACCAGCTCTAAAGTGTTGGAGCCAGAAAGTGTGAAAAAGAGGGTTTGCAAACCGATCAGAGGGAGTACCAGGATGTTCAATGCCGAGCCAGCACTTCAGCAGGGTTGCGGTAGCCCCTGCTCTGAGCTGAGGAAAGGATGGGCTTGTGGTGGAGGGCTCCAGCCCACCCCAGCTGTGCTTTCTGTGCCGATGGGCCAAGACATATCTTCATTATTCTGATTCCGTGCTGCTAGTAAGACAGAAAAGATATTGCTGTTATTGCTCATTATTTTTCTCATCATTATGACGCTGAGAATTAGAGTATGCCTGACTTTCTAGAGACCTTTTTTTTTTGTATCAGTGATAACTGATAAACAGCTGGATTCTTCTAGACAAAACTTAGTGGTATAGAGAGACCACTAGTTCTCTTTCTAGTGTTTACTTCTGTATTTCAACATTGCTACACTCAAAAAATATTTCTTATATACAACAAAAGAACATTTTGTGTCTGTGACACCTATGTTAACGCAGAAATAGCTGGCATGTGTCAGGCTCATTTTAGAACAGACAGTGGGAGACAGGGTCAGATATGTATAATTAGGATGAACCTTGGGAAAACTCTACCATATATCAAGAGCAAGCTCAGTCCAGTGCTTAGGTAGCCCCACAATCCCAGTTGAGACCTTGGGAAATATGAAGTTTACCTAACATTTCTTTCCCTCAAAAAAAGTGCTGTAGAGCTCTGTCTAGCAGCCCATCTACAGTTTTTATTTAGCCTGGCAGTACCTAGACTGTTTGAAGATCAGCTCAGAAAGGGTTATGCAATTGTAACTTGTTAATCTTTAAAACTTCAAGGAGATGTGTGGCCATGACAGTGCGGGAGAGTTGTACTGGGTAATAGACCAGGATATTAGTTGGGTTTATGTAGACTACTGTAAATCCTAGCAGCTGGGTACCGGTGCACAAGACCATAGCTCAGTAAAGCCTGTGAACTAGTGCTCCAGGAGCTGCCTTGGAAAAGACTTTGTTATGCTCCAACTTTTTACTCTTCGGAACAGATTGAACTGAAATGAAATTCAGGATGGGACTCAGCCATAATGAAAGAGAATTTTTGTGGTCTGGTGACTGTTCAGCTTGCAGTTCGCTGTGATTAGCTCTATTGTCCCCCGATTAGTGATTGCTGGCCTCCTGCCTCTCTGCTTCATAATGATATTAAAGAACTGCATTCACATGTAGCCTGCTACAGTCTCAGGGATGCCAGTGTGGGTTCTGCTTAGAAGCTAATTATATATGTTTTTGTAAAAAAGAAGCATCTACATTAAGTACAAGTGGACTATAGGTAATAACAGTTGAAAGAGTGGGACACAACAAACAGACTTGCTGCCTGATACATCTTACTGGTATATTTTGCTATACTTCTGTAGTTTCAGGCTCCACTTTTGCATGCTGGGAAGGTTTCTAGCACTTGGGTTTGTGGCTGGGGACTAGACAGTTGGCATTTCATCTAGGAATCATTTCATCTTTGGCTCCTTGCTTCAGTGATGGTGTATCTCCAAAAGGAGCTTAAGTGCCATTCACGCATCTATGCATTACTGGGTGGTCTGCCAAGAAACCTAACTCCTCGGTCTTTTTGGTTCCTGAAGGTATCCTCAGTTTTTGTCCTCACACTTTAAAGTGTCTTTGCCACATGAGAGGCTAATGGATCTGTAGGTCTTTCCCTGCTGGGTGCCGCTCTGATCCTTAGGCACCTGGCACACAACATCTAGGCACCATGGGGGCCCCACCTAATCATTCCCTCAAACTAATGTCAACTTGATCCAGACCTGCAGGAGCAAACTCTTACTCATCCAAAACACAGTTCGGGCTCAAGCTCATAATTCAAATTCTGGAAATCTCCTCAGCAATCATTTTTTCCAAAGGACTGCAGTGTCAGTACGCAAGACAAGAAACAGCAGTAGCTGAGCAGCATTTGGGCAGAAGGTCAGAAGAGTAGAAGTTATGTTTTCCCTTCACAACTGAGAAGTTCTGAAGTTACTGCTGCACCATGTGGCTCTCACCAGTACCTCTGCAAAGTCACTACTTCACATCTCCACAGCTGCTTTTGCAGCTCAGCTCAGAGCTGGGTTGATGTCTCCAATTCAGACTGGTTCTCAGCATCCAGGGAATTTAAATTTCAGTACTTGTACATGAACAACAAGAACAACAAAAACAATAATAACAAAACAATAATAAAATAAAAGTGTGGGATAGTAACTATGCTACTTTACAAAAATTAAATTAAATCTCAGCCTTTCTTTCTGAGCTACTAGATTCAGAAGGTGGCCTTCCATTTCAAATAGTTGTAACTGATTTTCCTCTTTGAAAATTATTGTCCTTCTATTCAAATTCACCTTCCCATTCAGTTCTCTTTGAATGTGTACATCATGCACTTTTTTACATGTCTTGCAGGGCTCTTAGAGCACTGATGCTCTTATTATTGCTTATGCCCAAACTACACTTAAAGTGATGCTAAATTTGACAACATCGACCTTGCTTGTGTGAAAAAAACATTTATCACAACTTATCTAGGCTTATAAAGCTCAGAAAGTTAAGAAGAAAAATCCAAACAAGTTAAATCTGAAAATGGCATCTGTGTACTAAGGCAAATGTAAACCTGTGCCACAGTGTCAACATGCGATGAACCTATTGTCATGACTGAAGGGTGTTATTACTCTTACCTCTAAATTAGCTTAAACATATAAAAAAGAGCAGATATTTCCTCTTTGTTATTTCTCTCCCAAGCAGACATATGGTTATTTTATTTCTATTGCCTGACAATTGCTTCCTTAATACGCTTTGATTTCTTGTAAGATGAAGTTTATTGAATTTCTTCTATATAGTAGTCTTCATCTTATAATAACTTCAGTTTATCACTCATGTTTCTTTTGTGGAGGAGAATAGGGTACCTCTTTGTTTTGAATTCATCTTGTTTTGAAGCAGTCTTGTGATAAAGTGGAAGTAATGAGGTTGAAAACATCATTGTACCTGCATAGACATGTTGCAGAACCAAAGGAAAGATAAATCATTAACAAATACAGTCTACTCAGTCATCAGGTCTTCCAAGCAGACCATGAGGAGAAAAAAGCCAGAGTTAACAAGACATCGTGCTTTTGAAGTAGACAGAGGAAGAAGTGAAGCACAGCATCTCCCTTGTGCCAATATGACAGATACTTCCTTCTAGTCACCTACTAATTTTTTTTGATTGTCTGAACCAGTGCTTTGAATAGTTGGAGCTAGCTAAGCAATGGATAGTTGAATTTTTTACATTGTTCAGTTCACCATCAATTAGCACATTTTACTAGCCTTTTCAGTAATTATTGTTAACCACTTATGTAACACCTTAATGATCTTGTGTGAGGACTTCATATTTTTCAGAACTAATTTCTGCCTTACGACAGAACAGGAAAGTGGGTGTCCAGCTCCCCAAGTTAAGGTTGAATGACAGCTTTTGCATTGCTTCTGATAAATAACACTCTGAGTCTCTCTTGTGTTACAAAGACCATTTGTTTTTTTAAGAAACACTTTAAGATCATCTGTCATTGTTTTTGTTTTGCTTCAGTGAGCTATGCACTAAAAGCATTGTTTCCACAAGGGAAATTAGAAAATCCACCTGCAAAATTATCCCTATACCTCCAAGATAGCTAGAGAATATTCAGTCACTTCTTGTAATTGTTAGATTTGGTTAATCAAGAATGTAAAATAAATCCAAGCAAAAATAATTAAATAAACTTGTGGGGTTTCCTTTACTTCCTCTGTGCCTGACAGTAGCATTAACACTTAAACCTCCTTTCCTTTAATGTCCATTGCCTTAGGACAAATAACTTCTGCTTTTGCAACTGTGCTCTGAATTGAGTGTCTCTTATACTCTGTAAGTACAACTTATTTTCTGCTAGGAAAAGAAATAAATATACATAAATCGTATCAGGCATAGAGTAGATACTTCATGAATATGTCTGTCAAAATCCTTACATCTGTTGGATCTTTCCAGTATGAAAATTTTCTGAAACCCGGCACATTTGCTGAGCTAGAGGAGATAACATGATCTACTTGAACACATGTGCTGGGACCTTGGTATTTTAGAAGCTGTACAGAAAACAGAACAAAAACATAGTGAAAGCCCTGAGAACTTGGTGTCTAATGTGTAAGAAGAGGCAGCAGATCAATAAAAGTCACATAAGTGCTTGTCAACAGGAGAGAGGACAGTTGTCCCAGGAAATTACCAAACTAGCCAAAGGGCTGTTGAAGCATTATGGAAAATTTAGGAAAGAGTTTAAAGACAGACTGGGAATTTTTGCACTTTTTTGTAAGAGGTTGCTCTCGAGCATTAGCAGTGGCTGGAAAGAAATGTTAAAGCTGCTTTTTTATAATCTAGCCAGATACAAGCTACCTACATGCTCTGAACAAAGCCTGAAGATGGCTTCAGAGCCAAATCAGAAGGAAAAAAAACATGTTATTGTCTGGGAAGGTCCTCAAAAGCCTTTCTTCGATATGAAAGAGAGGAGGAACCTCAGAGAGAGAGAAAGAAGGAGGCTAATGGCATGGATAAAGCAACAGCCTTGGAAAATTATCATTGCAAAGATGTTCTACGTTTACAGGGGAGAGATGGGATTTGCTCAGGCCCAAGAAAGCATGCCACACGTGTGAGAGCCTGGATAGGATTCTGAGCTGAATCAGAAACAGTGTATTTTTAGAGATGTCAGATAGAAAGGTGCTGTAGGACTGAGCATGAAGACTTCAAGAACATGAAGGCCAGGTTATGGTCCTGTATGATCAGATACTTGACAGTTCTGTCCACATGAAATGAGCAGAAAAATTCTATGGTGAATATTAGTTTTCTATTAGCTATATTGAACCTAAGTGTCTATGAAGAAGTGTTAGAGATAGACTAGGATATTAGTTTGGACAAAAGAGTAGGATTTATTCCACCTAACTTTATATAGCTCCAATGTAGATATTACACTTTCTAGTGAAAGGAAAGAAGCACAGTTAGATCATCATTCAGCTGCCTGATTTTAGAGAAGTTCTTTCGCAGTTTCATTAATTGCACTCCACAGTTCTTTAAATATTATTGGCTTGATTTTCAGACTGCAAGGAAATCCTACAATGGGTGGTTCTGAAATAAATATCTACCTTCAGACATGAATGAATCCCATCCACAGGGACAGAATACAGTGGTAGAAGTGAGGCATAGAAGTGGAGGGAAAATTTATGTTTGTAGATGACATTTACTTAGAAAATATGGACACAGAAAAGACAGAGCTGCAGGAGATCACCAAAGAGGGATGGAAAATGAAAAGGACTCACTGAAGAATGCACAGAATACCTGCAGACAGGTAAGAGGGTTTATTTACTGAGGTCAGTAACTAGAGATGGGGGAGAAACACAGGAAAGAGGGCAAGAAATGGTGAGTTGAGCATACATGGAAAACAAACCAGAATTTGTCTGTTTTCTCTTTCAATAAATAAATGAGGTTTTTTTGGGTAGTGAGAACCAGAGATAGGCATAAGAAACATTTTGAGGAATGGGTCAAGTTTGTAAGAGAATTCTTTGTTTTTTCCAGAACTCAGTCTCCATACCTGTAAAATGGGACCATCGCCAATGCTGCATCCTGAATCATCATGTCGAGCATGGCGATACTCTTCCTGGAAGTGAATGGCAGCAGGAACCAGAGCTACTCTGGGTCATTAGCAGAACTTTCTAAATATTTTTGCTTCTCACTGCACTGCCCCAGCTGCCCTGTTATGGTGAATCAATGTACTGTTTCCTCCAAGGCCACACTTTGCTGAGTGTGATACTTCTTGATGAAGTAGAATAGGGCAAGGCAAAATTCGATTCATTCACTTGATGACATAGTTCATGCAAGGTGCATGTGAGCAATTGCGTTTCTGTGAAGGCTCTCCTCACTTTGTGTCTTTTCATAGAATCATAGTATCATTTAGGTTGGAGGAAAATGCCAACATTATCGAGTCCCACCATTAACCTAACACTGTTAATTCCACCACTAAACCATGTCCCTAAGCTCTGCATTTACATGTCTTTTAAAAAGCTCCAGGGATTGTGCCTCAGCCACTTCCATGGGCAGCCTGTTCCAATGCTTTACAACACTTTTAGTGAAGACATTTTTCCTAATATCCAGTCTTCCATCCTAATATTCCATCTTCTCTGTCTGTCATATCTTCCATCTCTGTCTTTAGTGCAACAGCACAGAAAGGAAAAATTGCAAAATGTACATTGCTTAACTATTCGCTGGATGCAGTCAAAAAATCCCGCGAAGGGTGAGCTGGATGGTATTACAGATACATCAGGAATAAAACTGGTTAGGGCAAATTGTTGCCCATATATTGCTGTTCTGGAACACAGACGTCACAAGCAGTGAGAACAGATTTTCCAGTAGAAAATACTAAGCTGTTCAGCTTGAAACGGGCAGCACAGATTAGGAATCAGGATTCTCTGTTTTCAGCATAATAACTAATACATTGGAATTAAGTTTTACAGCAGTGACAGCTGCTGATTCAAAGGAATATCCCACCACTAACATCCAAGTTTCCTGGGGTGGGAAGGGCTGATTGTTTCGGGTTTTTTTAGCACACAGCACTAGTATTTCATAACACTGTCATCTTCACCACTGCAAGATGATTAAATCTTTTTTTTTTCAGTTTCATCCAGGCACTTAAGCAAACCATTCTTTTTGTATTATAAGAGGAACGAAAAATGCAGAGCAAAACTACAGGTGCACCTCAACTTCGGGAAAACTCAGGCTTGTGTTGGCTCGTCTGCCAAAATTAATGTGTAGTTGGCTGAAAAGCTGCTTGGCAGGGGCCTTGGGAGGGCTTTCAGGTCTGCAACTCTGCTTCAGGTGTTGATTGTCACCTGCTACCTTTTTGGCAAAAAATATACATGGAACTTGGATTTTAAGCTAAAAAGTCTTGACAAATTGCAATAACAGTAAATTTACTTGTTCGTGCAGCACCACTGAAACTTCAGAAAACCATTTAAAAGACTCCTGCCACTTCAGGGGTTACTTTTCCAGCGTATTTTAATTCCAGTGAGGTTCATGTGACTCTTAAAATAGAAATACTTGTTTTTCTTCTTCAGTTCAACAGTGAACTCTCTAGTTGGATTACTGCTAGTAACATAGACACCGAGCAGAGAGTTTCCAGGCAATGCTAAGGCCCAGAGTTTTAGATTTTCTCCTAAAATGGACTAATCTGGATAGAAAAACCTCCAACGTTTTTGAAAATGTCCATGAAAACAATAATATTTCTTGAAATTAAACCAGTTTCTGCCATGCTGTATACACATACCTCAGAGTATCACACAAGTGCATGAGAACTACAGACTGACTTACATTATTTTGTGTTCTAAGATGAGGGCATAATTTGCTTAGAAAGCCAAAATGCAGTTATTTTTGGACTCATGACTGCTCATAACATAAGGCAAGGCAATTTCCAAATGTTTTCCTAATTATTAGGAACGGATTATTTTGCTGCATTAAATAGCACTTTCCTCCGAAATTTTCATGCACTCTAATATATAACACTGAATTAGCTGTATTTCTGAGAAAAATGTTAGAACATCTTTGAATTCAGGTTATGGACTTGGAATGCTAATATTTAGCACAGTTTTTTTTTATATATCCTGCAGTTTATTTACATTAACATGCCTTTGTGGGATTATAAATACACTGTGCTATTACATGTACAATAATATGTGGCGCACGAGGATAAAACACTGTAATAAATTTGTGACTTCTGCTACAAATATCATTCCTTGTTTTACTTGTGCACAGTCTTCACCTTTAGTCTGCTTTGGAGTTTTGTGTAGGTTGGCTGCAGTCAGCACTGTGGTTCTCAGGTTTTGAACTGGGTTTTTTTCAGTGCTGAAGTAGCAAATTTGGTAGCAGAGCTGGTGCAACACGAATGTGGACTGTACATAGATAATACAGATAGTACAGACTAGTTCTCTGGGCATTGCTGCGTATTTCCTCTGCACTGAAACAGAAAGACATCTAGCTAAATTAGCTGGTCACAGAATGACCTTGATCTGTTATTATGGTGCACCCGGCAGAAATGAAAAGCAGTAGCAGGGTTGCTGTAGGCTGGGTACTTTCTTTAGAGAAAGAGTAGTTTTAAGGACATTATGCAGGGCATGGATGGGAGCCTGCTGGAAAATTGCATGCAAAAGTAATCACCCATGTTCTGGTCTCCATGAAAAAAATACAGGCAACTAACAGGGAAAAAAAAGAGTCTGAAAGGTTCACCTTCTTTAACTAAGAGAAGCAAAAGCTGAGAGTGAATATCATGGTTTAGGAAATATAACAGAGCTGAGAAAAAGTAAAGTGCTTTAAGTACTACTTAATCTGACAAGGCATATAACGGACCCAGACTGTCTAGGAATACAGGTAGGCTGGAAGTCAGGATGAGTTTTAGCCATCAAAGCAGTGCAGTTTGGAACAACTTTCCAGTACAATAAATAAAGTGAAAGCCGTGTATAATTTAAAACTTGATCACTTCTAAAAAAATCATTGTATATTCTGAGATCCCCAAGTGATGCTTTATGCAAAGATATGAATCTTGAAAATGTGCATTGAGGCTGCTACACAACTGTCACTGCAGACAACGTTTACTAAAAGTTTCTGAGTTGGAAGAAGCATCGCTGTTTTATCTTAGGGTCAGAAAGCCTGTTCTATCCAATGACCAGGAGAAAATGAAATCTTACTGTAATCTAAATTGCTTAGGAAGAGTAAATGGGTATCAGAATGTAGAAGGTTTGGTACAGTTCTATGGCTACATATGTTTAGTGTCACAGGATTCATAAACATTTTGTGTTAATTTGTTCAGCTACTGAGGCAGCTACTCCATTTATAACATTTATAACTTCATTTACAATTTGTAAACCTTTGCCAAGCAAATACTTCTGAAATGATCTGTGTTACTGTAAGTCTTTAAGATTTCTCTTTTGTTTTTGTGGAATACTCGCTCGGAGGTACAAACCATAAATCCTTTTTTCTAACACTTCTTTTTACTCTTGGTATCCAAATGTGTATCACTGTTGATATATTTTTAAAATTTTACTTTTATGCCAGGGTATATCTGACATGAAGATGTACGTAATGTAAGAAATGTGTTGAAATCAGGGTCTCTGAATAAACAGTATGTTTGATGCTGTGGTCCACATGGAGACATCAGCAATCCAGCTTATCAAAGGCACAAGCAGGATGTTTCAGGAGATGAAAGGGCCTCTGAATAGTGTTCCGTCAATGATTCAGAATGGAAGGATGAAGACTCTCTATTAACGAACGTATTTGGTGGTGGAATTGACAGTGTTAGGTTAGCGGTTAGACTTCATGATCTTGAAGGTCCCCTCCAACCTAAACAATTGTATGATTCTATGATTCTGGATCTATCCTGTGAAAAACAGTATTGCAAATACTGTACAAAAAAATCCTTATTATTTGAATGATATCATCCTGAGCAAGAAGCACCCAGGTATTCTAGTCTCAGATTCCAAAATATTCATGCACACACACGTGATGGTCTGAAACAACAAACAGCATTTGAATCACACATGTAATTTTAAAGGAGTAATGGAGAATAGTGCAGTCAAAACTATAGTTATCACTAGATCTGTAAAAGCAGAAAGTTGTGCCACAAAAGTGATTGAAAACTGCTGTGGTGAGTAGGAGAAATTAGTGTTTTGCTTTATGCCCACCGTAACAGACTCAGCCTCTCTTCTGTTCCTCCTTTTCCTGAGAATTAAAGATTCTGGCCCAGCTCAGTCAGCAAAGACACCAGCCAAAGCACTTAACTATTTACTGGAAATGTAATAGAAAACAGATTTCTAGATCTTTTTCAGTTTTCTGGCTAGTGTAGAGCTAGGTTGCTGTGGAAGGAACTTGGAGACCTGTGGGACGCAGCTGAACCCGGCCAGCAAAACGGCTGCGCCTTGTGGAGCTGGGCAGGGAAACACGCTGCCCGAACGAGGGGACAGCCTGGGTTTGCCACCGCCCCTGCGCTCCCCAAGGATGATACCAGTCCTGCAGTTCATTGAGTGTTGGAGCATGTGTACGGTATAAAGCCAGGAGCAGGCAAGCTCAAAGTGACATTTTTTCTTGGTTTATACTCTGCTGAGACTGTGATAATTCTTAGCATAAATTAGTTCACACTTCACCCTTAACAGAGATTTAATGCCTGTGGAAGCATGCATTGCTGTACAGCTTTCTCGTGGTTCAGGCACTCCACAGTTGGGGTGTTTTAGGACATATCATGTATTTCTTTTGATTCCTCTTGATATGCTGTCAAATTTTCCAAGCAGATTAGAGCTCTGATAGGGAAAGTCCTAGGATAAAATTCAGGACTTCTTATTCAATTTAAAACCACAAATTTATATCATACCTCTTTGCACATATTTTCTGTTCATGACTGTGTAAGTATAGATTTTGTTACAGAAAGACTTCCTAAAGAAATCAAACAACTCATGAGTAATCCTTTGAGTGAGTTAATGTGCAGTTTTTCCTTAAATACTTAATTTTTTTTAGAAAGCGTAAAATTTTGTTACCTTAGTAAAGAGGAGATACTACCCCATGTGACTTAAGTGATCAGTCTGCACAGAGCTAGAATTAGTTACTGTAGAGTGTAATCTACTTGTGTGCAGTGTTGAGTAACCTGCATTACAAATCACCTTATTAAGAATTTGCCACCTCACTGTATGAGATTGATTCAGTGCAATGGCATTTAAAGCTTCGGAGCTCACTAGAAAAATTGAGTCTCGAAAGAGGCAAACAGTTTGTGCAAGGCGGGTTTGGAGGAGGCTGGGCTGAGCAGGATGCTCCTTGCCTGCAGGACACACAGGGCAGATGGATGGGCTCGTGTCACCAGGGAGCCAGGGATTTAACGCAGGGGCTGCACATTCGGTAGCTCTGTGCCCTCGTGTCCGATCCCTCTCCCGGTAGCAAACCCAGAGATGGAGGCTCTTCAGTCTTTTAAAGACATTCACAGTGGCTGGAGTACGAACTCCCCACTTCTGTGGGTTTTGTAATTTCTGGAATGAGAATTCTGCGTTATATTTTTTAATAAAACCATCTCAACTCTGCCCAGGTGCCCCTCTCTCTCTCACCGTCGAGAGTTAGCCACAGCACTCTATGTAGCTACAGTCTCAAACCACCCTCAGACATTTTGCAGTCAGGTTGCTACCTCTTTGACATAGCGAAACTGAGTTTCTCAAGTATGCTTTGCAGCCGATTAAGCCTTTGACATGGTGCTGTCAATACTTTCTGGACTGACTGCTTCAAAACAGGTTACTTTAACATCTTGAAGAGCTTTTCTAAGCTAATTATCCCTGCATTACAATTGCATAATAGTCTCAGATAGAACTCTCTTTAAACCTGCTGCTGCTGCTTTAATTTGAAATAAATAGATTTTATTTACATCTTTCGATTCCCTACTTTATTTGATCTCAGGGGAGTCAGTTATTCTTGGGCTTTGATTTATATTTAGTTTATCTACAAGAAATGCATTTTTGAGTATTAGGATAACAACAAAATAACACTCTGCTTAAGGTAGTATTGTTAAATCATGGATATAAATTTTGTCTTCAGCCTGAGGTTCCATAAGTTAATTTGGGAGAATAAGTATTTAACACAGCTAGACTGTCTCTTTAACAAAAGAGTTATTAGCATATAAAATGTTATTTGAAAGCTCTAAGTATTTTATAAATGGTATTGATGGGGTTTTGCATCCAAGAAAGATCATAACGTTAGATATATTGTCTCTATGCTTATTAATCATGTGATTAGATACAAATATCTTCTTATCATAGAATCTTACTGGAGAGCTGGGAAAGTGTGTTTGTCTGGATGCACAGCACTTTAAATAATTGAAGGACAGAGGACAATGCAGTTACTTGAATAACAGATAAATCAGCAGACTGTGAGGAAGAGACCTAAAATAAAACTAGTTACCTGAAGAACACTGTTCCATGGTAGGGAAGACAGTCTTGATGACTCAGAGGTTGTCTGTCTTCAGAAAAGAAGTGAAATAGCTGTCTCAGAAAATAGTGACCATTTGAAGATTTACAATGAAACAGTTATTCTGGTTATTTCATTACAACCTCAAATGTAAACGTCTGGACTGCTGACGTATTTATGAGTGTAGCTGCTGGTGCTTACTTTAAGTTAATGTTTGCAAAAGTTGGATGACTTATATGATTATTAGTAGAGTCAGCAACTGGTAACTGCAGCCATCCCAAATGTTTCTATGTAGTCTGCTTACTTTATTAGCACTGTGCTTTCCACAGTTGAGGTGTCACCATGGGAGACTAGATAGTAAAAATATTCTTGTCATAAAGAAGGCAAAGGAAAAAAATTACCTTTTTCTATCATAGACATTACTAGCAGGAGTCTAATCTAATCATGTATGTTAATGCAGCTGAATAAAGTTGTCACTCTATATCGAGCTACCTGATAACGGAGAAGGATTTTGTGTATTCTTCAACGCGTGGCTGGATACCAGCCCAGGGACCTACAGTGCTGGGCCATCTGTCATGCTGCTACTTAGTGTGGTTGATGTTAAAGGAAACACTCAGAAATGTAGGTCTTAACATGAGAAAATTGGGAGCGAATGATTTTTTGATTCTCCATCAAACAAAAATAAGTCTCAGTTCTTAGCGCTATTATGCTAATTCTGCTGAAGGAAGACGTGTAAAATCAGGCTTATCTGCAAAAAACTTCCACAGACAGGTAGAAGCCCAAAGTGCTCGGGTCATGAAGGCTGGGAAATTTGGTCAAATATTTTCATAAGCACCGCCACACCTCCCTTCCCCCCCAGCAATTAGTATGGTGATACATATTAGTTACTTTCTACTTTAGTGAGGCAGTCCATATTGTTCTCTCTTCTAAGTGTATCTTGAATAACTCATTATTCTTGGTAGAAATTTGTAGATATATTTATCCAAACTTTAAACAGGTAATCCAATACCGATCCTTGTGGGACATCACCAGCCAATATCTCTCTCCTTAATCCATTATTTATAATTTTCCTTTGTCAGTTGCTCAAAGGACAGCTTTTGACTGGACTAATTGTATTGTTGTCTAAGCCAAACTGATTTTATTTTCTCCCTAGACTATTATATGTCTCCTTATCAAATGCCTGTCTAAAATCCAAGTATATCCATGGCACTCCCTCACTTTGGTTTTGTGCCTAAAAACCATCAAACTTGTCTGGCCAGCTTTATTTTTAGTATTTCCATGTAGTTTTGTTCCCATGACAACAGTCCCATCTATGGACTAGATAGTGACAGCCCATCATCTGTCACACAGGCACTACAAGGGCTCTGGGACACCTCATGACGTTTCTGAGACTCACCTAGATGTTCACCCAGGCCATGAGAGTGGGCTCAAGGACTACTCTCCCCAAAGTCCTCTGAAAGAGAAGGACCAAGAATAAACAAAAAGCTGCGTTGCCCATAGCCCAAGCTCCAGCTATCAAGCGTAAACAGACAGTAAATTGTTCTACTGCAACAGGCAAAAAAAGACATTCTCACCAAACATGTGGAAAGAAGTGAGAGAATTAGGACTGGGAATATCAGAGGCACAATGTACCCACCCAGCAGGTACCCCTGGGCATGCTGCTGCCGGCAGGAGCTGAGGGATCCCCTGGGGATAGGACACAACCCATAGGAAGGCAGGTTGTGTTACTTCTGCTGCAGTCCAAGGTGATCTCACCGTGTGGTGTTTGCTTTAAGATGATCTGAAACTTTGCCTGAAACCCAGGATGCATGATGAGGCTGGATGATTTTAATTTGGTCTTTCAAGGAATTCAGGCTTGAGGTAAAGCAAAGGTTCCTTCATGAGGTGTTATGCATTTGGGAAAAATAATGAATACATTTTTGGTACATTTGCTATCATGATTGCTAAAATACAATAAATTGTCACTATAGAAAGGGAGGATTTGTTTATCAGATTAGTACAAAGTAATTTAAAATTGTATTCTAGTATATTTTCTGAGTTTCAAATCTGACTCAGTCTTTCTGACAGTCTTTTAAAAAGGAACAAAAACATTGCATGAATGGCATTCAAAGAGAGTCTTATGTGTACTGAAGCATGTTAAAACTTTCTGTGTTAACTGATTAGATACAACAAACTATCTGTCCTCTAGCAATTTCTTTTCTTCATTGAAACAACTCAAATTTTCCCTTCACCTGCCCCATCAACATAAGCCTAAAATTGTCAAACACACATACTGAAATGAAATTTAAAATAAGGATAATAACAATAAATAAATAAAATGTAAGATGCTTTTAAAACAGCTTGATGAGCTCCTGCTATATCACCCAAGGAAGAATGAATGGAGATTTCTTGCTACGGATTAGAGAAATACACTTTTCTTTTGAGCACAGACCCTTAATGCCCAACTCTAGCCACATGAGCATGGACTGTTACATTTCAGTGGGGCCTTTTTCCAAGCTGTTGTGGTCTTGAAGGAATTTTAGATGCAATGTTGACTTAATCTGAATATTTATTAGTCATATACCACCTGCTATGCAATAAGGCCAACTCTACAAGTGTAGTAGACAAGGCAGCTTACCTGTTTGGTGAAAGGACAAGTTATAAGATGAAAAAAAGTTTGGGGCCAATACAGTCTCTTGAACATTTAGTAGTAACAGCATTGTAAACTGGGGGAGGAAAAAGTCCCAGGAGGGCAAAAGTAGTGAGATCGCTGTTTTTTTAACCCAAAGTGAAGCAGAAACAAAGTCCTGTCTTTTCTGGCCCGCATACGTGTCTTGACCCTCCATGGTTTTCGAGTGCTCTTTGACCAGCACATTCTGAAGTCCTCTCTGACCAGCAGGCATTCAGGTGTTTTGCACAAGAACAGCTTCAGTGGACAGAACCAAATGTATCTGTCTTTATGGTACACACCTGAAAGCTGGGAGACCTTGGTTCAAGTTTCTATTCCAGCCAAGTGAAGGGAGACAGCTAACTGTGCCAGCTTCATCATCAGGTGAGTGTCTGTCCTATGAGAAAGAAATGACCAAACAGATACAGATGGTTAACTGCAGGAGACAGGTGCTGGCTGTGAACTCCAAAGCAGCTGTGATGCTTCACAGAGTTGGAGAACAGTGCAGGCCAACCACTCCACAGGACAGCTTTGTCTGTGCATTATATAGGCGATCCTGAATATTGAATTCCGCTGTAATCGGGGTACTCGCAAGACTAATTCTCTGTCCTTTGTCATAGCGGAATAGTGGATAAGCAAGTAAAGTCAGTTTTGTAACCTCCATGTAGTATCTCATCATACATTTCCATACAGCTGTTTATACAACTGTGCTTAATAATCTCAGTTTTGAAAGAAAGCAGTGTTTGTACTAGAAGGGATATTCTCCTGGATATGACCAAGCAGTAACATTGAGCATTCCTACCTGACTACCAGTAGGCTTCTTCAGCTGGACTACTGGTTTCTGCTGGCCTCCAGTCAATGGGAAGGTCTGCTCTCTCAACATTTTATCTATCTCACCACTTTGTTCCAAAGCTGTAATACTTGAATAGTAGAGACAAAGATGAATCACATTAAGTTTCTTCTCTTACTCAAAGACGTCTGTGATTCATCAGATTTCTATGCAAAAGAAATATCTGATGTGCAGAATAAGCCAGCAATAGCTAACTTATATGTTTACAAGAATTATTTCCACTGAAGAGTCATCAGGTATACTCTCATAATCCTCCTCTAATTCAGTTTCTATTTAACAAATATGTTGTGTCCAGCTTGTGTCTTTTTATCTGTACTTGATGATATTAGCTCTGCTATGACTTCTACCTTTTCATTACGTTTGAAAGCTATTTCTTTTCAGACTACCATTTAGAAGCCATGGGTCAGACACATTTATACACAAAACCACCACGTGTGGGATGGATAATGGCAATGAAATTACCATGAAAATCATTTAGTCTGAAAAAGTGAGATTACATCTATTGTGCTCCCAAGGAGACAATACATGAAGTGCTAAGGGAAGGGATATAATCAGATACTTTGATTAAGCTTATCAAGAGAAACACGAAAAGCTGCGATTATGGGCACCCATTCCCACAGTCATTGGCAATTTTCATATTTAAGTGTTCAAACAAACAAAAAAACCCAGCAACTCCCCCCAATTCCTCTCCTAAATTATGAGAACAAGTAGTACCAGTTTAGGTCAAAGATAATGTTTGTTTCCAATACATGTGGTGAGTTAGGTTTCAAAATCTTGGCTGTTCATTTTGGCTTAGACTAAGGGTTCAAAATCTCGGTGGCTTTACTGAACTTCTTCAATCTTTATAGCAGATCTGGAAAGAATGAAAGAAAATGAAGATATTAGTGTTTTTCTTTTTTCAGACCAGCAATTCAGACTCTCTCTTGTCAAACTGAGAATGTAGCTATCTCAGATAGATTTACTAACTCTTTGGCTATCCGTACATTTTTCTTTTTTGTTTTCATGTGTAATATCTTCTTATTCCCAACCTGCCCCAAAGTGACATGGAGTTATTTCAAAAACAAAACATTTTATTCCTGAAAATTATTTTCCCTCCAAAAGTATGAAGCTATGTTGTCTCTTGGGTTTATTAAATCTCTCGCTGGATGAAAGCTCAGGAACTAAGTCAAGACACACTTTCATGTCCTCTGCATTTTTTCAACATGTCCAGAGAATGAGTACAGCTTGACAGTCCCAGTGAAACTGGCAGCACTCATTCCTGGAGCACAGCAGGATCTCTTCTGAACGTTGTGGAACATGGCAAACCCTTGAAATCGAAAAGCTGGAGCTGAACAGCCAGGACTAAAGGGGGTGTGGCATGCTGAATTCTGTAGTTTCAAGACTTGTTGGAGTGGTATATTACAAATGGATTGCATTTCCCTTCTAAGTTCTGCCTTGGTGTCTGGCTACTAAGTAAACATCTACATAATTCATCTGATAATACAGCCTTACAATTCCCTGTAGTTTGGAAAAGTCAAGTACTCCAGATAAGCTCTCTTGAAGATAAAATAAGAAAGAAAAAACTTTCTAATATCTCCTAAGATTAAATTTGAATGCTATTTTTCTATAACTTGGAAAAAATGGAAATTTTGTGCTTTTGTGCTGTATAGACTAAAACCTCTTGCCAGTTTATTGCAGGTCCGACTCTTAACCTACTCTGTAATTAGATTTTTTTTATATTATTTTCTTTTATTTCTTCTATGTATAATATGGAGTTGATCTCAGTAAAGCTGTTTTGCAGCTAATTCAGACAAAACATAGTTCCACCTTGTTCCGCCTTTTAGAAGAACAAACCTATCTGGGCAACAGCAAGGTACAAGTACATTGAATAGGTTGATTGCAAAGAGACTGTCAGTCCACTGCTGTCTGTTTCGTGAGGCCTCCTACTGCTGGAAGCCTACAACCAAATTCACTTTTTTAAAAAGTGGTAAGTAATACTTACTTGGGTAAGTAAGTATTATCTGTTGGGTAAGTAACAGATCAAATTTCAGCAACTGTGCGCTGTTTCTTCGTTTGCCGGTCCTTCCACTCTACAAAGGGAAAAGTCACATTAGCAGTATATAGATAACATTCTTACATACATTGTGCTAAAACTAAGGCCTGCTTGGCTCAAATGTTTGATGCAATAATTTGGCTTAATATAGAACTAATCAAGGCTCCATCTTGACATGACCCAAGAAAATAACTATCTTCTCCACTAGAAAATAACAATCAACGCCACTAGCAGTAGACAATTATGCTTTTTCTTTTGCAAAAATGTGTATTTATAGTGTACCAGATAACTGTGCACTGGATATATTCTTGGAAGCCAAGATAAAGCCCTTATTTTTCTGCACAAATAATCTGCTTTTGAAAAGCATTCCAATGTAAAAATGATGTTAATAAGTATGCTGCAGTAACCTCCAGTGGCAATACCATTGAAATTTATCAAGTAGGAGTTTAAAATGCCTACATCTTCTTTTTTTGTGGTTTTCAAAAGGTCCGTTTTGACCTCAAAGTGCTACTCTTGACTAAAATAAAAACCTATTCTTGAGTTTCGCTGAATTTTCAGAAACTGAGGAAATTTTCATCTGAACTGAGATGCCGTTCTGAAGTCATGCATCTGGTTTCTCTGTCCATTCCCTATAAACAGTTAATCTCCTGTAAATGCAGTTCATCATCTAGACTGGAAACCACTGCATCCATAGGCTCTGAAGTAGTTTATTTCAGCTTCCAGGAGATCAAAAGAACTAAGTTTGCTGCTTTAACAGTTTTACTCCTTTTGAGGCTTCTTTAAAGAATAAACTTTTACAAAGTCTTCTTGTTGGCAGAAAAAAATATTTAACTCACAATTATTTTTTTTTGTACTGTATTATAGTGTTGCGACATTCAGGAGGTAACTATGGTTATATACGCTACTAAGCCCTCATTCATATGAATAATACAGTATTTAAAATTATAGAATGTTTGAAAATAACATGGTTATGGCCATGGTTTTGTTTTTCTTCCTGACAGTGGAACTATTCTTTGCTTAAAAGCTCTGATCTCTTATGCAGGAGGGAATTTCTCCAGGGAAAATCATACACATTAGTTAGAGGGAAGGAAATATTTGTACTCATAAATTTTAATGTGTAATTTATTTTCTTGTTTCTGTGGATTAGTCTGAAGAAAAATGTGAAGGGCAAAAACCAGCATGGCTTGATTAAGAGTCCAAAAGGCCTTTCAGGGATTAGGAACGTGGATGAATTATTTAAAAGTATCTAGAGTTTTCAGAAAGCCTTTCTAAATGTTTTAGCTTAAAACAATACCTTTGTATATTGCTTAATAATAATTCTTACCATATGGTGAACATAACTATATTCAAAAGGCCTCATTTCAATTTCTCTTGCTCTGGTTTAACTCTCTATTCAATACATGGCAGTATGGTCTTGTCATGTACAGCAGTAGATGAAATACAAATTGGCCACTAGAGATAAGAGAAACAAAAACAAGTGCTAGTAACTCCTATTTCATACCAATAATACAGTACTAAAAAAAAGTGATAAAGCATTTGAAGTTAACGTGGTTATGGTAATAGCACTCTGCTGTCTACCTCTGTTTATAACTAGCTATGTCCCTAAGAGGTTACTAGCTAGAAGGAAAGTAAGATCTACCTCTAAATTCAAATCAAAGATTACATTTTAGTTGAAGAATAGGCAGCGTTGGTTATTCTTACCAAGTAGAGATTAAGGTTGATTTTGCAGGCTTCAACACAACTCGACAGAGTGAAAACATGCGGTGAGGCTCTATAGGAAACAAACCCCAGGCAGCTGGTACACCCAACCAGGCATGCCACATCTTACTAGCACAGATCATTGTCATATGAGGAGCTTCTGATTAGAAAAAATATAATTTTTGCAGTTTAAAAAATGCTATTGAGATATAAACATGTACTGTCAAAGACATTGTGAGACAGTAATTTAGAGAAATATTTACTGACTGACTGTGTCTTATGCCATTTCTGTAATAATATCTAAATCTAACTTTGGGGAACTTTTTTAGTTTATTAAAAAAAAATTCACAAACAATAGAAAGAAAGGAATACCAAATCTGAACTAAACAAAAAATCTAGGCAAGAACATTTCCTGTTTTCACATAAACTTCTGCCCTACCTTATTTAGATAAGCCTACAGCAAATAGGTTAATGAGGAACTTCAGACCCAGTGGCTGGGAAAACAACCCAGAATAAATGCACAATATAGCATGAGTTTCCAAACTAGAATGATGCATAGATGTCTGAACTGTTTCTGGCATGGCATCTCATGAATTATATTTCCTCATGAAGAAATCCATGAAGTAATTTGGAATTCTACCAATAAAGCTATCAAGTATCTTATATGTATTGGAAAAAACTTATATGAATAGCTGGATATAGCACTATTCTAATCCTCAGAACCAAAGATAACAAACTATATGTGATAAGAAAGCAGATGAAACATAAGAAAGGAAACCTCTGAAAAATAAATGAGAAAGTTGACCACAATGTACTATAAGTAGTGACACTTTTTGCAGCTTTTCGAACTGAAGTAAAGATTTCACATGTGGCAAGGCTTGACTCATCACAAGACATCAATACTGACATCGTGAAGCCCTTTCTGTACGAGAGGATCATAAATTCTGGAAAAAATACAGTTTCCAGAGAAGCAATCCTTCAGCATGGGTAAAAGAGAAAATACAGGTCTCTATCAACAAGAGGAAATCAGCCAAAATAAACTTTCACTTCTCAAAAATATTTTCAAAAACTTCAGCACGCCCACAACTCTTCTGTGTGAAGTAAAATCAATAAAAACCTCATCAATAAAAGCAGTACAGAAAAATCCAAGAGGATTTACATGAATAATAAGGAAATAGATACAACTGTTGGAAGAGGTGATAGTAAATTCCAAGGCCTACTACATTCACCTATAATATTCTTAAATTATAAGGGCTAAATAAATTAGGAAGCTTAAACTTAGAAAAGTTCAACAACAGAATTAATAAGCCAAGTATGCTACAAAAGCATCTTAAAGAGAATAAAGACAAAGCTTAGCAAGAGCAAGGTAGGTCTTAACCACTCTTTAACCACATTTCCAGTCATAGAAGACTAATCAAAGATGCATCAAATGGCAACAAATACTTAAAATATGCACTACAGATTTTACAAAAGTATTTGATAGCTTCCCTCTTGGCACACTATATAAGCAAAAAGAAAATAAATATGATATGGTGGTTTTACATCAGGTATAGTATGCACAGACAAAGTAGACACAGAAAATGACAGATGACTTTAGCATTGATGTCAGAGAGGTTCTCTCAATGTGGCATTTGGCACTGAATTTATAAGTATTTAAGATGGACTTGGACAGATACAGTGAGAACAAAGTGGTCCCACAGCAGAACATTACCTGGGTTTTGCTAATGATACAGATCTTACATAAGACAATCAGCTAATAGGCAAATGAAACAGAAGTTTTCAGCACTGTAAATACAGATGACTTAATAAGCATCCATAAAAACAATACTGAGCACCCAATATTTTAAAATTTTGGCATTTATTAGAGGGCAAGGAGTATTAAACCAACTTGTGTTCCATGTACCTGATTAGTTATAGGTAGATCCAAGAAATAATCAGATGGAAAGTAACTATATTATGAATTGGGAATGAACTGGTATCATTCATTAAATCAAATGAAATTTTGTCACTGCAGATTTAGGATCTCAAGACCAATCTAAACTTTGTTTCAAATATAATTTACAAATTTACATCTGAATGTCTCAAAAATTTTAAAAGCAAGTGCCTTGGGAAAATAGGAAATATTGAGGAGAAGTTAATTTATAACAAATGCATAGATTTTTCCTAAAGTTCAATAATTCCAGTACATGCTAAAAACGAATCTACAGGGTGTACCACTGCCTGACAGAAAAATACGGAAAAGGTCAATGGAAGTAACTTTCAGTGGCAAGGTGCGGGGAAACTTAAAGAACATAAATGGGATGAAGAAATGGTAATGGAAAAGTTTAGGTTTTTTTCTGGATCTTGTTTGACTGTATGGGAGATTCCAGATTCAGACAATAAACAAACCTTTGACTATTTTGACTCTCAGATTTCTGCACTGTTATTGTTACCTTTCATGCCTAGGGGAAAACTTATTTTTGAAAGAAACTGTTACATCTAAAAAAATCCCTCTTTACAGCTCCAGAGTTATTGCTGTTTCTCATGAATGCAGTTTCCTTTCACTTTTATAACTGAGGAATATTGACCTTGGGTATTTTGAACCTGCATTTATAAAGCTGATGATGCTGACGGAATGAATCACACACGCTCGCATTTCCATTTCATTCATATGTCTTTTGAATTGGGTCTTTTTTACACATCATATCCTGAATTTAGACCTTGGAAAATTGAATTGCTAGTTGAATTATAGTGCTAAGTGGCACTTTGGAATGCCTATTGAAAGTTTTTAGTTTTTTCTATTCGCCATATGCAGTACTAATTTTTGAAAGTCATTAGGATTAGCTTATTTTTCTGAAGCACTATTTTTGGAAATGAAGAACTCTGCCGTCATTCCCTATCACTGAAAACAACAAGAGTTGTTTTCAGTGGTGAAGTGATAGATGCTGAGCACATCAGTGCCTGAGCTGCGCAGTGACCCTCAGCGGGTGGACGGGATCAGTCAGGGATGCAGACCGGTTCATTGGTGGATGACAAGTTGACCATGAGCCAGCAGTGTGCCCTTGTTGTCAAGAAGGCCAATGGGATCCTGGGGTGCATTAAGAAGAGCGTGGCCAGCAGGTCGAGGGAGGTTCTCCTCCTCCTCTACTCTGCCCTAGTGAGGCCCCATGTGGAGTACTCTGTCCAATTCTGGGCTCCCCAGTTCAAGAAAGATGAGGAGCTACTGGAGAGAGTCCAGCGGAGGGCTACGAGGATGATGAGGGGACTGGAGCATCTCTCCTGTGAGGAAAGGCTGA
>Ga0065711_1001693_pt1 | contig 57842 bp, 58 predicted proteins | sample Hoacrofraction12_FD_59098 | JGI IMG/M metagenome (GOLD analysis project Ga0065711, IMG submission 59098) | Hoatzin crop microbial communities from Cojedes, Venezuela - Epithelial fraction 12 v2 (version 2) | ecosystem: Host-associated > Birds > Digestive system > Esophagus > Crop | place...
TGACCATGTAGGGTAAACGGCGGGGCGGGGAGGGCGGGTCCGCGGCGCCCCTGAAGTCAACTGTCGTCCAATGGCGACGACGCTCAGGGAACGGGGGGCGGTGCCGGGCCGCCGGCGGCGCCGTCGATTGGCCGGCAGCGCGGCTCCCGCCTCCTCCCCGTGGCCTGTGAGGCGGTGCGCGGCGAGCTATTTTTAGGGCGCTATATAAGGGGGCAGCGAGGCGTGCGGCAGCGGTAGAGCGTGCTGTGCTGAGGGCTGGTGCGTGTGCTCTCCGGCCCGGCCGCTGGTACTGGTTTCAGCGGAAGGCTGCTGTTGGCGGGGGTCTGGGTGGCGTTGTGGGCGCTGAGCGGGGCGGCCGCCCCTCTCCCGGCCGCGGGGCTGCGCCGCTGAGGCGGTAGGCAAGGGGCAGCGCACCGCACTCGGTGCCTGCCGAGCGGCCTGCGCGGAGTGCAGCCGCGCCTGCTTCCCAGCCGCTAGCGTTCGAGACCCCGGGGGCTGAGAGTGTCGAGAAGCGCTTTTTTCCTCAGTTGCAGGTGGCTGGGAATGATGCGTGGCTGATGGGTGGGCTGTTGGAAGGAGAGAGTGGGAATGTACCCTGAGCAGGAGGAGCCAGGATAGGGAGCACCCCAGCCTTGAAAGCATGGGCAGTGCTGACTCTTAATCCAGGCAGGCTATCTCCAGAAATGCTTGTGTGCTTATTAAGGCATCTGTTGTGGTGCTTCACCAGGTTTTGCTATGAGCTGAGCCCTCTTTGAGTGCTGGTTTGTGTTGGCTAATGAGCTGTTTTGCCTTAAATGGTTAGTGTGGTGCAGAGCTTCCCCAAAATTGCTCTGGCACTGGGCACAGTTGTGTTTCTCCTTTTGGAAGGATTGCAGAACAGTGTGCTCATTTCAGGATGATTGGGGGGGGGGAATGTCCAGTAATAGAAGAAATATGTTCTCTTTGTTGCCCTCAAACTTGGAGGCCCCTGTCATCCTGTCAGTGGCATTGCCAGGGCCATATCTAGCTACCAGGCTGCTGGATGCATGTCCCCCAGTGCAATTTCATGCTGGGTGGTCAGCTGTGTGAGTTGGACTGGGTGTCAGGCCAAGCAGATGCTGCCAGAGGTTAAGCTATCTGGTTTTAGAGCAGTTGCACACACTCTTCTTGCCTTAAGTGATGAAGTTGTCTCTATTTGCTATTGTATGAGAGTGCCTGGGTCAGGCCTGAGCTGGTGTAAATTGATGCAGTGTCACTAGTACATGCATGTCTCATCCCAGGTGTCCCACTTGGATGTGAAAGTATGAAGTAGGAAAGCTCATCAGTTCACAGTACATTTTTTTTTTTGTGGGCGATGAAGACAAACTGCCTTTTCCTAGACTGGATCCATGATAACAATTTTGAAAGCTTCTCAGAATAAACCTCTAAAGAAAGCCCAGAGAATGACTGCACCAACCCCCTGTTCTTGTAGGTGCTGGCAAGCAACACTGCTGTAACTTTAGAATAAAGCAGAGTAAGCACCACACTCTAGTTTGAGGAGTCAAAATCTAGAGGGAAACGGGAAATGAAACTTGCTGAAAGAACTGCAGTAATAGGAAGAGGCTGGACGTGGGCAGGTTTTTTTTTTCACATAAAAGGACTCACCTCTGCAATAACAGTTTTTGTTTGGGAGCTGTTGCTCAGGCTTTGACCTGAGGCTGCAGGTCTGGGCGGTCCAGGGCCAGCTCACCTGAAGGTGGCTGTCTCCTGTGAGCTGCTTGTGGAAACGATGCCTGTTTCCCAGCCTCCACCAAGGGAGCCATAGGTTGCCTCAAACTGGACCATCTCCATCACCTTTAGCTTAGCAGAAAAGCTAGGTGTGAGGCTGATATGAATAATAAACTGCTCTTTCTCATAAAGATACCCATAAATGTGTAAAAGTATGTGTTAGTGGGAAGATGAGAGGAAGGTTAGCGCAGTGAGCACTGCCAGAGAGGTCTTACAGACCTTCCTTAGCAATTCCAAGCATGACTTGATCTGGCAAAGCAACACCTTTCCTGTGCACCTTGGGAAAGGAAAACTTAAAAGACGTGAGAGAGCTGAACTAAGGTGGTCAGACCTGGAAAGAAGCAGCACTTGAGTATCATAAAACAGCTCCCGTACCGAGAGGGTTATGCAAGAAATACCTGTTTCAGAAAAAGCTTTTGATAAGCATTTATCCTTAAGAGCTTGTCAGAACAAGGCCATATGCATATGCAGAGGCTTTTTCTGACCTAGACAAGGAAAGAGAGGACAAAAGCAGTGAAGGTTTATGGTACGAGCTACTTAAACTTACATTTTTGTCTTCAAATTCTGTAATTCCTGTGGCTGAAAAACATTTTGGGGCTATACTTCTGGCCTTGTTTAGCATAACTACCATGTTAATACATAAAAAGTTTAGTGTTCTGACATCCAGGCTCCCCTCTAACACTGGTGTGAGAGGAGACCTGGCCTGTGCAACCTGTGAGTTGCTCATGCTTCGGTTTATTGCAAAGCTCAGTGTATATAGGCAGCCCAGGTGTCCACTCTGCCATGGTGGTCACCTCTGCTTTCTACCAAGTAGCTCTCATTTCTATCAATTAAAATCCTTCTACTGGTCTGTCTTATCTTGAACTTTCTGTTGAACACATGTCTTGTAGGAACAGCCACTTTTCCACCCTCAGGGTGAAGGTTGTTTTCAGCTGTGGATCTCAGCTGCTTTACACCACCAAAGAACCCAGCCTGTGCCCAGGTTGCACTGTAACTGATGGCCAGATGCAGTGAGCAGATGCTGGTCTGCTGCTCTCACTGGCTTCAGGAGAAATTGTGTCTGAGGGCAGAATTTTGGCTGTGAGCCTTGAGGTGAAGAGCTGGTCTACAGAACTGGCTGCTTGCCTGGGTGGTTTCCAGGCAGACATTGCATTTTTATTGTCTTGGATATTCTACTGTGGAGGTCAGTTGAGAAAGCAGAATGGGGTTGTCACTTGGCAGAAGTAGAGAAGTCTAGACAAAAAATGAGTGTGATGATATGCTGGATATAATGCTGTTGGTCCAGCACCTGGGGTAGCATCTAACTGTGCTAATCCAGAGGTAATGGAAGGCAATTTCTGCCAAGCTCTCTTTTGTTTCCCAGGCTGTACTGACCTTACTTTTGGCAGATAGCCACTTCTGAGCTCCGCCCAGCCACACCAGCCATCATGGAGAGCAACGCAATCAGACGTGGAGGAGGAGCAATACCTCCCCACTGCTACACAGCTGGGCTCAAGGGCACAGAGGACTACAGAAAAATTCAGGCAAAGGGTGCAGGCTGAACCTGCAAGGAGTAAGGACAGGCATTTCAGCCACAGAACAGATTTGTCCTATAGTGGGGTAAAGAGAAGAGCCTGGGTAAGGAGACGATTTTTTAGACCAGCCGCAAACTTCCTCATTCCTGTGACTTGCTGAAATGTCAGGAAGGTGCGGGGAGGTGGCATGGCCAGTTGTGCAATAGCGCTGATGGGTCTTGGCACCTGGGAACAGAGAAGGGGTTGTATTTTTAGCATCAAGGGGCAATGGAAGTGGCTAGTCCTAGTGAAAGGAAAGAATGCATTTCTTTGTTCCTTCTGCTCTTCTAGGGAAAGAGGAGAGGTGACTTCACTGTTTTCTGGGAAGAGCTTGAATTTCTCCTTGCCTGCCCCAGGACCTCTGGCAACAACCTCTTTACCCTCTCGAGGCTGGGAGGGCAGAATCATCCCCTGCACCTGCTGGGTCTCTGCAAGGTCTCTGGTGTGTGCAGAATCACACTTTTGGTTGCTCTGATTGTTTTCCCGTGTGGTATTTCCAGCCCCGCTGCTCCCAGAAGCACTGGTGAGGGGTGCAGAGTGGGGACCTGACAGGGAAGGCTGATTTGCAGGAGACTTTGGGGTGCTGGGTTTGTGTTTCATTCCTCTGGTTTGGGCAGTGACAAGGTGCCATAAAGCCATCAGTAGTACGTCGGTTTATAGTTTAAACATTTCACTGGATACACTTCGTTACCAGTGAAACAGCTACGCTGAGATCCCCTGTACACAGCTCATGATGCAGTTTTAAAGCCCCTGGTCTTCTCCATAGCCATCAAAAGTGCTAAAACAGTTTCTCCAGGTGTCTAGGCTGTCAGTTTCTTCTACCATCACACCTGCACGTTAGGCTGCTAGCTGCATCTCTTCCTTTCCCATTTCCAGTGGAGAGCTAATACAACTTTCCTGTGCTTAAAAGCTGTGATGGGGATGTTCAAAGGTGTTGGTTCTTCATTCAGTGCCCCTCTCAGAGAGGATGAGGCCTGTGCCTGCAGGTTGGTAGGGTAGAGGTTGCCACTGGTAGTAAAGCCTTGCAAAGAACAAAGGGGAAGAAGAGTGCTGAGAAGCCTGCTGGAGCGTGCTTGGGTTTGCAGCTGCACCCTCTCCAGGAGTATTGCTGGGGGAGCAGAGGACTTGCGGTGGTGGTGAACAGCCAGGTGGCATGGCTGGAAGGGGCTGCCAGAGGTGCAGCTGGAGAGCTCAAAAGCTACCCTGCTGTTCAGGGTTGCCGCTTGTCAGTACCCAAATGTGTCTGTTCATCTGTGTCCATGTCCACGTCTGATGAGAACCAAAATCCCAGCAGGCATCAAGCAGATGGAAGACAACTTCCTTTCGCTGTGTGACGCATCTCTGTGCAGGCCCCAGACATCCCCTGTTCCCCTTCCAGCTAGATGCCTCCCACCCTCCCAACCTGTTGCCTTCTCCTCAGACCTCAGTCTCCTGGTGAAGGGCCTCTGCTGTTGGCCCCACGTCCTTCTCCCACCCCTGCACACCAGGATTTTGGTGACCTGGAGGGCAGTTCAGTATTTCAAGCTGCCTTCTGGCAGGTGCAGCCCAGAAACAGCATCTCAAGGGCCCAGGGCCTGGAGGTGTTTTCCCTTCCTGTCTCCATCCTGGGGAGCAGTGTGGCTGTAGCTCGCAGCCATCACCCTTACCGGCGCTTGGCTGTCCCTGGATGGGATGCGCGGTGAAGCAGGGTGGTGGCATCTCCATGCTGGACCTGCGTGGGTGGAGGTACTTCTTGGCCTCCAGTGAGCCTCAAGCTGTTTGCCAGATCTGCAGTGATGGAAAGGGACACCAGAGTGTGGCACAGCAGGTTCCCGTGCCTCCCCTCCTTCCTGAAAACAGGCGCCGTTTGGCTTCTCTTCCCTTTCAAATCAGTGCCCTGTGGACATTGCAGTGGGTTTAATTGCAGGGCAGCTAACGAGCACCCTCCAGGATTAGAGATGAATGGGTTTAACCCATAATCATAGCCTAGGGCATCCAAAAGTCTCAGTGGACTTGCCAAGACGCAGAAGATGTTTGGTGGGAAAGCAGGATGTGCCATCCCGAAATTATCCAGCCGATTTATCTGGGCTGAGACAAAAAACAAAGCCCAATGCTTCAAAGGAAGGTTAGAATCGTAGCTGAATGGACCTGATCTGGATCTGGCCTGAAGGCTTTCGACCCCCTGTTCTGAAAAGGCACTGAGCACACCCAGCACGTAACAGGATAGAGTTTCCACTTTGGGGAAGGAGTCTTCCTCTGCTGTGGTTTGTTCATGTGCCGTAGGGTTTTCGTATTTCTTGTAGTCAATTTTACCTTAGGGCTGTGGCTGTTCATATTTGGATCAGTCTCTGTCTCCCAGTTTCAAAGCCAGAACACAGAGCAGTTCTGTCCAGAAGAGCATTGCACTTACTTTCAGAGCTGTATGGTGATGGGTCAAAGTGGCAGATAGGTATGAACATGGTGTTACCAATGGGAAACACGGACTCCTTTGGGTCCCACTGAGAGCTCGGAACCCATCTGGATCTAACCTCTCCCTCTGCTGTCTTTCGAGTCCTCCCTTCTGCCCAAAGTGATCTGTATGTTTCTGAACCTCTTGGCAAGGGCAGTTATCATTACTATTCTGTCGGTGTTCAGCATCTGACATACAGTCTCTGATCATATTAGTAGGCTCTCAGATACTTCTACAGTACAAATAATAAATAATAATGAGCTGCAAGGAAGACCTCTGAGTCTTGGGCTCAGGCTGGACTCTTGCGGCTTCCACCTGAGGCATCCACTGTATAGACCCTCCTGAGCTGCTGTGCTGGCAGTGCAGCACTGCTGCTGCAGAGTGGCCTGGGAAGGGGGTCCCAGCAGCCTCAGGAGATGCTGTGCAGCTGTCAGCAGGCATGAGAAAGACACATTTTTGTGCTGTGTCTCTGGGTTGGTGGCCTTTTAATGACTGGGTTGGATTGCACTCGGGTAGTTTAGAGGAAACTTTACAATAAAATAGGAGGATACTGGCATGGTTCAGCAGAGGGTAACTGGGTTCTGGCTTATGTTATTGCACACAGTAGTCTGGACAAAGCATTGGTTTGACTTGGCTTTAGCCAGCAAGAGCCCTTCTAAGAAGAGCTAGGCGTCATAGCACAAGTAGCTCACGCAGCAAGGGGGGCTTGCTGTTCACAGCTCTTCTGCGGCACCACAGCAAACACCTGCAGCACTTGGTTCCTGCGGGAAGGAGAAGGCTCTCCAGAAACCAGGGGTTAGAGCAGCATCGCTGGGTTTTTCTCCCTAGACTCTTCACAGATGAAGGAAATGCAATGCATTGAAAGCAAAGCCTGTCTTTGGCTGGAAGCTGCAAGACTGTGCAGCTCTGTGCTCTCACTGTGCTGTTTTCACATCTGCTTCGAGTTTCTCTCCTAGTCCTGCTCCTTACAAGAAGCTGCTGAAGATGTGGCTCTTGCAGTCAAGCACAGAGATGTGAATTAATAAGGAAATGCTGGAGTGTGGGGAAGAAAGCTGAGGCTCCGAGCTTGCCTGCCAGAGCCAGTCGTGCTGGACACATGCGGGTGTGCCAGCTCTGCTGCTCACCTGCTGCTTTTCATGTTCCCCAACACAGATGCATGAAGAATAAAATATCTGACTTGGCACGAGCACGTAGATACTCCACAGCAGTGACCAGTCCTCATACAAAGAGCCGAGCCAAACCCAACCCCGGGCCAGAGTCCTTGCTCTGGTTGATCAGTCGGGCTCTGCTGGCGTGACAAAGGGGCATTATCTGAGTATCGCAGCATTTCTCCCTCAGAAGAGCATCTCTTCTGGGACTGCTGTTGTACAAAAAAAAATGGAAACAGCTTTTCCCTTGGGCAGCCCCTTCCCATCCCAACACCAGCTGCACCTGCAGGGCTTCTCCCTATCTCAGCCCTCACCTTGCTTGAAGATGGACATTTGAACAAGGCCCTTGCAGATGTTGTCTTTAAAAAAAATTGCTGAGCTCTCCTGGGGGCTCAGTCCTCATCTGCCAGGCAACTGTGGACTGCTGAAAGGAAAATGGATGTTATTGAAGAAGGAAAGTCAGTCTTTGAGCCCCTCTCCCACCACAATCTTTATTCCTTGGCTTTGACTTCCCTTGAGGGTCTACGTGGCTCTGTCTATAGCGTGAGCAGCACCTGGTGGAGCATCTCATACCCATTCAGCCCATGTTGCAGACTGTGTTGGTGGGTCAGATGGGTATCTGGCTGCTCATAGAAAGGCAGTAGCACCAAGAGCAGCCCATTAATCCTGGGGTGCTCGTAGCACAACACAAGAGCTCATGGGTTAAATGCGAGAGACAAAGATTAGCCCAAAGTCAGAAAGCAAGGCAGAACCCAGAATAAACCCCATATCCTCTCAAATTGTAGATTAACGTGCAGGGACTGGCCTGAAGCTATCATACCTGCTCTTTCTGAGTCCTCCGTGGCTAGAGAAGACTCCTGGCTGCCCGCCTTGATTTGGGATGGAGGGAGGTCTGCTGACCTGTCCTTTCCTCTGGGGCAGTACTCAGCGGGGTGGCCAGCAGTTTGTCATCCCTGCCCTTCCTAGCCATAGCAATTGCTGCCAACAGTGAGTAATTGGTTACTGCTATTAAAGCCACAGGGGATGTTATGAGATTATTTTATAAGGGGTGGGGGAAGTCATTCTGTGAAGTGGAGGTTGCCTGCAGAAGGTGAGCTGGGAAGTTGTTCTTTCTGAGGAAAGAAATTAAGAAGTCATGTGGGTAATAAGTGATAGCTGAGAAGATCAGAGTCTTGTTCTGCAGTGCCTTGCCTTGAGAGCTGGTTTATGGGTGGCCAAGAGTAGAGATGCTGGATGTCATCATTCCTGCCAGAGCTTTGCCAAGCAGAAGGCAGGTACCTATCGTGCCTGGTGGAACCCTGCTGATGTCTGAAACCAGGAGTTGAGAGACAGAGAGACATAGTCTTGGAGGAGCGAAGGAAGAGGGACACATGTCTCTCCAGGAAGTCTTGCAGTTTTTTGAAAGCAGACAAGCGGGCTCAGCAGCTGCCTCGGTCTCTGACATCACTTTTTCTCCATGGCAACGCACAAAGACATCACTGAGTTTTTTACAAGGGAGTCACAAGGGCTTGCATGGCCTGGACGGGTGATGTACTGCCTTGTCCTTGCTGTCAGTATAGCTGTGCTGGGGAATGAGCCCTCACCTGTTCGGATGAGAAGGAAAAGCCCCAGCCACAAACTTCCCACCCTTTTGCCCCTCCACCCTGGGCAGATCATGCTTCACCAGGGACCGCCTGAGGAGACCGACTGTGGGGGCTGACCCTCTGCCCTCTTGCATTATTCAAGTGTGTAGTCCTACCACAGAGAGCACCCTGAGAAACCCTGACTCATCCCATTCTGGACAGAGCAACTACAGCATGCATATATATATTTTTTAAATCATTTTTGCGAATATTTTCGCTGAATTCTGCACAAATTTGGGCGTGTTTTTCATAAGTTGCCATGATGAAGGTTAGCAGGGCATTCCTGCAAAAACTTTTGCGCAGCACTTGCAGTGTCAAGTGTGACCGTGATTATAAGCTGGCAGGATTGCTAGTGCCCTGCCAAAACTGGGGATGCACAGTCCTCCTCCTTAAGGAAAGCAACTGCTACAGGGGCTTGCTCTGGGTCCCTTTGAAGTCAATGGCAAACTTCCCATTGGCTTAATTAGGAACATGTGTTTCAAGAAATGGATAATATGAAACTTGGAAAGCAAGCAGTAGTATGATCAGGGCATGGCCTGGTTTGACCTGGAGACTCAACTTGTCTTTTACTGCTACATCTGCCTCCATGTCTCAGCTGTACTGTAAGCGGTACAAGTTTGATATGTGTTGAAGAAAGCTATGTGCTATTATTGGTAACCTACATTATTAGCATTAATTGGATTAGGCCCAATAAACTATGGAGGTTTCTTTGCTTCCTACTGGTAATTTCCACTTTAAACTGAGCTTGGATAGAGTGTCTGTCAGGGCACACGGCCCCTGTGTTTGTCATGCATGTTTTGTTCCTGCTTTGGACAAGCTGGTAGGAAAGTCTAGGAATACAAAATGAAGTGGTCTTTCGAAAGAAAACCTTAAATGCAAGCTTGTTGAAGAAGCGCTCGCTGGCTGTGGGAAGCTGGGTGAAGATCCCCCGAGCCCCTGGATGGGCAGGCACCGTGGGAGTATTTCGGCATAGCATGGTACTCGGCTGAGCCCATGTGGTCACCCCATGCATCTGTGCCGGACCACCACAGACCTTCGTTGCTGCAGCACCAGGAGGCAGTGCTGGGGTCTCTAGCTGGGTCTAAGGTGTCTAAGTGTCTGTTTTAATAAAAGCCACTGGTCATACTGTCAGTGATTTATAAAACAGCACAGAGGCAGTCTGCAGTGCAGGGCTGCAGCTGTGTGGTCATGGTGCAGGGTATCGGGTAGGCCAGCAGTGCTTTGCAGGGCATGCTGGTGGAGGCATCTCCATGCAGGACTGCAGAAGCAACGTGCCCATGGCCCCAGCGGGCAGCTGCAGCTGCCTGGCCTCAGAAAGGCACCAGCCACCACGGGTCCAGCTGCGTGGGGAAGCTCTGCAAGGTGAGACCCCACCTGAGCATTGAGCATCAGCATGGTCTTCACCAGCCAGGCCACCGCAAGGCCAGGGGCTCCCGTCCCCTGGCAACCCACCGCCCGAGGGTCATGTCCTCCTTGCTAGATTGGCAGGAATCTGGAGGGGCATCACCATTTGTCTTGCCATAGATTGCAGGACGAAAGATTATTGAAACAATTGCCTCTAATAGCTCGGGAGAGGCCGTTATGGTCTGCCTGGGCAGTGATCTATGGATAAGAGCTCCCTCCAAGATTTCCTTACTTTGCTGCAATCCCCACATGGGGTGTATTAAAGCTGACCCCCAAAGAAAAATGTTTTATTTTCTCTTTCTCTCTTCTTCTTCCTTTTTTTTTTTTAAAATACTACTGTTACTTGCGCCTTCCTCATTGCTTCTTAGTGGTAGCACCAAAGGGCGAGCCTTGCTTTCTGTGGAACAGGGAGAAAATTGCTTATATTATACCTTAGAAGCTGGGACTCTGTTGAATCCAGCCTCCAGTGAGCATAGGGAGTGTGTGGGTCTCAGGCACGGGGTCTGATACTTAACCAGAGGGACAGAGGTGCCAGGTGCGACCAGAGGCACCTGCTCTCCCAAGTCTTTCAGCGGGAATGGCTGCAAAGGTCTCCAGCAGAAGTGAATTTTCATCCAAAGAACAAGCAGCTTTTTTTGAAATTGAGGCATTTTGTTAGAATGTGCCAATCTGGACATAATTTTCAGCAGGAAAGTCAAAGTGAATCATTTGGGCTTTTCTGGTTTGTTTTGATAATGGTGCAATATCTTGTTTTGATAGAGACAGAATTGTCCTTTCTACGATGCAAAAACGTTTTACTTCCACCTTCTCATTTTACTACATTTTCTGCTAGCTATAAATGCACTGTTCATAACAGTTATTAATTATCATTATCTTTTTCTAGATGATGTTTAGTACTGTATCTGATTTTTGATACATGCTGTTGTGTTTTGACATCTAAGCCAAGTGTCTTTTTATTTTAGTCAAATGAAACAAAGTTAAATTAAGATGCCAAGACAAAATAATTCACCGTTTGTGGAAATTAAAGATTTTCTTGTTTTTCAATTTTTTTTTTTTTTCTTTTAGTTTTTCATGTCTTGATGAGGAATGCAACTATATTCTAGGTGTGAGGCTGTGGAAGGCAGCTGTTTCTGGTCAGTATGCTCTTGGGCACTCAAGTTAAATTGGTGCTAGCAATTAAAAAGCAAGCAAGCAGATTAAAACAGTATGAGCAAGAATAATTTCCCTTTACAGTTAATGAGATTTCACATGGAAGAGGAAACAGAGGATGAAAGGCTTTGGTTTGTCCTGTTGTGTAGCTCTTATCAGCCATAGTGCCTAGGAAATGACTGTAGGATGTCCGTGCTCACAGTCCCCATCTCATCAGGTCCCAGGCTGGAGCTTGTGAGATTGTACCTAGAAGGAACGGGGAACCTGGTGTGGCTTCCCGAGCTGGAGGGCAATGCCTCTGCCTCACACAAACCTCTACCTTTAGGTGCTGGGGTTTCTGTTATCAATGTTGTTAACTTGTTGTAAGATGCTTTCACATTGGGCTATGGTAATGGCACTTATACATCACACTTTGAAGATGCTTTTTATTGACTTAATGTGAATATTATTGCCATCGCTTATTATGGGGAAGTATTTCATAGTAATTGAAATACAATATGGTGCCATTAATCACTCTGAATACAAAATGCTAAATTTAAACTGTTCATAGTATATTAAATGCTTCTCTAACCATAAAACAATTTGACTTACAGTCAGATAGTTTACAAGTGGCTTTTGTTTAGGATTTGTGGTGATTGACATTTATGTGGTGGTGTTCACGTGCCCATGTTCCTGAACAATGTGTTTTCTTTTGGGTTTCTGTGAAAGTGTGGGGACTTGCAGCTTCCTGGTTCCCTGATACAGAGGTGTACAGGGATGTAAACTGCAGGCATGGCCATCATCTGTTTAACAGCACGTCCACTGCAAACCTAAGATATGTGTTAGAGTCTGAAGCGCCCAGTGGGCTGTGTACAGTACACTGCCCTCCTAAAACATCGCTGGCCTTCTTTCCTCGAGACACCTGGTGAAGGAAAGCAGTAAAAAAGAGACAGTAACACAAATAGTGAGGTTTTAGGCAGGGGCTGTTGAAATAAAGACCATTTGCTTTCATGGGCTGCTTTTCTATATTCTCTTTCCAGTATTACTCTAGAGAGGAAAGGGGTTCCCACTTTTAAAAATAATTTTCAATTAAAAATTGATCTGCCTACTAAAAAGGAAAAAATAATTTAAACTGATATAGTAAAATTTTACCAGTGCCCTCTGCAGTGCTTTGGTCAGCTGTGATAAATTCCCTCCAAATCTGCCCAACTTCCGACCTCTCCTTACTGCCCACACCCAGAGAAGTGACCGACAGCCTTTCAGGAGCAGCTCCAGCCCTGCTGCCATCTGCGGGCAGTAGCAAAGCCCTCCACACTCAGTGCCCTTGAATTTCAGCAAGAAGCATCAGGCGCCAGTGCCCGGCGATGCCCATCCCTGCTGCCTGTGGCACAAGCCCTGTGCGTGCCCAGTGCCCCCGCAGCACTGGCAGGGACGAGGCAGGGGGCCCTGTGCCGTGCTGCTGTCTGCACTGACCACGCGTGCATGCACGGCACAGCACAGCATGGCATCGCCTGGCCGTCCGCTGGGCAGGTTGGACAAACTGCAATATTTTAGAGAGCTCAAACATTTGCTCCTGCAGCAGCTGTGAGAAGCACTGCTATTAAACCGCATACAGAAGCCTGATTTTTACTGCCTGGTTTTAAAAGCGTACTTCAATGGCATTCACAGGAGGGGAGAAGATGTGTAAGGTCATTTTGCAGGGCACATGTTTAAAGATTTTCCAAGAAGAGCAGAGCAAGGTCTTTCTTCTGGGGAGGGAGGGGCTTTTTTTTTTTTAGCCAGAGCTTTTATTGTCAATATGTATTTTTAATAAAAGGGAAGCGATAGAAGTGGTAGCAGGTGACAGAGCCCACTGCTGTTCAGCTGCTGACATTTATAAGACAATGCCAACGTCTCTTCAAAACAGACACTTGCTTGCCACTGCTGTATTGCTGTACACATTTATTTTGTAACCAACAGCAGCAGATGAAAATGATAATGCATGAATAAATCCCAGAGGCACAGCCTGGTGGTTTTGCAATGCAGCCTCTTTGCCTTTGGCATCATCTGGCTGCAAACGGTCCTGGACGAGTCAGTACGAAACAGCACGGGCTGCACTCATACGTACTTAGTGCTCGCTCTTTTTTCCCCATTTGTGGTGATACCAGCTGTGTATATCTTAATAACCTTAATGCATTTATGTTTCTTTCTCAATTATCTGTAGACAAACTAACTGTGACAATTGCATGACAGGTGATGGCTGGAGAGTGCTGGTCAACAGTGACTACATGTAATGTGGTGGGCATCAGAGAAGTGAAAATAAATATACTACAGGCTGTAAAAGAGGAGAGGTAACCTTCCAAGTAGCATATTGGAGCAGAATGAATTCAGTGCACAGGATTAGTACAGACCAGGGGGCAGCTGAGTGGAGGGTGCTGATCCGCAGGCTTCAGCCCCAATGTCACCAGCTCAGACCCTGGGTCTTTGCTGAGGGAGCATGTAGGTTCCATGGGACTTGCACTGAAAGCCTCATGTGTAAGGGCTTCCCTTAGCTGATACTTCAATGCTTCCTGGGCTGAGGAGGAGGAGGAAGACCGGTTGCGCTAGGTTAGAGCCCAGCCCTGCAAATCAGCTCTCCATGAAGCATTTTTTTGTTGTGTAAGAATAGTCCCTGTGGCAGCAGGCTGACCTTCACTCCGGGAGGAAAGCTTATTCCTGGGGCACATCTCGTAGGATGCTCCTTACCGCAAGGAAATCAATATGGCAGTATTATGATGTTATGCACAAGCTTTTCTTTCCGGATGAAAAAAGAAAATAAAGAATATACCATATCTATTGATTCTTTGAATTTGCGTATTTGGATGTATATGTTTGATGTCTGCCTTCTGTGTGCAGCTGCTTGCCAAACGTGACAGGATTTGTTTTTTAAACCTGGGGGCGAGTTCTGCCCTGCACATTTAGAAGAAGATTTCTCTGAATTATTGAATATGTCAATAAATAAAGCAGAGGAAGCAGGCAGGGAAAAACCCAGAGGTCCTTGGTGAAAGGAAGTTGTAGATGGTTGTAATAGGCTCTCACAGCAGTAAAAAGAGGGAGAAAAAGGGCAACTTAAAAAAATGGAAGGGACAAATAGTAGAATTGAATGTATGCTCTGGTTTTCTCTGGGTTTGATGGTAATTACTAGCTTGGCCCTGGACTGCATTTCTTCTTTTTCTGTGAATTTAATTCCACCTCGTGGTGGAGGGTGAAGGATAAGAGAAACATTTAAATAAGTGCTGCAGCAAAGGGAGGAGAGATGTCTGGGATGTGTGGGTGTCGCAGATGTCCACAGGATGGGGGAGAAAGGCCCCAGGCTGGGGGAGCCCCAGAGGAGTTGCCAGTGCCCAGGCACAAGAAGTGACAGCGCTGGGGAAACCCAAGGGACCAGTGAGGATGAGGGGGAACATGTGTGGCCGGTGGCAGGGCTGGGGGGTGCCTGTGAGCGCCTCGGCCCCAGCCCCGACAGCTCTTAGGGGAGCTGATGAATAAAACATTGCGTTTTACAGAACATGTGTCATCCCAGCCCCAAAATTATAGTCCCTTACTCTCCTCTCAAGAGATCTTCCATGAGCAACCATTTAAATGAGTGTTACATTATTTACAAGTTTCACTATTATTAAATTAATGTTACATTCATTGGGGCTTTTGTTTTGTTTTGTTTTCAAGGCAGAGCTGTAATTTGAGCAACATATTCATCAAGTCTGAAATGGTGGCTCCAATTATTTTAACATTCATTTGCCCATTCAGCTTCCTCTGCATCTGCTAGTTTCCTCCCCACAAAAATATGTTGAAGCTGGGGACGCATTTGTGCTGCTCGGCAGCAAAACCACCATGAGGGAGACGATGGGACACGTTCGCTCCCAATGCGGCAGAGGCCAGCAGGGCTCTTCTGCGGGGGCAATAAGATGCCAGTTGCAAAGGCAGCGCATCCCCGCGTGCGGATTTCCTTTCTCTGCTGGTGAGAACCCCTCCTGGCGTCAGACTACGTGAAGACAGGGCTAGCAACTTCTTAAATTCAGGCAGGATAGTGAAAAAAGGCTCCATCAATTTGCTGGCACGGGAGCTGCGTATAGCAGTCATGTGCGTGTGTTGTAGCAGTGCTTGCCGAGGTGAGTGTGGGCGAATTGGTTCAAATCTGAAAGGATGCTCTTGAGTGCTGGGTATGCAACAGTAACAAAGCATCAGCCGTTCAGCAAGTGCTGAAAATAAGCCAGAATAGCTAAAAAAAATGTTTCATTATTTATTTTAATGCTGGAATTGTAAGCTTTACTGACATGATCATAAAATCTTATCATTTATTAATGCTCCTCGCTTTGAGGCTGCATCCCGTACCATCCCTAGCCTTCTGCTATTCGTGCCGTCTTCAGCTTGGTCCCACAGCTGTGCCCCAAGAGGTGGCTGCCTGCACCGCTGCCCGTCCCACCGCAGGTGCTAGGACTCCCGTCTGCCCAGCCACAGGCTCTCCTAAGGTGTGGAGGGGGAAGGAGTGGGCTTTTAAATTAAAAAATCAATAGCCATCTCTTTTTCCTTTGTCTGCTTTCTCAGTCTGTGAGATTCACTTGAGCTTTTCCTTGCAACCATAAGAGCTAATGACATGCTTTAGTTTTTTACTTTATTCTTTCTTTCCCTGATTAGACAAGGACGATCTCATCTGATTATTTGCCTGCAGGAGCTAGGGCTGCTGAGGCAGGCACAACCCGAACATCACAGGGCTCCCCATAGCACCAGGCGAGAAGATGGCCCTGATGTGCAAGCATCCTTGTAGGACCATGCTGACGTCTGTGGAATGAGCTCTGGGAGCCATGGGGAACTCTGATTTTGTGCCTTCCCTGGCGCACACCCCGGGCTTTCTCCACTGGTGCAGCAGTGCAGGAGCCATGGGGCCACATTTCTCAGGGACTGGCTGGAGCATCTGTAGGGTGGGTGGCAGGTGGTGGGGGTGGCGGGGAGGCAGGATGGCAGCGCTTAGAAAGATAATGAAATGTGGCCCCAAAAAGACCCTCAGCGACAGCTCCTCGGATGTGCCTGCGCTCTGTTCATTAATCTGTGATAATTAGACTTATTTGCAGAGGTTAACAGTGGTGGCACATGGTAATTAACCACTCATTCCCCACCAAATGACTTGTAAAGCTTCTTGTGTGCCACGGGTCCGGCTGCAGATAGTTTTGGTGCTGGTGGTTTCCAGCACTGGGATCTCAGGGACTCTCTCCTAGGGGCTGATGTCCCCCGAAACCCCCCGTCTGTCCCGGACCTGCTCCGGGGACGGGCTGCAGGAGCAGTCAGGAGAAACATGCGTTGGTACCCTCTCTGCTGTTTGCCTCTCTCCCCTCTCGCCCTGCCTCGCCAGCCAGCCAGGAACTGTAATTTTCTCAGGGCAGGGGCTATATTGCCCCAGCACCTGCAGGGCTGCTGCTGCAGGCGGGTGTTTAGGCAGGGCAGGTGGGGAGGGGCTAACGTGCCCTCCAGTTTTGCAGGACGTTGGTTATGGTATTGGAGCTGCCAAGCACCAGCCCTACTGCAGGTCCTGCTGGCCGGCATCAGCAGAGCTGTGGTCTTGTCAACCAGCATGGGCTTAGGGGAGACGGAGCAGCAGGGTGGATTTCGGACAAGTTCCCTCCCTCCCCTTTCATCCCCTCTCCCCCTCTCTACCCCCACACCCCCCCAGCGAAACCAAGCTAATTAGTTGAATAGATGAGGATAGGCCAGGCGGGGAGAAGCCCCGTTGCGTGTCCTATATTAGTAACTCATGTGGGAGTAGCCAGATTGGAAGGAGATTGAAAGGGAAAATTGTAGGTGTACATTGGAAGATAAGTGGGCTAAGCCTTTCCCCCAGCCCTGCGTGCCTCACTCCCAGCATGAAAATGATGTCATCCTTCTCCGTGGCCGGCCAGCCGCCCCGCATCAGCCCCCCACAGCGTGACGGCCAGCGGGGTGCTGCTCGGGGGTTTCAGCCCTGTGAATAAATGATGAGCCACTGGTGGGAGGGAGGCAGGGCGTGCACCTCGGGATGCATTAAAGCAATTAGCTGGGAGAGAGGAGGGAGCAACATCGGTTTTAGCCCCAAAAAAGTCGCATGGGCGGCTGTGCGGGGGGAGCCGGGGGCAGGGGGCAGCCAGAGACGGGGGCTTCAATAGGCGCCGACCATGTTCGTGTTTCTCTGGCTGCCTGCCCCAGCTGCTGCGGGAGGCAGGGGCTTTGTCCTGCTCCTGTCCGCCCAGCCCCAGCTGCTGCCACCCCCACCTCACACAAAAAGGCCCCGCTTGCCAAAATACAGCCACGATCTCCATGGGTTGTGTTGCTTTGCAGGTGACAAGGCCTGACTCTTCCCTCTCTTACGTGGGGTTTATCACACGTAACTTCTCTTCCCAGAAAGTTGCCATGTGCCAGCACTGGCCCTTCTGCCTNGGCAGTTAGAAATCTGCTGCCCTGACCCACAGAGTCTAGTCCCATCCCNGAGTCCAGCAAACTGGGGTCCGGAAATATTNNNAGGATTTTTGGAGTGGGCNTCGCAGAAACGCACGTGATGGCTCTGCAGCACATCCGTTAGAAAGTGTCTTAAACAAAGGAGCGCTCCTTCTGCTGTGGGAGGCACCAGCATGGTGGGTGATTTTCTGGCTCACTAACGGGGCGAAGTCCAGTATTTATGAGCGCCATGCGGTGATTTCTGCTCCCGTCTGTGACAGGCGGCAGAACCCCTCTGTCAAGGAGGAGCACTCTGATGGCTGGCAGTGCCGTCCTGCTGCTCCGGCAGAGACGGTGGGCATTCGCCTTTGCCCTGGGCTTGGGGGTTTGCTTCAGTTGTCAGTCAGGTGAGTGCAGCTGGTGGCTGGGGAACCTGGAAGACCTGAAGCATCCCTGCGGAGGTCTTCAGCCTCTGCTGGAGGCGGGTGCCGCAGTGGGGCTGCATACAGTGCCGTGGCTTCGCGCGGGCAAGGGCTGCCCACTCTGCCTGGCGTCCCAGCAGCTGCCTGTCCCCCTCGCTGGCTGGCGCTGGCAGCTTTTGGTTCCCATGCCAATGGCAAGTGAGGTGACAGTCCAGTCCTCAGCTCTGCCAAACCTAGTTTCCTGACCTACTTTTATTTCACTCCATAGTGGTGGAGCAACGCCTGGTATATGTCCTGTGCCAGCAGTACCTCTGCACGCAGGGTGGCTCTGCTCCTGCTGACTAGGAGGCCACCTCAACAGCAAAAGCTTCCAGGAAAAAAAAAAACATGGGAAGGAAAAAAAAAGAGAGGAGCAAAGAGCTTCTCCTGCTGACACCATGCAGCCCACAGTGGCCATCTCACCCTGTGAGACCCACCAGCCCTGCTCTTCAGGGCAAAGTATGAGCCAGGGTGGGCGGACTGAAGGATGGGAGGCCCAGGAGGGGCTGCCCTGGTTGTTCCCATCGCTGCACTCATTGCTATTGCCTTCAGCTTCAGGGTAAAAGCTAGGCAAAGACGTTGTCACCATTTCCAGGGTTTTTTTCCTCCCAAGTCAAAAGTCTTGAGCTAGATGGTTCAGTGAACCACGGCTTCATTGAGGTCAGTCGCTCCTTGCATGGCCGCCTCTCCTTGGTAGTGGTGGAGAGCAGCAGAGGCAGTGCCCGGCAGACTCCAGGCCTTGGAAAGAGAAAATGGTGGCGAAGGGAAGCACCTCTGCTCCTGAGCTGTACCTTTACAAAGAAATGTTTCCTTGCACCTGCGAAAAATCAGGTGGGGAAAACATCTTTGCTGACGGCTCCAGGGCTGTTTTCTCTGGTGTGTGGTCCTGCACCTCTCCATCTCTTCTCTTTTCCTCAGCCCCCTTTGGCCACCTGCTCTTACGCTTCCTCGCAACCGTCCCTCGCAACTTTGCTGTCTGCCTGCTCTTCCTACCCCAGGACATCTCATGGTCGCAACACAAACCATTTGCAGCACCAGCTCCCCTTAAATCTCTTGGGCAGCTTAGGTGTTCATGCTGCCTTGTGTGGCTGCCGTTTGCATATTCTGTTTATTGTTTCAACTCTTTAGGGTATCAAATAAGTTCCTCAAGTTCTTCACCCCAAGTGACAGGACAGAAAAACCTTCACAGGTCTAATGCACAGCTTTGCTGGTGCACAGGCTTTCCAGTTAGATGTCAATGTATCCAGAAATTAAAAGGAAAAAATCCTTCTGAATTAGACCAAAACTTAAAAACTAGCTAGATTTCCCCTCAGCTGGAAGAATGTCATGAGTGAGTCTGGGAGGCTCCTCAAATCCTGGCTCTGAGCAGACCCACCAGGAGCCCAGGCATGTCCTTGCAGGTCTTTTTTTTTTTGGTTCAGTGACAGTTCATTGAACAGGAGATGAAACATTTCAGGCCGGCATTTGTCAGTGAATTACTGACTAACTGCAGAAATGAATGCTTGCATCAGAAGAAAAAAACATAGATAGGCACATCTGTAGTGATGGGAATAAGGATTTGGTCAGGAGGACAGTTCTCTCCCAGCTTGCTGGCAGTGCTTGGGGTTCCTGTGGTCCAGGATCTCCTCTTACCACCTGTCTCAGCAAAAAAGTTGATGCAGATCCCAGCATAGGCAGCCCAAATGCAAGACCGAAGTGCCATGCTAGTGCTGGCTCACCGGAAAGGGGCACATGCTGATGCCTTATCTGCGTCCCTCCAGCTTGGGGGTCTCCATTCAAATGCTGGCCCAGTGTGGCGTGGCTCTGTCTGCAGGCTCTCGAGGGCTTTGTTCGGGGACCGCAGCTCTGCTGCTGCTGTAAAGCTCTGTTGCTGAGTAGCAGTGGGCGCTGCTGTGTTTTAAGAGTAATTTGGATGAGGGCGACTTTCCATGGGGGTGGCACCTGACACTTGATTACAGCAGTGAGGAAGTTTACAGAAGCACTCTAGAAATTATGCCAAATGATCAGAACACAGTCTGAGGGTTAACTGGAGACCTTCCTCTGAGCTGCACTTCACCCCCTTCCTGGAGCCCATCTATGCATCCATCCGGACGTGCTTAGCACGCACAGAGGGCAGTCGTGTTTCTGGAAATGTGACTGGTGACCTCAGTTTTCTGGGGTCTGAACACATACCAGAACACTTGCATTTTTTTTCTTCCATCTCTTGCTCTCTTTTGTTTTTTTCAGAGGCAAGTGGACCATAAGAGCAGTAGTAACTACACCAGGACAGCAAAGGAAACGTTTAGCAGTGCAAGTACTGACAGTACAAACCCACCTTCTGAGCCACAGAGTGATTTTCTGTACAAAGACAGAAATAATGCCAAACAAAATGTGTTCCTTTGTGAGACCTACAGAATGAAAATGAATCCTGTGTTTCAATTTTTGTTTCATGAAAACAGGTTCCCCACTTTCCAACCAGCTATTGCAAAAGGATTTGCCTTTAGTAACAGAAGCTTCACATCTGGTCAGGGGTTCTCTGTCAGACAAAGGTGAGGATGTCAGTGAGGCGTTAAATACAGACAATGGATTATCAACAGGGAGAACAGACCTTCGGGGGGTGGGAGTGGGGAGGGACGAGGGGACAAGGCATGGTGAGGCACAAAGGTGGCGAAGTGAGACATCTGGGAGGGCTGCGAATAGCTCTAAGGGGGCTCCTGCTCCCTCCTTGGGAGGCTGTGGCTGATCCCCTGGTGTCTGCCAGACATGGCAGTCAGGGGGGAATCAAATATTAACTGGTTCGTGCTCCCAACCTGCATGAGGAAGAAGATGAGCAAAGCAGGAGGGAGACTGGTGGAGCCAGGAGAACAGTAGGAAGCCATGCAGAAGCCAAACACTAAATTATTAGTGAGCACGAGTAGCAAAGCTTTCAAAGGCAGCTTTGACAGAGATACTAGCAAAATCCCCAGGGTAAGGAAGAGCCATTGTTATAATTATTGTAAGACCCAAGAAGCAGCTTTGGTGGATGCAGAGAGCAGCCCTGGGACGGAAGAGGCTGAGCAGGAAGGAGCCGGGGGACAATGAAATGCCTGGAAGCAGCGGCAGGGAGACCTAGCGGAGCTGAACAAGTCCAAGGCATAGGAAGATTATCAGTTAATTATGCTGCTGTCCTGCCTGGGAACCTCTGGCATGGAGCGGGACCCCAAGCACGTGGCAAGCCCAGAGCCAAAGCCAGCAGCCTGGGCAGACGGTGCCGGGAAGCTGTGCGCAGATGAGCACTGCTGTGGGCAAACACCAGTTCATGCAGAGTGCATGGAGCAGTGGGGCCGGAGCACCAGCAAAGGCTCTGCCTGGTTCAGCGCACGGGTAGCATGCCCGAAGCCCAGCTCTGAGCGCCCGTTCCTTCTGGATCCTGACTCTGGGTGGGCATTTCATCCCTCCCTGCCCCCTTCCCTCCCCTTATGCCCTTCTTCCCAGGAGAGGACAGCCAGGGCAGAGAGGCGGTACGGGCCCCTCACACACTGCGGCCAGCATCATCTCTGCGCCAGGCAGCAGGGGGGTGGGGTATGCTGAGTCCCAGTGCCTCCGGGACTGGGGTGACAGGCAGTACTGGTGCTGGGGGACAGCAACAGTGAGCACCAGGCATATGGACACGCGCCTCTTCGGGGACACTGCCTTGCTGGGAGAGGTGTGCTCTCTTCCCCTGGAGCACGGATGCTGGGCTCCTTGCTGCCTCTTCGGGGACACCCGCTGCCCCTCTGGCAGCCCTGGGGACAGGCTGGTGGCCCGGCGGCCTTGGGAACCTCTGGGTGAGGGAGACCCCAGAGACGCCCCCATATAAACTGCAAATGGAAGAGCAGGAGCCAGAGCCAGGAGCAGCACAGCTCTGGGGCACAGGGAGGGCAAGCTGGGGAGGAGACGCGATGGGCGATGAAGGAATTGCTTTCTGTCCACAGGCCTTCACCTTGTCACTGACACTATAGTAAGGACCCAGACTGGGTGGAAGATGCTTAGATGCCCAACAGGAAGGGAAGACCCCCTGGGGCAGCCTGAACTGCTGGTTATTTGGCACTTGTAGTATTGTCTCGGAGACATCTTCGGGATCGTAGGGTCTTGCGGTTGGTCTCACAAGAGTCTCCCACAGCACAAATGCCAGCCAGAGCTGGTCCTGTAGCCCAGATGTTGGCAGAGCCTGGTGGCAGTAACCTTGTCCCCTCAGGAAACCTTGCTGGAGGGGAAGACATGGAGGGATGATGGGTGATGCTTAAGGAGCTGGGCAGAGGAAGCCCCATCTTCCCAAGCTGTGGTTGGGGCTCTTGGACCAGGGAGCATGCTGGGTCTGCCGCCTATGCCAGGAGCCCTGGGGTCTCCAGGGAAAGATGGTGGTCCCAGCAGCCATCCGTCATGTTGGATGGGGCCAGCCAGCTAAAGCAAGTGGATTTGATCGAGGTCCATCCCTGGAGAATGCTGCAAGGAATGCTGTGGACCTGCGTCCTGCTCTCTCCTCATCACTGTCAGCAGAAACAGCATGGTTTAAAGGCAGCTTTGGCTTTCTTCCTCTGAGAGGTGGGCCCCAGTCCAATTTGTACTGACGTCAAAAGGAGCCTGGCCCCGTCAGAGCCTGCTTGAGACAGTTTTAGTCTGGTTCTATGATTCTATGGTGAGAGCTCATCAGCCACACCGGAGCTCCAGAAACCCCAAACAAGGGGTGGCTCAGCCCTAAGTATTTGTATGGTCCTGTTGCCATAGTGTCCAGGAGCCTCAGGCTTTAAACACAGCTATCATCACAGCAGAATGGAGAGAGAGGGGTAAGCATCCGGGTCCCAGGCATGGAAATGGAGGCACAGCGGCCATAAATCGCTTGCCTGTGACTGAAGGGAATGGGAGCTGGTTGTTGTGAGCCTCCCGGGGCACAGGGCAGGCCAATCCATCCCAGCCTTTGCCTCCCCCGAGCTTGCAAAAGACAACAGAAAGCCAGCATCCAAGTCTCTAGTGTTGCTGAAGGCCACTGGCATCTGTCCGGTCCCCACATGGACATAGCGATGCCCATAGTCGGGCAGCACCATGGGGCAGGACAAACAGGCAGGAGCCACCGCTGTACTTGCTGGAGAACAGGAGCACAGGAGGGGGAAGAACAGGCTGTAAACGAGCTATGGCAGCAGCTTACCAGATCTGGAGGCTTTTTTTGGAGAAGGCCTGAGGATACTGCTTTGAGCATCCGGCACGCAGCGTACACCGAAGGGACGCTGCCTGACCCAGGTGAGACGGGTGGCTGGAGGACATGGGGAAGGGAGCCATGGGCTGTAACAGGAGCTACTGCAAGGATCAGGCTGTCACATTTTGCAGAGATTGGGCTCGCGATGCTAATGCTTTTGGTACCTTTCCAGCAGCGTAGGAAACAGAGGGATTTGCAGGAGCGTCCGGCGGTCATGACTCAGCACGGCAGAGCTGCAGCCACGTCCCCAGCCCTGCGGCACTGCCCTCCTCCCCCCTGCCAGCACACCGGGCACGCTCCACCCCAAGGCACACACTTACGGGCTGGCAGTAGCCTTGGCCCAGCAGCAAGGGCTGGGGAAGGTGGAGGCATCACAAGGAAAACCTCAATGCGTCAAAGAGCAGTGTCAGCCCCATGGGGAGCGGATTTCTATTAGTGATTAATTTCCCTGAGTGTTTTTACTCTGTATAGGCATATACCCAAGGGTCACAAAGTACCCAGCTCTTGACAGTGGCTCTTGAAATGAGAGAAAGGTAAGAGGAGAGGGATGGGGGTGTCCGTGCATGGGTGACAGGGATATGGCTCCAAGGACACGCACACAGATCAAGACAAAAGCCTGCACAAAGACATAAAGGCTTCACACCAGCGGCCTCCGACAGGAGGACAGCCACGAATCCTGGCCCAAAACGGGGTACAGGGGATGGCTGTGCTGAGGAAGGGATATGTTCACTGAAGGACAGCACTCACCTTCGCCCGCAGCTTGTGGACAAGCAAAGAGCCCTGCGCAGCCAGGCCAGCCCTGGGAGCTCCTGGGGCCTGGGACTGGGTTTTTCTTATTTGGGTTGCTGTCTTTTGGGTATCTTTTCTGTATGACAAAAGTCCTGGAAGGGAAGAGCTATTAAAGATTTTTCCTGTTTGCCATTTTAGCTGATGGAAGTGATAGTCGATATGTTTTCCTGAAGCAGATGTAGGAGGAGGCCATGGAAAGCATACCAGGAGGTGTAGGCTGCACAGGAGGAAGTATGCCGAGACTTTAACAAGGACTTTTTATCCAAAATGTCAGTTTGTTATTGAAATTAACTGGATGTTGATAACAAAACAAAGACTGGACAGCAAACAGCCTGCTCCAGTCACCTCTCAGTTCACATCATTATCATCTTTGTAACCACACCTTTTGCAAGTCCTTTTGCCTCCGAAGAGTGTTAAGGTAAAGCAAGGATCCACATTTCTAATGCCAAACAGTACCTTTATAAAAAAAACTACTTCCAGCTCTTTTTATTCAGCATAGTGAAGAAAACACTGGGCATGAGCCCAAATTGTACTTTCCTTTGTGGGTCACCTTTAAGAACTGAACAAATGGAGGATCTCAACATTAAAATAGAATATGACTGGAAACTTCATCAGCAACTGAACTCCCCTTGGCATGCCTCCGACCCTCCTGGCTGGCTCTGCTCCCTGCAGAAAACCTGGAGTTTCACGACACAACATTGTCTGGGAATCTGCACCGGCCACTGGGAGAGGGGTCCAGGCATCCGCTCGTCGTGCCGGATGCGCTGTGCTGCTGTGATACGCCCTGACCTTTACAATGCGGGGCCTTTGGGGGCTAGGGGAATCCTGGCGTGGCTGAGGTAAAATCCTTGCGCAGAAGTAAGCTTTGCAAAGGCTTCCCCCTTGCTGCGGGGCTCCTGCACCGGCCGGTGCCCCCACAGCGGCACAGCCACCGGGGGAAAGCGAGGATGGGGAAAGGGCTCTGGGGAAGGGGTGAGCAGCCAGACAAGAGCCTTTCCACCCGACCCACCCCTTTACCTCTCAGTGCGGGGGGGGAAATCTGCTGATCACCTCTGGGACTGCTACGTACCTGCTGGGCACTCTGCCTGCCAGCGTTTCGGCGCAGAGGGCAGCAGGCAGCTCCTTCCCTGCGCTGCTGTCTCTGCTAACAGAAAATCTGCTGAAACAGCTCCTTGTGGGTGTCTCTCCACGCACTGGATCTTGTGCTCAGGCTGAGCAGCTGCTCAGAGGTGAAGGGAATCCAAACCACCCCCACGGTGCAGCTGGAGCCAGAGGGACTGCCTGGGCATCTCCAGACTGGTGCCAGCGGATGCGGTCCCCCTCGGTGCCATGTCTCATTGCTTCATGTCAAGTACGTGGATTTTCCCCTGCAATATTTCAAGCCACACCATTGCAAACCAGGACAGCAGCATTGTTTCTCACCTGGCACCCCAGGTCTCTGGGCATCAGCCCTGCTGCCCACCCCCTGCCACCCTGCACTCCCATATCCCCTCGCAGGCTGCACAGGGGAGCCTTTCCTCAATTTTCTTGCTGACTTCTTCCCATAACCCTAGCACCAGGTTCCACTCCTCCTTGACTCCCCCTTCTCTTACTGCCCCCTCCGACTCCTGTCCCAGGGCTGGACAAACCACATGCCTCCTCCCCTCGCTCGCAGCTGTGGCTTCCCTCGGCGACTACAATGTGCTTACATCCAGAGAGCACATCAAATAAATCCTGGATGTCTCCAGATTTATAACTTAATCGGCTGGTTGTAAAAAATTATTTCCCTTTTCAACCCTTGTGCGATAGGCTCGCCCCTCCTCTCCTCGTTTGTCTGTTACTATGAATATTTGATGGCTGACTGTAATGAGAAATCTAAATACCTAAATTTATTCTCTGGTACGGGCACACTGCCTGTCCTGCTGATACCAGGGAGCTGTGTGGTGGCCTGGGGCTCAGGAGGGCTTGAGGGGCTGTGCAGGGCCATGGGGGGCTGGGGACCCTCCGCATGCCAGCATGGGATGCGGGGTGAAACCCTGCAAAGGCACAGCTGGTGGCTGGGCTTCGGGAAGGCTTGGTGAGGACAGGAGGTGGCACTGCTCCGGGGGTCATCGCCACTGCTGCCTGCGCACCTTGGTGGCTCTTCCTTTCCTTCCTCTGGTCTCCCTCATCCTCATGCTTCTCGCCGGGGACGAGGGGCTCCGGGCATCGTCCCCGTACAGCAGGTCAGCCATCGGGAAGGAGACACGTCCTGACGGTGTTGTCACGGAAGCCATTAGTCTGTAGGAGAAGGGGAAGAGTTGCCTTATTTCTTACTCAGGCCAGCTGCCAACTCTGCAAATAGATGGCCGCTGCAGTCAGGGCTGTGGTCCTGTGTCAGGACTGGCTGGCTCTGACACTCAGCGTGATCCACGAGAACAAAAGGCCCACGGTCCCCACTCCTTGTTGGCTCGGCAGCCTGTGCACCCAGATTTGCGTGGATGTTTTCTCCCAGCAGGTTGAGCCCAATCAGGCGTTGCCCACGTAACACGGTTCTCAGCAGTGTTGCCACGTTTTCTCCTCGTCCCCACCAGGCACGCACCGAGCCTGGACAGCCCCCACAGAGCGACACGAACCTGGTCCCGAATCCAGCACCTCGTGTCGCACACGCTGCACATGGAGGCAGGTTTTGCTGAGATCTAAGAGCATCCAGCTGACTCCATCTGGATTCATTATCAGCACCTAGGAAAAAAATATTGTGTTGAATTGGTGGGAACTCAGCTTTTTGTTTTTCCCATTTCTGGCTCCCTGCCAGGGGAGCAGAGTGAAGCCAGCCCTGCCTGCCCCTGCCCGCACAAACCTGCCGTCGCTCTTGCGCCAGTCAGCGAAGACTTAGTGGAGGGCATTAAAAATACAGCGGCGCTTTACTTCCATCCGTCATTCTGTTGTTGGGAAAACAGAGCTCACAGCCAAAATAACAGGAGCAACAAGCCCTCTGGAGTGGCGCACCTTGCACACCCCGTCTCACCCCGTGTTGCTGTGATTTGTCAGGGAACAGGAGGTCCTGCGGCAGCCCAGCCTGTCCCCATGCATGGGGACTTGCAGCTTGCGTCGCTGCTGCCTGCCCCAGGGCACTGCATGGAGGCTTCCAGGGCATAAATAATTCAAGAGCCGTGAAGAGGATTTCTCCCCCCCTTCCTCCCTTCCCTGGATTATAACAAATGTTAATTTAATCAATCGGCAGTAAATCTGGCTGGTTGCTGACTCACGGCAGACGCTGCCCCTGCGGGCTGTAGCAGCAGCTTCCCCCCCTCCTTTGGAGAAGAACAATGCGGGAGCCTGTTTCCTTGCTTTTCACCTTTTCCCTCTTTTCCTTCTGTTGGTACAAAGCGGAGGCAACCACAAAATACATCCAGGGCTGCCGGCAGAGGCACCGAGCTGGCAGTGGGAAGCCCTGGCTGCTGGAGACTGGCTCATACATGGAGCTGGCTGCACAGAATTTGGGGGTAATGAGGCTGCAAGGTGCACGGGGCCAAAAGGGAGGCAGTGACGCAGTGCTGGCAATGGTGGCATTTACTGGCACCAAGGGGCCATCGCAATATCCAAGAGCCCGGTGGGTGATGTTGTCTGGGCAAACGGAGCAGCTCATCATGCTCTTCCTAAGCTGGACGGAGCAGGACCCTGCCAGGGGTCTGCCCCTGCTTCCTCCAGCCCCACTCCTTGTCCTGCACACCCCTGGCCGGGCAGACAGGAGCGGGGCAAGGCTGAGGGCACCAAGACTTTTGGGAGCGTGGGACAGGCAGCGTTTCATTAGGGGGATTGGTTTTAACAGGGGAATCACTTGCTGGTCATCACCTGCAGTGGTGGTGCTGGTGCCTGCTCACCCGAATACCGGTCTTACTCCATGTCTGGTGAGGAGGTCGCTCAGAAATGGGAAGAGGGAGGGGACAAATCTCCCTGTGTGTGCTTGGCACCATCATGCAGCTACCCAAGGGCGTTAGTCTCTTGGGTTGATGGAAAAAGAGGAAACAAACAGAAAAGTTCCAATTACTGCTAAAGCAAGTTCACTTTTTTTCACTTTTATCAATCTCCAGTAACTTTTTGATCCATATAACAGTAGGACAAAGAGGATGCGATGAGACCAAATTGGAAATTGTATGTTGAAATGTTTTCCTAAATGAAAATTGGTTTACAACAAAATGGATTTCTTTTCTGCTTGAATATACCCATTTTTGCTTACAAAAAAATCAATGACAGCTTAAAAAAATTAAAACATTTCTTCGAAAGTTTAATGGGGGAGAAAAAAAGAAAAGCCCTTCCCTGATGAATGTACCGGTTTCATCAGATAAAACCTATTAATATTAGCTAGAAAGCTTTTACTTAGCGGGTTAAGAAAAATTACTCCAGTGGCCTTTTTTTGCTGAGATCAAGAGCAGTATGTTTAATATCTGTTACAGCCTCTGTCAGGAGAATACCTCCTGCCTTGGCAAGGGATGGAGTCAATTATCTAATAGGTCCTTTGCACGGCAGAGCATCAGGCTGCTGCGGTGCCGCTGGGGCCGGGGGGATAAAAACAAGAGTACTGCAAAGGGGGGGTTGTGCCGGGGGTCCTGTGGGGTGTTGCTGCTCCCGGCAACCACCACTGCCCGCTTCCCCTCGAGGCAGACCAAGACCTGAGTTTTGAAACACGCAGTGGAAACCAACTGCAGACGGGAGCACCTAACATTGGGATTTTTTGCAAAAATAAGGGGAGAATACCAAGCTCCCAGCAAGGGTTTGGCTTCAGCTGGTTTTAAATTAGGATTCCTGATACAGATTTTGGGTAGAGGAAAAGATCTTTATTATTCACCTGTTGTTCTGCCTTTCCTCTCCTCCCTGTGCCAGGCACCTGCTCAACAGTTTTTGCAGGCTTATTCCTAAAATGTGTTTGCAGCTTCAGCCCAGGTTTGGTGTCTTGCACAGACTGTGCAGCAGAAACCTCCTCTGTGTGTTGGTCCTCATCTCCTTGGGGAAGGGATGATGTCTTTTATGCTTCAAGTGCCTTCCAGCCCAGGACTAGCAGATAATTAGCAATGGAAAACAACAGCATGACTGTTCTTTGGATGTCACTTACCTTGAAATGTGAAGTGGACGGGAGCTGTGAATCAGCAGCGCTTGCTGTGGAGAGTGATCTTTCAATACATTGATTTCATATTGTGCAGCTCCCTAAATAGTGTGCAGGTTTTGCTCACAAAGCTTTGATTTGGCTAATCAGCAGGATTATCTGCTGCGGCAGATCTTGGGGCTCTCAGAAATGAAAGGAATTGTAAAAGTGTATTAATATATTACAACATATATTTGCCAGCAGCTCCTGCCCAGCATGGGCCCTGGCACCCACCACAGGGGATGCTGGCACCACTCCCAGCACCTCCAGCATCTCCCTCCTTCCCCGCACGGTCCACATCTGCGCAGCGTTACGGTTACTCTGTGCTGGGGCGAGGCTGCTGCTGTAATCCCATTTATTATCACTCCAAGCATTACCAGTCTCTCCCCAGCTCCAGGAGGATGAACGTCCCTTCCTTGAAGAGCTCCGTGTCAATGCCACCAAGCTGAAGGGTAACCTGGGTCATGGGAAGGAATATCCTGACCTCCGTTTCTCTTCATTTCTTTGATGCAACTTCAACTTCCGCAGCACAGGGCACATCAAAACGCCATCACCCCAGTTCACACAACACCGGTGGCTTTCCCGTCCCTGTGCGGCTGCTCATTGTTAGCAGCCAATGGTTTGCTTTAAGGAGGCTCAACTCTGGGCTCCAGAGCATGTTTTAATGCATTTTAAATTGCATAGTGCTTGCAGAATCTGGTTTCCCTCTCCTCCAACACAGTGGTTTCCAGAGCAAGTGTCACCCGTTGAAGCAGTGTGTCTTTTCTACCCCTATGTGTGGCCCTGGTGTGCTGGAGTAACTAATCCCTTCCCCACGGATGCAAACGGCTCTTGAGGGAAAGCACATGCATTACATGGTTTCTGTATGATTTTAAAAACTTGCTTTTAAACTCGCTTGGAGAAACTTTGGATTTCTGCTAGACCACGATGCTCTGGAAGGGAGCTGCATGGCAATTAAAATGCTTCCATTGTTCTGTTTCAATTAGAGGTCCTCTTAATTGCCAAGTCTTCAAGGCTTCTAAACTAGCCTCTGGTGAAAGACTGCAGCAACGTGCGGAGATAGCTTGTAGTCGTCTCACATGCCAGCAACCATCAGAACAGCTACTCCACTGCAACCACATCAGGCTATCACGGCTTGCGTCTTTATTTCTTTTGTCATTGTTGTTCATTACCAAAGAGCTCGGCTGCTGTTCAACAAAGCACTTAAAGCCTTGCTTCATTTGCAGTGAAGTCAATTCCCTTTGCGATGCTGCAGCATGTCTACATTAAGGATTCGCGTGGAAAGCACACCAGATCTCCGCTTCTGTCACTCCTCCCAGCCTAGGCAAGCTGGAAATCATGTTTTACCTCCCAAGGCACCGCAGAGAGCAGGGCTGCTTAAAAAAAAGTATGTGTTCCTCACACGAATTCTCAAAAATATGCCTACTTAATTGAATTTGTTCTTATTCAAAATTAGGAGGAGCACTTCCATACAGATCCTTACATTTATTTGACCGGCTAAGAAACAGTACAATACTGTCATGCCAAAACTTGGTTTAAGTGTTGACCCTCCTTTTTTGCGGCATTGCCACTTTAAAAGGGAAGAGGTGCCACATTTCCACAGCTGCGCATCCTCAGCACGTCTGCTGCTGCTTCTTTCCAGGATCCGGCCTGGGGAGAGCCAGGTGCCATGGGCTCCCTGGCCTCTGCCAATGCCAGCATTGCCGGACACCGGCTCTCCCAACAGACAGCAGCCCTGGGAAAACACCTTTTGGTGCAAGACGGAGTGGGAGGGCAAATGGGAGAGGAGCCACGGATAAATTATGACGAGGTGCAGCAGTGACATGGGCAACGCCTTGCTGCTGGCCCTGCTGCGGCTCCCAGCATCGAGGCTGCCCCAGCACATCCCTCAGTGGCACGTGAGGAAGTGGCACGGCTGGGTCTGATCCCAGGGCTGTTTCAGAGCCCTTTCCTGGCCAGAGCAGCCACCTAAAACAGGCCAGTGCCCAGCACAGGCAGCGCAACAAGGACTTTGCTGCTCTCTCTCTCATTTCAGTTGCTGCTTCAGTGACGCCTGTCAGCATCAACCCCCTACCCAGGGATGTTTTGTCATCCATTGTGGGGATGGATGACCGGTTATCCACCAGCCTCCCCGTCCCTTGCACAGCTCTCTCTTCTGGCAGCGGTTGTACCACGGATGTCAAACGCCACTATTAAAAATAAATAACCCTGGATTTCTTCACCTGGACTGTGAAAAGGATGGAGGAAAGCACCCTCCTCTGGAGCTTTTGGTGGTGCCTCTGTGCCACCATCTGTCAGTACATCATTTCTAAAGGGCCATGCATCTCCAGGACACACACTTCGTGGAGAAAAAGAGCTGGACTGGTCTGGGTGACTGGAGGAAAATCATTTCCATGTGCACAGAGGTTACTGCCTGCCTGGGAAGGGGCTATGGAAAGGAATCAGTACAGAGACCCTTGCAGCTTACAGCAAGCAGAGAGAACAAATGTGGGAGGAAGAGGAAGGAAATTTGCAGAGATGAATTTGGGGAGGCTGATTTAAATAAAGCCAACAGAAGGGTTTTCTCACAGGAAATATATTTATTGGATCAAGAAGACAATAAACAGAGCAGATGATCCTTATCAAGGATTCTGTGCTCAGGAGGAGCCGGGCCAAAGGCAGCCATGACGATAGCACAGACGTCCTCAGTGATGATTTGCTTTGAGTGAAGCGCTGGAGCTTTACATACTTCTCAGATGCCCTGTCATTCAGCCACTCTCCTTGCTGTAAAAAAGGCTAATTGATGCAAACCACATTTTTTCCACCAGCGTGTGCCAAAGCAGCCAGCGTATTGTACGCACACAAAACAACAACCAGGCTTTCGCATGGCTTGAATTAGATGGATGACAAGAGCTACCAGGGGGAGTCAATTAGCTGCAACCTTGGAGTCAAACTTGCAGATTTTATAACAGTGCCTAGTACATAATGGGTACTTGCACATCTCCTTTCACTAAGAGGCACTAGCATATGTCTTTGAATATGTTCTCCTGGTAATTGCACAGGGAGCATACACATTTGGTCCTGTTGTCTACTATGAATAATGCATAGTGAGGAGGGGGGAGCCAAAAGCGCCGAGCTGCTCGTTTTCAGATGGACTTTTTTATCATTGTTATTTAGATGTCACAGACATTCTTATAAAGAATTGTTCATCTCTTTTGTCATTGCAAAAGTGCATTTATTTAGGAGGGGGAAACAAAAAAAATAAACAATGGACTGAAGCTAATCTGAGATTATCCATGCAAATTGGCAGCTGAGATTCAGGTGTGAAAATCTAACCCTGATAAAAATGACAAAGAGGATTTCTGCTGAATTTCGTTTTCCCCCTGACTCTCTAATCCATGCTGGAGGAAAATCCTCCCGTCCAATCTTGTTTAGGTTAGGTAACATTAATAATCTTAAACTGAGAACAGCAGGTATCGGGATCCATTTTAAGCGCGTGCTGCTGCTGACTGCCGATGCGCTGCTCACAAAGCAGAGGCTTTGCTTCTCCCCGCAGTATTTCCCACACTCACCTTAAATCAAAATGGTTAGTCAGCACAGCCGGCTCCTTTGCTTTCAACCTGATGGGTTTTTTTTCTTTAAACTCCCACTCAAAAGGCAGAGTGAATTCAAAACCCAGGAAGCCTAAAGGCTAAGCAGGCTGCCCGGGGAAAATACAAAGACTATGTGTTTGCAGTCTGAGATTTGAGTATCTCACAGGAGCCAGTGCTCCAGCTGTGTCTACATTGTACCTTCACAGTGTTAGCAGGGAACAGGAGCGTCTTTTGGAGACGTCGTTGTGCTGGCTCTGCCTGGCACCAGCAGCCGTGGCAGTGAGGATGCAGTGATGCCTCCCAGCCACGCAGGCAGCTCAGGTTGCCATTTCCAAGGAAAATTTGATGCCAGATTAAGATCCAACTTGCTACTTCGGTATTTACTGTACACCGATTTGCATCATACATAATATAACATGAGAGTTACCTCCAGCAGTGGTGGTTAAACTTGTGCAAATGCATTTAAGGCAGCTGAGGTAGATGTTGCATGTGTCGATGCTCATGTATCCAGTGTGCAATCATTTGTCACTTGTAACCACCTTTTACTGCATCTTTATAGCACATGCAATACAAAGTGCTTGCTTCAGTTCAGTTAAGCTAAAGTAGATTGTTTCTTATTAATACAAAGAGCTTTATTCTTCCCATGACAAACCTGCTTGAAGCCCTTTGGGGACCCTGAAGAGCCTGTGCTGAGGTGCAGCTCCCAGCGGGGTTTCACTCAGGGCTTAAGATAAATACACATCAGCATCTACGACTCTCAAAACGTTGCTTAAGACAGGCCAGCGCGCAGGGGTTCTGGACCAAAACCACCAGTTCCCTCCCATGTAAAAGGACTGAGGATGCCATGTGGCTCTTGCTGTGGGCAGAGGACAGTCGTATAAACACCCCTTACCACGGGACCTGGTAGCAGGCTGTGGAGGGAGGGGAAGGTGCTCACAGCAAACACCACCCAAGCACCCAAGCAGGGTGGGTACGCAATGCCACAGGGCCAGGAGTGCTGCTCCGCTGTGGGGCCGGGAGCAAGGGCCAGGACAGCCACCCCGCATCGCCACCAGAACCCCTTGGATGCCCATCCCAGCACAGGGGCTGGAGAGGAGCGAAAGAGCCATTTGTGTTTTTTCTTGTATTTTTCGAGGGGTTTTGGGTCCGCTTGCTTTTAATTTCATTAAAATCGCAGATATTTGGACACATTCCATGGCTGACTGAAAAATGAGGGGGCTGGAAAGGATTATGTGAAAAAGTTGTCAACATATTCCTCTTCCCACACTCTGCTCTTCCCCCAAAGTGCCCTGAAAACTCCAAAAATGTCAATCAATAATAATTAGCCCATCAGACACGAGCAAGAAAATTCAGACCCAGGTGCCGCCGCGTTCCCCCTGCGCGAACACTGTGGCGGCGTGCTGCGAAGCCGGTGGGTACTGCTGCCAGCCTCAAAGCCTCACGGGGGGCGTGGGAGGATTTGGACGCGTCTGCGGCCCCAGCGCCAGCTCTGGGCACCGGCAGCCTTGGCAGCGACAGCCGTTTCTTCGGATGCTCGTAGCCCACAGGGATGCAGAGGATGCAGGGCGGAGCAGACGTGCCCCTGGGCCCTGGGCTCCTGCAGGGAGGACCCGCAGGTGTGGGCTTGTGGCCAGGCGGCTGGAGGACGGCAGCAGCCCCCCAGCTTCCAGCTTGCTCCCCTGCGTGCCCGGGGGGTTGTGGTCCGGCAGCCAAAATTAGCATCCAAGCAAAGCTACGGTCGGGAACTGTCTCGCTTGGACAACCTGGAAACGGCAGGTCTGCATCTCACCTGCCCCCATAATCACGGCTGTTGACACAGCAGCATTTTTTAATCCCACAAGACAGCTAGTCTTCAGGAAAAGCTTAGAAAGAGCTGCCAAGGCTTGTGCCAAAGACATTTTCAAGCAAAAGTGCCTTTCTGCCCCTCTCGCTGGCGAGTGCAGATCCCACCACTTGCTATTAATCACACATTGGTGGTGCCTGGCTCCCGTACAGGGTTTTTTCCTCTAAAGAAATTCCCCTGAACTAATGAATGCCGTTTAGAGTGTTTCAGAGGCCTGAATGCACCCAGGAAAGCATCCCTGGGCAGAGGGGATCAGCTCTGCCAGAGGAACAAGGGGCACTCAGAGTACAAAGGCTGCTTGATGTGTTTTAACATTTCGATGCCTGGAAAAAGTCTGTGTTTTCTGTAGGAAAACTGCCATTTTATTGTCGTCACTAGATTTACAAACACACAAAAAAGGGCCCAGCTTACAGGTTCCACTCTTACGATGGTCACCTTTTACCTGGCAGCAAATAGGGAAAACGCCTTTAGTCTTCCTCCATCGTGGTGGGATTTCAGTGGACTTTGGGCTCTCTCATGGTGACTCTGGCTCGTATCTGGCGGGTGCATTTCTCAGCTGCGAGGCGACCTGGGGCTTCCTGTTTCTGGTGGCTGTAAGTAGCTAAAACCACTCCGTTTTCCAAACAAAAGGCAGCAGGCACACACGTGCCCACATCCCCGCACTGCAAATGATGCAGCCGATGCCGGAAATGCATCAGGGTCCCAGAGGGAGCCGCCGGCGACGGGTGCTCCCCGGGGCTGTCCTCTTCAGCCCTTCGCAGCAGTGAGACGCCGTGGTCGGGTCACCGAGCTTGGCGGAGGTCGCACAATCAGGACAAGCGATGTAGTGAGTAGGGAAGGTGATATATTTCACTCTGAGGACTCAGAGAAGGTTTTCGTGACATTTTAATTATCCTGTGTTTTAATTATTGATCAATCAGTCCCCCAGTGAAGCAAGATTGCCAGAAAGGGGGTCTCAGGACAGAGTAAAGCCCATTTGCATCTCTTCAGGAGTCAGTTGCTTGAGGCACATTGGACAGGGCTGTTCCCTCTGCACTAAAATACAGGCAGTATGGAAAGGAGCTCAGTTCATTACTAAACACACTGCAGGCGTCAGTCCATCAGCAGGGATGCCTTTAGCCTTCAGTGTATTTCCCACCCCCTAGGACCACCGGTCATCAATATTCAGAGGCAAAGACTGCTGCCTCTGACCCACGGCTGGCAGCGACCTCCCCTGCGCAGAGCTCGGGCTACCTGGGTCCCAGCGGTGGCACACAGCCCTCCTCACCTCTGCTTCTTCTGCCGCTCTCCTCGCAACTCCTCCCTCCCGCCCATGGCCCCTGCACCGCCTCTCTTTGCTGCCACGAAGCCCCTTCCCCCCGCTGTCCCCGGAGGCTGGCACCCGTCCTGGCCAGGCAAATGCTCTGGTTTTGCAGGGGGATCATTCCGGCTCACCTGGACATGTGGGTGCACTGCAGGAGAGGCAAAAAGCCCATTGCCCACAGAGGTGCCCTTGGTACCTGCCCCGCTGGGGGTACCAAGGCTGTCTCTGCCCCACCCCAGGGACACTGCTGTCCCAGGGCTGTCCCGGGGCTGCCGCAGGGGTCGGGCACCACGTGCAGACAGCTACGCACCTGCGCCCATGACGCTGCCCACAGCAGCTGCGCATCTGTGCCCAGCATACGGTGCTCGGGATGGACAGGCGGACGGGCGGACAGGTACAGCATCCCAAAACCTCCTAGTCCCACAGGCAGTAAGGGCAGTGGGACGACTTGTGCCCTGGCAAAGGCAGAAAGGCAAAAATCTCCTAGAAGAGCCCATTTCAGCCATCACGTGGAAAAGTGGGAAAGAAGGGACAGGGTGAAGCATTGGCTTGTTTATCCCCGACCCCCCATGTGCCCCGTCCTCCCGGCGCTGGGCTGGCGCTGCCCAGCAGGGTCTGCACCGCTGGGCCCCACCTGGCACCCTGGGGCGCTGGGCCACCCCCCTGCCCCGCGGCTTCCCCCCACAAACGGGGAGCCACGCGCTTCACTTCGGCACGAGCAGTCCCACTGGGGACAATTACAACACCTAGGATTTCATCAACAATTAGCTCAGCACGGATGGTCACATTTCTGCACAGCGCAAGCTGTTACAATGGGCTGGGCTGGTAATAGGGCTGGCTACTAATTTTCCCCAGCATTTCCCATTATAAAACCCTGGGTTTGGTCACTCACAGTGTCGCCAAACTTTTAACTGTTTAGACAGAAACTCTCCATCTCCATCCAAGAATCTGCCTCCAGGGTTTTTTTTAATGTCTGGAAAGATGTAATTCAGGCTAAGAGAACAAAATTGCTTCACTCATGGAAAGCACACTCCAGTTGCAGGCAGCTCTGGGCTTTCCCTGTTTTGACTTTGGCAACAGGATACTTTGCAAATGTGTTTTTTAGCATACATAGCCCATGTAACTCACCGCTGAGCAACCTCAGGGGCCGGAGGGACTTCGTGTTGCTCCCTGACGGGGCAGGAGGCGGTCACAGCACCTTGTCACCATGGCTTCTGGCTCATTGCTTCTCTCTGGAGCTGCCAGCACTTGAGGTCTGCTGCCATTAACTAGCGCAATGTCCAGCTGCTTTTTTCCAGCACAGTCTACACTGACAGAAACCCAGTGCCGCAGTTGGGTGTTCGTGTCTCGTGCGGGTCTGTACACACCACTGCTAACGCGGGAGAAATTGCTGGCAAGGATGCCACCTCTGTGAGAGTAACAAGGCACATGGGCAGCGCAGGAGCCGCGCAGCAAATCCCAGCCATGTCGGGGCCGTCCCCAGTGGTCCCTGGGTGATGAGACTGGATGGGGATGAGGGGAGCTTGGGCAGGAGGGTGGGATGAGCATCCCCGAGGGAGTCACCTGTCCTGAAAGGCGTCGGGGAGGAGGAGGAGGAGGAGGAGGCTTTGGGATGAGCAGAGGCGAAGGGCAGCGCATTTCTCAGCACCATATCACTGCAAGCACCTCCAGGGAGCAAAGGGGTGAAGACACGGAGAAAACTGGGAAAGAAAGGGGAAGAGCTGATCGGGGAGAGCTAGCAAGGAATAAAAGGACAGGGTGGAGACATAGGGCTGGCATAATGATTAGCACCAGATGGCAGGTATCAATTATTTACCATTTATGTACAATAAAAAAATACACTTTAACGATGGGAAGAGCACAAAACAAGCTCAATAGCAGTTCAAAAGCATATGGAAATAAAATGCAGCAATTTAAGGGGCTGTAATAAATGTGCATCGTTGGTCGTAATGCCCCTGCAAGAATTACAAATGTTAAGCCTTAGTGAATTACACTTTAAAATAAATGTAACATAAAAAAGAAATTAGGTACACAAATAACTTTACATTCAGGGATTTATGAAAGAAAATCTGTTTGCAGCAGCTAATTAGAAAAAGGGCTCTAATGAGCCTCACTTTTCTTTACCTTAGAGACAAGGCTGAAACGTTAAAAGTGGATATAGGTATGGTGGGTGCCATTAAAAACTCAACTTCCCTAACTTTCCAGTGGTTTCAGAAACGAGATATCTCTTTTCCAGAGACGGGAGCTGAAATTGTGGTGCTATTAAGGCTCCGCCGTGTCTGGAGAGGCCATCTGTACCTCTCTGCAGATGCCCGGATGCTGGCACCGCCTTCCTTTAGTATTACCACTATTACCCAATCGCTGTATTAATAAATTAATGTTGACTGGTGGGAAAAGATGTGATTACCTTAAGCATGAAATGTGCAACTCACAGCGAAGATCCTGCATGGCTGCGGGTGGTAGTCTTTGGTTTACTGTGGGATAGGTACTGTTCGACTTGGAAGAATGATCTTACCACAGGGAGCAGTGCCAGTGCCACCCGAGCGATGCGCTGCGGGTAAAGGACTACACCAGAAACAGAACAAGGAGGTCAAAACAGTTTTCTAGTGGAGAAGAAACTTTGCATCAAAATATCATTAAACTGATCCGTTCCAACAGAGAGTTTGCTTTTCATTAAACAGCATGTTCCAACAGCAGCACTGTAAAATGAAGGCAAACCCGCAGTGCTCTTTGGTTTGCTCCTCCCACCTCGAATTATTTGCAACAAGTTTGAAGTTCTCCACAAACTTCCCAAGTTTCACTGGGCAGACGCCTGGGGAAGGTTTGGTTCTTCACTTAAGTTGCATTTTCCCGCCTTCTTTGCTAAGGAGCCGTGGTAGCAAGGGGAGTAACTGCTGAAAGCAGCCAGCCTCATGCCCTGCAGTGTCCGTTGCGGAGAATCATGCGGAGAGTGGGGAGATGTCCCATGGAGGCTGTGGGCAGTGATGCCGATGGGCAGAGTGATGGGCAGAGCGGACGCTCCCAGCCTGGGGAAGCCTGGCCAGGCGAGGTGGCAGCGGCAGGGCTGCGGGACACCGGTGAGGACCACGGCCCAGCCACATGGATGGAGCAGGGAAACACCATCTGAAGTTCTTGCATTTGCCTCACACGCCAGCATCACTTCCACATTTTTAAATATTTAATCTTTGCAGCCCGGTTGCCATGGGAACCTTCACACAGAAATCTGGACTTCGGGTTAATCAGGAGGATCCTTCCCATGGCTGGGCAGGAGTTGGATTTTTCCCCGACGTGCTGCTGGCACCGCGCCAACCCTCGCTGAGGGGGTTAGCTCTGCCCAGCTCATGCCCAAGGGTATTTTAGTTTCAGCCCCTGATACGCTGTCTCTGCAGTCTTTGGAAATCACCTCCCTGACCCTCAAATAATTCCTACTGGAAGTCATGGGATGCCTCAGAGTACTTATTGTGGGAAAGCTCTTTTCCACGAGCAGCCTAGGAAATGGCTGTGACGCCCAGTCGGATGCCACGGGCCAGCCCTGCCTCCCCCCGCACACGCCACCAGGCTTTTAGTGTGCGGTGAGAGAGCCGAGGCCACGAGCTGCCTTTTGTCTGTTGGGGGAAAAGGGCTCCAAATTCTCACCGCCAATACCTCTGCAAGTGGCAGGGACTCAGGGTGGGAGCGCAGACCAAAGCATGCAAGTTATCAGCAGGGCTCAGCCTCTCCGATTTGGCCAACAGACACTATTGCATGTGGAAAGACAAGCCCACTTAGGAATTTCGTGGTCCTTTCACAGATGACCTTTTTTGTCTTTCTTTATTTCCTGGTTTGTGGTGGAAAGTGCTCGGCATGCTGCAGAACGCGAGCAGCCCCACCTCATACACGCTGGCAATGAGATGAGATGAGATGCTCCCCTTGATCTGAGCCCCCGCCAGCAGACGCCCGCTCCCACATGACTCCCATAACTCATTCTCCAGCTGAGCTATGGCAAACCGCAGCCTGGCCAGCTGTCCCAGTTGCTCCCCAAAAGGTTCATCAAACACAGGAGGAGCCCGAGAGTGCGAGATGCTGGCAGAAACACAGCAGTGGCCATGGCCATGCTGCCAGTGGCACGAGGTGCCACGGAGCAGAAACCAGCATTACACAGAGTGGTTTGCTGCTCGTGATGACTGGGGCACGTGTTAGCCAGATCATTATTTTACAGCCTTGCTCTGAGCTTTTGTTTGGCACAGAGGATTTTGCATTACTAAGCCCTAATTGGAAGTAAATCCAATTTCTCTTGCTCTGCTTTCCTGGCCACTTTCCCCTTGTGTCACCCAGGGAAGGCAAGGTGTGACCGGTACCCCCTGCTCCCGACCCCTGCCAGTGGTGGGGAGGAGGAGAGGGCTCCCTCCGCAAGGCCAGCACCACTCCTTCCCTCTTCTATTTTTAGACTTCTCCCGCTCTTGTTTAAACATATTACCTAGATCCATAATATTTGCCAGCTGGGGGTAGTAATGCTGGCTCCCAAGGTGCCTGCAGCATTTAAACAAAATTAGGCAATGGAAGGAAACCGTCTCAGCAATTATGTGAGAGATGATGGTGAGCCAAAAAAATGTATGCAAAAGGTGTGCTCTCCTGCCAACAAATTAGGGCTAAATTACAGAGTCCAGGAGTCTTCAAAGAAGTTAAACATTGTATTACAAATTTAGTTTCAATTAACAAATTAAATAGGAAAACAAGCTCACTGCCTAGCAGCTACCTCACGAGGGGAGGCGTTTTGCAGCGATGACCTAGTCTCCTGTCGACAAATGACACAGTTAAAAAAAAAAACCAAAATTAAAACAATTTCCTCCATGCCCACACTCTCAGCCCTCCTCTGCTTCGAGCTGGCCCAGATGCCCGGTGGAAGCCACGCGAGCCTCTCCCAGGTCGTCTGCAGCCCTGCCTGAGCCTTGGCACATGCTGGTTATTCCGTGACCCCTGTGCCTCCTGGCCAGGGCTGAGACCCAGCTGTGCTCAGCTCCGCTCCGGCCGTTTGCAGGCACCCTGGACGCTGGGAGCAGGGCCAGGGCCGGAAGCATCTCCCCAGGGCCCGCGGGCTGGGTGCCATGGCCATCAGGAGCAGGTCCACCCCACTGCGTCCCCTCCGACAGTGTTTCAGCGAACAACTTACTGCCGACCGCCCTTTTTTATTACTTTACAGCACAGTTTTTCCTCGAATTTTATGGCATTTCATTAAAGCCGCCAGAAGGTGATACTGCCCCCTTTCCAGAAGTGAAATAAATTCAAGTTTTATCGCTTCTGGAAATGCTAGAACAGCTGTCAAGACATTTGATGGATTTTCTCAATTACAGGACTTGTGGAGCATTTTATACTTACATCCTCACCAAAGTCTAATATACTGTACGAGATGTTTGTTCCCCCCCCTTCCCCTTATCTCTTGGCATCTCCCTCCCTAATAATGGTCAACTTGTTACTTTTCTCTTAATTCCTTTTTTTATTGTAACCTTTTTTCCTCTCTGATAATCATCTAGTGTTTTCCTTCTTTATTTCCCAATAACACTTAACTTTTCTATAAAAGCAGGCAGTGACCCCAGAGCTGGCAAGTGTCCCCGTGGTGCCTTAATCAAAGGAGGAGACTCCCCCCATCCTGGCAGCTGTCAGGTTGGGGGGCTCGGAGAGAGGGTCTGAGTGAGGAGGACTGACTCTGTAGGCTGCCCTGTCACAATTTTCTTGAAAATAAATCCCCACTCTACCTGCTCCTTGATTTTGGTGCTTCCCCATGTGGGCAGCTTCCCAAACGCAGGGACCCGTCCCCATCTGCAGGTCCCCCCATCAGGGCCAGAGAGCGCAGAGGGCAGCCCACGGCCGTCTCCACCTTCTCCTGAAGACGTCCCTGACAGCTCATTTGCCAGCGCTCCCGAGGGAACACTTCTCATCTGGGCTGCTCCGGGGACTGTTTTCCAAGCCGTCTGTATGAAATCATTTCTCAGGCTCCTCTCCGCCCCGTCGTGTACCTGACAGGCTGTATCGGCTCACGCACCGTCATGACCACATCCCATATCAATGGAGGCATTTCTCCACGTCCAATCTTTTGGTGAGGATGCCCCACCAAGACCTGGGTGTTGATGGAGTGATGTATTTTACTGGGGTGATATTACCTCGGTTCACCAATAAAATGCCTGAGGGTGCCAAATTGCACCTTTCCCTTCTTTCTGGCCATAATCCAAAGCGGAGCGGCAGCTCAGGGTCAGCAGCTCCCCAAGGCAGCGAGCAGCACAGGGTTTCAGATGGGAACATCCCCTTACAGACAGCCGCATCCTCCCCGCAAAGCGAGGAGAGGGCGGAGGGCGGCAGAGCCGAGCTCCACTGAAAAAGGCTGCTGCTGTTTTGCGCCACTTAAAATCAGCATTTCACACTGGTACATTGGTCTGAGGCACAGGGAGAGGAAACCCTGCAGAAGCAATTGCCCCAGCGCTGCATCTACCGCTAGAAAAAGTTGCAATGGTCAAAAAAAGTGCAAGTGTATTTTGAGGGTTGCCTCCTTTTAACCCAGAACTTGTCACTTTGAGAAGATAGGGGCAGCCAGGAGCAAAGAGGTGTTTGCTCCCGGTAGAAGCAGGAGCGAAATAGAGCTGAGATGAAGCCATAACCCGCCACAGAGGAGGTCCAGCGTTTGTACCTTCTTTTTGCAGAGATCAGGTTTCCCAGCCTGAGTTTCCCAGCTACCACCCCACCCCACCCGTGAAAGCTGAGAGAGATGTCTGAAGGAGCAGCTCCACGCAGAACACCGCAGATCCTTGGCAAATTTCCACAAGCCAAGGTGTGATTCCAGATTTATTCGAATTAGAGCAATTAAGGCAATTAAAGACAAAGAAATGCTTGGGGAAGGGGGGAACTACTACCAAACAGAATTGCTATTACAGTCTATCAAATTGACACGAAAAGATTAAAAACCTGATTTACATTTTAAAAAAAAAAAAGAAGAAAAAAAGTCTAGCGTTCCCTAAAATAGATAACATATCCTGCTGAGAAAATCACTCCACACATAAAAGAGAAGTGAAGGTGATTATATATAACAAAACTAATCTTCTCTATTGCTTTAATCACCTCAGACCATTTCACCTGCTTATTTGGAAACTGTTAACCTGAGGAAAAAATGATTGTGAGAACATCCTCATTTCCAGCGCTGCGCTTGAATGGGCTTGTTTTCCGAAACATCCATTCCCAAAGTCTTTAACAACAGCCATTGCTCTGCAAGATAAATGTTTGCTTAAGACTATTCTGTAGTTAATACATATATTCATGACTTGAGCACGATGCAGCGAGGGAAGAGGGTGCTGGGAAGCTGTGAGGGACGCACCAGGGTCGTGGCAGGAGCCTGTCTATCCTGCCGCTGCTGAGAGCCAGCAGTAAATATTGTCCAGATTTTAGGGGAGTGGGGCGTTGGGGCCTGGTGGGTGGCTGAGGCATGGGGTGCACAAAGGTAGCCTTGGGCGTTTTCTTCCCAAAATCCTGGCTGATGAGGTCAGGACAGTGCCTACCTGGGGCTGTTCACAGAGCTAGCAATGTGAGCGTCTGTGGGACGAGCAAGAAGAGGGGTGACTGTCTCCCCTTTCATACGGCATCTTCCACCCTGGTGGCTCTGGGAGCTGTTTGCGTGCCAAAACTGCCGTCGCTGGGACCCTGCAGCTGGTCAGCAGCTTGTACCCGCGCCCTTCAACAGGCCGGCACCGGAGCGGGGTGCCTTGCACATCGTGAACATTAAGAGAAGCTTTAGGTTGGCAGAGTGGCTTTACCCCCCCAGTGCCACCAGCGGGGGTCAGTCTGGCGGAGCGGTGTGTGCGTGCCTGCGTGTGCGCACGTTTAGGCATGCGTGACTGGCGGAGCGGTGCATGCGTGCACACATGTGCACAGGTGTAGGCGTGCGTGACTGTCAGCAGCGCCCGGGCGAATGCAGAGCCTCCGCGTGCCCCCGACCGACCCCCTGCCTTGCACGCCAGGCCGACACACAGCCTGCAGGCCTTGAGGGGACGGGATAGTGCGGTGACGGGCACAAGGGAGGAAGCGCTGTTAGAGCACACGGGCTTCGTACAGTGATGCGCTGGCGTCTCATCGGGGTGAGCTGGGGAGAGCCCCAGCTTTCAGGTCCACAGGGTTTATCAGTGGCTGCCGCCTCCCCACTGCCAGCGAGGGCGGGAGTGCCTGGCCAGGCTGCGGGGACCTCAACACACTACATCCGCAGAGATGGACGTGTTGGCCCTCTGCCATATGTGCATGGTTATCTCAACATTAATCGTATTTGATACTGAGACGCAACACCTCTTTTGCTAAATCAAACATAGTACATTAAGCACCAATTCTTTCTATGCCTGAGTAGTAGCTTGTGAGATTTTATAGACAGTTTATTTTTATACGTCACAGCTTTAATTCAACACCCACTGAAGCCCCCGGAAACCCACTGACATGGGAGGTTTTGTGTCAGAGCTACGGCGAGCAAATAAACATGCAGAGAGGAGGCTCTCGAGCAGCAGCCTGGCCTGGCACCGGGCACTGCCGCCATCGCAGGCAGCTCCATCTCACGGCAGTAAATTCTTGCAGGTCTCCGTAACTGACCCCAAACGCCTCGCTCATTTTTCTTACACATGCAGTTTCACCATGATCTCCAAATTCAGTGCTGGCATGAGTGATACTTGTTATCCTGGGATGTCAGCAAGGACGGGTAAAAAAATTCCCTCTTCCAGTTACTGGTATACAAATTGGTTTAGGGAGGAAATGTGTGCACTCCCCTTTCAGAGACTAATTGCCTCCAAAACCCAGGATACTCAAAAGAGGGGAAGATGTCGAGCCCGGGAGCACGGGGGGAGCAGGAGGACAGTGAGCATCCTCCTCCTAGCTGTAAATCACAGAAAGCGAATTAGATCATCTCAAATTGAGGAACAAAAAGCCAGTTATAGATCCATTTTGCAATGCCAGCTGACATGGCTTCCATTTGTGACTCGCTGAGTGACATTACTTATCCTGAGTGCTCCTCTGACAATATAAGCACTCAATGTGAAGACATGTGTAAAATTACAGCAAAACGAATGAAATCCATTAAATTATGTAAAGTTTATGGGGTTCCTTTTTTTTTTTTTAACTTTTTTTTTCCTCCTTTTTTGAGGCCTCCTCTCAATTTCTGCCTTCTAAATGAGGATCTGGGCAATGCATCAGCTGAGAGTGCCTTCCCAGAGCAACGGTCTCTTCTGCTCTTGATGCATCTGAGCAACTTGAAACTGATACCAGCATGCACTGAACAGCAAATAGACCCTGATGTTGATGAGGCAAATCCTGCGGCACTTAAAAGCAAGCTATACTGAAGTGTCCATGTATCTCCGTCTTCAAAGTGCAACACACTGATGGAAATTGCAGATGCTGTGGTGCTGTTTGTCTGGAAGGAGACATTACAGATGACATACGAACCTGATTTCTCAAACAGATGAGGTCTGTGAGAGGATTAAGGAAACATCTATAAATTAAAATGCAGAATAAAGTTCCTGCTGTCTTCCTTGGCCTCTCCCTTGTTGGCTCTAGAGTCAAGCGCTGAGGACTGCGTACTTGGCAGAGCACAGGCACCCTTGCCTACTCCTGTAAAAGAGGCAGATCTCATGCCACGATCTCCCTTTGGTAGAGCAGGCAAAACCCCAGCGCCCAGGACTCTTAGCAGCACCCCCTCCCCAGCCACCCGCAGCCAGCTCCTCGGCCATCAGCCCCTGCAAGCAAGTCATCTGGCATGCAAAATGCATATTTATCTTGAAATTGGGGTTACTTTTTCCTAACTGCGCACTGCAAACACACATGGTGCCCGTTCCTGAAAGCTATCGGAGGTGGCACAGAGGTATCCCTCTGGCCAGGAGCGCAGGCGAGCAGGCGGCTCGTGGGGCTGGGGGTACAGCCTGCGGTCCCCACACTAGATGGGGGGGAATCACTAGAAAAGGCAATCACCTCAGTTCAAGACCCACGTGGAGGTTTCTGGTTTTCTTCAGTGTTCTTTGTGCATGGAAATATGGTTAAATGCAAGAGGAGAAAAGTTGACCTTTTTTCTGCAGTGACCCCAGGAGCAATGTAATTAAAACCATATCACAGCCCCATCTGCACTCTGCAGCAGCCCCCTCGCAGCTGTGCTTCCCAAGGAGACAAAATGCAGTAAGGGAAACAAAATTCCTGCTGCCATCTTCAGCTCTGCCCCGATAATGCATGCGCAGCGGGGCTGGGGGGAGGGGGCAGCCATATTGGGGTAACCCCCACCCCCCAAACCTCCCGCAACCAGATCCCATCCTGGCGGCACTGTGCCGGGAGCTGGCGATGGCTGCCGAGCCAGGGACCTGTGCCGGACAGACACCACCCCAAAATCAGCACCCAAGACATAAGCGTCTAAAGTCCCAAGATGTTTGTATAACTCTTATAGAGCATTCACAGTGACAGAGCAAATGGGAAAGCATAAAAATATTTTGATTTTTCTTCGAAACAGTTTTTTGTTGTTGTTGCATTGAATATAGATGGATTTTTTGGGGAAGGGTTAAATAACTCCAAGCCACGAGGTCTGTCCCAGCCAAGCAATCTGGATTGATCCGAATGACATCTTTTTCCCTGACTTGGTCAGTCCACAGACTGCATAAGAGAAAACACACAATAAGAAATTACCCTTTTCTTTATGAGCACAAATCTGGGTAGATAAGGTCAAAGGCAGGAAGGCAAATAAAGGGAACAGAGATAACCTGGTCTGACCAGGGTTACAGGAGATGTCATTGCTGGTACCTGTGTTTGGTTGAAGCAGACTGCTGGCTAGCGCTATCCCCTCAGGACTGTACTGTCTGCACAAGGAGCTGTGAAGGAGCAAGAGGTGAAGCAGCAAGAGGTGAAGGAGCTTGCCTCTGCGTTTAGGGCCTCACCTTTCCTGACTGCAGTGGAAACAGGGCAGCAGGCGCCGAGCTGAGAGCGAGCCCCAGAAAGCAGCCTGGGAGCTTTCAGACTGCGCCAGCAGCACGAGTCACCTCACAGAAGCCGGCTGCAAGCGATTTTCCTTTTCGTCAGCACAGTCTACTTCACAGGAACAAGGAAAATCTCCAAACCTGGAACATAAAAAAGGCGTCAAGCAAAGACACAAAAGAGTTTCCATTTGTTTTGTTGCAGATAACGGGTGGCAGCTACCATTGCAAGATCAAGTCTTGCTCTGCTGAAGACCTCCAGCTGACACATCACCAGTCATTTACTATCTGCCATTAAACATACACAGTCATTATAGCTCTTTTCTCTGCTAGTTGCAGCCTCGGGACTTTTTGCTTAGGCTGCACATAACTTCTTGTTTGGAAGATTTCAAAGGAGAGAAAACCCCCATTGTTGGCCTCCCAGAAGCTGTCTCGCAGTGCTGGGGAGGGAGGCCGTGCCGGTGCCCCAGCAGGGCGGCAGCCCCATCCGGCTCAGCCCTGGGCATGGTGTTCACACGGGCGTTTCGAGGGGGAGCAAGGCAGCGTGCCCCGGCGCAGAGCCCCAGCGGGAAGGTGCACCTCCAGCCCGCCCGTGCCCTAGTTCCTCCGGCCCTGGGAATGGGGACGGCTGCGGGAAGGGTGGAGGAAGCAGGGTCCTGCCTCTGCTTGGGGTCTGTCTTTCGAACCCACTCCTGCCCTCCCAAAAGCAAGACCAGATCTGCAGGGAAAGCTGATACCCTCTGTTGGACCCGCTGCTGCTGTTGAAACAGGTGGAACAGTTTTGGGACCACTGGCCTCCTGCAGGCCCCTCCATGCTGCCCCTGCCCCATGCTGCACGGCAGCATGGAGAAGGGCTTGGTCCAAAGTCCATCTGGTTTTCCCAGCTGTATCCTTTGCTCAAATCAGAAATATCACCTCTCCCTACAAACCTTTCATCACTCCCCACAGAGATGACATGAGAGGAATGACGGTGAAAGGAATGATCAAAGAACATTACTATCAGGACTTTTGGCAGCTGAGCTATCATTCCAAACGTAGGCACGGCACACACTGCTCCGAAGCACCGACGGGCTCATGGCTGCATAGCAGCCCACATGGGGCGGGGTGTCCTTAGCAAGCAGGGATCCAGCACAAAGAAATCAGTGCTGGGAAGAAAAAAAGACTTCTTCCCTAAGGCAGCTGAGCTGGGGTAGTTCATGTGAGCTAGCCTAACAGTGCAGACACCATCACCAAAAGTTTGACTTGGTTAAGTAACTGGCATCCAGCCCCAGCACCCTCCACAGATGAAGCTAACCCCAGGTTATCTACACTTCACAGCTGTTTAAACCGAGATTTTTCCTCTTGGACTGGGGTCGGTGTGCTCTAACAGAGCACCACTGTGGTGCTTACAGAAACAGCATTTCCCAGGAGTTAGTGCTGTAGCATGGTGCTTTCTCTTGCATTTTCAGGTTTCTCTGGCTCTCATGCTCCTGCCTTGCTGCAATGTTTGTGTGAGCCAACTCCTGAAAATTTGGCACTGAAATGATACCGTGCTGCATTGTTTTCTCACTGTATGGCTCATGATGCCTCCAGTTCCTCACAAATCACAGTAATTGTAAGTGCTGCGAAGCCTCAAAGCCAAAAGCAGCTTTGGGATATTTATCCCACCTTCTTGTTTGGCATGTTGTAGCTGATGCTGTAGCCATGATGGAAGTGGTAGTGAAGGCAAGTCCAGAGAATGAGAGAAGGGTGAAATTCGGTGCTCAGGAGCACAAAAACTGCTGTAACTCAGGGCAGGTCTCATGTCAACCATGAGAATCTGCTGTGGGAGACATCAGGAGGGCAGTCAGACCTTGCTATGGCTTTGCAAACTACAGAGTTTCTGCTGTGTTTCCGTTCTGCAGAAATCAAGATTCATCCAGATGCGGTTTACTGGAAACTCCAAATTTCAACAAGAAACCTGGGTAGGCAATGTCCAATTTGTTCCTTCTCTGCTAAAAGCATCCATGAATGAAACCAAACTGTTACCATGGATCTTTACATTGGTTTTATGTATTTGCTTATGCTCCCAGAAGAGCTAAACGTATTTGGGAGATAGGGACAGGTGTGGTGGGCAGAGGGCTAGAGATCACCTGTGCCCTGGAGCTAAATAAAAGTGAGGAAATGTTCTCCGCTAAGCCACCTTAGGTCCCCACGTGCTGCTCTTCAGCAGCATCCTTGCCGCTGTCCTCCTTAATCTCTTCCTACAGATAGAAATGGGCAGGAGAGTTCCTCTCGCGGAATAACTCACTCTCCATCCAGGGCAGAGTCTTTCCAACATGATGCTATTCAAATGAAACCACAAATCTTTCCTTCTAGGGATAACACTCTGCTGTCTTCTCAAACCTGTTCTCATTTTCTTTTGCCGTTTTGACACCATTAGCCTTCCACAAGTGCTAGCACACACACAAGATAATACTGTTAATTTTATTGTGCTTGGAAAGGCACAGAACAGCCTAAACTCAGCCAAATGCTTAGCTTTGCCTTTTCCCTATCATGTAATATCCGTTTGTATATAGCTCTGTGTGGCAACTCATTTATATCAAAGCTCACCAGTTAAGGGAGAGGGGAAAGGAGGGAAATCAACAGGTATCTTGCTGAAGGAATCTGAAGTCAATAGCCTCCTGCTTTCTTGCAAGCAGGGCTGGTGTCACAGCTCATGCGGGTGCCGGCTGCCTGCTGCCTGACCAGTGTGAGCACGCCATGAAGCTTGCTGCTCTGCAACCCAGAAGTCGGCCAGGAGATACAAACCCTCGGCGGGGACAGCGTGGGCCAGCCAGCTGCCCACAGAGCCCTTCGCAGCCAGCTGCTGCCTTGCAGCTCTCTGGCAACCACGAGCATCTTGGGACTGCTGGTCATGGCTGTGCGTTTGATAAGTGAAATGTTTGTAGCCTTTGGGGCCACGGGGAACAGCAGAATGGGAGGGGAGTGTGCGCTTCCACAGATGTAAGAATAGGGGCTTTCCAAAAAAAGGGATGCTTTGTATTTAAGCTGCAGGTGAGGAGCTGCTCTTCAGACACTAATTTCTCGCACAGCTTTTCAAGCAGATGATGCCGGGACCATTTCCCCAGCCCTTAGCAGCGGCTCGCTGGGGCTCGCCAGGAACAGCCAACAAGGCGGGTGCACATCGCAGCACCAGGAACCCCCAGGGAACGCTGAAAATGCTGCTGAGCGTGTTCCCAGCATGTTCCCATGTGGGGGTCACTTCAACGGGACTGAGGGCCATCACCCCAAAGCGGGGGACACCAGGTCAGACAGGGACTGCAGGGAGGGCTGGAGGCCACTTCCCACCGCAGCACGCACCTGCCCCCAGGAGATCAGCCCGAGGGAGAAAGCAAACATTTGTCCCCCAGTCAACTGACTAAGATGTTTTAAATGAGTAGCTGCCTTCTCTATGCATGGTTTTTACTTCAAGCATGGTGTAGAAAAAAATCGATTTGTTTTTCTCAGTCCAATTCCCTTCTGTCTAATAGGTCTGTTGTAAATGCCAATTTTACTGTCATTTACACTGTGCCCATCTGAGCCATTTTATCAATAGTTAAATAAGAATACTTTAAAGTAATGTGATTTTTTATTTGAATTCCAATTTATGTTCAGACAGTTTGACACAAATCTAGTAAGGAAGGCTCACTATTTTCATAGAACAAATTAAATTATATGTTATATAGCCACACAAGTAAATAAGTTGTGTAATTGGATAAATAAATACTTGTGATTAGATACAGTATCTCATTCTTACCTACACATAATAGCAAGACTAGTGAAAGTGTTGTACAAATCACTGTGCTTTAACAGTTAGCAGTCCATGAAAATCGACCTGAAAGACAATAGGCAAGAACGAGCACAAAAAATGGCTAAACCTAGTTATTTGAGCTAAGGCTTCCTGCTTACCTGTTTAAGTGCCATTCAAATCAGCTTAGAGTGATTTTCACTTGAACCAGTGCATCTGGGCAAAGAGGTCAAAGCGTAATTAGTTGTTCAGAAGATGGCAGTGGTGGATAAAAGGTGATGATGAACCTTGCTGGTGGGGTGGATGATGGGAATTGACAATGGGGATGGACAACAGGGATGTGCCACCAGTTATGGGGCACAGTTAAAGCCTGCAGAGCCGAAATTGGTACCTGGAAACCAAATGGTTGAAATTGTCCATTTGCAGGGAGTTTGAGAGAGAGTGTTGATCTCGGTTCATGTTGTCAGACAACGCTTTCCTCCTGAATGTGGAAGAGAAAATCAGTTCTTTTTAAGCTGATAAACACGGCCCAGCTGGGACCCAATTTGTTGTTTGGATATTACAGGCTGAGAGACAGACCGGAGTCCTGGCATGTTTTAAAGAAATTGTGGCTCCCTCATGCAGCTAAATTAGTAATAGATAGCACACGCCTGCAATGGAAACCAAAGACGGCTAATGGTAATCATTCCTCTCTTCCACCCACCCTCTTTTTTGCCCACATTTTGCTTCAGATCAACCTGCGCTACTTTTTAAGTGTTTCCACTGTTTTTTCTCTTCTGAACAACCTCTCCCTCCTTCCTGTAACTCCTGCAACCTGACTTTATAGTAAACAGACATGCTGAAAATTGGAGCTGTTGAACATATATAGACATTTGCTAAACCAAGACAGTGAGATAGTGGTCCTGAAATCAAGCACCACACGCAGGCTCTCCTCGTTCTGCCACTACCAAAATTATCCACCAAATTTGTGTTTGCTAGCTTCTTGCACAGAGGAAAGGCAGCTAGATTTATTTTTATTTTTTCAAAGTGTGAAAGTCAACCTAAATAGTATTTTCTATATGATAGGAACCGACTCAAAACCAGCAGGCTGTGCTGACAGTAATGGGGTATTTATCATCAGAGTGATGTAGAATATACCACCCCCAGCAGCCACCTTTAAGCTAAAACATGGGCACTCAGGGCCAAAGCTGAGGGTATTTCCAAGAATTATTCCCTACCAATTTCCCCTCCTCCTGCCCATTTCACTCTGACAGCAGTTACTGGGTTGGGTTTGGCTTGGCGTTTCAGCTTTGACTTCCACTGCGCCTCATCTAACAGCTTTCTCCTCCATATGCAGCAGATGAAACCCCATTCCCATTAGAAAGGAAAAGCTCTCTGACCGGTGAGTTACTGGGAAGCCCAAATTTCTTCTCCCTCATGTGTAGGGCCAGCGTGGCCTCATGACAGAAATTGCTTCATGGCATACAGGGTTGCGGGTGTACCCGCAGCAGCTGCCTACGCCAGGTCAGAATCCCATTCACATTATATTTGTCATGTCTGGTACTTTAATGAGTGCTGATAATATCAGTCATAATTTTTTCTAGCTCTTAAAGCAACAGAAGGTTTTTGAGTATACCCAGGCCCACAAGCCGTGAAGTATGTGATAGAAGGGCTTAATAGACAAGCAATAAGTCAACATTGTTTGGGGCGTAACCAGGTATTTAAAGCATGTCCAAGCCCCTCCCTGCTCAGCAATTCATTTCAGTTCTCCCTTCTGTGTGACAGTCTGTGACGTGAAAACACAAGATGCTCTTCAAAGCTTATGTGACCTTTAGAGGTTCAGCTCCAAGCAGTTTTGCTTACATCAGGCACACAAGGGACTTGCCGTAAGATGGGATAACAATAACCAAGCTCCTGCAGGGCCGTCACCTGGCGAGCCCAAGGCAGGGAAAGCAGCACAGAGAAGGAGGGAGGCCGAAAGGCCGTACCTGAGCTTGCACTGCAGCACCGAGGCTAAGTCACACCTTCACGAAGTCACGGAGGGGATGGAGGTAGGGGCAAAGAGGCAGCCTGGTGGGAAGGGGGCTTGGTGGGAACACAATTCATCATTTATCTTTGGATAAAGAGTGGGGCCCCCCAGAAGCCACTGGGACTATGCGATCCTGGATGCCTCTGCAAGGAGAAGACACTGTGTGAATAATTTGGTCCAAATTCACAGTTAACTTGGAACAAAGTAACCAAAACAAGAAATGGTTAAGGACGGGTCAAGCAAAGTGAGAAGAAATTCAGCTTAATGAAGAAGACAAAGAAAAGTGAAACTGTATTGGAAAAAAAACGATGACTTTCAAGAGGCATTTTTCATGAACTGAAGGGAAAGCCTAGTTTTCCCTAGTCTGCATAGAGCTGTTCAGACAGTGGGCTAGGCTGGGCTTGCTGCAGTGTGCTTGGGCAGCCAGAAGATTTATTCTACTGGCTATGCTTAGAAAACACAACACATTGTCAAAGTGTCGAAAAGCTGCTTGTACTCATCTGTTCCTGCGCCCCTGCCCTTGAAACACCCCCTCTGCTTCTCGGAGCGGGGATGATATTTGCTAATTCAGAAATGGGCTGTTATTTAGCAGCGAATGTAACCAAAAGCGTTCAGGGCTCAGAAATTAATTGCTATGCCAGCCAGAGTGGGCAAATCCTGCTGCAGCAGCCTGCAAGCCGGGGAAGCTCCTCTGCTCTACACAAGGTGAGGCATGGTGAGGAACAGCTGTGTCCCTGGCTTGGGATGGAGGATTTCCCCTCCTCGGCTGCTCCATCAGTAGAAGTGTGATGCTGCTCCAGCAGGATGGTGGCAGCGGGGCTCCATATTTCAAATGGCAGGGGTTAAGCAAAGTGACCAATTTCCTTGGACTAATTGAGCATGCAATCTGGCTGCTTGTAAAGCCTGTATTTGGCCAGGAAGATTTATTACTTTTAGCAATGATGAATGTCCAAGAAAAAGTCAGGGCAGACCTGAGCTGCAGTTCATTAACTTTAAGTGGGATGATGTTGAAAAACCATTTCTATTTTTGGTTACTTTGTTCTGAGTTAGCTGTGAATTTAGACCTACTTCTGTAATAAAGTGCTCAGGGAGTCCAGTGAATCTTGTTCTCTGTGGCAGATACTAAACCTGTGGAGTTTTGTCCTTATCCTGATGAGTAAGCAGTTCTAGCTGGTCCTGAGAGGCTACAAAATGATAGAAGACTGCTCTGTACAGGAGTTTGAAGTTAAGCCTCTATCTATCTCAGAAGTGGTGACCGAAATGGAGGACTGACATGCCTTTGTCATTGGGTTTAGAATAACACTTCTTTGTTGTCTGCATCTTCTCCTGGGAAAGTCATCATCAGTTCAGTGCTTTGTCTGTGTTACTGAATGGCCACGACCATCACAGGGGTACGGTGGCACACCCTGCCTTCCCCTACATCTGCTTGAACATCAGTTGCTCTGTTTGTGTAGGATGGAAAGTGCAGTGCAATACTCCTTACACTGAAAAGTGCTGGGCACTTTACTCACTGTCTAGTGTAATACCTGTCCCCTTCCACAAGCACTATTTGCAAATTCTCTCATTTTCTCCTTTTCCTTTGGAGAATATCCATTAGTGAATGTGGCTGCGAAAGCCCAGAGCATGCCCTGCCTTCTTTTCTCCCCAGCAATACTTGTGCTTAATATCACGCTTGTACAAATTTCCTTCCCTCTCTCTGTCCCTGCACTGTAAGACCACACTGGTCAGCAAGTGCTTGATGCTGAAAGATTATTTTGTTACAAATCATTCCCAAAGGAGGCTGTGGCCTGTAAAAAATACTTTTGTGTTTCTTTCTTTACAGCTGTGTATAGACTGAAAATGCCTGTGTATCTGTGTTTCCACAATAAATGTTATCTTGCATGCTACCAGCGTCAGCACTGTCGACTGCTCCAGATTGCAATGTATGCATTGTGGCTCTGCCACACCTTACAGCCAAGGGCAAACCTTTCTTGATCTCTGTGTCACCCGTTAGCCTCTACGAGCCCTGGGTCACAGGTAATCAACCCGCAGTGCTGTATGCAAGGAGTCCACTGCCCAGGGTAACCAACCTGGAAGCTGCAAAGCTAATGAATTTGCCTCTGAGGCTTCATTGTAAGAAAAGTAATTAATCTTGCTGGGTTTCACTCATCATCAAGCAAACTTTTGCTGATGAAGAAGAAAACTGCATTCCAGTTCACTCCCCAAGTCAGCCTCTCGTTGTTGGACTTTGCGGGTAATTGGCACATCATTACTGTCCCTTTTTCTACAGATTCCCCAAGAGAAAACAGTGAAAGGAACACGTAGATGTCAGTGAGGGAAGGGGCCTTTGCAGCTCAGATGCACTCCCACTCACAAAGAAGTTCTGGTTTTGCTTAGCGTCCTGATTTTGCTCAGATGTGGAGAAAGGCAAAAAAAAAACAACCCAGAAAACCTGTAAGGAAAGGAGGAACGTGAAAAACAGCTGTCAGAAGGTTTCTCTGCAGTTGTGTATGAGATGTTCACCCAGCCCTGCCACTGAACCAGCGTAAGTCAGGGCTGAGTACAGCTCCCATCCATGTATGGTCTAAGCCTCACCCGTGGGGCAAGAGATGAAGATACCAAAGAGACACAATATTGGGAGTAATCTCAAATCACGTCAGGCATCTGGCTCATCTGGGGCATCTGTTTTAGTTTGAGATAAATTAGTCTCTTGAGTTGTCTGTTATACGGGCAGCCTACGCTGACTGCCAGAGAAGTAGCCACTGCTGCAAGATGCCCTTTGCAAACTCATCAGTGAGCTGACAGACTTTCAGAAATATGCTGAGGAGCCAGCCAGAGAGCTGTGAGTGAGAGCAGGGGTGGCAAGAATCAGCAGGGCGCCAGGATATCAGCCCTGAACAGGCAGCAGGATCAGAGCCGCGCCAGGAGCTGCCTAGCTGCGTAAGGGCAGTGACGGCTGGTCTGGGGAACCGGGTGTAATTCAGTCCCACCAGCAGCACTCTCAGCACTCAGGTTAAGAGCGTTGCCCAGGTTTCTAATGGGAGCCGTTCACTGAGATCTGGTTTGTGCATTTTAGTTGCCTTTCAAGGACCAGAGTTTATTCCCTTAAAGGCTTATCGCTGCGATTCTTCAGGCTTGCTGCATGAGGGCAAATAATCCAGTTCTGGGAAACATGCGCAGGTGGAGAATGCATATGATTTTGGTCATTTGGGAGAGCAAAAGAAGCTGATGCAACACACACATTAACACAAAGAGGAAAACGAAGGATGCTTTTTCCAACAGATAAAGAAGGGCGTGTGTCAAACAAGAGACACTCAAATGACTACATTAGTTCTGCTCATTATAAATATTTTCTCACAGAAAGTATTTTAGTTCTAAGAGGAGCACAAAGACTGATTCCTTATGCTTTGATCTCAGAATCACTCCTTGAAATGCAGGAGTTTTAGCAAACTTCAAAATCCACACGGCAAAATGCTCATGCTTTACCTGAATTAAAACATATTTTTTAATTACCTAGTTCGATTTACATCTGTATATGGTAACCAAATGCATAGAAGATACTTTATTAAACACACATTAAAGTATTAAAACTCCGTGCAATGGGGCTAGATTTCAAATGTCAAAACTTTACCCAAAACAACCCTCTACCTCAGTGTCTAGTGGAGTGACATGAGCAGGATGTGACTGTGAGAGAAGCCTTTCGCACCTCTACTGGCGATTTGGAGTGAGAAGCACTTCCATTCACTGCCAATTAATAGACCAAATTAGAAACACTGATTTTAGATTTCTCCCCTGTCTCAAAAGCAGAAAAATTCTTCTCCCAATAAGAGTTGTAAAATACTTTTTTAGTGGATCGAGCTTTTATATCCTAGCTGACTGTAAAAGGAGAAAATTGTTTAAAAAATAATGCCAGCTGTGCACTGCAGCCTGGACTGAGTGCGAGCCAAAGGCATGGCGCAGGTCCACAGCACCCAGGGAGAAGCGAGCACAGGGAGGGGGGCAGCCGAGGCGATGCTGTGCTGCAGCCTTGGAGCCCCCATCTGCAGGCAGGGCAGAGGGAAAGGTGTAGCACCAGTGGAAAATGAGATGTGGCCCAAGCCACGGTATGTGCTGTCAATAAAACAATGTTTTGTCTGTTTAACTTGAGCTGCCATTTTTTTTCAAATACCAAAGGTGGGTTTTTTCATTTTTAGAGTTACTGTAATCAACAAAATCAAAGGCGAAGTAAACCTGTAATTTTTGATGGAGTTAGATGAAACTCACTGTGAGTAAAATCAGTTCAACCTTCTTGAGAGAACAAGACTTGACAAGAGCAAAACCAATTTGAACCGCACACCGGTGTCACTCGATGCGGTGCCTGCAGCAGTCATGGCCTCGCAGCGGTGCCTCATGGGGCAGCCGTGCCAGGCTGGCTGCAAAAATGAACCAGATTTGGAGCTCCAAATCTTGTTATGTGGTGCCATCTTGAGGTTTTGTGACATGAAAAGTAGTAATGAACTCCACTTGCGAGACAACAGTTTCTTCGAGGCCATGTATATTTTTTTATCTGGTTGTAGTTCAGGCGGTTCGTTCTTCAGGGTGTATGATTGGGTGCATCCAACTGTGCTTATGGACTGGAGAAGACAGGGCTGGAATCATCCGGCCGGAGCATCGCCAGCCTGTTCCCTGCTCCATGGTGGCGTCAACTCTTTGACACCACCTGAAAAACCTTTTCTCTTGGAAAAACCTTTCCTAGAAAAAGTTCACTTATCCAGCACTTAAAACCTCCAGCGACGGACGTCACACTGGCGCTGCAGATGAGGTTGAGGGCCATAGCACGTGGCCGCTCCTCTTCTCTGACGAGACACAGACTCGTTTCTTGTCCCCTGCCCTGCCCTGCCTCTGTCCCTCCTGAGAGGGGGTGAAGCACGGGGCTGGCACCATGGGTGCGAAACGCTGCCCGGGCCACAGCTGCCCTGAAAACTGTGTGTTTACAGGTTCGGTGCCTATGTCTGCACCTCTGCCAGAACAGGCTCGTCTCCCCAGCGCTGGCGGAGGCCAGTTGCTCAGGGCTGGGGATTTCGCCGGGATGTTTGTGTCACGATGGAGCAGCAGCCACCCTGCCCCTGGTGTTGGGCCACCAGGCCAGGGAGGGCAGGGAGCAGGACAGCAGTGGTGGCCCAGAGCGAAAAGCAGGCAGCAGAGGAGGTGTTAGAGGAGTGACCCGAAGGACGTGGGCACATCATCGCACGTGGAAGGGACGGTGGGGGTGCCAGGCAGCCGGGAGGCATCGAGGAGGTGCGCCGCATGGCCTTATCGCGGCACCTCACCCGCCATGTTGTGCCTGTGAAGGCAAGGGGCAGTTGGGTCTTGGGGTGAGGATCGGGGGCCTGGGCGGGTGCCGGGGCGGAGGGGCACCCAGGGATCGGGGCTGGCGGGGCTGCAGCCCTGCCGGGCCGGGGACGCCGGGCCTGCC
>Ga0065711_1026879_pt1 | contig 57839 bp, 24 predicted proteins | sample Hoacrofraction12_FD_59098 | JGI IMG/M metagenome (GOLD analysis project Ga0065711, IMG submission 59098) | Hoatzin crop microbial communities from Cojedes, Venezuela - Epithelial fraction 12 v2 (version 2) | ecosystem: Host-associated > Birds > Digestive system > Esophagus > Crop | place...
AAGGGAAGGGAAGGGAAGGGAAGGGAAGGGAAGGGAAGGGAAGGGAAGGGAAGGGAAGGGAAGGGAAGGAAGGTTTTCCTAAGTGAATTTATCTCCCATCTCCTTATAAACACAGTATTGCCTGGATTACCTATTTTTTTTAAACTGTCTTGAAAATTCCAACCTGAGCACTTTGACCATAATCAAAAGTTCGTTTGAGGAAATGGGAAGACATTAAACAGCTTTCAGGACCTTGGATCAAGTCCTCGGTAGGTGGTAATCCTATTTTTTTCTCAGTAACAAACTCAGCTGTGCCTATCCACAAACTTTGAACTTGAGCCAGCGAGTACTCTTCTAAGCAGATCAGATCATGATTTAAATCCTTAACCTGCCCCATCTGTATGCAGATCACTTCATGGTCACAATAAGAAAGTAAGGAGTTACTTTAAATCTCACAGCTTTCCTGCAATGGCCACAGTCTGCTTCATGGTGGTCAGGATAAAATCACTTCTGCAAATAATCATTCAGGGACAGATTCTGTTGTGCCCTGCTTAAATGTGCAATGTGTTCCTTATACCCTCACTGTACAAGCAGAAATATCGTTCCTTAGTCGAAATTTGTCCTCATTTAATCATAGCAGTAGGAAGACCCTTTCCTCTAAAGTTTCCTAAAGAAGTTAATAACTTTCTCACTTTTGCCTTTCTTTTTCACATCTATTGTGTGTTAACTCGGCTACTCAGTTTATCATGGAAGGAAAATAAAACATGAGAAAAGTTTCAGAATATTTCGTCTGAATTCAGACAAACAGGTAGCATCAACACACGATAATAATAATAGCGAACGTCAAAGCAGCAAAAAATTAAAAGGCATACAAGTGTCTATAATGTGAAAATTTTGAAGTCACAACTTTTCACAAAAGAGGGAGAGGATATCATGATAGACATTACTAAGACATTTTTGAAGAGTGGAACGTTATGGCATGCTGTGAAATAATATCTCAAGCAACACAGCTAAGTTATCTATCGTTACCCAGCAAAAGGCAAGAGACAGGAGAGAAGGCAATATTTGTCTGCAAAAATTTGAAATCTTTATTTCTTCTAATTTGTGAAATTTTTATAAATTCTAATTGGAAAAAGTTTTGTCTCATGAAGACTGAAGAATCGTACATCTATTTGATTGATTATGGAGTTCATCTTCACAATGCTTATGCAAAGCATAAAAAACCTTATTTCTCTTTCACAGGTTAAAGATCGAGCCCAGAACTCTCAAGCTGAAGGTGTTGAGATTTGGAAATTTGTTTCTTACTGTCCAGTGGGGAAGAAAGACTTGGAGTTTTAGCACTTGTTAGCTAGAAAATCCAGTTCCACTTACCCTGGAAGAGCAAAGGTCTGAACTGACATTAATTAATGCCTTGAAACTCACAGTGCAGAAAACACAGTTTTAAAGATGTTATACTTTTTAAAAGACACTATGTCTTTTTGCTCCTGGTCAGGGAACAATCTGACAGGCACCTGTGCCAACAGTTGGTTCACACAGAAGTGAATCCTTATTTCTCCCTTACAACGTGTGAAACGGGTCTCCACCAGTGCAGTTTCTAGATGCTGGATGCCTGTGAAACGCTGCATGTAGAATCATGCCTCTGCATTTGATACATATACAGGAGTAATACTTCGGACTCCAGGTATTGTTAAACAGTTTTTCTGCAGGACAGTATGCAAGTGGAAGTCAGGAAACTGAAGTTCTACAGTCTCAGTCAGTGAATGGACATTTGGACAAGTCATCTAATAAATCAGCCCCGAGTTCCTTATCACTAAGGATATGCATGCACTTTGTAAAAACAAAACCAAAACAAAAAAACTGTGTGATAAAAAGCATTTCATATAGAAAAACTATGTAGTGTAGCCTACATGCACAATTACAAGCAAAGGGCAAGAACACATCCTCGTTTACCTAAATACAGAAGATGTAGCCAAAGTGTCCAATGTCCCAAAGAGCCTTAAGAAACCCAGACCCAGTACCAGAAAAAACCCCAACCCCACCCAATATTGGAAAAAAGGCTCCTGTTCACCAGTAAGCTCTTCTAGCTTTTTCTAATTATTGGTAAAAAGAGGTACAATTTACAATTGTATTTACATACTACAACAGCAGACTGAAAAATAAGTTCCATAAGAAAAGTAACTTTTCCTGGTTTCTGTATGCATGTAGTAGAACAGTAACAAAGTTAAATCTGAAATACATTCAGCTTAAACCCCATATCTACTTAACTTAACATCTGTGTTCACCATAATAAGACCTGCACAAGCTTCTGTGGTCATCAGTATCAAGAATTATAACAAAAATTTATTTTAGAATTTACACTAGTACATTATAATTTTTATTTATATTCTGATTTTCAGTAACTTAAGTCAACCCTATTCTGTGCATTTTGACTTCTTCATGATTCTATAAATCTATTTTACATCTAAAAGTGTTATTTAGGTTTTCATTGCCTTTAATTCATTAACATTGTGCATTTCATCTCTGTCAAATCATACTCACTGGAACTATGTCTCTTTTTTCCATTTTTAATATTGACATCAATGAATAACAGTAGTGAAAAAAAGCACAAATGAATGTATGTATCTTTCGATCTATATATAGAATGATACATACGTACATTACCGTCTCAGAGATGGGAAATGTGATCCATTCCCCGAGGTTGTTAGCCTTCTTGTGACAGCTGTTAAACAGTGGTAAGCTTTTGGAGCAGCAGCAAAGCTTTGGATGCTTCTGAAACCCTGGTTATCCCGCAGTAGGTAGCCATTCATCCTTTGCTGATGATACTGACCCCCTGCCTGGTAAAGATGAAGCCCGCTGTTTTTGTGGGAAATGTTTAGGCTTCTCTTTAGCAATGAGCCATTGTCTCATGCTGTTTCTCTTGCTGCCTGGCTGATCTTGAGCCGGGGATAATTGGTAGAGAGGTCACAGATTTGCAGAGGAAAATAAACCCTCTGTCTTTATGGTCTTAGATAAGCATTATTTGATGGCAAAGGAGTTACTAAGCTGATGTATGACATGCTGTACCTAAACAGATATTACCATTACTGTATTGTTTTAATACAGCAGTCTGTAGAGCAGAGGAGGTGAAGAATGAGCTATAAAACGTTTAAAGAACTTTCACTTGATGAAAGCAGGAATATATCTGGCAATGACTATATTTTGTCTTTAGACACCTACATCTATCAGGGACAAGACAAGGTACAGGACAAGGATGCAAAAGAAAGTGAAGCGGGTGAAGCAAACCTAATTAACAGTAATAGGATATTAAATCTATGCTACATCACTGACTCCTTCTATCTATCTAAAGCTGATAACCAGGGATTATCCACTCATATTGTGTAATGTCTGGCCTATAGAACCTTTCTAAATCTGCAGTACAATGAAGTATTTGTTATTAATGTTAATTAGGTATTAGATGTATCACCTGATGTAACAAATGCTGCAGAGCTACTTGGAAAAAATGAAATACAGACAGACAAAGTTTTTAGACAAAAAACTCACTTTTATCCTTCTTGTTTCCTTAAATGGCAGAAGTCAAAAGAACTATTTCCTGTGGTTTATCTGTGAAAGTTTATGATACCTTCAGACGATACAGCTGGAAGCTGTATGACCCTTAAAATCTGCTGCAAATGATGATTAAAATACACATTTTTAAAAGACAATAGTGTTTGTTGTTTTTTTTTCTAGCTGCATTATTCTACTAGCCAAACACTATTATCCGCTGAGTATTTTTGAGTACTGCTAAGAATAAAGCTAGAAAGACATAACACATGACATGAAATTCAGATGGGATGGCTGTGGTTATCTGTAATTGTCCTCTTTCTGAAAATTAGAAAGCCATAATAAACAGTTATAAACAGTTATCTTTTTAAAATGAAAAATATGAAGAGTGGGTACACTTCTCAGTGCTGTGGTATGTTGAAATCCTGTGGCAGCTGACAACAGAAACACACTGAGCGTGAGACAAACAAGGAAAGCAAACTGCCAAGCATGAGAAGTTAGACATTAAATGTCAGGTAACAGACATACTTCAAGAACTACTTTTGTTCAATAAAAGGTCAAAGAATATGGCAAAATTAATTTTTATTTTTTAAAAAATCTTCAAGAAAACAGGAATATATGGAAAAATGAAATTATTTTAAACATAGAGGTTGGTCTTGGAAAAATTCATGTATTTTGTCATGGTTCAGTCAAAAAATGTGGACCAAGTTAGTGTTATTGTTACAAACTGATGGCTTTATTTTCAATATATCTTCATATCTGAAGGGAGGAGAAACTTGTTCATCATCGCTATGAAGACAGGTAAGCACTTGAACTGGTTGCCCAGAGAGGTTGTGCAGTCTCTAGGAGGTTTAAGACCTGACTAGATAAATCTCTGAGCAACTTGGCCTAACCTCATAGCTGACCCTGCTTTGAGTAAAAGTTCAGACTGGACGACCTCTTGAGATCACTTCCAAGCTTGAACAACCCTGTGATTGTACGAATCGTGGCATGCATCTGTAATCTCTTACCATGACAAACTTTGCTATCTGTGGCAGCTGACAGTTGTTGTTCTTATTTACTACACAAATCAGCTGTAAAAGGAATGTCTGTCCTACTCATATCCAGACTGCTTCTGCTTAATGCGGGATCACGGAAGACAAGGTACCAAGCACTTTTTATAATCATTATGAAGGACATGGAAGAGGGCATCATCTGTTATAGCTAGCAGTTAGGTCTCTGGAAACCCTGTATGAGCATAGCAATAGTGTCCGCCTAAGCACTGACTGCTCAAACTGAAAGAACTCACCACAGTCCAGCTGTTTTTCCTCTTCCCTTATGAAGGTACATGCCTCAAAAAATCCATACTCAGTGTAACTTCTTATTTGAACATTGACGCCTTATATTTTAAAGGAACTTTACTTCTATACCTGTTCCAGTTCACACTACGACAACCTTTTGAGTGTTCTCAGAGCTGCCATTCAAAAGAAGAAAAAGATTATCTCTAAACTTTCAGTGTTCTTTTCGGCTAACAATATAAAATAAAAAAATCCACTATGTCATGTATATGGACAATGCATCTCAAAGAGCCACAGCATTGTGAAGTAAGCAATCTTCTTTAACTTAGTCATATAAAATTCCACCTTTGGTGGCTCAGAGGCAGTGACCTGGATCACAGGATGCTATGCACATATCTGTGGAAGAGCTGCAAATCATGTTAAAGATCTTGTAGTTTGACACCTTAGGTAAAAGCAAATAAAATTACTTCTTTGTAAATAAAGCACGTTGAAACCAACAACAGAAGATAATAGTTTATCAATAAACAGAAATGAACTACGAATTCCTGATCCATAAAATCTCTTCATGTCCATGTGACGCTCTTTGTAAAACATAAAATACTTTTTCTAAACAAAAATGTTAGGGTAATTGTATTTTATACAATTAATCTTAACAGTAAATGTGACTTAAAAAATATTGTTATGATCTTACAACAGAAAATGTATTAGGTGTGTTGCAGTGAGAAAACAATTTTGATTTATCAAAATACAATATTTAATACATAAAATTAATTATACAGTAAATATAAATGGTATTTCTTCCAGGTGTCATTAGTTCATATATTTTATGCCTTATTTTCTCTTTTAGACTATGTAGATTTCTATAATGCATTGTTTTACCTGTAATTCAATGTCAAACTCTCTATAAAAACAAGTCTCTACAATTCAAAATGAGTATTTCAAACTTTGTTCCACAAAATGATCCTCAGCTTTTCGAATGGTTTATACAAAATAGGCAGGCATGTAGAATTTTATTTATTTTTATTTTAAGCATTCAGTAGTTCCAAACAATTCCATATCTTTCTATTAGGCAAGAAAAAATAAGCAACCAAAAAACCATGCTATCATTTTACACTATAGGTCAGCATGGGATCTCACCTCTGCTTTCTGTCCTCACCCTCCCCTCCACCTGTGAAAGAGTATTTCATTCTTCAAGTGGTACCAGTCTGTTGTTTCACAGTTCCTTAGGTGCCTCAAACTTTTTTTTGCTAAGGGCCTTCACTTTTCCTACTCCACAACCTGTCATAGCTGCAACAGTTCTGCATGGATCTGGTCTATGCAGGATCTGGTCTGTTCTGCTTGGACTGGATTACTTTAAATCACCCTTGATCTGCTGCCAAGTAGACAGGAAAAAAAAAGTCTAAAATTTTGTACTAACTGCTTGAAAATACCATCTCTGGACAAATCTAATTATGGATTAGACTTTATTCCTCTACAGCCACAGATCAGCAGAATTAATGCATATCTACTTCCTTTATTGTATTATGGATCTAACTTGGAACATGTACAACAGTATTATAAGGATGATGTCTTCACATACTGCAATGTATGTGGACAATACATCATACTGCAATAAATGTGGAAGACATGTTGACCATGAGCCAGCAGTGTGCCCTTGCTGATAAGAAGGCCAATGGCAGCCAGTTGAAGAAAATGAGGAACTACTGGAGAGAGTCCAGAGGAGGCCTATGAAGATGATAGGGGACTGGAGCATCTCTCCTATAAGAAAAGGCTGAGGGAGCTGGGCTTTGTTTAGCCTGAAGAAGAGAAGGCTGAGAGGGGATCTTCTAAACGCTTATAAACCTTTTAAGGGCAGGTGTCAGGGGGATGGGGCCAGACTCTTTTCAGTGGTGCCCAGTGACAGCACAAATGGCCAAAGGGCACAAACGAAAGCATAGGAAATTCCATCTGAACACGAGGAAGAACTTCTTTCCTTTGAGGATGGCAGAGCACTGGAACAGGCTTCCCAAAGGAGCTGTGGAGTCTCCTTTGCTGGAGGTATTTAAAACCCACCTGGACTAGCCTGCTGTAGGTGCCCCTGCTTTGGCAGGGGGGTCAGACTAGATGATCTCCAGAGGTCCCTTCCAACGCCTACCATTCTGTGGTTCTGTGTGGTTCTGTGATTCTGTAATATCTAAATGTATCACCATTCACAGTGTAGGTTGAGTCTTTCTATTGTAAGTGAGAATCATTCAGAGAGTCAGCTATATCGGCAGCAAAGTCCGGCAGGAAATCTCTACGGCATTTCCCACGGTCAACGATTTGAGAACCGCAAAACAAACAGAAAAACCCCACAAAACCTTCACTTGTTGAAATATATTATGTGTATGAACATAAGCTGTTGTCATTCACAAATTTAAGAACAATAACCCAAGAGATTGAGTTAATGTATAAAAACAACGGGTATGTGTATGTGAGCGTGTTATGAACAGATACTTCTGGCTTTGTTAGGAGGATGAGAAATCATTTTTATTTCAAAGTATGTCACATATTTCAATACAATTTCTATAATTCTCAAAAATTTTGTCTTTATTCCAAACTCTCCTGCTGCTGCTGAAGATAAAGGTAAGCTGCCAGCATTCTTTTCCTTTTATTTAAATAAAACACAAAACAAAACCAGCCTCCTCTGGGAAGAACAGCAAATGAATCCCTCATTTCTAGTCAGCTGCCTTCTGCTATTATTTGGGATTCTAATTTAAATTCATTGAATTGTTTGTTTTCCATAAGCCAAGGAAATATTTTTATGTACATTTCATAATGTGTGACATAAAATTCCATGTGCTTTCTTATAATTGTAACTTCAGAGAACTTATATTCCACTATTTTTGAAATGTTGCTATAAGAAATCATGAAAATTCTGTTGTGTTCCTTAGTGTTTGTTTGTACATGCATCTAGGTGAAAACTTACCTGTGGTCCTGGAGGTTCTTAGAACCTTGAAACCTGGACAGTTTTAGAAAATGTTTTCTAACTTGCAAGATTAAGTCTCTGAACATATGCTAAAAAAGGCTCTGTCAAAGCATTCTAGGTTCTTTTCCTGGAGTAGCATTCAAATTCTGATATTACTTAAAATCTTGTCCTCAATTTCTGTCAGCTGCAGCCAAGGTACTGAGATAAGAGGAACAGTGATTTTGTATAATTTTTGTATATCAGTAAAAAAGGCTCTACTAATAACCAGATAACCTCAATGTCAAACTATAGAAAGTAGCCTAAGATGATAGATAGTGGGATACAATCATTAGCAACTAAGCTATTGAATCATCTGTCTGATATTCTACCTCGTACTAAATGACCAAACTTCAGCAACAAAGACATGAATCAAGCCAACACATTCCAAGGTTATACAGACCATAAAGGAACTCATATTTCTTTTCAGGTGCTTAAATAAACAATGTAATATTCAAGTATGACCAGAATGATTCTGCTTTTTTTGAAGAATTTGGAAAACTAACTGTATGTATGACAATATACCAGAAACATGAAACAGGTGAACAAGCTGTTGTCTGCTACAATTTGAAAAAACATCTAAAATGAACCTCAAATTCCTCTTCACAGACAAATGTGTTTTTGGTGAAACTTAACCTGGAAATTGCTAATGGTACTAGTAGGAGCAGTGGTCTGAGTGTTTTGAATTTGTGTAGATTTCTCTTATCAGAAACAAAACTGCTCTGAGTAAGGGCTATTGATAGCAAAACAAAACAAAACAAAACAAAACAAAACACAACACAAGACCAAAACCCCACCCCAGGTCAGACTCAGTTCAGTTTTGATGGATATAATGGCAAGGAATTTTAAAAGAATACAATCACAGTTATGCTGTAGAAAGTAAAAAAATCTAGGAATTTATGCTACCAGTCTTGATCAGTAGTTTATATTTTATGTAAAAGTTTCCTCTCATCTCTCCTAAACAGTAAGGAATTGCTTGCTTGAAGGAAATAAAACCCACAAAATTATTCTGTTTTTTTCACTGTCAAAGAAAGAATGGCAACTGTTTTTATTTTTTTGTGACAAGCTGTCTTTCTCCCTCTGAAAGGGCAAAAAAAAAAAAAAAATCAGTCTCATCTTTATTTAAAAGTGAGGTTTGACATTATGTACAAGCCAGACATGTATTCACAGCTGTGACACTGAAATTACACAGAAGAAAAATGAAATCTAACAAAAAAAATATTTCTTTTTTTGAGGTTAGCCCTTCATGTTTTGTAGGCTGGTGTTTATCCAATTGCTGTATGCCTGTGGGGTATATGTTTGAGTAAAAGCCTTGGGCCCAGCAAACCTCCTAATCTGTATTTACTTCTGGATAACTAGTTGTACATTCCTGGGTTAATCTTTTTCAACTGCAGGTGTAGCTCAAAACAAAGAAATTCTTATGCAGCTATAATATTCATGTCCTTCAGGAAAGCCAAGATTTTTCTATTAACATTACCAATAAAACAAACATTACTGCCTACTGGACTTTGCATTGAAAGAGAGTGGTTACACTTTCCATCAGTCGCTGTCTTCTCTAACTAGTGGCATGTGTTCTCCTACTCTTTTTCATCACAAACTCAGACGAGTTCACCTATACTGTATTTTAACAAGAATCTATCTGATTTTGTACTGGAAGGGAAGAAGTAGCATGATATCACCACTTACAGTCAAGAGAATTTTGTTCCTCATCACCTCTCAGATAGTAAATTGAGATTGATAGCTGATATTTCAGTTTAGCTCATAACCTTTATCATCCAATCTATAATGCATTTAGAAAAAAATTTCAGTTTGGCTTCTGGGGAACATTCCAGATTTTATTAAAAGATATAGTGTAGATACAGCCAGGACAACCGGCACTTTGGTTGACTCTTGAATTAGGGTTCAGTGGTGGAAAGAAGAATCAGTTCTGTGGACACAGTCATGGAAATTTGGGGAGAACAGCAACACCTAGAGAAGTTATTTCCAACTTTGGAGTATAAAGTGGTATCAAGGCATTTGCTTGCGTTCATATATACTGTCAAAACACATTTTAATGAGCCTACTTTGCTAGTAGAAGAAAATATTCAGTGGTTATTTCCTTAAAGTCTTCTCATGTGAAAAGAAGAAAATACTTTTTCAAAGTTTGTTTTATTTTTCCCTTCACTGAAAATTTCACAATAGAGTACAATATCAGACTTCTCTGTCTTTTTACTACTTCTTGCAAGAAGTCTTCACTAAATCATTCTAAGGGAGCCTAGAATCTACAGATGCCTCTATTTTACTCCAAATAAATTTTGCTCGGAAGCAAGACAGTGGTGGTTTCATGTGTTCACCTTTTTAGAGGCTTTCTGCTGTTGACATTAACTGCTTTCTCTAGTTGTCAGGCAGTCTTGCTTGATACATAATAAATCACTTTAAAAAGTGAACTGATCATATTAGACATAGGTTGTCAGTGTTTTGCATTCTGAAAGTTCTCTTCAATACATTTTAATTACATGTTTATGTTAACACTTACATGATTTAATACAAAACTAAGTTAGTGGTGATTTGCATCCAGTGCAAGAAAGCATTTTTGTTTTTTATTGAGAATTGACCTTGACAGGGAGGCTTGGATAGGCCTGACTTCGTCTTGAATGAGAATTGCTGCCAGGCAACCCATCATTCCTCTCCAGGGTGAGTGAGATGCTACAATACTATAAGTGCTCCTCTGAGGGCTGTGAACAGGCTAGAACTGAATATATCCATTGGATAATGATAGGTAGCATTTGGGACTTTGAAGGAATAAAAAACAAAGTGTGGAGAGATGGGATAGCAAGGGAAAAAAACGGTTGCACTTCGGGGGTGTACATTTGGCCAACAAGTTCCCAAATCTAAGAACTCATTCATATCTCATGGTAATACATGCCTTCAGATTTACCAAGCTATGAGTTCTAAAACCAGAAGAAGTCATAGTTAAAGATGAAGAGATGCATTTTTTTCAATCCTAAATTCTAACTTCTTGGCATAAGAGCAAACTAATGCTGAATAATGTTAATAACAGTGTCAACGACAAAAATTTGAAAAGTAATATCTGCAAATTGAACTAACCTAACTGGACTTGTAGATAGTAAAAAAAAATAGATTAAGTGAGAACATTTTTTGCAAGCCACATTTGATATGAACAAATAATAGACCATGTGACCAATGCATCCTACATATATTGATTAGTATGAATGAATTGCCAAGTGAACAAGCAATCTATGTAATCAGATTTTTAATTTCAGGTAGAAAGTGTATAATATAAAGTATTAATACACATTTTATTTGGTGCTTCAGCTAAATGATAACCAGATTGTAGCTTATGATTCACTGTATGCCAGTGTGCAAACTCATCCAGACACAAAATAAACTTAAGAACTCCTCTGCCTTCTCTACTCAGAAAGAAGAAATGGAGAAAGAACTTCAGCAAAAAAGCAGGGATTATTCATTTTATTGCTAGCACCTCCTTCTGAAAAGATAGCATATATATATATTTATAATACATACCACTTGAATTCCTCAGTCCTCCACCTGTGAGCGGAGTAGCTGAACTGGAGAGATTCATTCACGGTAAGTTTAAGAACACCCTTGAGCAGATTATTCTCAAAGCAAACAATCCCCTGTGCTGAGAAAAACAACAGAGCTTTATAGAAACCTTCAGGAACATCACACAGCAAAATCAAATTCAAGATAGCGATCCCATCTTCTGAGCAGAGGACACTCAACTGATGAGAGAGGAAATAATCCCTCGGGGAGACATCAGCATTCTTTTCCTCATTAAAAGATGGCCATTTAATCTCTTGCACTGAGGACATCTTTTTGGAATCAGAAACCCAAGCTGAAAAGAAGTACTTTAGTGGTAGAAGGTGCTGTTTCAACTGAATTGACAGCCTCTCATCCCAGAGAATACTGTATAGTGATTTGTCTGTTGATTATAGAAGTGCCTGATGTCATAAGCAATCTGGATCCACCCTAGAAAGTTCTGGAGAGAAGCCAGCAATCACAGTTTACCTGGGTCCTAGTGACAGAGAAGAACAAGAGAAAGAATCTGGAGGCAAATTCAGATGTTTCAAAAGAAAGATGACAGCCAGTACACCTATGTTAGTGAAATATTCCTAATCTGCAGGACCAAAGGAGATGAAGAATCTTAGTGTCTGGTTTAAAAGCTGCAAGGAGTAAGAACTTGAATTCATCAGAAACCAGAACACAGTGGATTAAAGAGCACCTATACAGAAGAAATGTATTTGAACTCAATGATAGGAGAGCAAGGTTTCTCATGTCTGAAACAGGTAACAAAAAGTTCAGTTACTTTTCTGAGCTGAAGAGTGGGGGAAAGCTTACCAGAGCTGAATATGACACATTTTGGAATGTCATGGAAGAAGACATGCGCACTCAGAACTCAAGCAGAGGAATTAGGAATGGCAGAGTGCTTTTCATACAAGATGTGAAGGCAAGCACCAAAGCAGTAGTACTTACGCTTCTGCATCAAAGTTAGAAGTTTAAGAAGTTGTGTGGATGATCTACTTAGCCCAGCACTAAATAAAGACTCATATAATAGTATGCCGAATCTTTGTCTGATCAGTGGAAGATTGAAATTGGCTTACAAAATATACAGGACTAATGCTGAAGTTCAGCATATATGAAAAGCCACTTACCTCAAAAGGCAACAGAATTTGAACAGGTTGAAATTCCTTGTCTCAGATATTTTTTGATCTATTTTCTTGATACCACAGGATGGTGGAACTGATTGTGATCTGGTTACAGAGATTAGAGGTAGGAAATACTGCAGTCCTAGGAAACGTGACTCCATCTAGACTAGTCAAATGTCATATCAGGCTCTAATGCAGACACCACATTTTTACGCACTATCAACGTCTAGCAACTGGCTGGAGATTTCAAAAGAAAACATGCAGTCTTTCAATTGGTCCCAAGTAGAATGCAGGATGTACTTTGGCATGTTAGAGTGCCTCCTCAAGCATAACAGCAATTGTAATGTATCTAAATGAGCTCTGTTTTGAAAAAGGGATACTGTATAAGAATGAGGAAATTGTCAGAGCTGCAAGGGCCAGCTAAGACAATTCAATGTCTGCAGGTGGAAAGGCTTAAGACAGGGTGAAGGGAACATGGAAAGGCTAAGCAATAGTGTAAGGGAAGCAAGAAGACATCTTTCAGAAACCTGAAATTGCTTCCAAATGAAGAAAGTAGAAAAGCTCAAGCCTTGCAGAATGGGCATAATAAAATAAGTGAAGGTTAAAGTTTGAGAAATGTCTAAACAAAAGGAATAAAAAATAACAGGCCCTCCTTCAAACACATTGAATATCAGAAAGACTGTCAGAGAGTCTGCAGGAAGAATGAATAACCAGGATGCCAAAAAGCATTGAAGAGGATCTAATTCTATTTTTAGCAATTATGTCCACTATGGAAAAAGTAATGGAGATTCTAATGCCAAAGTGCATTCATAGGTCCTATCTAATCTTGAAATGATTGCCTGGGAGAAGTTAAGGAGTAAAGATATGTAAAAGGAAGAAATACATTGCCAGTACTGAGTGGTATTGACTCAAGAGATTAAAGGAACAATTTGGGTGAAACAGCCAAATTACTAATGAAGAATATAACATCTCACTTAAAACTGCCTTGGAGTGTAGCAAATATGATGCTATCTTTTCAATGTATTCCAAGAGAAATGTTGGCAGCTACATTCTTGTAAGCCTCTATCAGACAAACAAGTAGAAAACAGAAGAAAAAAACCAATGGACACCTAGATACAAACAACGCACCACAAGGGAGGAAGAGTTAGCACGGCATTGGCAGGACAGGCCCTGCTCCACAAACCTTGGGACTTGTCTGAAGTGGACAGTAAGTCCATGAGAAAACGTGATCTGGCTATTATAGTCTTGTATTTCTAATCCAAAGAGAAATCCAGAGATGTCTGGAGCCAAAGTCTCTTTTGAAAACTCATTAACTATGGAATAAAGAGAAAAATCTTGCACAGATTAAAAAAAGTGACTAAAGAGTAAGATGATGAATAATAATAAAGAATCAGTACTCAGTAGAAGAAAGTCATCAGTTGAATCCTGAAGGGTGTTTTCCTACTTTTGCTTGAAATCCTGATGAGTTTTTCAAAATGAAAATCAAGCCACCCCTGTATACTCCTAACTAAGTGGAACCATTTCAAGAATAGTAATATTTCTCGGCTATATTTATCACATGCAACTAAGACCTATGATAGGTGATTAAGGTAAGCATTTAGATAATCACCTGGCTTTAGATCTGTCTGTTTTGGCATGACTTCTGTCAGCAGTGCTTGTATTTATGTTTGGCAAATAAAAATTACGTCACATGTATAGATTAAAGAAATATAGCTGAATTACGATAGCTTGCTGTTCATTTTGCCAATGACCAAGGTAATATCCCCAAATCACTATTTGTGTATTGCAAGTTGTGATTTGAGGGGAGTTTTTTTCTATTCAATTTCGTATTAGTTTTATACATGCGGTAAACCTCTCTTACCTTTTTGAATGCAGATCATCCAGCATATACCAGCTGATGCTTTCAATACAACTTTAACTGCTTTAACTGAAAGAGTGCTGTTTTGATGGTGGCGATAGCATACTGCTGCATCTCCTCATGCCATTAGAGTATTCCAGATACAGAAAATCATACACAGTTCTTTAAAAAGCTGAATTATTTAGGAGGCCTGTTATGTTATGGAAGTATAACTATATCCATTACCACTTCATGCAGAAGCTCTCACATTTTAGTGGGATCAGTAATGTAGTGAGGAAGAAAACAACAGTTTTATCTGGACAAGACTATCACAAACACTCTTCCTTTAATGATTTCCTTGAGCTAACAGGAGAATTTGAATTAAACTGTGGGAAAGCCCTTTGCCCTGCCCCATTTTCATACTTCCCATGTGAGAATGCCAATCTAGCATTTGTCCCACCGTACTGCCAGAACCCACATTTTTAATAACTTTTCCCTACCTTCTATTCCACATCTTTAGTTAAATCCCATAGGTTCTGGTTCTTACTGATGTCTTTCATGCAATATAGACACTAATGTCTGTCACAGAAAAAAGTTACTGTTAATGATTTTGTGTCTGTGCAGGACAGTATCAGAATACTTATGGCAGAATTATTTCTGAGAGTATAAGAAATATCATAAAGTAAATATTTTAATGGGTAAATCAATACATTAATAAAAGAAAATAAACTTCTTTCAACACATATTTCAGGTAGATATTTTCTATTTCTGCAGTGTGTACAGGTGCTATTGAATGCTTATATATAGCCAAGGTCTATTTTGAATTGAGGAAAAATATTATCCCTTATTAAAATGCAACTTATATTCATTATGGAAAAAAAAAAGTCTGTTTTACTTTGCCTACTTTATCCCAGTACGCTTGATATTCTTTTGTCATCTTAAGGTAATTACACATAAAATTGCCTTATTTTTTGAATGCTAGAACTATTATGTTCTTCTGTCTACAAGAAGTATTATGTCTCCCTGGGAGGGCTCTATTCCAAAGGATCTGAGTGATGTGCATGTATGTTATGTTTCCTACCTAGCTTTTGTTAGACTTACTTATGCAAAACAGTGACTCTCACACAGGAAGACAAAATTATTTCAATGTTCCCTGCTCTGAAATAGCTTGCTCTCATTCACTTGCAGGGGTATCAAGATTTGTCCACTTTTATCTTTCCTCATCATTGATCCCCAATTTTCATTTCTGCCCAAATTTGCTATCATCTTTAAAACACTTTATTTCTAAATCAACATGGAAATCATAATGTCCAGTGTCCTCAAGTTACAGCTCACCAAAACATTAATGTAGCTGTAAACTGCAAAGCATATACCTCCAGGAAATCAGCAGAGGGGAAACTTCGGGCTGAGTTACCAGACATGACAGACTGAGATAATGCTATGAGTGGATGATATCACACTACTCAGGGGTACAATTGATTTCCAGGTTGACTCAGTCATACTGGTTTACCCCAAAATCCTGGGACAAAAACAGTTCTGCTACTGGTCATGCAGCATCACTATGAGAGTTGCTCTCAAACCGAGATGCATGCACCTCTAGCCAGTTGTTCTGTTTCCTAGCATGTTGCTCTTGTCTTGCTCTATTTACAGACAGTACCTATCAATTATGCAAGATATTCCTTTGGACAAACTGTGAATATGTCTTTGTAGTAGTGTATGGTGTACTTTTTATTTGTTTGCTTGTTTAGATAACTTAATCTTGTCTTGGAAATTCTCATTTATGGAAATAAAATTGTAGTTTACAATCATCCAAACATTTCTGATCACAGGAATCCATAACAGTGAAAGGTGATATAGTTAATGGATACAAGTTCAAATGCAAATCAGGAATGTAACTTCCTCCTTAGTATAATATACTGTGTAATCATCAAGTACTACTTCATATAATACAGAAGAAAAAACAAAGGGTTTCATAACTAAAAACAGTTCCCTAAGCTATGTAATAGTAAACATTTCTTTGCTAATTTATAATGCTCTGTGGAGTAAGAAAGTGAATTATAATATTTTTGAGAAATATCACTAATTTTATATTAATTTACAGCTCTGTTCCTCACAAATCTGATTTTTCCTTGATTCTGTATGAAATCTATGTACATCAGCAACAGACAGGAATGTAGCTGAATAATTACAGATGTACTGAGAGACTGGAGTCCAGTGATTAATCAATGAGAATATATGCTTAGTGTAGCTATAATTACAAGGAAGAGATAGCCTCATGTGAAATTGTTGCCCTTTTTTTATTACACAGTATTTACTCCTTTCCATATCCCACAACACAGACATTGTCAAAAGTGTAAGCTCTTCTTTGTTTTAGAAAAAAATAGACCAGGCATTAACTGTTGAGATTATGATGGGCTAGTACCTCAACTTCATATAAATCTTTTAAAAACATGCTTTCAGCAGATACCTTTTCACTCCTTTCATTTTTGTACATGAAGTTTTGTCCTGATTTCAGCTGTAGCCTCTCCGTATCTCCTGTGTTTTGGATTTGGTATGAAAAGAATGTTGATAACACTGATGTTTTCAGTTGTTGCTATAAATCAAGGATTTTTTTCTAGTTTCTCATATTCAGCTAATGAGCAGGTGTGCAGGAGCTGGGAAAGAGCACACTCAGACTGATAGCCAAGCTGGTCAATGGTAATATTCCATACCATAGACATCATGCTCAGGTCATGAATGGGGTTGGCCGGGGAGGGGGGCTATCGGCTTTTTGGTTTTCCAGAGTTTCTAATCTGCTCTTGGCTGGGAACTCTAATTTTTTTCAGGCTGTGAATCGGTCTTTGGGTGGTGAGAAAAATTGTATCTAGTTTGCATGGTATATTCATTATTATCATTCTTTTTAGTAGTATTATTAGCAGCATTAGTATTTACTTTGTCATCTTATTAAAATATCTTTATCTCAACCCACAATTTTCCCCTTTTGTCCATTTCTCCTCCCCATCCCGTAGAGGGGGAAGGGGAAGGGTGAGTGAGCGGCTGTCAAGTGCTTAGTTGTCTGCTGCTGGGTTAAAATACTGCTACTAGAGGTAGCTTCTACTTGTACAGTTTTCAAGACTATGGAAAATACATGTATTCGTCATTTTCTTGTGATTCTGTATGAACAACATGGTTTAGGTCATTTTTTTGTCATGATGGCTTTGTGCCTTATTCTGTTTCTGCAGCTGAAGAAAAGTATGGTTGAAAATTATTGCAGTTATTTGTGAAGTTGCAGTAATCTGATATAATACTAAACTTCATAAGGTTAGAGAAAGGTTTGCTTTCTGCTACCTTTTTTCCCCTAATGTGCTGGATTAGATGTTTCTAAGTAAGCAGCATATTAAGAGAAAGTTTTCTTCAGGAGACTGAGTATCTCATTCAGGTTAAAACACATTCACGACTACTCTGGGTTATGTAGCATTTACCTAGATAATTAGTCCCTACTGACTAAACAGGAAGACAAAATCTGCATACTTATTTATCTGGATTATCATATACATATAATTCACTTTGAAATAAATAGCTGCTACTAAAAATTATAAATCACTTCAATAAGATACTGATTTAATGTTAAAAAAAGGTGCAACATTTTTCTTTTCTTTTGGCATGAAATTTGGTACATGTTGAAGCCTATCTGGGACACATTTTTGTAAAAGGCAGGTGCTTCTGTTTACATGTGTTGTGGTTTAGCCTGGCTGGATGCCAGAGGCCGACCAAAGCCACTCTATCGCTCCCCCACCTCAACTGGACAGGGGGAGAAAAAATACGACAGAATGCTCATAGGCTGAGATGAGGGCAGGGAGAGATAACTCACCAGTTACCATCATGGGCAAACCAGATTGAACTCGGGGAAATTAGTTTAATTTGTCACCAATCAAATCAGAGTAGGATAATGAGAAATAAATCCAAGTCTTAAAAAAACCTTCCTCTCACTCCTCCCTTCTTCCCGGGCTCAATTTCACTCCCAATTTTTTATACTTCCTCCCTCCGAGCAGCCCAAGGGGACGGGGAATGGGAGTTGTGCTAAGTTCATCACATGTTGTCTCTGCTGCTTCTTCTTCCTCTGGGGGAGGACTCCTCACACTCTTCCCCTGTTCCAGCATGAAGGTCCCTCTAACAGGAAACAGTTCTCCATGAACTGCTCCAGCATGAGTCCTTCCCACGGGCTGCAGCTCAGCATGAACTGCCCCAGTGTGGGTCCTTCTCACAGGGTGTAGTCATTCAGGAGCAGACTGCTCCAGCGTGGGTCCCCCACGGGGTCACAAGCCCTGCCAGCAAACCTGCTCCAGCGTGGGCTCCTGTCTCCACAGGTCTGCAGGTCCTGGCAGGAGCCTGCTCCAGCACGGGCTCCTCACAGGGTCACAGCTTCCTTCAGGCGTCCATCTGCTCCGGCATGGGGTCCTCCATTGGCTGCAGGTGGATATCTGCTCCACTGTGGACCTCCATGGACTGCAGTGGCACAGCCTGCCTCACCATGGTCTTCCCCACAAGCTGCAGGGGAACCTCTGCTCCGGTGCCTGGAGCACCTCCTCCCCCTCCTTCTTCACTGACCTTGATGTCTGCAGAGTTGTTTCTCTCACATAGTCTCACTCCTCTCTTCTGTTGCAAGATGCCATTACACAGGCTTTTATTTTCCTTCTTAAGTATGTTATCATAGAGGCACTACCACTGTTGCTGATGGGCTCTGCCTTGGCCAGTGGTGGGTCCATCTTGGAGCCGGCTGGCATTGGCTTTATCAGACATGGGGGAAGCTTCTGGCAGCTTCTCAGAGAAGCCACCCCTGTAGCCCTCCTGCTATCAAAACCTTGCCATACAAAACCAGTACACCATACTACAAAAAAGGTACAGCAGGATCTCCAGCTGCTTTTTTTTTTTGTGCCAGGTATTACTGTCGTGGCAATTAGTCCTGATGTATCTTTTTAAAATGAATCTAAAACATCACTCCATAACGATGTGACAAGAATGATCTGATTTCTTTGCATTCTACTGTAACTATTTTGAAGAAACTCCGTTCTCTATCAAAACTGATGTTCTCAACATACAATTGGAAAATCTACTCAGGACAGATTAAATTCCATACACAAAAGAGAAATAAAAATCCTGGTTATATGTGTGATATATACATATTTTATAGAATTCATAAATATTTGACAGTTTTAATTCTTTTTGTCATGTTCTGATGTCATTTAATAATGTTCTCAGACTTAATTCTGTCATTAAGAAATGGGAACTTGTAGTTTTATCATAACTAGACTAAATCTACATATTCATAGAATCATATTCATTTTTTAATAAGTGTGTTTGTGCATACTGCATTGATGACTGAACATGTAACTACATTTTTATGCCCAGTTTTTACTCTTAATTCTCTATAAGAGTATGATGCATCATATGTGCACAAAATCTTAGTTTTTCCATAGAGATTCAATGACAGAAAAGCCAAATATCATAGTGTAAATAGTATTGTTTTGCATTGGTTTAGTAATTTGAAGTCACTGTGCTATTTAACACTTGGAATAGTGATTAGTAGAGCAGAACTTATGCACTTGTTACATTTAATGGTACAGTGAGGAAAAAGTATTTTCCACTTTAATGTTGTCTACTACGAGTGTCAGTATAAAAGAATCTTATTTTACTAAAAGTTTGAGTCTGAGTAGGATGTTAATAAGGGAAGTAATCCACGGGACTTAAAAAATTCTTCATTAAAATGAATAGCTCTCACGCTCTCACTCTATTCATTTCACATTCAACATCCCCATCCAATTTTGTGGAAGTCACCACCTGAAGTATGCCATTGAGAACTGATCTTAATGACTAACATACTTTAGTTGTATAAAATGAGAAGAAAAATGTGAACAATCACACTGACAAGTGCCCTTTTAAGAACAGTTAAGAAAAAGTCCGTCACACAAAAAAGGCTGAGCATGAAGATAGTTTGCATAATATTGGTTCGTTCACAGTTTTCTCAGTTTGGAAGTACAAACACAGTGATGAAATCTCAGCCATACGCACACATGCACTCCCCTCCTTAGCTTTCAGAATAGTGTTGAACAACTTTAATATAGTGACCAGTTATTTTGTGTCATTATATTTTTAATTACTGTTTTATAAACTTTGTTCAAAAGCATAAATGCAAATATCTTAAAAGTAGTAGCCTTTCAGGATTCACTATGAAGACACAGACAGCATAACTGAATTCAAAAAAAATTCTACTATAAATCTAAACGTCTAAATGGTAGAAATACTGCTTAGAAACAACTCATATTTAGTTGATAAAAATAATTTCTACTTCCTATTTAGTCTTCAAGGTTATCCAAATGAAAACCTTACGATGATCTGGGATACACTACATAGATATTTGTCTCATCTTTTCTGAAAAATCTTCCAGAGATAGCTCACTGTGGTATTTTCTCTTCCCCAGATCTTTCAGTACCATCTTAGTATGCGTGCATATACAGGGATATGCACGAATTGGAGTAATCTACTGCCAATTTCTTTAAAATAATTTTTCACATATTGATAGAAATTTTTAATCTGTTATACATTTTATTTGCTAAATCTCTGATCCCTCTTCTTTGGACAGTTTTCTACAAATTTATCGTCAAGGAATGTGGTTTAAAAGAAGATAAAAGGCTGGTAAATTCTGTTCTGTTACTTTCACACAAGGAAAAGTTGTCAGTGACAAGTTAGCAAGTTTTCATGATTTCATAATAAATACAACATTTCCCTACTTAGTTTTGGTGGATTTTGTTTTCTATTTCACTACATTTGGTCTATTTAACTGTCTCAATATTCTGTTATACTCTATTAGAGAATGCAGTATTCTAGTGTTCTACATTTCTATTCCTTTTTCTTTATAAGCTTCATGACCCAAAAAGAACAATTGATTACAATGTTCATGATCCGAAGTTGTTAAATTTCACCAACAGACAATAAAGGTTATAGATACTGTACATATCCCAATTAAACATTCTGCAATATGTAAAGATAAATATATAGTTCTTTATATCAGGAAACCTATATAATGCTAAGCTACTAAAACGAATTTGCTGTATTCCAAGCTGTAGAAGACTGCTACAAACCACTTTTGTCTCAACATTGCCGTTGTACTGTCACCTCTTCTTGACCTCTGAAGAAATGGCCACAACAACCTGCAGGGAAGTTCCATACTGCACTTGCACACAGACTAGCGCACGAAGGGCTGCCTAAGCAGGTAGCACGCCTGGCACGAACTGCACATACCAAAATGCGCTCTGCGCCTGGGCAAACGCCCCTAGAAAAGGACAGCACATACTCCCCTAATTTTTTAACTTCTTGCTGCTTTTCTCCTGGAACTTGCCTGTGCTGGAACCTCCTGGCCTGTATAGCGACTGAGCCGACTAGACATCGCTGGACATCACTCGATCCATGGTGGTGGTAACGGATCTCCCCTGCACTCCTTTCCTCACCTGCTTGGGTTGTCTGACTTTACTCCTCTCTTTCTTTCTTTCTCTCTCCCTTTCTTCTTTTCTCCTCCTGTCCTCCCCCTGCTGCCTCCCCACCCAACCTCCAGTTCCCAGTTCACCGAAATAAAGTTTGCAAGGTTGCACAGCATCTGACTCTGTTTGCATCTTAATCTCGTCCTTGGGATCGTATCGAAACCTCCCTGACTTTGGATCGGGACACAAGTCTAAGCTTGAAGGTTTTGTTTTGAATATCTGTACAAAAGGCTGAAGACATAATGAGTCTAGGTTAGTGAGTCTAGGTTAGTGACTTAGTGATTAGATCTTAATTTACAAAGTGCTCAAATATTTAATTAACAAGTAAATGTAAGAATACTTAAATATAGTTTTTAAGATTTCAACATATTCCTTAAAATAAGTTTTCCCAGTTATTTGAAAAAAGTATTATAATCTCTCCAGTTAAATTTAGAGTAGAATGAATCTTCCAAAACAGTTTTGGTTAATTTTAGTTATTTCTCTAAAGTAGCATTTTATTAGGCAATTTCAATGTTATTATTACCCATATAAAAACATAAGACAATATGATGTTGATTAATTTTAGATGCTTGGACTCTAGTGTTTCCAGGAGTACCATACAGTAACTTCTATTTTTGACCTATTTATAACAGATTAGTACTGTTCTTCACTTAGTTTAAGGTTTTAGTGAACAGCAAACTCTATATAATGTAACATCTACTTTACAATGGACAGAACCAGGGCACTTTTCAACACTGTTCTTGCAAAGATTTTTCTGTCTAGCGGGTTGACAGTGTAAACCTCAGCCTGTCCCCTCACTCTAAAGAGTGGTGAACCCTACTGTGTTTATTTTTTTTCACCAGAAGAGGCACTGTAATGGTCCAATCCTGATGTAAGCAGGGTGTTAAACAAGAATTAAAGGTTTTCCAAACAGAAGTCTTTGCTATAAACCCCAGCCCTATAACAAATAGAAACTGTTGTGTAGGTGTATTGCTGTTGATAGATTGTACACTTAAACATCTGGTGGAATTGAAATGATGTAAGTTCAGCTACCCAAGAATTTTATGCTCTTCAGCATTTTTTTTGCCTGAATATTTTTTCACTTTTCTTAGTCCATTTTTTAAATGAATTTTCCAACGTGGTTGAAAATTTGGTTCTAGCAATATGAGAGTACAAGCTGCTTTTATCTGTTTTGAAAAAGAGCTAAAGGATTTTCCTTCACAACTAGAATGAGGACAGTTTCATTTTGGTGAGGGGTTAGGGAATGAGAAGGCTAATCTGAAATCTGTAGTGTACCCTGCCAATTCTACCATTTCTTTTTTTTCACCGGTGTAATTTTATAATTAATTCTCCTCCATCTTCTATTATCTGCCCTCTTTTCAAATAATGCACATGCTTATTTTTTTGTAACATCACAGAAGTAGTAGTTTGAAGGGAATTTTGGAGGTCATTAAGTCCTTTCTCCAACTCAGACAGGAACTACACCAACACTGCATCAGGTCAGACATGGCTTTGTCTAGCTGTGTCTTAAAGACCGCCAGGGGCAGAGAACCTACAACCTCTCTGGGCAACCTCATTTGGTACTGCATTACCCTTCTGGTGAAAAAGATTTTGTGCTGGCTAAACAGAAGGTCTTTTTAAGCTTTCATTATTCTTTACTTAATTATCTTCTGCCCGACAGTACTTCTTCCTTCTTAGACTCTACTTTCTTTCATCTATGACAAGATGATCTTTCTATCTCAGAACTGTCTCTGTTATTCCTCAGTCCATTTATGGCTGTGGATGTGAAAGTTTTCCACTACTGTTCCGGCATATTTCTGAGATTCTTTTATGATCTAGCCAGAAAGACAAAATGTCAAAGTCTATCTCTAATTCTGAAAATACAAGCAAGTTCTATGAAGTTTCTCCAGTGATGCAGGTCTATGTGGAGTTCTCTAGTCATTCCCATAAAACAAAATCTTGAATTTTCCTATCAGTAAGTAAAATGCATTGTTCTAGAAATCTCTATTACCGTGGCTTACTTCTAGCAAAGACATTCCCTGTTATAGTATGACAGGGAATGCTATTTTCACAAGAATTTGTGACCTTTTAAAGGCCACTGCTTCGTACTTCTAAGTACAAGGCACATTTCTGCAGCTGTTTTTCCTCTAGATTAGGTGTATATGAATAGATATTTTAATACACTTGAGATACTTTACTGCATTTATTTCTATCTGAAACCAGGAAAAAAGGTTTGAATGATGCTAGATTTCTTCTTTTCCATCACTCAGGAATGCTATTATGTGTTTTCCAGAAATTTCTTGGCCCTGCTGCCTCTACTATTCGCAGCTGTAGGCTTCAATTTTTGTAAGTTAGACATTACATGATCAAGGTTTGATCTCCATGTTAAACTTCTAATTTCACTACACAGATGAACAGACTCTCTTTTAGCTCAGAAGTATCCTGTACTTGCTACTCTATTCAGAGTTTTTACTATAAAGAGAACCACATTGTCTATTCATTTGTATCTTTCAATATTGAGCTGAAAAAGTCACGAGCTCCAGCTCAAGGACAGATAGTACTTTCTTTTAATGAAGATACTCCTGCATTAACCTCAGAAGAACATATATTTCTATTCCTCAGCTTCTTCTGTTCCTTTCTTTGCCATTGCAAAATTTCCTGGTTCATTAAAAAAAAAGCATACCTGCTAAAACAGGGAAAGTCCACAGGACAATCTTAACCACAATATTAGTGAACCACTCTTTGGAAAGAATATGCAAATTTAAGACAAATTCTGAATAGTCGTTTGTAGTAGGACATGGAATCTTACTACTGAGACTATACCTAGAATGCAAATTATGCATGAATGCATGGCTTCTAATAAATGCATATTTAAAAATAAAAGTCAGTTTCAGAAATGTTGTTATTTAAAAACATACTATGATTGAAATATATGAATATAACCTGTAACCATAAAACTGCTAAAATGAAAGTGTGTGAGAAAACTTTATTGAAAAACATTTGTAGTCATAAAATATACACATTAATCTCAAGTACCATCATAGCATCTGAATCTGGAATGTGAACAACTGAAACAGCTGTGGGGTCAATGCTCTTCCAAGTGCATTGAGTTAACAGTATAAATATAGACACTTTGGAGAGACAAAGAAGATTTAGAAACAAATCCTAAAACATATATTTAGGGTCTCACACTCCTACAATTCAATAGGGGTTTTAACTTCTCTGGAAGTTTTCTCATGCAGATGGGCAAAATATTCTCCCTTAATTTGATTAGAGATTTATTCTGCAGGTTCTGAATATTTTTAAGAACATTTGGTTGAGAAACAGATTTTTTTTCTTAATTTGGAGACTGCTTCTATTATTGCAGGTTTTTGCTTTCTCTTAACAGCTGTCCTGAGATCTCCCTTCTTAGACTCACTTCGAGGTCTTATAGCCCAACTGTCATTAATGTTTGCCAAGTTTTTCTGCATTATAAGCCATGACCTTTCCTCTTCAAATACATAGCTAGGACTCATTGAAAGTCCCATTTCGCATTTGATTTTCTACAATATGGCCTTGACAACTTCGATATTTCTCTTCTTCTAATCTGTTTTGAACATTGCAACAAAGATTGCTTTCCCTCTTGGCTTTAGACTTTTCATCCCTCTCTCTGTCCTCTTCCACTGTCTTGCTGTTTTGCACTACACTCTAATAAACAGCCTATCTTTACTTTCACTATCCTTCGCCTATCCTATGTCACATATTGTCTCTACTTCTCTATGCAGAGTGAGAAACACTCTTCGGGGTGAGAAAGGGCAAAGCGCTGCCCAGCAGCCGGGGCTGAGGGAAACCATGTGAGGAACGGCCCTGCGAGCCCCTGTGCAGACCTGCAAGTGGCAATACCTTGTATTCTGGAAACTGTCTGAAATTGCAAATAAATCTGAGAAGGGAAAAAAAAAGTGCACTTAGTCTTTCCTGATTTTGATGAATCCTAGTTGAGACAAGCTGCGGTTAAGAGAAACTTCTATTCAGTTGTGCTTTGCTTATTAGGAAATGGTATTGAGTTGCCTGTTTGAAAAAATTAAACTGACAACCACTGAAAAATGACAATTGCAGCAAGTATCATTGATGTTGGAGTGAAGAGTTACAGATAGTGGTGGTGATAAATCTGGGGGAAACACCAAACTAGCCAAACCGATTGCAAGCTTACTAAGGCAGCCAGCTGACTTGCACCATTTCTTGCAGTAGTTCTACTAATAATGAGTAACTTATTTTGAGAAATGAAATTCTCTCCTATTACTGTGTTGCACATGATATATGTGGAATGCATCATAATCATGACTGGTCAAATTTGACTGAAAGGTCTTCTAGCCAAAACTTTAGAGAAGGGGAGGGAGGGAAGACATGAACGTTTTAAAGACAATGTCCTAACGTGGGTATTTACTGCATACTGTGAAAGAAGACTAATACTGTCCTTTGTGGAAAGGGAAAGGGACTATCTAGCCTCCTCATGTTTTTAGAAATGAATAGATGTTGCCTAATGGGTGTTGTTAACTCATGAATATTGTTCAGCCCTTATCTCTCCACAGTGGATAGGTGACACAGAAAGATTCCTAGTATCAGTCATGACCCATACTGTTTAGAGCATCATCAGACAGTCAGAGGCAGGGTCTGTAGAATATCAAATCCTTCTGCATGGCTTTATGTTTGAAAGCAAAGTAGCCCCCTCAATTCTTAATGAAGGCATGAAACACATATTAACAGGCAGGCTAGATCACATATGAACAGTGCATTCCGGGCACTCAGTTGTTTTTCACTGTATTATCTTAGAAAATTACGCCATTCAGCTACTGAAATGTCTTCTACCTTTCATAATTATTTTTTTTTATTAGAAAGTTTCCTGATTTGTCTAGTTAAGAGTGGGTAACATTAACTTAAAATATCAGATCAGGTTTTCCAATAAGTAAAACCTATAGGATGATGACAGTTACCAGCACCTAAAAATCTGAACCTGTAGTTTATTGTAGCTTCTGTTCTGTGTACATATCCCACACACACAGAGACACAGGCACACATTTTGAGATCACATAGAAACGATACTTGCATATTTTGTTAGACTGCAGGGAGAATTGTTCTAGCTTTTATCATTAAGGGTACGAAATATTCAATATTAAATCATTTCAAATTAATGGGAATTTTTCTCTTGGGGCAAAAATAATTCTGTGTGGTACCTCCTGGAAGCAAAATAAGATGATTTCAGCCTCTTGGGAGGCAATATAACAGCTTCACAGAAGAAGCCTTTCTACTGACTGTCATTTAATTCCCAGTAGGTGTTTCATTTTCTCATAAAGACTTCATCATTATTTTTCCTTTTTGTTCAGAGCAAACATCTTTCCCTTCATCTGCAATAAAAAGGACCTAAACTCAAACAGTTTACTTTTTCATAAAACATATGACATGCGTTTCTCCTTTCTAGGAGCAGACTTCTGATTCATCTGAATGATGAACTAACACTGATGAATGAATGGGAAAAATTAAATGTATGTTTCTGCAGGATCCAATGAAACAGGAAAAGCTGAAAGATAAATAGATGGATAAGAAAAAATTCAATTTATAACTTAGCTTATCTGCTGTGACACTTAACACTCCACAGAGTACCTAAAAAAAAATCAAATCTAAAATGAAAGCAGGATAGTTACAGCTTTATCATTCCAGAATTTAAAGGAATGTAAAATGCTTCATAGACACATTAACGACGTTATGAAGGAAGCAAGAGAAGGAAAGGAAAAAAACTCATCTATAAAGTCTACCAGACAGATGCAAAAAGAAGCTTTCAGGAAGAAAGGCAGAGCATGGATCTCACAAGTAGAGGTAGTGAAGGAAGAATAAATAAGACTGATTCATTACAAAATTATTCCTTTTTTTTTTAATTTGGAAAGATGTTTTTAGTCAGAAAATTGAAGTTTACTCAAAATGAAACAGCTTACAAGACAGTCTCTAATTTAAAAAAAAAGTATCAAAAATGCTTATTGACCCCTTTAAGATGAAAACCTTTCATTTTGAAGATTATTTTGCATTCAAAATTTCAAGACTTTTTTGGGGGGGAGTTGGAGTTAAGCGTGAAATTAAACAGGGACTAGAACACAGATTGCATGAGTTACACTTCCACTTCTACACTAAGTTGTCATATCAAACTACATCCTATTTTACATTTCTCAAGAAACAAAGTTAACGTAATATTTAAGGTTCTTTTCATTATAAGTTCTTTTCATTATCATTTCAGCCTATACAGAAAAATATTTTTGCATTCTCTGTTTTTTTTTTCAGGTAGAAGACAAGAAAAATCAATGCAGCTCAGCTGAAGAACAGGAATGCACATACTGTAGAACTGCTGTGAATGTTCTCTAGGGAGAATGCCTGAGCTGAGCAAAATGCATCCAGATGGAGAAAAGTGCATGCAGGTGTATAACCAGCAACGAGTTCAGACTCATGAGAAGCTGTGAAGTAGAACCACAAGGATGGCAGGGGCTGCTAAGTAATCTAAGCTAAATGGTTAATTGCGATGTTTATGATAGATACGGCTTAAGAGGGACTGCAAGATCAGTCCTCATTATAGCTCTAGGCACTTCCTGAGGTCTTCTCATGAATGGCAAGCTGCCTTTGCTGCTTAGGGAAATGGCTTTTTTTGACCTATGCAAAATATCTACAGTGAGCTAATGGCAAGCCACACAAATTTATTTGCAAACAGACATCAGACAATAGAGAGTTTGGTATGAATCAAACTTACTGCAGAATATCTGTTCATCTTGTACTGACTTTTCAGAAAAAGAAAATGAAAAAATGAAAAAATAAGGGAAAAAAAGAGAAAAAGAGAAAGTACTGGTTCTGAAAAAATTACTGAAAGACTTGTCAAGTAAAAATAACCTGAGCTTGACAATGTTTGTCTAGTTTGTCATTAGGTCTGGAAAAGAGAATCTCAGCTGCTACCACTAATAATAGTATTTTGTTGTGTTATTGATATTTGATCAAATCTACCTGTTAACCAACTCAGAAAACACTGTGATTCGATTTTTTTTTCATGTACATTCTTGAAACAAACTGTATAAGTTGAAACAGAAATAAATAACCTATATGGGGTTGTTTAATTGGGCTTCTGCTTAGCATTTTGATGTTCGGCAACTTAACAAGACATGGACGATATTGTAACTCAACTTTCTCCAATTTGATAGTCCATTTTCTAAGTCAAGAATGCTAGCTTCCACAATTTTGTTCCCTTTAATAGATCCTGGCATCAGTAAGCAGTGGATGGCTGCACACAGAGTTGTACAACTGTTAGGCAGTAACTGCCACCATATTTTGAGAGACAATTTATCACTAAAGAGGAATTGTATTTATTTATTTCAAGCCTGCAATTTCTAATCAAAGAAACTAATAGCAACACTTCTGCTTCTTATGTCTTAATTTATTTAGAAATTAGTCTACCCTTTGAAGTCAGAAGTAAATGAAAGCAAAAACATATTGGCAAAAATTACCAATTCTTATTCAAAAATAGTAAAGATATCTCCCTCTTCCCTTAAAGAAGAAGAAAAGTTTTTGAGAAAAATGTAATCAGTGATTCTAATCTGGGAAATATTATGTTCTAGAATTATCGGTGTCATGATGCATGAGTTAAACTGCTGGTGTTGAGCAAGGATGATCTACCAAACTTTGCCCTTCTACCAAGTAGTTAACTGAAGATCTGCTTTCTTCAAGGAAAAGTTCAGAAGAGAGAAGTTCAGCAACTCAATTTATCTAAATTGCCTGCAAGATACTTAATAATTGAATGAAATAGTTTTTGTCTTTGCTTATGAAGTTACTGCCAGCTTCTTGCTATTTTGGGAAATACTTGGTTTGTTTATAAATGCCTAAATACAATAATTAACACTTATACAGACGTTGCACAGTATTATATAGTAATGAACTACTGTCCTTACCCTTTCTTCAGCATAGATACCATAATATTACAGCATCCAGATTCAATGAGACCTAAATAAGCATTTCCTTGTTTCCTTTATCCATTGTCACTTTCCTATACTGAAAATTCTTTGTGTCACAATGCAGCAATCTTCCATGTCTTTCTTCTTCCACTGAAATTCTCAGTTCTATCCACAATAATAACAAATTCATCAAAATGCAGAAATCTCATTCTCCCTAAAAAAGGAATGCAAAAGATTTTTCAAAAAAAACAAACTGTACATGTGCCTCATGAATTAGGAGGAAAAGTCTGTGTCTGCTGGTTTGTATTCTAGAATCTTACTACCTAAATCTGTTTCCAGGAAGGATTTAAAACTTAGGATTAGGCATAGCCATTTTTTAAGTTTTAACCAACATACAAGATATTAAACAGACACATGGCTTTAATTCCTGAAAATAGACATACATACTCATCTGCATATAATCTTTCTTTTGCAAGAAACAATTTCAGAACATATGCAAGAAGCTCCTAAGAAAGAAAAACAGTCAAAATAATAACCATGTATCCCTACTTGTATTAATGGTCATATTTCCCTACTAGCCACTAGCAACAGGTTGATTTTATTAGCAGGCGAAAGATGTTGGGACACCCTCTGCTAGAAGAAAATTAATAGCTTCTGACTTCACTGTCACTGAACTGATAAATTACTAGGAGCCTAGCCTATTATGTCACAAACCCCCAAAATATCAAAATGTAACTATGCAGCATGAACAAGTTATATCATTGGGTACTCACTAAAGAGATACAAGCTAGAATCTTTCTACATGGAGTACATTTAAACTATAGAAGTTTATTGTTTTAAGATTGTTCTAGACACATCAAGGAAAATAAATTTTACTTAAATGTTACTTACTGAAAATTAGTTGTTCAAAATGTAGGATAATAAATTGCCTTTTTAAACAAAATCTCTGTACAGGAATGTAGTTTAGACAAGTTCCTTCTCCCTAGACAAACAGTAGATACAATAACCCATAAAATGTGTTTCTGAGAAACAAGTCCAAGAAAGAGGAAGTTAATTATTTTCCAATAACTTATCACACAGTATATGCTGAACTTACATCATATTTCAAACTATAAGCATACAGTTTAAAAAGGAAATATTTAAAGTTGCTAAGCAACAGAGTCTTTGTTTATCATATTGTTTTTGAAATGAAAGCACTGGAAGGGAAAACAGAACAAATGAGCATATAAGCATATAATCTATTTCACAGTCAACATATGAAAACAACTTTTGCTTATAGAATATCAATTAATAAATATTCTTGACAACAACTTGATCTATGATTCAGTGAACAAATTCTCTATGTATTGCTGTTATTTTGACTTTGCTTTCTAAATGTGTCAGTAAAGGATATAGCTAATTAAGAAATGAGAGACTACAGAACAAGTTTATTCTTGAACAGAATTTCTGACAAATAGTCAAATGAAAAGATCATTCCATGTTTGATTTTTGACACAGACTGAGAGAAACATATAATATTCATTTATAGTAAAAATATCTAAGCATATAGACTTCATTGTTTAAAAGTGCTTATTTAATCTCTCATTAAAACAGATATTTATTTCTTCTTATAAAACAAGTGAAACAGGGATGAATCCTTCACTGGCTCCAAAATGCTCGGGTTACAGAAAGCCAAGTTAGTGACTGTATATCGAGGGACTGGATAGAGGCGTCCAGTTGTGGAGCAGTGTAGCCTCAATGAAGGTGTAGCTGGTTTCCCAAACATGTCTAAGCAGTTGCTGAAGCTTAACCACTCTTCCTCTGAAACGCTTTCTTCTTCTCGTGCCAAATCCTTTGCAGTGGGTGGGGAGAAGGGAAGTGGACCCACACACTCTGTGTAAACGAGTGTCCCATCCTCATCATGATTCTCAGCTGGACAGGTACCACTGGAGCCAGTCTTTCTTAGTGATCAAAAACTGAAAAGGAACTGCCTAACATGCCTGTCCTATCACTGACTGTAATTTTCCTGTTTATGGCATCATTGTGTCTCTTAAAAGGACATGCGGTTCTCTGTCACACTTTTCAGTTTTGTCTTCACTGTAAGTAAACGAGGTGAAGACTTCTTGTATTCTGGAAAATGAGACAGATCATCAGCCAGGAAGGATGACACTGGCCATCTTCTGAAGTGCCTGACAGCAGTTGCTGGTGCTGGTATTTTGCACCTCTCATTGGGCACGCTGCTGAAGTAAGGCATCAGTCCCCCAGAAAAAGCACTTCAGCATCAATATTTGATCTGATGTGGCTGTGTTTGACCTTTCTTTGCTAACTGAAACAGTGTATGTCAGCTTTTTCCCAGGGTGATTTAATGACTCCCCTTAATGTGTGGCAAAATTCTTGGTGGTTTTATGAAGAGTTTTGGATCTTCGAGAAGACATTTCTTTGCTTTTATCTTTCCTTGTTTTTTTCAAATACAGTTGACTTCTACCTCGGTTGTTACAAGTGTCACAATATGTATATAAACATAGACATACACATGGGCAGTGGAAATGCTGATACTTTGTTTTATCTCACATTTCGCAGATGCTTTCATCCCAGATGGTCTGGTGCAGTCCATGAAGTTAAATATCCAAAATCATTTAAAGCTTTTAGGATTTATATGTAATGTAAAACAGGCAAATGTTGTGATGAGACTTTTTTTTCCCTTAAACAAATGGTTTTTCTGTCCCTTTTATAATGCCATGTATAATTTTTTTAAGAAAACAGAAATCCAAAGAACAATTAAGGCAGATATTCAGGTTATCGATAACGATCCACAACCACTGCTTTTAGTGTTTTTTTTTCCCTGTATGTCAGTAAAATGAAATAAAATAAATTTTTTATTAGAAAACAGAATTTTCAAATTTACAATTTTAGAGATATTAATCAGGTATTTTTTAAGTTAACTTGCATTCTGTTACCGTAACAAAATCACAGATCTGTCTTTAGGATTTTTTTTCATAAAGATTTATCTCTAAATGTCTTTCAAAGGAAATGGGGCTTACTTGGCTCATACAGTTTTGGACTTCTGGAATAAATAGTCCTTTCTGATGTCATGGCTGGGTAGTGGGAGCAGACCTCAGCCAAACCAGAGGATAGTCCTGAAGATAATCAGTGACTATAAGAAGAAAACACAACATACTTGCTAAACAAAAATCAATAAATTTTAAAATGTTTCCCTTAAAATGGGAAAATACATTTATAAGTTAGTTTTTTGGCTTCCTTGTAAAAAATGAGTGAGTATTTGGCAACGATTTTGAAAGTACAGAAGAGAAAGGCATAATTTTACATTAATATCCTCCAGGAAGATGCATAGTGGATCCAAATGTGCAAGAAAAAAAAATGCTGGTACTGAAGTACAGTACTGACCTGCAGAGAGCCAAGTACCTTTAAAGACACACAGACTATCCTGATTTTTGATGAATGTTAACGGATAGCAAGATGAGAAGACTTTGTAGCAGCAGGTCCTTAATTTTGAGCTTGGTTATGTGGGAGATGTATTGAGAAGTTTTAAATCCTCATCTCGTAGAACACTAAGAGCATGCTATGTAAAACCACGTTGTGAGAACTACACAGATAATGCAGTCCTATAAAGTGCCAGGAGAAACTGTAGATTTGAACTCTTACAGCTCCCATTGGCATTTGGTGATCATTCCTAGAGCTTTGAAGGCACAGCTTAGTAGGCACCATCAGGAAAGCATTAAAAGTTCCTTATTTTAGTAATGATGTTCAAAATCACTGCTAAAAAGAGCTAAAAAAAAATAATGCACCTGAACCCTACAAATAGGACAATCAAAAAGAAGAGTCTGATAAAGCTATAAAGTGTGTTTAGTTCATGGTATATTTGTATTGAGTTATTAATCAGTGAGTTAGATTATTAACTTGTGAGTCAGCTACAAATTTGGGAGCAGGCAAGCATCAGGAAACAATGAATGGGAAGAGGATTCAAGGCAATCCTGTTTATGGAGTAAGGAAGTACCAAATTCTATTTCCATGAACACAGTAGGAAGCTGTCAGCAAGGACACCCACCTTTAATCAGAATTAGAAACATCTTTCCGGTTAGTATGGAGTCACAGGTACTATCAGCTAATTTTCTTTTTAATGTTATAACTGCATTTTGACTTTTTACTTATTTTGTATGTGTATTTTTTTGGCATAAAAGGAAATATCTGTCTTCTCCTCCACCTTGCTAAAAGCCATGGTTGGCAAATCACCTCACCCACTCTGCAAATTCTCACTCATTCTTGAGCAGTCTGATGTATTACCTGTGTTGGAAAGTAATATGCTTCTTTGTCCTTTTTTCAGGCCCCTTCCATTTCAGCTGCACAAGATGTTAAAAGTAATAACAATACCTGCCTCTTAATACTACTTCAAAAACATAGAAAATATTTTATGGAGGGAAAATATTTAAGCACATCCTTGCTATTCAAAATACATCCCAAATTCCATTGAAAGGACACAACAGAGCTGAACTCGAGGAATGTTTCTCTCCCCACTGCACACCTGAAGTATCAAACTATTATGGTGGTGTACTGTGACCTGAATAAATTCAGACTTAAAAAGAAATCACGTTTGGTGGTTTTGAAGAGAACCACACCAGGGAATAAAAAGATGTCTGCATACTTCCTGTTCTCTTAGATGGATATCTAAGCATGATACCACTTGAATTCTCCATGTTGTGATGTTACAAAACACTTGAACTACATCTGTGTTTCAAATCCTATTCTATTTAGGATCCTGAAGAAGGAGCCACAGATTCTAGTACACACTTGTACTTATAAAACTATAGTATAGTGCAACTAGCTCAGACCTTGTAAATGACAACCATGTACCAGTAGCTTGTCTGCTATCATGTGTTACTCCTCAAAGGCCAGATGAGACACACAAGTGCTAAAACAGGTCTTGAAAGTTGCTACCCTACAACACTGTGGATGAAGACAAAAGAGATTACTGAACACCAGGTATCATCACTCTGATATATCAAAGGCTTCATTATCAGTCTCTCGCTAACTGGTGTTGTAGCAGTGCAACATGTGTAGACAATTAGCTTCCAAATGCATAAATTGTCTACATTCAAATCAATAACTTGTTCTGAATTCAGTATGATGCTGTAAAATTATCATACACTTACACATATGACTACAGTTTCAACTGAAGTCAATCATTCTTGCTATTTTCATTATAATTTTCATTTACATTCATATCAGGACTTTAAAACCTATAATTTAAATCAGTTCTGACAGGAAATCAAAGCTGTAGGAACTGTTTCTAAATCTCGAGGAAGAAATTCTAAAAACAGTTTAAAGGTAACCACTTTCACAATAAAATGAAGCCCAGCAACCTTTAGCATAGTGGGGATATGGAGTGTTTACCATCTAGAAATACAGAGAGAGATTAGCATCTTATAAAGGGAGGAAGATATTTTTCTGTTTTAGTACACTTAGATGTACACTGATCCGTAGCTAGGACTCTGAGACATAATAATAATTACACTAATTATATAATCTGTTTTATTAATTATAATAATTAACAGCTCATGAGAGCAGACATTTTATACTTTCCTCTTTCTAGCTTATTTGATATCCCCTTAATGCCTTCATGGTAATACCAAACAAACGGCTCATGCCGTCTAAGTCACTCATGATTTTCTAGTCCTCTTTTTCAGGGAATGTATAGACCCTTCTCAGTTAAGCTGAATGGTCTTATATAATTCTTCTTTACACACACATCTTTAGTCATACCTCTCAACTTGCCTTGAACCTTTTCCAGTTCTAATATATCCTTTTTGAGATGAGGAGACTAGTTAAGAAACTACACACAGCACCCAAAAACGCAGGTGGATCATGGAATTTTGCAGTATAGCATTGTTCTTAGTTTTCTTCTCTATTTCTTTCCTTGTAACTTTTAGAATATGATTTGCTTTTATGACTATGACTAATTCTCATGAAGTGACCACAAATGACATCACTGAGCTCAAGTTTCAAGAAACTGTCTGTCATAACCTGTGCTCTACAGTAATAACTATGAAGTTAATAACCATGGTTTTATATGCGAAGCTGGGATTATTTTTGACCACTGTAAGGTCTTTTGCGTTTGTGTGCAGTAAATTTCACCTGCCACTTTAATGCTCTGTCTTGTAAAGTCTTTCTGCAGTTCTTGGCAGTCAGCCTTTCTTTACTATCCTGAATAACTCGGTATTGTCAAAAAACCTTATCAACTCACTATTCAGTCCTTTTTTATGAGCTTTACTGTTTAATGGTACATGTCCCTACAGATCCTTGTGTGACTTTCTACATGTTGGGAACTGACCTTTTCTTCTTCCTTCTATTTCTGATCCCTTCACCAATTTTATAATTGATTCAATTCTATTTTTTAATCCTTTCCTCTCATGCTTCAGTTGTGAAGTTTCCTTGAAAGCCTTTGGTGAGAGACATTTGTAAAAAAATTTGGCAAATCCAATTAGGCAATATTAAAAAGATTTTTCTTATCCACATGCCCATTGACTCCTCCAAAGGATTTTAACGTAAATAAAGTTTGAAAAAACATATAAAGATTAGGGACACAATCAAGAGTATCACTTTTATATTAAATCATGATTTATAGAGAATTACGTGGTATTTTCAACATTACCTCTTACCTGTAGGTTATAAAACAAAAATTATGGTCAGATAAAAGGTAAAGAAGCTTCATTTCACTGGACTTTTTGATTATTTGTTTTTTTTTAAATATTTCATTTGTGCTTATTTGTTTGTTTCTGAAGGTCTGAGACCTTATTGAGACTACCAGACTATTCTGAAGCAGAAAGAGCAGGAAGAAAATGAAAAGCTATCCAATCAACATTTAAAATCAAGAGGATCCACGTATCCACAAAATGAACCACGTATCCAAGACCCTTGGAAAATATACAGCTATGAAAAGTGAAGAACAAGTTGTATACATTTCCACTAAGTGACAAAGAAAGAAATTCATATCAGACACTTGAGTATTGTAGTGAGTATTGAAGCATGATGTCTTACAGACAAAGTTGCTGCTTATTTCCAATTTTTGTAATAGAGAAGGAGCATGAACACATTCTCTCACTTTTAGTAACAACTAAAATGATATTATAAGCCTAGTCTTAGGTATATGGTGCCTTTCAAACGGATATGAGGAGACTGAACTTTCAGTGCGTGTTCCATAGATGATTTTTTGTCTGTTTCTTTTAAAATATGTAGTAGTGTATTAAAAATTATATTAACTTCTTCGTAAATGATAACTGTGGTTTAGGCAGTCGAAGCCACACATTTCAATGAAGTCTAACTTTGTATTGAAGAATTTTCTGTTATAACAAACACAAGACTTCAAAACCATTCAGAAATGAAAGGACAAATATGGAAAGCTACAGAAATTTGGGATTCTTCAGTAGAGCTAATTAGTAAAAACTTTTTTCACATTGCTAATAAATTTGACAAAATAAGTATTCAATAACTTATAATGCATTATATTGGGTACATTGTTTCAACCTTAGCAGGAGACCTAAATGAAATGGAAAATATTTTTAACTCACTATTTGATGCAGAAAGTGTTATTATTTTGTCCCTAAGGTTTCAAGTAGAAAGAGTTTGCTTTTATACGCAATTTGAAGGCAAGAATCTTTCTTTCATAAGGTTTTGAGAAAATGGAAAAGACCATGCAGATGTTCATGTACACAGTTTTTTAAGGTAGTTCTAACTCTAGAGGAAGATGGATGGTACGTCTGCTAGAAATTATAGGTGGGTGAGCAGATAGTAGTATATAGAAATTTGTGATATGCCTGTACAATTAAATAGATACTTGTGCACACACAGCAGATATTTGGAGTTTTAAGGAGTGGAGACAAAATTGTCTTTCTCTTTCACCTATCTTTTCCTTATCATAGGTTGGGAGGGTGAGGCAAAGGATCTTAAAATAAAGGAGTCTTGATGAAGAATGAATTTTTTTGAAAGAGATCTTAGCAGGTTGATGAAAGAGGATGAATCTAAAATTGCAAAGGAGTGTTCAAATTCCTCTCTTATTACATGAAAAGATTCACTGACTTCTTTGCTTTATGAAGCACCAGTCCAATTGTAATCAAAGTTAAATCATCCCTATATGATAACTACACAATCACTGTTCTTCAGAGCATTCAACCCACTTGACCTCTTTAAAAAAAAAAAATAATAAATACAAATTTCCTAAGTGTATGTGAAAATTATCTCAGCTTTCTTTCTCCTTTATCTGATTAAAGTAAGCAAGCAGGTGGACCATTTCAGCATACCATATATGGATAACTTTTTTTACTAATGATTTTTTCAAGCTACCTCCAAGAGAAACTGTGTGCCAGCTTATGATTCCTTTCCATACTCCCAAAGCCTGAGAGAAAAATTTTGCCATTAGATTCCTTTTCATCACAAACATCACTTCTTAGAAAAAATACGTTACCGTTAAATTCCTTACACTGAGTTTAGCCAGCATATGGAACTGTATGGACTATACTTTCTATTCATTCATTTTGTGCCTCTAACCAGCAGTGTTTTTGCTGTCCAACACAATTTATCTCTCATTACTGGGATGAATATAACATAAAGCAAACAAACTTTTCTACTTTATAATTTTTGTTGGCAGCATTTAACATTTACATATGTGGAATATTAGCACAAGGGATACAAAGTCATTATACACTAATGCTTTGCAAAGTGGAAAGACAATATCCTCCGCACTGCATTTCAAATGGCACGTTTCAGGCGATTTATGCTAATTTCCATCATTTACAGAACATAATGATACAAATCAGTTAGAATTCAGCACAACAGCCTCCAAGTGTTCAGAACTATGGAGAACACTATAATGGTCTCATTAACTGTAAGTTGAGAATGGAGTTTCTGTTTCTAGGCAAAAGTGTTATTGCTCTGCTCATGATCCACAGCACCTCTGTTTCATAGGTTATCACAGCCACTGGTCAGCTTCTTCCTTCCCTAAGTGACCTCACTGAGCCCACCCAAAGCAATAAAGATAGATAATTGTACTGATCTTACCTGAAGTGACCTTATTGCCTGCTTTCTGGCTGGTATTAGCTTGACAAAGAACAGGGATATCCAACTTCACTTCATATGCTTACAAGCCTTAAGTATATACAGTTCACAGTTTAAGTCTGTGATATATTGAAAGGAGATGGCAATAGTGCAGCAAGTGTTTGCTTTTCAATTTGACATTACAGTGAGAAGGATAATAAACACTGTGTTCATAAGTATAGCTAAAGCAAGCAAAAAGCCATCATTTCAGAAGTACATGAATGCTGGGAGGTATTAGGAGAAAAAGGTCAACTGACTGTCCAAAGCCTATCAAAAAGGCTAGTTATATCAAACAGTACAGCAAAGATATGTCCTGGATCAACAGCAGAAATATTTTTCTTATTTTTCCTCCTTCTCCTCCTCAAAATTTTTTATTGGTAGTTTTGACTGCAAAACTGAAAAGGACAATGATAAGTTGAATAGACCCAAATTTGTTCCAGATTACACTTAAACATATCAGTCTCATCCTGTCACACTGACAGAGTGCTATACAGTTACTGATCCATAACTACAGATATATCTCAATTAGGTAAATTCCTAAACTTTTATTTGCTAAGGGAAGTAATTTACATAATAACTGCACACTTCATATTCAGTATCTATAAATCTATTTTTCAAAGCTCTGTCTTCTGAGTAGTGAATATCCTAGGACTACAGGAATTTCTGTGGTGGCTGCTATAAACTTACAAGCATAACTTAACCCATTGGTATACAACTACCAATCATTATAAATATAGACATCTCTGTATATGCCTGCATTGGGAGCACAGCAATTACCCAACAGAATTAGATCAATGGTTTGTCTGATACATTGTCTGATAGTGATCAGCACTGGTGTAAATGAGAAAATTCTTAACTGTTATTTTTATATGAAATAAGAAAATGAAGAAAATACTTAGGATACTTGAAGAGGCCAAAAGTAATCAATTTTATTAAACGTCAGGTACTACTGCACTGTAGAAATTGTAAGTATTGCAGTGTAGTAGAACTGAAATATCCTCCAGCAATTCTCTAGCAGATCAGTTTCCCCAAGAAGCAATCAATAAGCCACCAAAGGTGCAGTGCCACAGGAGCTTACAGACTTACCAATGTATAAATGTGACACTGAAAATCTACAGATGTTAAAAAAGTCTGTGCACTGGGAGCTATTTAGGTACTACCACTATCAAATAGTACTGTTTTACCCAAACTGCAGTACATTTGGCCGTGAGCAGTGTAAACAATGGCCACACTATGAATAATGACGTAAATAGGAGATGGTTGCTTATCTTGTTATTAGCTCAAAAAAGTCCAGGTAGGTACAAGAAAAGATGTACAGTGTATTATCCCACAACTCTTAGACCATGGTTTTTTTTTTCTTATCTCCATTTCGTTAAATCTCTTTTACAGAAACTGGACTTTTACCCATACTGGACTTCTATCTGCCATGTATACTTCTGGTGCCCCCAGTGAGCTGTGGCAAAGTGCTCTGCAGTTTAACTCCATGTTCTATAAAAAAAGTTATTCCTTATTTTGTTTAGAATCTACCATTAGCTACTTGCAGATGACACCGTCTATTTCTTGTGTTGGAACAGAAAGTGAACAGTTTTTCCCTGTTCACTTTCTCCAGCCTTTCATGATTTTACAGATATCTATATCAACCTTCTAGTGTGACTTCACTGCTAACTGCTTTCAGCATGAAGACTATTTATTTTCACCTAGTTTCCTGTCTTTTATCTTGTCTAATATGCTGTATACATCCAGTAACTCTACAGTTTATTTTTGTTTTCACTGATATTCTCAGTAAATACATTAACCTTATTGAGGCTTTCACTGCCCAGATAGCACCAGGAATGCGTTGAAAATTAAATCAGGCTGTCGATACCTGTTTCTACCTTCCTTATCTTAGTTATCAGATTATTTTTCTTTGCCTAATAGAAGTGGAGAGCTATCTACCTATGGCAATAGGAAGAAATTTATGACTGTTTGGAGGTCATTACCTGTACAAACATATTCCAGGATCATCTTTTTAACATCTAGGAGAAAGAAACATAAATATTAAGTCCATTTTACCAATGGTGTAATGAAGGCAGAAAATAGTAATGTCTAAATAACACCACAAGTGAAATGCATTATGCAAAAAGGATAACATACTAGGAAGTCAGGAATGACAGATTCTGTGAATAAATATCTATTCCATATCAACCTTCCAGTTGATACTTTTCAAGTCAATCTGCTATGACTTATTTGCAGATATTTAGTTAAATCCTTCCCATTGACTGTTTACTTACCAGGATTTCTTGGCTGGCTTTGTTTCGCATACTAGTTGTTAGTCTAGACTATTACCAATCTAAGAAAAGGACTTTAATTAATTGTTTCACCTAGTGCACTATGAATTTTGTGTCACCTTTTATTTACCAGATTAAAATATACTAATATGAAGGACAGGAAGTGCTATAAAATAGCACTTAAAATATATTTTTAAGAGGAAAGTATGCAAAAGAAGGATTAACTGATATTCAAAGCCTTCTTAGTGCATTTGTGACTTGCTGGATTTGTAGACATCGTACATGATATCTAGAATATTTATGCATTTTTAAATCTTCAGCCGGATCTAGACACTGAGATAAAGGCACATGTAAAATTTGTGGGAAAAACTAATGTACAGTATCAGAACTAACAAAACCAGTATCCTCCGCTGTGTAATAGCTTATAGAAAATAAAAACTTCTCACTCCTTTTTTGCCTCATCTGAATTGTATGGGTGGGCAAACAATCTATCCGGAAATGAAGGCTGAATGAGTAGCCAGAAAGAAATATTATATTTCACTTATGTGAACAAACAGGAATAACAGATTTAGAGAGACAGACTTTGGTTGTTATGGTCATCTACTCTTGGGTACAGTTTGCCACCAGCTGAACTGTTCTGGGGGTAATAAATTAATTTCTAGATACATTTTCAATTTAAATTGAAAAAAGGGAATCTTGCATTCAAATGCCAAAAGTTATCTGCAGTATTATAGCTTGATGCCTGCACTTCATACCCAAACAGATGGAAAAAGCATAGGACAAATAACAGCAAAAAAGTCTCTCTTTAGAAAGACTAGTATTACTTTTATGAAGTTTAGACAGTACGAAGTACAAAGAGCTCACAGGGCAAAGCACTAGTCTGTGGGAGAAAGAAAACCGCAATCTTTTTCTTACATCTTTTCTCTTACATCTTTTCTTGTTCTTCCCATTTGCACCACAGCTAAGTTTAAGCAAAGAGCAAGCATGTTAAAAGTAGGAAATTCATGGTGGTAAAAATTTTTGGCATATGTTCCTTGTTAAGATAGGGAACAGAATCAACTACGACTGACAGTCACAAAACTTCAAAAATAAAGACTTTCCAAATTTTAATAATATTCCTTTGGGTAATAGATTTGGAAGTTAATGTATCAAATAAAAATTCAATGGTTGTGGAGTCTCCTTCTCTGGAGATATTCAAAACCCATGTGGACCCTGTGCAACCCGCTCTAAGTTAATCTGCTTTGGTAGGGGGTTGGACTAGATGATCCGCAGAGGTCCCTTCCAATCCCTACAATTCTGTGATTCTGTGGACACCCTTTTCTAGTTTTGGTTTGAACCAGGCGTCATCAAGGTCTTGTTCTCAACATTCTTAACATTATGCCTCAAATCATTGGCTTGATCTGTGTCTAATGGAAGAAATTGATTTATTATGACTGGAAGTACTAGCCAGGAGCAAGCTCATGAGAAAAAAAAAAAAGAAAAATTCAGTATTTCCTAGGCCAGTAAAGAAACAGGACAACAACAAAAACTCTTTCTAATTTGTCCATAAAGCATTGCTAAATTTTTCAATTTTATCTTAAGTCAATATTTGCTATTAGTGTTGAAGTCTTACTTCTAGTGCCACATAATAAAGTGAACAATTACACTGGTCTATTAAAAAAATAAAAAAGAAGTTTGCTCTTAGAGCATGACCTCTCCCACTGCTCAGGTTCATTTCTGAGTTTCTTGCAAGCTGGCTCATTTAATGGCTTGCATTAATATTATAGTTGTGGCTGTAAAAAGATAAGCAAATATGAAAGGTGAATTTCCATAAGCTGGGGCTGGGAATCAGCATCAGTTACAGCAGCAAAGATTTGAGGTTTTGTGCCTTTTTCTGAAGCATCTAATCTGGTGAATTAAATGGCATGTGTGGGACTGGGAAACGGGGCTTTGGGAAACTGACCCCCTTACTAGGCAACGAAGGAGAGATAAGGAAGGCGAGAGAGGAATTGGAGGAGACATAATGGCTGATGCGAAAACAATGTTATAAAAAGTGCTCCAGCTTAAAAAGATTCCCTTTGCAGCTCTAAAACAAAAATTCAAAAATTTCTGTGCCTTGCAGAAACAAAGTAATAAAACTCTGTTGAAAACAAACTTAAATAAATGCTATATTTTAGGCAAGAAAGGCCACACCATCTGTTACTATGTACAAACAACAACATTATTAGATTTTAAATAATTTATTGGCACAGAAGATATGGCTGCCTTTAGATTATTAGGTTAGGAGGCCTACAGAAAGACTCTGTAAGTAGGAAAAAAGAATCACTTGTACAACTTAAAGTACAATCAGAAAACAACCTTACTGAGATGCGACTGAGAACAAGGCAGGTCAGTGCCATGGAAAGTCATGAGCAGCAAGGGAATGAAATACTTAGTTATGGTTTAAAGACAACATGTACAGATAGCAAAACTGTGAAGCTGGTGACTTCAGTCTTCAGCGCATCAGTCAGTGCCCCTTGAGATACCTACAGTGAGTCAGACATAAGTAATGGGGGTCATAAATAATTGCCCCTGGAACCACTCCGTCACCAATTCTCCGAAGAACAGTTCATCTTCGGACGTGGTTTTATAAGACAGAGCAAGATTAATCCTAATTGATGCAGAAGGCTTAAAGGATTTAAATATAATTAAATACAAATAAATCTGGCAATCAAAAATCAGAAAAAAACATGTACCAGATAAAAGAATATATAATTTGATAAATGGTAAAAGAAAAGTCAGTTTATTTTCTGTCACTAGGAGAAAAAAAAACCCTTTAAAAATATAGTAGAGGGGTAGCAATGCCGTGTTTCTAGAAAAAAAGGCTTTCTGAGCCCAAGGGTGTCTAGTAATAGAAAATGTCAGTACTGTGGGATGTTACTGGTTTTTGTGTGTGTGAATGTGTGCATAAGAAAGCTCATTACTGAGTTATTCTAAGGCACGTCAAATCTGGCACAGCTAAGAACTCAGGCATTTAGGTAACATGGAGAAGTTCGTCGTATGTTCTCTGCCCCTTGTGCATGTTTTATATACTTAGATGATATGACATATCCATTTTTGTCTAATACTGTATAATGTGTTATTCAAACAGAGCTAGCCTGGCTCATGAGATACGGCTGTAGTCACAGACAGTATTTTACTTATATTGTACTGCTGCAGAACTGCAAGATGACTGTGCACCTTTCTCTAAGGGTAAGGCTACGTATTATTGTTCCAGTGTAACTGAGAAAGTAGCCCAGTTTCAAAGCTCCCAAAGTTGCCTTTTTTGACAGAGCACTACTGATAACACAAAACTTGTCCAATTTTAATTCTCAGAGGAGACGGACTGACATTTTGAGGGGGATCAAGTGTGACTGGCCCTACTGCCACCAGCTACAGTTTGAGAGCATGAAATATCTGCATCACTTGAAATTATAGATAAAAATTGGTCTGAGAATAAACTACTAGACTGAGAAACTTGCAGAACTACAATTTAGGCAAGACATTTTGTGTTTGAAATGAATAGGACCCAAGTTTTCAAGAAGGACAAAGTGACATGTCGCTATATATAGAAAGAAACTGATAGTTTCCACTCCTACAAAAAATTTATAATCAGCAACTCGATGTGATAGGCTGATTTAACACCAGACACAAGAATTTCCTTGGAAGACATAATGAGCTTCAGAGTAGTTTATGCTGTGTCCTTGTTGTTACATGAATCCAAGCACTTTATTAAGAGAGAAAAGATCATTATTTTGCCAATGTATATATCCATGTCTCTCTCCCATCTTGAAGACTTTGTAGCAGTCTTGTCTCTTCTCCTCAGAAAACAGATAATACTGGAAATGGTTCAGAGAAGAGTGTCAAGGATGATCAAAGGTCTAGAATGAATTCCATATCAAACCTGTCTTCTATACTTAGGTGATGTGGGTTCATTGGTCTGTTTGTTTCTAGATCTTGAAAGAGAGAAAAATAAGTGTGGAAAGAGGAAGAGGATAGAGATTTGTAAAATCATGAGCAGCGTGGAAAAGGCAATTAGGAAATACGTTTCACTCTTCTCCAGCACAGGTAAAGACAACTTCAGTTAAAGCCGGGAGGTGATGGATTCAAAACAATCAGATGAAGGTGGTTTTCTTGGCACATTGTAATTAAGCTCAGGGATTATTTGCTGCAGGCTGCTATGAATTCATTAATCAATTAGATAAGTTCATGGAACAAGAGTGTGCTATAAACCCCACTAATATTTATGTGAGTAAAACCAAAGATACCATTTATAATGCATGGAATTTCCAAGTCTTTAATCTTTTCAGTTTGTAAAGTCCTGAGAATGCATCACTTTTTGTTTACAATGTTTCATCATCTGCTCTATGCTTCTAGTTTTGGCTGCAAAATAGTGGACTAGGTAGACTTGTTGCTTTCATGTGGTATATTTGTCCTTATACCCTTATTTCCTCGCTTCTCTACAGGCTATGTAAGTCCCCTGATTTCCTTCAAGAAGAAAAGTAGTTAAAAAGTGAGAATAGAAAGGAGCTTTCTTTTATGCTTTGTTGATGAGACTGCTGTTATTTCTTTCAGATGATACTTGGAAATCCAGGTGTGTCACAGTTTCCAAGACTTACAGGGAATGGATAACATCACTCTTAAGAACTCACAAAATTTATTTTTTTTTTAAGCTGGATTGCAGTGCAATCTAATTATCTCAGAGTTATATACGATATAGCTTACTTGCATTCAGGCTGTTTGAAAAATAGTTTACTTTTATATGGGAGAATTTCCATATTGTTGATTTATTGTGCTCAGTAGTGCGTATAATTCCCATTTCTTCTGAAACTTTCAACTCTTATCTTGCGCCTTCAATGTGTTTACTGAGTTTTCAAGGAATTTTACATATAGGTGTAGATATGGCATGTCAAGATTAACAGGTCCATTTTGTAAGACTGTTTCTTACAGAATGAGAAACATTTTTGCCTATGCCATAAAAATAAATATTCCACTTTTATATAGTCTTTCAATACCTTGCTTTAAAACATTAAAAAAAAAAATCTAAAGACTCTTACCTTTTACGAGTTTCTAGATAATGATGGTTTTCTATCAACTTCAAAAGAAATTAGAGACATCGTTAGATGTTATACCATGATTCTTAACCAAGTCAGATTCGTTTATGACATTACACATACAAATGCATTTCATTGAACAAAAAGAAAAAAAAAATCGTTAAGAGTTTATCTCAAGGGATAGCTGACTTCAGTGGAAGTCCCAATGTGCCAAGCACACTATCATAGTAGATTTGGAATTCTTACAGAGCAGAGATGTTCATAAACCATACATGAGTATACCTATTCAAACATATTGAAAGACATGAACATTTTCAAAACTGAACTTTTTCATCTGTCTATAAATTGTTTGCAGATAGACCTTCTTTCTCTTATTTGCAACTTTAAGTGCATTTTTACAGCAAGATTTAAACTCTGGTTCATTTTTCAGCTGTAGAATATTTGCTATTTGTTGTTTTAAATCGCTGTTAACTATTTGCTATTTCACTGAGCACATTAATAACTATTTGTGCTTTAAAAGAGTTCTCATAATTTTTAAAATATACTGTGTAGATAATACAACACTTTCTAAAAATATTTCTAAAACCAGTAAAAATGTATGAATTTGAAAGTAATCTCTTCATTTTTTCCCCCACAAATACTCTTGGAAGTAAGAAGTGACTTAGCTAAAGATTTATAAATGGAGATTTAAAAAAGGTTATATATATATAAGTAAAATAAATTGGCTTACTTCTTTCACTGAACTATTTATGAATAGATTTCATCCTTTTTTTCCTTCTCCTTAGTATTTAGCCTACTTTTTCTGTTTTTACAACACAGTTACTGCAAAGAATATTTTCCAGTAATTTTTGGTTGATAAAGCAAATCTTTTGCTAAGGCTATTACTGTTTTTCTCATACATCTAAACTTTGCCTTGGGAAAAGGAAAAATATAAACAGCCCTGAAACATGACATTGCTGGGGAAAAAAACCACTTTTGCTTGTATTTTCCCACATGCATGAGTTCAATTGTTCCTTCTAGCCGTTACTTTTCAGCTAATCCGTTTATTTTTCTTGTAACCCTGATTGCTAATGAATAACCAATAAATAGAATAAAAGAAGAAGTTGTTAGACAATTTAATATTGCTCTCCATGAAAAGTATAACATGAAAAAAGACTAGAAGGAATAGGATTTGGTGAAGTAATGCCCTGTATAAGCGGGTCTTTCTGCAAGTTTCATAGAAAATAAATACTTCACAGAAAGCTAACACTCTGTAACCAGAGAAAGCTAATGCTCTGTAACTTGTATGGTAATATAACCAAAGAAAGGTATCTGAGCAATATTAATGACGTAGTCCTGATGTTTCAGAAAAATTTCATAAGTCCCACTCAGGGGTACTATATTTATTTCAATGTAAGTAAATGCACAGGCTCAGCAAAAGCAACAGATTATGCAACAGGGAGAATACAGGGTTCTTCACAGGGTTATAACTAACAGAAGATAGTGGGTAGCAGCCAGCAGTCATGGTGGTTTGAGTATTTTGGTGGCCTGCAGTGAAATCAGATTTCATACAAAACTGCTGAAACATCATTCTCTTCTGGCTATATCCAGATGAGTTAGCTTCTCAGTAAAAATCTGAAATGAACAGAAAGGAAAGTTTTTTTGTTTGGTAAGAAAAAGAATTAAAACAATTTCTTACAAGTTCAAGATTACCCCTAGAGTTAAGTTACATAGCACCTTTGGCATTATTTCCCAAGTAACATGGCAGAAGTCAGATATTTCCATTGTCTCATTACATTCACCATTTTGCATGTCCAATTGTACCCTGGGTAGCCTGTTTCCCTAAAACCAAACTGTTTGACAATACACTTCATTTTAGAAAATTAATTTCACGGATGTGTTTCAGCAGTTCTGCATCTATTGCAAGTACAAAAGCAGAACCAGAAGTCTTACCTGTTGCTGAAGACAAAGGAGAATTTTTTGAAATGTGAGTTCAAAGGGGAAAAAAATGTTGCATTTACAGGTCTCACACTGAGTCCTTCCTTCAACATCAGAGGAAGATATTTTCAAATCATATATTTATATATCATTCACTTAATCCCTAAGGCACTGGAGGGAAAACTGATAAATAGTGGATAGAAGAAGTAAAAAATGATGCAGGATTCAGCATTTTTACCAAATTCTGAATCAGTAAAACCATTCAGCAATCAAACTGAAAATCATCCAGCACTAAAGTACAGATTCTTATTTGCAAAATTCTTTCTGTAAATAAAGGAAGAAAAATGTCTTTAACATCATACAAAGCGCATGAAACATGTTTTAGTCTGAGCTGAACTTTTTCCCATTGCTACTTAATGCAACTGCACACCTAGTCAACACTAAAGCTTGTAATTCCTGGTATTTACGTTACAGTAAAAACAACAATATAGTAACAGTATTTTTCTGGTGGAGAAAAAATATTTTCTTAGTTTGCTGTTTAAGGGTTAAGAAAATTAATCACTCCTATTTACATCAGCAACTATGCTACAGCACATGCACAAATGACTGCTTTTTCCTGAAAAAAAAATTATGTTATAGGAAAGAGGCTGGCGGTGCCAGGGGAATTGCGCCTACAGGTCTGGAGGGTTCTGGGTTGATTATTTTGTGTTCACTAAAAGGAAAAATCCACTGGACATGGCTCAGCAGTCCTTTATTACAGCACACACAAACAGACAGACACAACATTATTGCATATGTCTTTGTTTTAAACAGAAAACTGCAAAATTCAAAATAAAGCCGGGAAAGTCAGAAAAACATGTAGAGAGATAAGACTTCAAAAACTACCAGAAAAGGTAGAAACAGAGCTCCAGAACATCTGCTATGAAGTTTTTAGTTTAAAGACATCTTTATATAGATCATGACAAGATCCATGTAAAAAATGCTGCATAAATCTCTCCTACTCCCCATCCAGATAGAACAAAGACCTCTGAAATTTAAGGAATAAAGTAAGAGTAGGAGGGGAGCTCATACAGACACTAGCTATTCAAGAATAGCCACTAACCTGGTGCATAAATGAAGTACAAATATAACTGTAGAAGAAAATGAGACCTCAGAGCAACATATTATTTCAGCTTTGGACTGCTAGAAACATCCTCCTTAGTTCTGCATTACAATGAAGTCTTAAGGACGGTCTCTGACATACTGAGTGATCAAGTCCCCAGACAGTAAATTTATGTTAGGTAAGAAATCAGAACACAGGATAAATCACATAATGTCCTTAAAGTCCCCCCCAACTTGCTGCAAATGTCTTTTTGAGCAGGCGACACTGTCTTAAGTGTTGAAACTTCACAACCTTCAACAGAAATCAATTGAAGCTCAGTATCGTAAGGAAGTGGAATACTTTCCCTTCATGACTGTCAGTTCTGAGCTGCTTAACACAGATTGAAAATGCAAAGCAGACTAACCTTCTGCTGGGCTTTTTTATTATTATTATTTTGTCTTTGTTTTTTATGTTGAAACATCTAGAACAGCTTACTCATTTTTTATTTTGTTCACATGAAATATAATTGATCCAGATACAGAAAAATCACCTGCATATATATGTCTTTGCACCCTTTACATTTTCTCACATAGAGGATAGTCTGTGCTTTTCACATGTATCGTTGGGTACTTTAAAGGAGATCTAAGCTGACAGAGGCCTGCAGAACATCAGACATATATCTCCAACTCCCTTTTCCAGTTTTGCAAAATGTTCTTCAATGTAAAGAAGTAAAATGACTGTTGACAGAATTTATTTTGTGCTGTGGTTAGCAGTATGATGAGAAATCTCCCTATGAGCAAACAAACTTCTATGCCTTCAGCTTTCTTGTGTTTTAAGAAAGACTAGTGTCTTGTTATTTCACCATCTGCATCACAATGAGCCTTAGAAGACTAGCTTTTTTCACGCCTGAAAATATAAGACATCCTTAGATGCTCTAAGAGGCATGAAAAAGTACCATACCCTGCACTATCGAAACTGAAGGCTAGATATGACAGTGGACTACCACCATGAACTCATTTCTCCTGCTCACTCCAGGAATGTCAGCAAGACGTTTACTTGCATGAAGACCCTCAGTTCATACAATATTTTAAAATGTAATCTTGTAATACAAGGATGGGTGCAGTCCTGATGGGAATATCAGCATATGGTTGGAGTTTCTGCGGTGGCATCAGATCACATGATAGGCCAAAGAAGTTAGAAGCCTAGATTTATGGATGTAATAACACCTCTCTGAGTCCTCTCAGTAAATCAACCCTACTGCTATTGTCTATGTTAGCTCTGCTAGATCAGCATAGGCATGTCAAATTCTACTACAACACCACTATTTTCTTTGCAGATATATTCTATATATGTATATGGTAAACAGGTTATATTTACTATATTGAATTTGTCTGGTGCTAAAAGAAAACTTTTTCTTCTCTTTAAATTTGTAAGCTAAGTTTCTATGTGCACTTCCTTCTTCACAGACCGAGGCACTTATTTATAAATCCATCATAAGACCATCATAAATATTTCAATTTTTACTATTATTTTTGCTATTAGTTATATGAATTGCATTCAACAACATTTGAGTAAAATAGATTTATCAGATGCAGATTATCAGTGATGCTGCCTGTCATACTAAAGAAATCTGTATTGTTTGTCCTTTGCCGTTGTCCTGGTTTCGGCTGGAATAGATTTCTTTCTGGTAGCTGTATTTCGGATTTGGGATGAAAATAATGTTGATAACATACTGATGTTTTCAGTTGTTGCTAGGCAGTCAAGCATTTTTCAGCTTCTCATGTTGGCTGAGCCTGCCAGGTACATGGGAATCTGAGAGGGGACACAGCTGGGACAGCTGACCCAAACTGGACAAAGGGGTATGCTATTCCATATGATGTCATGTTCAGTATATAAACTGAGGGAGTTGGCCAGGGGGCAGCAGTCACTGCTCTGGGATGGAATGGGTGTTGTTCATCGGGTGGTGAGCAATTGCATTTGTGCATCACTTGTTTTATATATGCCTATTATTGTTATTTTTATTATTATAACTTCCTTTGCTTTCCTGTTAAACTGTCTTTATCTCAACTCAAGAGTTTTTACTTTTCCCATCCTCTTCCCCATCCCAAGGGGGGGAAAGGGAAGGAGTGAGAAAGCAGCCAGCTGGGGTTAAATCACGACAGCCAAAAACCCAGATGTGTTTGATTCAACCTGATGTTAGACACTTTGTGTAATATTAACAACTCTGCCTCTCAGTGTTCCTAGTACGTTTGTATTCCTTCATTTTTTGTAGAGTTAAAAACTGACCACAAGTAAGAAATGGTCATATAGCTCATTCTTTCTCTGTCTACCCTCTCTTTATACTGAGTGAGCTCCCCAGATGTTCTGGCTGCATGCAGATGCACAATACAGAAGTTGTGGCAGTGTTCTGTAGAAATCTATACTTAATAACTCAAAACAACTCAAAAAAAAAAAAAGAAAAAACAAGAAAGCTTGTTTGAACTGTTGAGACTGAATTATCTTGTGACCTCAAAAAAACAGCAATATGACTGACCAATCAAGATGAGAATGTTAAAGCTTACAAAACAAGACTTCAGATTGATTCCAAAATTCTGAGAATAACACTTTATTATCTCTGGAGTTGCCTGGACTGCTCTGCACAACTGCTGTAAAAACATGATACATCAGAATGTCACTAAAGTGTTATGCCTGTTTAACCTCAGTGGTTTCAATGAGTTACTGTGATAAATCAGGACCCTGAAAAGAACGAACGTAAAATACCATAAATGTCGATCTGTTGAACCAAATCACACCCTCTGCAAAACAAGAACAGCAGCTGTCTACAGAAAATTACCTTAAAATCTTTTAACACTGTACTGAGTTGACTCCTATTAAGCAATATAGCAAAGCAAAACAAGGCCTCAAAAAGACTTTCATCAGTACTGTGTTATTATGGAATTGGAAAAGCATAACAGAACCCAGGAATAATTTGCAAGTAGCAGAGCTGAGATGAAATGAAAAGGCTTGAGGACCATGCTCAAAGACATTAACTAGCAGTGAAACAGTGAGAGAGAAGGACAATTAAAAAAACTGATTAAATTCTTTAAGTGAAGTTATCCTGGTAAGAGTTATCTATTGAAAGCAGTAAACGTTGTCTGATTGTTTCTTAGAATCTAATGCACCTTGACTATATACTGGCATAGCTATTTCTGTCAGATACATATGTATGGCTTCATGCCACTTGAAACAGTTTCGGACCATTCGTTTTGCTGAGGATCATTTAATGGTTTTATCAGACACAGAATAATATTTCATGATTTTGTCTTAGTTACATTGTTGACCTACAAGACAAAGTATACAATACTCAGCTATTGAAAAGTATGTTGCTTCTTATTTTTAAAGATTCTACAGTTTTCCTTATCTCTGTAAGTAAAAAATTGCATTTTCACATCAAGACTTACTTGCCATATGTCATTTTAAAAACTGATATGATTTCAGTGTTTCTCAGCATATTTACATAAACAGATTTGCAAGTTCCAACAATTCAGATTTATCAACAAGGAAAATTCAAATCCCATTAAGCTATATAACTGAAAAACCAGATTGCTTAAAACCATTAAATTCTACAATAATTTCTAGATCGCTTGCAAAAACTGTCTTTCATTGGATTCAATGTTGAATGTTTCATAGCAGTTTCTGTTTTCCCTCTCTTTGTTTTGCACTTCAATTTTTTAACTGGTTCCACATCCAACTAACAACTACAGCATTAATATGTCCATTAAATCTGAGAGAATACCTTAAAAAGTATCCCTGTGTATCAGACACTACTGATGCATTTGACATGAGTTTATTCACAGTACAATGTATACTGAATTTTAATGCTATGAAAAAATACTGTATTGCTATATTCAGAAACTGTGGCACCACAAGCGGTAATGATAATTATGGTGGGTGACTGCAAGTCACCATTAATTACTTTGCCGCTTACATACGTAATTTAACCTTGACGTGACAAGGGCACCATTCTCCAAGTATAGCCAGCATAGGAGGAAGTGACAGTTTTTATCATGTTTTATGATTAAAAGACATTTGTCAAATAGGAATTCAGCTTCAGTCTTCCCAGTCATTTCACTTAGGTGATCCATTAGCCAACAGAAGCCTGCTGCAATGCCTTTGTACAACTTGTGAGTAGAGTATATCCTATGCAGAGACTGCAACCGATGTTGTGCAGTTTAGTGGAGGTTGTGCTAACCATGGATTGACAAAGACATCATTACTATTCAGTCACAGTCTAAATACACCTCATTCAGCCCCATGGATTGTGCACAGTAGGCTTGGCATAGGAGACCTCAGGGCTATTTCAAGTGGTTCAGCTTGAGACAGGACATGGGCTGAAACTGATCAGACTGTTCAACACAACCTCATCCAAATTCTAGTAATCTCTCAGTAATGGAAGGCTCTTTGATGTATTCCTGATTTATTCTGTAGGAGGCTGCTCCTTCACCCCACATCTTAAACTTTCTAATAACCACGTATGAACAGAAGTTCCAGAAAGGACAAGGCAGAAGCTGAGTCTGTAAGGCTGCATTTGGGTATGTCTTCATCAAATAGATCAGGGCTTTTCTAAAACAGGGGTCCTTGTGTGCTCAACCATGTATGAGCTTTCCCACCTCCTTTCCCCTTAGAACAGACAGCCCTGTTCTGTGATACATTAAAAAAAAAAAAAAAAAAAATGGTGCAGCTGGTCACGGAGCAGAAAACTGAAGATACAATCTCCAGAATCTATTTCTACCCTCCATTATACCACCTGTCACAACACTGAATCTTTAGTGCCCAGAACTGCAAGCCTTAGAAAATCTAGGCAGTCTTCATAAAAATAGTTGGAATATAACAGACAACTTGAATCAAAGGAAATATTCATCATTAAGAATATTTATATAGATATAAGTCTTAAAGGTAATATAAAATATTTCACATGCTCGGTTTATCTCCTTTGGTACTTTAAGCAGATTTGTGTTCTGCCAAGCCAAAAGACATAAATCTTGCTTTGCATTCCCTTGAAAACCTAAGCCATCTAAACGCCCTCCATGACAATTTTTCAATGTAATGGGTCCAAGACTGTTTCTTCCATTTTATTCTTATAAAATATTTCAAGATGTTTACCTTCACTATTCTGTCCATGCACCTAAAATAGTCATGCTATGTGATTCATACAAGAGTTTCTGATCAGTCTAACCTCTTTGACTTCTTGTTAAACCAGAACCATTGACTACAAGATTAAGTTTCAGGAAAAAAAATTACTAAAAAAAATTAAAAATGACAAAAGACTGTAAACACAAAATCACCACCTCTAAAGACAATCCCGTTTTTCCAAATGGGCAGTTTTGTTGGTTGTATTGAGAAACTGAACCTTGCTTGCCCTAAATGTCAATCCCTCCAACTATATTTAGTGAGTTATTTTGCTGAATGATAGATAAACAACAGGAAATATATGTTCTAGCCTACTGAGCCACTCATATGAAAATGAGTATATTCTGTATATTCATGTTATCCTTAGCTATTAGACAAGGGCATTTAAAATACAGTACAAGGAAACAGGTTGTGAAAAGAAAGTTATCACAGATACTTTACTACTCTCAAGATGTTGTTTCAGTTTATTTTCCAACAGGACTAATAACATCTAATAATCTCTCAGAAATCCCAGTGCAATCTAAGTAGTTGTAGTATGTACTATAAGATAGTTAGGAAGAGCAGTATTGCGCAGTGTAGACAGACTTGACATGCTCTTTCATCTGTGGCATAACTGACAGACTTCAATTCTGTTTATGGAGAGGCTACAGAAACTGCTATGACAATGGACTTCTGTATCACAGTGTGATAGCTTCAGCTTCTGTTCTCCTCAAGAGTACACCTGAAATGTTATTATGTTTCTAGCCCTCTCATGTTTTTGTGTGTTATAGCTGATGTCTATATCTACAAGAATTTTGTTAAGAAAATCCACTGAATGTACCACAGGATGTGAAGTCCCTGTTGTTATGTAATTATGGCAAATATGGAAGAAACTGGGGACAACAGAGCTTTAAAATTTTTGTTATGCTGAACAACATTGATCTGTATGATATGATAGATACTCATTTAGGAAGAGTTAGGAAACATGATTACTGCAAACCTTTAATTTTTTTAAATTTGCGCATAATATCCTTCTGTAGTTTTCAAACTATGCACTGTAAAGCATTAGAAGATAACTAATGTTTGCTAAACACAAAGATGCTGCAAGGACACAACTGGTTATTTAACAAGATTTCTATAGGGTGAAGAAGGAAGAGCTGTGATATGAAGTGATCATTCAGAGGCACTGAGCAGTTTGATGTCAGCTCTGTTGGTACTTGTGGAAAGGAGCAGAGGGTGAACAATTGCATGAGAAATTACATTCTTTTATTCTGTATCTAGTGCAGAATTTCAAAGTTTAAGGGCTTTCCAAACATGATTGACTGCTAACTGAATTCAGAATCTTTATTACAGTCCTGCTTTGTGTATACTTGACAGTTGTCACTGAAGCTCTCAATCCACATTCTTCACTCTAATTCTCTATAATGTCAGGGAAAAATAAGTAGTCTGTTGTTTTCACCTCTCAAATGCTTCTGAACTATGTTAGAGTTCTCTAATAAACTGGGGCTCACTACACCCAAAGATGTTCTCTCTGCTCTCCTCCCCCTTTGATCACTGAAGTGTTTTCAAACACTGTAAATTAATTTACGGCTTGTCTGTTGCTTCCTTGGGCTTTCATGGTTTTGCACTCCAGTGATTTTCTTGTTGCCACAGTCTTACTTCAGTAGCTCTTGCCATATTCATCCAGCAAGGCCCCAAAATTTCATTTATATTTTCTTCTCTCCATCCCACTCATACAGAGCTTTACATGCTGCCACTTGTTAGATGCCTTAGGTCAGATTCCAGTGTAATCCTCATCCTTGACATATCCAGTTTCTTTCCCTGCTAAATTTGCAGTTGTTTCTCTGTTCTCTTAGATATTTTAACAGCAGGTTTTAATAAAACTTTGTATTTGCTATATCATTATTTCTGTTTTTCCAGTTAATTGAACTGTGAAACGGACTTCTGCAAATTATGCTTATGTGCAAGTTAGTCTTAGACTTGATGTTCTTCCTCTATGTATTCAGCTTTGATCATTTTCTGTTTATTCCTACTGATAATATTTTTAGATCTTGTCTAGTCTTTTCAGCACATATTACTTCATTCAGGCTTTGTTGAACACTCGTGCCACTTGCTAGGAACCACTGTGTGTATATACTTCACGAACCTTTGATATTTTCAAAGTATCCTGGAAACACTGTGCTATACTTGGTTGTACTTGTTCCTTTCGTCACTTCCTGAATTCACTACATACTCTGCTGAACATACATATATATAGCATGTGTATGTATATAACACACCTTTGTAAGCTGAACAAGTTCTCTCTCATTGATACTCATCCACAGAACAGTTTCTCTTTCTCATTCACCACATATTGCTGCCCTCTTATTAGGTACTGCATCCTTTCCCTCCCAGAAACAAACAAGATCTATATCAGTTACAATTTAAAAGAAGGATCCTAATAGATAACTAAGACTAGGTATAATGTGGCATCTTTTCAGTGCAACAAACTTTGCTTTTTATGACAGCTGCCGTACTTCTCTTTGTAGTCAGGTTGCATATCATACCTAATTTTAAACTGAAAATGAAATAAAATAAAAATTACAAAAACCCCAAGAGTATAGTTTAAAAACATTAATGTCAACTGCCATCATACTATATGTACAAGGAGGACATTTTTTCCTGTCACTGTGATTCTAACCTTCCCATTGTTGAAGTAAATTGCATTATTGCCATTGTTTCATCTGGAATAGGCTCTGAATCACTTTAAGGCAATGGCTGAGATAAAAGAGCTGTGCCGTCTATGAGGTGAGGTCTCTTTAAGGGAGATAAACAGCAGTACACATTTTAGTAATAGCTATTATTAGAAGCCAATGTTAAGGTGATAATGTAATTAGTAGTGTTGGGAAATGTGAAACTTCACATGCTGCATATTAATGTTTCTTCTCTGGAAATCCTTGATGCTGACTGTTTCTGTCAGAAAAGGTAACGTGCCTGTATATTCACCTGGCAGAAACAGCAGCTCTGTATAAGCAGCTCTGGAAAACAACCAAACTGAAAAAGGGCTAGCCAAATATTTTGAACAGTGCTCATAAAGTAAATCCGTTCCGTCAAGGAGCTATAAGACTCCGTGTGAAGGCAGTCTATACTCACTTGAGAGAAACCAAAAGTATGGATGTAGAGAAAGAGATTATGTACTGAAAGGCTTCACACTCATTTCCAAAGATTACCAAGCTTCACACTTCTCTGTGGAAAACCCAGAAGTTATTTTATGATGATGCTGTTAAATAAATGTACAAAATACAAACTACATTGTTTTGTGTGACTTGTAAATTGAGACTATTAACATGTTTTTCAGTGCAGTATTTATGCATCTTATTTTGCTAATCTTTTTACCAGGGGAAATATCAAATATCATTTTTCACTAGGTGACTATGGGCTGTCACAGAATCACAGAATGTTCGGGGTTGGAAGGAACCTCTGTGGGTCATCTAGTCCAACCCCCCTGCCAAAGCAGGGTCACCTACAGCAGGCTGCACAGGACCTTGTCCAGGCGGGGCTTGAATATCTCCAGAGAAGGA